>Ga0209913_1000324_pt1 | contig 43854 bp, 31 predicted proteins | sample PersoiDNA2013203_FD_185805 | JGI IMG/M metagenome (GOLD analysis project Ga0209913, IMG submission 185805) | Permafrost soil microbial communities from the Arctic, to analyse light accelerated degradation of dissolved organic matter (DOM) -... | ecosystem: Environmental > Terrestrial > Soil >...
TCGCAAGGCCTATACCGTCATGGGTGATGCCGTGAATTTGTCGTCGCGCCTGGAATCGATCACCAAAGTGTATGGCGTCGGTATCCTGGTCGGTCAAGCCACACGTACAGCTGCACCGCAATTTGCCTACCGCGAATTGGACAGCGTGCGCGTCAAGGGCAAGAACGAACCGGTGCCGATTTTTGAACCCTGGGGTTTGGAGGAGGCATTGACGCCGCTGCAACGCACGCACCTGGAACAATGGCACGCTGCCTTGAAAATGGTCCGCAGCCAGCAATGGGATGCCGCCGAACAAGCCATACGTCAGTTGCAGCAGGAACAGCCGCACGGACTGTATGAGTTATACCTGGAACGGATTGCGCATTTCCGTTTGTATCCATTGCCGGCTGACTGGGATGGCGTGACCAAGTTTGAAACGAAATAATTGTCGCGCAATGACCGTCTGACTGTTGGCCGGTTGCGACCACGATGCGCCTATTTATTTCTGTATGGAAATTATTTTTTCGCCCTAGACTCGATGAATATGAAGCCGATCACGGGTTTGTTGCTTTTCGGCAGATATTATGTCGACAGAAGCAAAAAACTTTCCCTATACTGCAACGGCAGAGGTAAAGAGGGCAGGGATTCATCATAAATAGAGATGGCAACAACCGGTGGCCGTGCGAGCAAGCACTGCGGCCACTTGTTGCGTCCAGGATAAAAAAATGAAACAACACTTGATGCAATGCTTACTGGGCTTGGCGTTAGCGATATCCGGGGCAAGTGCGCTGGCCGAGGAGCGTTTTCGTATCGAGCACTTCCAGATTGATGGCAACAGTTTGTTGGCCGTCGACGAAGTGCAGCGCCTGGTGGCGCCATTTACCGGTGACGCGCGCGACTACGGTGACGTACAAAAAGCACTGGAGGCCCTCGAAGGCGCTTATCGCCGGCTCGGCTACAGTGCCGTGCAGGTCTATGTGCCGGAGCAGGAGCTGACTTCCGGCGTGGTCAAGATACAGGTGACCGAGAACACACTGGCCAAGATTGTTGTCACCGGCAATCAGCATTTCAGCGAAGACAATATTCGCGCCAGCCTGCCGCCGCTGCAAATCGGCCAGTCGCCCAATCTGCGCAAAATCTCCGAAGCGGTGCAATTGAGTAACGAGAATCCGGCCAAGCAGATCAATGTTGCACTGAGTACGGATGCCGATGCTGATAACCAGATCGATGCTGAGGTCAAGGTGGTCGACAATGATCCCTTGCGTGTGATTTTGTCGCTCGACAATACGGGTGCTGCGTCGACAGGTAAATGGCGTTCCGGCGTCGCCATTCAAGACGCTAACCTGTTTGGTCGCGACCATGTCGGCACGCTGGCATACACCACTTCACCCGACAGTCCGCATGGCGTGAGCGTGAACGTCTATTCGCTGGGTTATCGTGTGCCGCTCTATAGTCTGGGTGACAGTCTTGACTTCATCTACGGTAAATCCAGCGTCAACACGCCTGCCGCATCACCGACGCTGGGTGGCGAACTGGGTTTTACAGGCAAGGGCGATGTCTATGGCTGGCGCTGGAACCACTTCTTTGCGCGTCAGGGCGAGAACAGCACCAAACTGGTGTTCGGCGTCGATTACAAGAAAATTGACTCAAGTTGCAGTGTCAACGGTGTGGCGCTGAGCACCGCGCCGCCGACACCGCCGGTGGCCTCCTGCGTACCCTATACCGTGATGCCGTTGAGCCTGACCTATAGCGGCCAGCGGCGCGGCGTCGGTCAAAGTATCGATTACAACATCGGCGTGGCACGCAATGTGGGCGTAGGCACAGCCTATACCGACACCACCTCGGATGGCCGCACAGACCGTTATTCCTATCTGACACCGGGCAGCCGCAACACCGTCGATGACTTCATTGTGTGGCGCGGTGGTGCGTCTCTCTTCAAGGGTTTGCCTCAGGATTGGCAGATGCGCTTGGCCGGTACCATGCAATACGCCCCCAATCCGCTGGTATCGGCGGAGCAGATTGGCATGGTTGGTGCCTCTGCGGTGCGCGGCTTTACCGAGCGTGCGGTGGCCACCGATAGCGGTGCGTTCATCAATGCTGAACTCTACACGCCGGAGCTGTTGAAGCAGGGTAGTCTGCGCCTGTTGAGTTTCTATGACGTGGGGCGCGGCTATAACAACCATCTCGGCAACAGTGTGCTGCCGTCCACCGTGTCGGTGTCGAGTATTGGCGTAGGAGCGCGTTACACGCTGGGGCGTGACTTCAACCTGAAACTGGATGTGGCACGCGTTGCTGTGCCTGGCAACTCCACCACCGAACATCGCGGCGATTACAACGCCCACGTCAGCGCGACCTTGGGATTCTGAGGACATCATGCACAATCAACCGCACACCGCTGTTCCGGTATCGATCGAACAATTGCCGCCCTCATTGACCTTGCGCATCGGCAAGCGCCGCCTGACGTTGGCGCGCCGTTCAAGCCAGCAGATGCCGCAGCTGTTGCAGTGCTTGTTGCAGCGTTCATGGCGCGCGATGTTTGGTGCTTCTCTGCGTATTTCGCTCATTGCCGCGGCCGTGTGCGCGGCATGGAACACTAGCGCGCTGGCTGCTGCACCGGCATCCAACACCTTGCCCACTGGCGGTACCGTGACTTACGGCAACGCGACGCTTTCGCAAAATGGCAATACGTTGACCATCAATCAGGGCAGCAATCAGGCCATCGCCAATTTCAGCACCTTTAGCATCGGCGCCAACGCCAGCGTCAACATCAACCAGCCAAGTGCGGCCGGTTCTTTCCTGGCGCGCGTGACCGGTAACGATCCTTCTCAGATTTATGGTTTGTTGCAATCCAACGGCGGAGTGGCGCTGATCAATCAGAACGGTATTCTGGTCGGTCCCACTGGCGTGGTCGATGTCGCCCGCTTCATTGCCAGCACGCTTAACATCAGCGATAACGATTTTCTGGCCGGGCGTTTGAACTTCACCAGTCAAGGCATTAGCGGTGATGTCGAAAACCAGGGGCTCATCAAAACTGCCAGCGGCGGTAGCGTCTATCTGGTCGGTGCCAATGTTACCAACAGCGGTGTGATTCAAAGTCCTGGCGGTGAAATTCTGCTGGCCGCCGGACAAACCGTACAACTGGTCGATACCGGTACGCCCGGGGTGACGGTCAATGTCACCGGCGCGGCCGGCAATGTCACCAATCTCGGCACCATCGCCGCAGCTGCCGGCAGCATTGGCGTCGCCGCCGGCTTGATCAATAACAGCGGCACTATCAATGCCAGTAATGTGGTCGCTGACGGTGGCCGGATCTTTTTAAGGGCTTCACAAGCGCTAACTACCACTGCCAGTTCCAGCATCACGGCCGATGGTGCTGCCAACGGCGGCAGCGTCGTGCTGTATTCCGCCGGCAGCGCCAATATCGATGGTCAGGTGTCGGCGCGCGGTGCCAGCGGGCAGGGGGGCTATGTGGAAACCTCCGGCCTGAGCTCGCTCAATGTGAAGAATGTACCAATAGTCGGCTCTGGCGGTACCTGGTATATCGATCCCTATGACTTGACAGTGGTGTCCGGTAGCGACAGTGGTGTGAGCTCCAGCGCCGGCGTGATTACCTCGACTGGCAGCGGTGCGACGATCAGCAATAGCACGATTGACACTGCGTTGAACGACGGTATCAGTGTGTTGCTCAAGACCGGCGCCGGCGGCAGTAGTACGGGCGGCAATATCACGGTCAGTGCGGCGATAGAAAAAACGATCGATTCGACCGCCACGCTGACGCTGGACGCCAGCCAATACATCAATATCAACGCCAACATCACGAACACTTCCGGGACTTTGAACCTGAACCTCAACAGCAATTATCAGGGTAGCAATTCTGGTGATCACACGGTCCAGGTCAATGGCTCAGGTACCACCATCGCACTCCATGGCGGCACACTCACTGTCAGCGACGGCAGCAGCGTGGTTGGCAGCGGCAATCTCAGCCTCAACAGCGGCGCCGTGCTCGACCTCACAAGTAGTGGAAAGATCCAGGCGGGTACGCTTGGCGTGGCCAGCGGTGCGTTCTTGCTGACCGATATTGGCGGTAATGTGGCGTTGAGCGGCGCGCTCAACAATAGCGGTAACGTGACCTTGCAGAACTCTGTCTTTAACGCGACCAGCTTGAACAATGCTGCCACAGGCAACGTCACGCTAAGCAATACCAGCGGTTCACTGACGACGCTCAATAACGACGGCGCCCTGACTCTGAGCAATACCTATCAGTCGTTCTCACTCACGACGCTTAACAACAATAGTAGCGGCACCGCCACCCTGAGCGGCATTACGTCGGGCTTGGCGTTGACGAATTTCAATAACAGCGGTGTTACAAGTCTCACCGATTCGTCGGAGACGGGGTTGGTGCTGAGTGGTCAACTCAGCAACACGGGTACATTGTCTCTGAGTAACAGTGTCATCAGCGCTAGCAATGGTATCAACAACACTGCTGCCGGTACCATCACTGCAGGTAACGGGAGCAAGTTTAGTTCGCTGGTCACCAATGCTGGCGTGTTCAATGCAAGTGGCACCGATGGTGGGGTGACCCTTGATACGGGCATGACCAATACGGGTACGCTGAATGTATTGGGCACTCTGACCGCCAACGGCGCCATGCTCAATGCCACAGGCGGCACTGTCGTCTTGGGGCAATCATCGGCCAGCACCACCTTGAATGGCAGCGGCACCTGGACCAATAACGGCAGCCTGTCGGTCAGTGGTAGCAGCAATGTGGTGAGCATGTCCAATAATCTGGTCAATAACGGCTCCGTGCTGATCACTGGCAGCAGCAATACTCTGGCCACCGGCGACCTGAGCAATAGCGGCAACATTTCTATCGCTGCCAGTAACGTGCTGCGCGGCGGCGCCTTCACCAATACCGGCAATGTGACGCTCGCGTCGTCGAACATGACGTTTACCTCGTTCGACAATCAAGCCGCCGGCACCATCGCCGGTAACGGCAATATCACTGTCAGATCAGGCGAGACCGACGGCACCCTCACCAATGAAGGCACATTGTCGCCGGGTGGCGTGGGCACGGTGGGGTCGCTCACCATCAATGGTAGTGTTAGCCAGAGCAGCACGGGGATTCTGAACATCGATGTCGCCGGCGACAGCAGTTACGACACCCTCAACATCAATGGTTCCTACACGATGGGCGGAACCCTGCAGACCAGTTTGTTGAACGGCTATGTTCCGACGCTCGGTACCAGCTTTACGCCGGTGACAATATCGGGTTCATCGAGCGGCTATTTCCGTAACGTGCTGGGTAATGTGCTCACTGTCAGCGGCACCGAGGAAATGATCAAGGCGAAATACAATGTCGATGGGCAAGGTTTGCAACTCATCATGGCGGCACCGGAGAGCATAACTTTTCTGGGCGGCGAAGGTGGTTGGGGCATCAACAACTCCTGGTCGACCGGTTATATTCCAACCGCCGTTGACAACGTGATCGTGTCAGGCAGTACGAACCTTGTGCACGACAGTGGCAGTGATACCGTGCAGAGCATCACGATTGGCTCCGGCAGTTCTTTGAGCCTGACTGGCGGCACGCTGGCGACGACCACGATGGATTCGTCCGGTGGCGTCAACATCAGCAGTGGATCGCTGACGATTTCCGGTGCGGCGCGCATGTATTCGCTGGCAATGACTGGCGGCAGTCTCCTCGGCGGCAGTAGCTCCTTTCTTACGGTCGACGATGTTTTTTCGCAGAGCGCCGGTACCATTGACAGCAGCGGCACCGTGGTACTGCACACCAACAGCGGCAACCTGGTCGTAGGTAACGTCACCGCCGCCAATCTGGGACTGGCGGTCAATAGCGGCTCCATCAGCCAGCTATCAGGCACGTCGCTGCATGTGACGCAGCAGTTGCTAGTCTCGTCGACCACCGGCAGTACCCTCAACAGCAGCAGCAACCAGATCGCCGCGTATGCCGCCAATAACACGACGCAGGGTGATATCGTGCTGGTGAACAATCTCGATACCAGCGATACCAGTGCTGTCAAAATTGACGGCGTCACCAATGCCAACGGCAGCGTCAATATCAGCAATACCGGCGCTGCCGTGACGACTACGCTGGGCACTGGCGCCGCCTTCCTGTCCGGCGTGCAGACCGATTCCGGCAACATCATCACGCTGGCCTCGGTGGGCATCACCAGCAGCGGCGCGGTGAGTGCGGCTGGCACCGGCAGCACGGTGACCCTGGCGACCCACAGTCCGCTGACCATCGGTAGCGGCGGTGTCAATGCTGCGGGTAACATTGTTTTGTCGGCCGGCAATAGTGGATCGTCGACCGATAATCTGATCGTCAACGGCACTGTTGTTTCGGCTGGCGGCAATATCAATCTGTTTGCCGGTAATAACATGACGGTCAACGCCAATATAACGACGTCGGCCCCTGGTCTGGCGTTATTTACGGTAGCCAATGGCGTCATTTCGTATGCGGCAGGGGTATCCATCACTGACGCCAACGGCACGCGCATACCTGTGTCTACCGCAGTGGCGTCGCTGGTGACGCCGGCCGTGACAACGGCGGTGGCATCTGCGACGAGCACGATCATCAGTAGCACGAAGCTAACCACCATTTTGGTGACACCGACGATATCGACCATCACCGGCACGACCACAACATCTGAGACCATGACCACTGGCGGCGAAGCGGGTACTTTCGGCGGCACGGATACGTCCGAGTCGAGCACAAGTACGGGATCGAATTCAAGCTCAAACTCAAGTTCCAGCACGGGCACAAGCACAGGTACAAGCACAAGTACCAAAAAAGCCGCCACCAAAATGTATTGCAGCTGATATCTCAAGGACATCATCCAATGAAAACAATCATTCAATCGAGATATCGCCTCACATTGCGGCACCTGTGGCAGGTGGTATGTCTGTTGGTCATGCTGGGCTGGGGTAGCCTGGCGCTGGCGCAAGCTGTCGGCGTGGTCACGCATTTGTCAGGCGTGCTCACGGCCAAGCACCTCGACGGCAGCACTGCGCTACTGGCAGTGCAGTCGCAGATCCAGCAAGGTGACACCTTGATTACCGAGGCCAATACCTATACGCGTGTGAAATTTCTCGACAATGCCGAAATTGTCTTGCGGCCCGCTTCACAGTTGGTGGTCAAGAATTATCTCTACGATGCCGACAAACCGGAGCAGGACAACATCGCCATGACGTTGGTCAAGGGGGGCTTGCGGGCAGTCACCGGATTGGTCGGCAAACGTAATCATGACGCCGTCAGTTTTGAAACGCCGACCGCCACCATCGGTATACGCGGCACCAATTTTGGTGCGCTGTTTTGCCAAAACGATTGCGGCGGGGTGCCGACAACCAACGGCAACGTGCCCTCCAATGGCTTGTACGTCGATGTGACGCAGGGCGCAGTGATCGTGGCTAACAACGCTGGTCAGCAGATTTTTCAGAGCGGGCAGTTCGGTTTTATCGCCAATCTGAACACGCCGCCGATGGTGATCCCGCCAGCGCAAGGAGTACCGGTCACCATGCCGACGTCAATCAGCAAGAATGCACCCGCGACGACGCAGCAAGGCAGCAATAATGTCGATTGCGTCGTCCAATAGCAGAACCCGGTGCCACCTAAAAGCTGAGCACCGATTCACCGATGAGCATGTTGATGTTGTGGGCGCCCGCGCCTTGCCGCAGCTCTTGTTCGATCTGTTCTGCTAATCCGGGTTTGGCATGTGTGATCAGGATTTCTGGGCGGGATTTGAGTTTGTCGAGCTCGCTTAGCAGCATGCTGGGACAGAAGTGTTTGGACAGCTGCGCCAACTCGCGCTGACTGTTGGGGAAGGCGGCTTCGATGAGCAGGTAGCGCAGGTCGGGAATGCGGTTGACGACTTCCCACAACGGCGGGCAACTGCCAGTGTCGCCGCTGAACACCAGGCTGGCGCCATTGTGCAGATTGTCGAGCTGATAGCCGACGGCTGGCACCGAGTGGTTGGCTGGCAGGGCAGTGATGCGACGTTCGCCGATGACCAGAGGTTTGCCGACGGTGATCGTATTGAAGCAGAGGAAAGGATTTTCCGGTGAAGGAATTTCGCTGAAATCGGGCCAGATCTGCCAGTTGAAAATATGCTTGCGGATGACATCCTGGGTTGCCTGCGTGGCGTGCATGGTCAGCGGTGAACTGCGCAAGTCGCCGACGCTGTCGAGTATGAAGGGCAGACAGGCAATGTGATCGAGGTGGGCGTGCGTGATAAAGACATGATCGATCGCCTTGAGTGCTTGCAAGGACAGGTCGCAAACACCGGTGCCGGCATCGATGAGGATGTCGTTATCGATCAGTAAGGATGTGGTGCGCAGAGTACTGCCGCCTATGCCGCCGCTGCATCCGAGAATTTTTACGTGCATTTTTAGGAACCGGACTGAAATGAAGAGAGCGATGGCAAGGTAATATTTGTTTGCGGAAATATTGCTCGGCGTTGCTCCTGATTGGTGCCATCGCATCAGCACTAAATGATTGATTTTTTTGAAGAAATTGCCGTATAGAAGCAAAATATAGCAATCTATGCAACATCACTCGATGGTAAATTATCTACAGGTCTAAATCAACCGGCAACTTGGCGTGTCAATGCGAGTGAGGCAGAATACTTAGAGCAGCAGTAGCGGAGCACAATGGAGGCTGGCGCTGGCATCGCGGTAGCGATAAAGTCGGCGGCATGTCATAGTCGGTGCCTTGACGCAGCGCAATAGTTCGCCACGTCCGGTCTGGTCAGTTTTTTTCGAAGCCAAAAATATGAATAATTCACACCTCGATATTGCCCATCGTCTGGAACAACTGACCGAGCTCAGCGTGGCGCTGAGCACCAGTCGCAACATTCCCTTGCTGCTCGAGCGGATTTTGCAAACGGCACGCAGTATTACGCGCGCCGATGGCGGCACGCTCTATCGCGCCGTCGAAGACGGCAACGGTCTGGCCTTCGACATCTCGATGAACGATACCCTGCACATGCATCAGGGCGGCAGCAGCGCCAATGCCATCAGCATCCCCAACATTGCGTTGCGTAATCCTGATGGCAGCCGCAATCTCAGTGCAGTGTCTGCCTATGCTGCCAATGAACGCAAGTCGGTCAATATCGCCGATGTGTATCAGGCCGACGGTTTCAATTTTTCCGGCATGCGTTCGTTCGACGAGAAATACAACTACCATTCGCAGTCGTTTTTGACCGTGCCGATGGAAGATCACGAAGGCGAGTTGGTTGGCGTACTGCAACTGATCAATGCACTTGATCCAGTCACCGGCAAGCCGCAGCCGTTTTCCGAAACCGATCAATATTTCATTGAAGCGCTGGCTTCACAAGCAGCCATCGCCATTACCAATCAGCAGTTGATTTATCGCCTGGAAAACCTGTTTGAACATTTCATCCAGCTCATCAACATGGGCATCGATGAAAAATCGCCGCACACCGGTCGTCACTGCGAGCACGTGCCGGTGCTGGCGATGTTGCTGGCCGAAGCCACGCACGATACGACCGTTGGGCCGCTGGCATCATTTCAGATGAGCGAACGTGATCGCCGCGAATTATGGGTCGCCGGTCTGCTGCATGACTGCGGCAAGATCACCACGCCCAATCACGTGGTGGAAAAATCGACCAAGCTGGAAACTATTTTTGACCGCATCGATTTGATCGATACGCGTTTCGAAGTGCTCAAGCGCGATGCTGAAATTGCCATCCTGAAGCAGAAATGTGCCTTGGGCAGCGCACTCGATGAAGCGCAAAGTCAGGCCCTGGATCGCCAGTTGCAAGAACAATGTGCACAAATCGATGCTGATCGTGCGTTCTTGCGGCACGCCAACATCGGCAGCGAAGGTATGAAGCCGGAAGACCAACTGCGCGTGACCGAGATTGCCAAACATCAATGGCGTGATCCATCCGGCCAAGTAGTGGCAGCCTTGACGGAGGAAGAAGTCAACAACTTGCGTATCCGCATGGGTACCCTCAATGATGCGGAACGTCAGATCATCAACAACCATATCGTGGTGACCATCAAGATGCTGGAATCGTTGCCGTGGCCCAAGCAATTGCGCAACGTCACCGAATACGCCGGCGGCCATCATGAGCGCATGGACGGCAAGGGTTATCCCAAGGGACTCACGCGTGATGAGATGTCGTTACAGGCGCGCATGATGGCCATCGCCGATATTTTTGAAGCGCTCACTGCGGCCGACCGTCCTTATAAACGTGGTAACACCCTCAGCGAAGCGCTGGAAATTCTGGGCGGTTTCCGTCAGCGCGATCATATCGATCCGGATTTGTTTGATGTTTTCGTGCGCAGCAAGGTGTATCAAAAATATGCCGAGAAATTCATGCCTGCCAATCAGATCGACGAAGTCGACCACAGCAAGATCCCTGGTTTTGTTCCCTGACGCTTGCGGGTGTGCCTTAAAGATTGAGCACGGACTCTGCCATCAGCATTTTGATGCTGTGGGTACCGGCGCCTAACAGCAGTTCCTTTTCAATCTGGGCGAACATCGCCGGTTTGGCGTTGGTGATCAGAATTTCCGGGTTGACGCGCAGTCTGCGCAGTTCCGCCAGCAGCAAGCTGGAATAAAAATGCTTGGTATGAATGGCCAGCTCGCGCTGACTGTTGGGGAAGGTATTTTCGATCAACAGGTAACGCAGGTCGGCAATGGCGTTGATGGCTTCCCACATGGGTGGGCAAGTGGTGGTGTCGCCACTGAAGACCAAGGTGCCGCCATTGTGCAGATTGTCGATCTGAAACCCCACTGCTGCGACCGTGTGGTTGGCCGGCAAAGCAGTGATGCTGCGGTTTTTGATCACCACCGAGCGGCCGACTTCGAGGGTGTTGAAGCACAGATAGGGATTTTCCGGCGAAGGAATGACGCTGAAGTCGGGCCAGATCAGACCGTTGAAAATATGCTTGCGGATAGTGTCCTGAGTCTCCTGGGTCGCATGCATGGTCAGTGGCGTGTTGCGCATCTCGCCGACACTGTCGACGATGAAAGGCAGGCAGGCAATGTGATCCAGATGGGCATGGCTGATGAACACATGATCAACCGCCTTGAGTGCCTGCAAAGGCAGATCGGTGACACCAGTGCCGGCATCGATGAGAACGTCGTCATCAATGAGCAGCGATGTAGTGCGACGTGAAGTACCGCCTATGCCACCACTGCATCCTAATATTTCTACGCGCATTCTGAGTCGCCATCTAGCAAGATCGCTTGATGGTAAGTGATCTGCCGGGTTAAATCAACCTGCATGGCTAGTGGTCTTACTGGTCTTGTCGTGACTGTGAAAAATAAATAAAAAAGCCGATCAGCACAGCATGGGCTACTGCACTGACCGGCAAAGGGACGAAACTATGACAGCTGCTTACGCCTACTTGGTACTGCTTGCCAGGGTGGCGCTGGTCGTTGTATCCAGGCCATGCCAGCCGCCACCAAGCGCGCGAATCAGGTTGACAGTGGCGCGCGCACGTTCGCCGTCCAGTTGCACCGCGCTACGCTGTTGTTGCAGCACGGTGCGGTCAGCGTCGATGACGTTGAAGTAACTCACCGAACCTTCACGGTATTGCACATGCGACAGTTTGGCGGCGCGCGTAGAGGCGGCGACGGCGTCGTCCTGGGCGCGGGTCTGATCTGTCAGGATGCGCAAATTGGCCAGGTTATCTTCCACTTCGCCGAAGGCTTTGAGTACGCTCTGGCGATAGTTGGCGACGTCTTCTTCATACACGGCACGGGCGCGGTTGATGCCGGCTTCACGTCGACCGCCGTCAAAAATCGGTAAGGTCAGCGCCGTGCCGACCAGCGGCCCCAGCAAAAAGGTGCGGCTGGACCAGTTGAACAGATCGCTCAGTTTGGCTGATTCATAACCCAACGCACCAGTCAGATCCAGGCGCGGAAAGTAAGCCGCCTTGGCTACGCCCACGCGGGCGTTGGCTGCTGCCATGGTGCGTTCGGCGGCGGCGATGTCGGGACGGCGTTCCAGCAGGTCCGATGGCAGACCGGGCGGGACCGTGATCGACAAACGCGTCAGTGGTTGCGGTGCAAAGCTGAACTCTGCCGGTGTTTTACCCAGCAGGATCGCCAACGCATGTTCGGCGACGGCGCGTTGGCGGGCAACGCCGTAAGAATCTGCCTGTGCCGAGGCTAGCTCGGATTTGGCGCGGGCCAGATCAACTTCATCGATGTCACCGGCGTCGAAACGATGTTGCACCAGTTTCAAGGATTCCTGGCGCAGGTCTACCGTGCTGCTGTAGAGCGCTTGTGTGGCATCGAGCTCGCGCAGCAGAAAATATTGCTGGGCGACGTCGGCTTGCAGGGCCAGGCGTACCGACAGGAACAAGGCTTCGCTGCTTTGCGCATCGGCGGTAGCGGCATCCACGGTGGAGGCGACGCGGCCAAACAGGTCGGCCTCATAGGAGACATTGACCTGCGCTCGCCACAAGGTCGTCGGCGATGTATTGGCATTGTCTGCCAGTCCTTGTGAGGCGGGCGAAACGCGTTGGCGGGTAGGGCCGAAGCCGGTGTCGATTTGCGGGAACAAACCAGAGCGCGCATCCTGACGCAAGGCGCGCGATTGACTTAGACGGGCGCTGGCAGCTTTCAGATTTTGGTTGGCAGCCAGTGCTTGATCTTCCAGCGTATTGAGACCGTCGTCGTTGAAAATTTTCCACCATGCGCCACGCGCCGCCGCTTCCGACGGTTGTGCCGTTTTCCAGTCAGCTGTAGCGTTGTCGGTGTTGGCAGCTTCCTTGTAGGCGACCGAGGTCGTCACCGGCGGCCGCTCGTAGGTCGGTGCGACCGAGCAACCGGCCAGCACCAGCAAGGCTGCCAGCAGCGCGGAACTGATCCGCACGCTGCGCTTGTTGATTGTGATTGCTTGCATTTTGTTTTCCTTTGCTAATCGTGGCATGCAGCTGCTGTACTCAGCGGGCGTCATGCGGTTCGCTGGCATCCACGTGCGTGCCGGCGGTCAACGGTGCCTCGTGCTTATGTGCGGTGTGCAACTTTTTGCTGCCGCCGATGCTGCGCAACAGGACATAGAACACCGGTGTCAGGAACAGGCCAAAGGTGGTCACGCCGAGCATGCCGAAGAACACCGCAATACCCATGGCATGACGCATCTCGGAACCGGCGCCGGAGGATGTCACCAACGGCACGACACCCATGATGAAGGCGATCGAGGTCATCAGGATCGGACGTAGACGCAGGCGGCTGGCATCGATGGCGGCACGAATGACGGTGCTGCCTTGCAGTTCCAGTTCGCGGGCAAATTCGACGATCAGGATGGCGTTCTTGGCTGATAAACCGACCAATACCATCAAGCCGATCTGGGTGAAGATGTTGTTGTCGCCCTTGGTCAGCCAGACGCCGGTCAGCGCGGCCAGAATGCTCATCGGTACGATCAGGATTACCGCCAGCGGCAAAGTCAGACTTTCATACAAGGCTGCCAGCACCAGGAACACCAGCAATACGCTGATCGGGAACACCCAGACGCCGGCGTTGCCTGCCAGGATCTGTTGATAGGTCAGATCGGTCCATTCGAAGCGCACGCCGCGTGGCAGCGTCGCTGCTGCAACGCGTTCGACCGCTTGTTGTGCCTGATCGGTGGAGTAACCCGGGGCTGGACCGCCGTTGATGTCGGCGGCGGTGAAGCCGTTATAGCGCACCACCATTTCCGGACCGAAGGTCGGCTTGACCTTGACCACCGAGGACAGCGGCACCATCTCGCCGGCATTGTTGCGGGTCTTCAGTTGCAAGATGTCATCGGCCGTGGCGCGAAACGGTGCATCCGCTTGTGCACGCACTTGATAGACGCGACCGAAACGGTTGAAGTCGTTGACATAGAGCGAGCCGAGATAGATCTGCATGGTGTCGAACACGTCGGTGATCGGGATGCCGAGTTGCTTGGCCTTGACGCGGTCGAGGTCAACATTCAATTGCGGCACGTTGATCTGGTAGCTGGAGAACATCGGACCCAGGGCCGGTTCTTTCTTGGCTGCCTTCATGAAGGCTTGTGCCGCTGCATCCAGTTCCGCGTAACCGACCGCGCCGTGGTCTTCGATCTGCAGCTTGAAGCCGCCCAGCGTACCCAGGCCCATCACTGGTGGCGGTGGGAAGACGGCGGTGAAAGCTTCCTTGATGCCGCCGAATTTTTTGTTCAAGGACATGGCGATGGCGTTGCCCGACAACTCCTTGCTACGACGTTCTTCGAATGGTTTCAGACCGACGAACACGATACCGGCGCTGGAACTGTTGGTGAAGCCGTTGATTGACAGGCCGGGGAAGGCGATGGCACTAGCCACACCGGGTTCCTTGAGCATGATGTCGCTCATCTTGCGCATGACGTCTTCACTGCGATCGATGGAGGCGCCATTTGGCAATTGTGCGAAGGCCACCAGGTATTGCTTGTCCTGACCGGGAACGAAACCGCCCGGCACCAGGTAGGAGATGCCTACGGTGGCGGCCAGCAGCAACGCATAGACGCCCATGATCGAGCTCTTGCGTGAAATCACCCGGGTGACATTACGGCCGTAGCCTTCGGAGGCGCGGTTGAAGAAACGGTTGAAGCGAACGAAGAAGCCACCCAGAAAACGGTCCATCACACGCGTGAGCCAGTCCGGCTTTGCTCCATGTTCTTTCAGCAGCATGGCCGCCAGCGCCGGTGACAGGGTCAGCGAGTTGAAGGCGGAGATCACGGTCGAGATGGCAATGGTGACGGCAAATTGCTTGTAGAACTGACCGGTCAAGCCTGTCATGAAGGCCAGCGGGACGAACACTGCTACCAGCGTGAGTGCAATGGCGACGATAGGGCCGCTGACCTCTTGCATGGCGCGATAGGTCGCTTCACGCGGTTTGAGCCCGGAGGCAATATTTCGCTCGACGTTTTCGACCACCACAATGGCATCATCGACCACAATCCCGATGGCCAGCACCATGCCGAATAACGACAGTGCATTGATGGAGTAACCAAAACCCAGCAGCAGCGAGAACGTGCCGATGATGGAGACCGGAACGGCCAGCAGCGGAATGATCGAGGCGCGCCAGCTTTGCAGGAAGACGATCACCACCAGCACCACCAGCGCAATGGCTTCGAGCAGAGTGTGTACGACGGCCTCAATACTGGCTCGCACAAATTGGGTCGGGTCGTAGACGATGCGGTATTCAACCGAGGCCGGGAAATCCTTGGCCAGATCTTTCATGGCAGCGCGTACCTGCGTCGAGACGTCCAGCGCATTCGATCCTGGCGCCTGGAAGATAGGAATGGCGACCGCAGGTTTGTTGTCCAGCAGGGCACGCAGACCATATTCGGACGCTGCCAGTTCGACGCGGGCGACGTCGCCCAGTGTGGTGATGGCGCCGTCAGGGCTGCTTTTAAGGATGATGTCGCGGAATTGTGCTTCAGTGGTCAGGCGGCCTTGGGCGTTGACCGATAACTGCACCGGCACATTGGAGGCGCTGGGCGAAGCGCCGATGACACCGGCGGCGACCTGCACGTTTTGTTCGCGAATGGCCTTGACCACATCGCTGGCGGTCATGTTGTGCTGGGCCACCTTGTTGGGGTCGAGCCAGACGCGCATGGCGTAGTTGCCCGAGCCGAACAGACCGACTTCACCAACGCCTTGAATGCGCGCCAGCCGGTCTTTAACATTGAGCACGGCGTAGTTGCGCAGATAGGTGGTGTCGTAGCGATTGTCGGGCGAGATCAGATGCACCACCATGGTCAGCGTGGGCGAACTCTTGATGGTTGTCACACCCAGTCGTTGCACATCTTCGGGCAAGCGCGGCAGGGCTTGAGCAACGCGGTTTTGCACCAGTTGCTGAGCCTTGTCGGGATCAACGCCGAGACGGAAATTGACAGTGATGGTCAGGTTGCCGTCGCTATTGGCTTGCGACTGCATGTAGAGCATGTTTTCGACACCGTTGATCTGCTCTTCCAGTGGCGCGGCCACAGTTTCGGCGATGACCTTGGGATTGGCGCCGGGAAACGAGGCGCGTACCACCACCGATGGCGGCACCACTTCCGGATATTCGGAAATGGGTAGCTGGAACATGGCCAAGACCCCGGCCAGCAGCAGCAGTATCGATAGCACACCCGCAAAGATCGGGCGGTCGATAAAGAATTTTGAAATGTTCATGAGAACTCCCCGTTAATGATTTTCTTAGGCCTTGCCAGGCGCGGCTGCGACGCTGTCGGCGACCTTGTTCATCGGCACTACGGTTGGCGCTACGGTGTCGCCCGGACGGACCCGTTGCAGACCGTTTACGACAATGCGCTCACCGCTTTGCAGGCCGCTTTCGACAACACGCAAGCCATCCTGATTGGCGCCCACATGAATTTCGCGGTAATCGGCATGGTTGTCTTTGCCGACCACGAGTACGAAGCGCTTGTCCTGGTCGGTGCCGATGGCTTTTTCGTCGACCAGCAACGCTTGACGCGGGGCTCCGCCACCGAGTCGGATACGGGCATACAGTCCTGGCAGCAGTTGGCCGTCGGCGTTGTCAAAAACCGCGCGCACACGGATGGTGCCGGAGGAGCTGTCGAGACGGTTGTCGACCGAGCCAACCTTGCCTTGGCGCGAATAAGCATCTTCGTTGGCCAGGCCGAGATAAACCGGCACTTGTTCACCCTTGCTGCGGGCCGGGTTGACGTACTTCAGGAAGCTTTGTTCGTCCACATCAAAGGCGGCATAGATCTTGGCCACCGATACCAGTGTCGACAGTGGCGGTGTGTTGGAGCCGACTGACACGATATTGCCGACGGTGACTTCGGCGCGCGAGATGCGGCCTGTTATCGGCGCGCTGATCTGGGTGTATTCCAGATTCAGTTGGGCGGTACGCAAGGCGGCTTGTGCCGCCTGCACATTGGCCGCGGCTTCGCGTGCGGCATTTTGCTTTTCTTCAAAATCGCGACGGGCAACGGCGTTGTCGGCCAGCAGGCGTTCGGCGCGGGCGAGGTCGGCTGCGGTGTAGCCGGCACGTGCCTGGGCACCGGCCAGTTGCGCCTGGGTGCGCGCGACTTCGGCGGCGTAAGGACGGGGATCGATGGTAAACAGCGGATCGCCCTTCTTGACCAGCGCACCATCCTTGAAATGCACGGCAGTCAGCGTGCCCGACACCAGTGGTCGGATATCGACCTTGTCGATGGCTTCCAGACGGCCAGAGTATTGCTGCCAGTCGATGATCTGGCGCGCGACCACTTCGGCCACATCAACGCCGGCCGGCGGTGGCGTTTGCGGAGCGCTGGCGCTGGCGTCGACGCCGATGGCCGACAAGGTGCCGGCCACGGCAATGGCGATCACGGCGAAGACGGCAGCCGCAGCGGTGTAGCGATAACGGAGTGATTTGCTGGACATGATGGACCTCTTGGAGAAGTTAAAGTGTTTGTAAATGAAGCTTGGTGGTGGTGCTAGCGAGCGCGCTGAAGCGGCGCCGCAGGAAGTCGGCAATTTCCTTGAGTAGTGGCAGATGGCTGCGCAGGGCGCCGTGGGTGATGCCGGCAAAGCGCGCCACCTGGGTATGCACGCCGGCGCGAATGAGTGCGTTGGCGTATTTCTCGGCCTCCAGATGCAATACATCGCATTCGGCCGTGGCAATGAAAGCCGGCGGCAAGCCGGCCAGGCGGCTGGCTTCCAACGGCGCAGCATAGGGATGCAGGCGTTGCATGGTCTGCGGCAGGTATTGACGATAACAGTCGGCACAGCTTGCTGCATTGGTGTCGGACTTGAGCTGGCTGGCGTCTCCCAACAGCGTCATGCTGGGGTCAAGCATCGGGCTGATCAAGACTTGTGCGGCCAGTGGTGCTGCGCAGCGGTCGCGCGCAATCATGGTCAGGCTGGCGGCCAGATTGCCGCCGGCATCATCACCGGCAACGGCTATGCGACGGGTATCGATATGTAGTTCGGCGGCGTGCTTGACGGCCCAGACAGCTGCCGTGTAAGCATCTTCAGGGGCGGCCGGGAACGGCTTGGCAGGCGCTAGCGCATAGCCCACCGAGAGCACCACGACATGGCTGTGGCGGCAGATATAGCGGGCCTGGGTATCGGCATCGTCGAGCCCGCCACTGACAAAACCGCCACCGTGGAAATACAGCACCAACGGCACAGCAGGAGCGGCGCTGATGCCAGTCGGTCGATACAGGCGCACCGGGATCAGTCCGATCGGACCTGGGATGGTGAAGTTGCTGATGATCGGCTGAGATTGGCGTGGCGCTGACATGATGTTGGGCCGGCATTGCAAGCCGGATTTGCTAAGGTGAAGCGGATTGTGCAGCACAGCATGGGGACGGATAAAGCCATGAGAATCAACAACACTATTCGTTCTGGACGAACAATCGGCGTAAAATGCCCTGATTGATTGGTGAAAAATTGGCGCAAAAGGCGACGTGGTGCGGTTTTCCATTGCTTGGGAATTGTCTGGTAAAAGCTGGGAAATGACCGATGAAGCGACCGATAAACCCATATTTGCAGGCAAAAATGGTGTTGTGGCAAAACAATCACAGCGGCTTTTTTGGCTAAAACGGCGTGATTCAAGGAGATTCAAATGGATAGATTTCAGGCAATGCAAGTCTTTACGGCGGTGGTTGATGCCAATAGCTTTACCCGTGCTGCTGACAATCTCAATTTGCCGCGCACTACGGTGACGACCATCGTGCAAGGACTGGAAAGTCTGTTGCAGGTGCGCCTGCTTAACCGCACCACGCGCCGCATCAGCCTCACGCCCGATGGCGCGGCTTACTATGAGCGCTGTGTGCGTATCCTGGCCGAGGTGGACGAAACGGAAGCTTCGTTTCGCAACGTCACGCGTGGACCGCAAGGGCGCCTGCGCATCGATGTGCCGGCCTCGATCGGACGCTTGTTGTTGCTGCCCAATCTGTGTGACTTCTACAGTAAATATCCTGATATCGAACTGGTCATGGGCATGGGCGACCGTCCGGTCGACATGGTTCAGGAGGCGGTCGATTGCGTCATCCGCGTTGGCGATCTGCAGGATTCGAGCATGGTGGCGCGCCGTATCGGTACCTTTCAGGCGATCACTTGCGGTGCGCCGATTTATTTCGAGCGTCATGGCATGCCGCACACGCTTGCCGATTTGCAGCAGCATCAATCGGTGCATTATTTTTCCAGCCGTACCGGACGCACCATCGATTGGGATTTCATGGTCGACGGCGCGCCCCAGGAAGTGAAGATGGCCGGCAAGCTCTCGGTCAATGACGGCGATGCCTATGTCGCCTGCGCCGTGCAAGGCTTTGGGCTGGTACAGGCACCGTTGTACATGGTGCAGCCTTATCTGGAGGATGGTCGCCTGGTGGAGGTGTTGTCGCAATGGAAGGCCGTGCCGATGCCGATCTCGGTGGTGTATCTGCACAATCGCCATTTGTCGCCCAAGGTGCGCGCCTTCGTTGATTGGGTTGCTGAACTGTTCGCGACCTGCCCTTTGCAAAAGGGCTGTCAGATGGGGATGGAGAGCGAGAGCCAGGAATGCCGCTTCACACCCAAACCGGAAAGCAATACCATTCGCGCCGTGCTGACGCAGAACAAGACTGCGGAAGGGGTGTTCTGAGGGCGCTACCGTGTTGATGACTGGCTTCATTGTGGGGTTCAATGCGTGTATGAATGCAAAATAAAACACGCCGTCGCACGGCTTGGCTGGCACCGGCATGTGTTTGGTTATGGTCAAATAAAATCGGAAAAAACGAAGGAATATGGCCGCCGGTGGTCGGCAGCAATCGGGTGATGCACAGTGGTTTTTAGCCGGATAACGCGCTCAGTCTATGAGCGGGCAGCACGGAAAAACGTCTGAAAATCGTTGGAATTGGGCTGAGGAGGATTATGCGCGCAGTGCAGCAATTCTCGATTGCTGAAACCTGCTGATTATTTGCCTTATTCTCCAATATGTCGGGGAATTAGGCATTTTTACTCATCGGGGATTGGTTTTTGCTCGTATTGGTCGCTGTATGTATTATTGCTGCTTGTAGTTGTCCGGTAAGAGCTGGTGTGCAAGGAAACGATATTATTGGAGGATTGCTCGGATACCTAATCCTCTTGATTATTTGCCTATTTCTCTTTCTCTGTGGCTGGGCAATCGGGCAATCCGATGTTCTGGAGTAAGCTGGACACCTTATTTTCTCCTTGCGCGATTGCCATGGATTTCAACGACACTTCTGCGGACTATGCTCACACTGCAGCCGACATCCGGCTGCAAGCCGCGCAACGCGAGCTGGTTGCACTGATCACGGTGCTCACCAAGGGTTGTGAAGGTTCCATCGAGACCAGCATAGAAGGTTTTTATCTGCACCGCATCGCCCATCCGCAAGGACCAAAGCATAGCGTGCAAAAGCCAATTTTCGCCGTGATTGCGCAAGGTTCAAAACGGCTGTTTGTCGGCGACGATGCCTATGAATATGACCCTATGCACTATCTGGTGTCGTCGGTGGATTTGCCGACCGTTGGCAAAGTCACGGTGAGTAGCCCGGAATTACCTTACCTGGGTTTGCGCATGGATCTCGATAGCAAGGAAATCGGCGCGCTCATCGGCGATGCTGATTTACCGCAGGGGCTTGCTTCGGAAGCGGCGCGCGGTTTGTTTGTCAATCGCCTTGATGTGAGCTTGCTGGATGCTGTGCTGCGCTTGTTGCGGCTGTTGCAGACGCCGCGCGACATTGCGATTCTGGCGCCGATGATCAAGCGTGAAATTTTGTATCGCCTACTCATGAATGGGCAAGGTGCCTTGCTGCGCCAGACTGTGTTGCAGGATAGTCAGATGAACCGCATTGCCAAGGCCATACGCATGATGAAGGACGGCTTTGCGCGGCCACTGCGGGTCGATGATATTGCGCGCGACGTGCATATGAGCGTGTCTTCGCTGCACCATCACTTCAAGGTCGTGACGGCGATGAGTCCTTTGCAATATCAGAAAAATCTACGGCTGCAGGAGGCGCGTCGCCTGATGCTGGTTGACGATGTCGGCGTGGCGATTGCGGCGCAGACGGTCGGTTATGAAAGCGCTTCGCAGTTCAGCCGTGAATACAGTCGCATGTTTGGCACCCCGCCATTGCGCGACAAGCAGCGCTGGCAGGATGAAGAAGCACCGGTGCTGTAAGCCTGCCGACATGATTGATGGCAACGCGCTAGAATCGTCGTCCTCACATCTTTTCTGCAACGGAGACCTGCCATGCAATATCGCCGCCTTGGTAAAAGCAATCTGAAGGTATCGGCCCTGTGCCTGGGCACCATGATGTTCGGCGACCAGACCGAACTCAATGAGGCCGCCAGTATTGTCGCCTCGGCCAAGGAGCATGGTGTCAATTTCATCGACACCGCTGATGTTTATAGCAAGGGCAAGTCCGAAGAAATGGTTGGCGTCTTGCTGCAAGGTCAGCGCCACGACTGGGTGCTGGCCAGCAAGCTGGGAAATCCCATGAACGAGGCACCCAATCAGTCGCATTATTCGCGTCACTGGATTGTGCGCGAAACCGACAACATCTTGCGCCGACTCAATACCGACTACCTCGATATTCTGTATCTGCATCGCGATTATCAGGATGAAAATCTGGAAGAGGCGGTGCTGACGCTGGGCGACCTGATTCGTGCCGGCAAGATTCGTGGTTTTGGCGTGTCCAATTTCCGCGGCTGGCGCATCGCCGAAATCGTGCGTTTGTGCAGCCAGCATCATGTGCCGTTGCCTTTGGTCTGTCAGCCGTATTACAACTTGCTCAATCGCATGCCAGAGGTGGAAATCCTGCCGGCTTGCATGCACTATGGTTTGGGTGTGGTGCCCTACAGCCCGATTGCGCGCGGCGTGCTCACAGGCAAGTACCAGCCTGGGCAGAAGCCGGGCGCCGATACCCGCGCCGGACGCGGTGACAAGCGCATGCTGGAAACCGAGTTCCGCGAAGAATCCTTGATTATTGCCGAGCGCCTGCAGCAGCATGTGGGCACACGTGGTATTGAGCTAGGGCAGTTTGCTACTGCATGGGTGTTGGCCAATTCCGCAGTCAGCAGCGTCATTGCCGGTCCGCGCACACTAGCCCAAATGCAAGATTACTATGCAGCGGTGGAGTTGGTCATTTCGGCGCAAGAAGAAGCCTTGGTGGACAGCTTGGTGACGCCCGGACATGCTTCTACACCGGGCTATAACGATCCCAATTACCCCTTCTTTGGGCGGGTTCCTCGTTAGTCAGACCGGGGTCAGTGGGACTGCGCGGGTTGTGCGTGCAAGTCTGCGTCATGCTGGCTGCTGTCTAGGGCTTGCTCCAAGGAGCACAGGCGCAAGCCCATGTAGTGACTTTCCAGGCTGGAATCGCGTTTGAACCAACAGGATGGAGCGTTCGAACTGGATGCTGCCACTAGCGACTCAGCGGCGATGGCAATGTCGCCAGTACTGTATATGGCGGCTGCTGCCAGCAGCGTGATTATTCTTGATTTCAAGAGACTTCCCCTTCGGATGGGTTGAAGGCGAGCTCGTTCGCTGCCGATCACTACCCCATAAAATTTCTGGAGTATACGAGCGATTGCTAAACGCCGAAATAGGACAACTCCTAAATTCGAAGTGCCGGGGGGATATTTCTCGGTATGGGGAGGTTTCCTGTTGCGGTGTTGATCAGGTAGCGTAACGGAACGGCGCTGCATCGATGGCGCTTGGGCGGCCGCTGATTTGTGCTGCCAGCAAGGCGGCGCTGCCGCAGGCCAGTGTCCAGCCTAGTGCGCCCTGACCGATGTTGAGGTAAAGATTGGCAAGCGGCGATGCGCCGATGATGGGGACGCCGCTGGGAGTGGCCGGGCGAAAGCCGGCCCACGGGGACAGACGGGCAGTATCGCTGGCATCTCTGCCGATACTACCGAGACTGCCGGGAAACAGGGTTTGCACGCCGTTGCGCAGTTCTTCGATAGCGCGTGGCGCAATGTATCGGTCCATGCCGACGAGTTCGACCCGACCGGCTACGCGCAGTCGATTGCCCAGACGGGCATAGACAATTTTGCGCGACAGATCGGTGATCGACACTTGTGGTGCTGCCGCCTGGGCTGCGGCATCGTCAAGCGGTACGGTGATGCTGTAGCCTTTGAGCGGATAAAGCGGCAGCCGCAATCCGGCCTGGCGTGCAAACACGGCACTCTCGGCACCCATGGCCAGCACGAAAGCGTCGGCGGCAATGGTGCCGGCGCTGCTGCGTACGGACTGCAGGCGGCCGCGATCGAGTACCGGTTGATGGATCTCGGTCGATGGCAAAAATTGGAAACCGGGCTGCTTGTGCATGGCCTCAACCAGGTTCTGGCAAAACATGGCGCAGTCGCCGGCGGCTTCGTCGGGAGTGTAGACGCCGCCGGCCCATGGCCGCTGTGCGGCGGCCAGCGCCGGTTCGATTTGCAGACAACGGGCGGTATCGATCACTTCCTGGCGACAGCCATAACGGGCCTGGAAGGCGACTTGTCGATGCGCCGATGCCAGCGCCGCCGCATCGGTGTACATCACCAGTTTACCAGCCACGCGATGCTGAAAATCCAGCGTCGTGGCTTGTTGCAACTGACTCAGTTCGTCGCGACTGTAGAACGCCAGTTGCAACAGTGCGATGGTGGTGCGTTGTACTTGAGCGGCATTGCAGGCGGCCAGAAATTTGACCATCCAGCGCCATTGCGCCGGGTCCATTTGTGCCTGCAGGGTCAGCGGCGAATCGGCGCTCAACAGATAATGCGGCAAATGGCGCCAGACCGAAGGATCGGCCAGCGGTGCTACATAGGAATAACTTAATTGGGCGCCGTTACCCAGGCTGGTGCCGGCGCCAGCGACCGGGCGAGCATCGATGAGGGTGACGTCGTGGCCATCTTGCAAGAGACGATAGGCTGAGGTAACGCCGATGACGCCGGCGCCGAGTACGCAAATATGCATGGCGTGATCCTGTTGCGGAAGATGTTGTTGTGGAATCGTTTTTTTGCAGCAACGCCCTGAGTAAAACTATACCGAGCTTTGCTGACACTGTCGCATGCTGAAATGGCATCGACTGCAGCATTTTTGCGGTGCCGGCGCGGACCAGTTACAATAGCGCCCGAAGCAAGCCAGACAGCCGCTGGCTGCCGTGTAATGCGGCGGCGGGAGGAAGGTCCGGACTCCATAGAGCAGGGTGACGGTTAACGGCCGTCCGCTGAAAGCCGGTGCAAGCCGGTATAAGGCGAGGAATAGGGCCACAGAGACGAGCGTATTAAGTTACGGTGAAACGCGGTAACCTCCACCTGGAGCAATTCCAAATAGGCACGCGTTGAGGCGGCTCGCGGAGCGTGCGGGTAGGAAGCTTGAGCGCTGGAGTAATTCAGCGCCTAGAGGAATGGCTGTCATAACGGGCAACCGTCGTAACAAAATCCGGCCTATCGGCTTGCTTCAATTCATAACAGGACACTGCGCCGGCTCATGAGGCCGGCGCTGGCGTCAACAATAGAGACATGCCTGATAAGCTAGCTCACTTATATAGGCGCCTGATAAAGGATCCTCATGAGTGAAGCAGTTTCGTTTGAAGAACTGACCTGCCACAATGGCCGCCACATCGGCATCGCTACGCTGGCTTCCGAAAAAACGTTGAATGCACTGTCGCTGGACATGGTTCACTTGCTGACGCCGCAATTGCAGCGCTGGGCAGATGATCCGGAGTTCGCCATGGTGTTGCTGCAGGCCGCAGGCGAGAAGGCCTTTTGCGCCGGCGGCGATTTGCAGCAGTTGTATCGCTCCATGGGCGAACATCATGCCTCGCCGCAACATGGCGACATACGCGGCAATCACTACGCCAGTGAATTCTTCGAACATGAATACCGTCTGGATTACCTGATTCACACCTATCCCAAGCCGATATTGTGCTGGGGGCATGGCATTGTCATGGGTGGTGGTATCGGCCTGATGGCAGGCTGTAGCCACCGTGTCGTGACCGAACGTGCGCGGCTGGCCATGCCGGAAATCAGCATTGGCCTGTATCCGGATGTCGGCGGCAGCTGGTTTCTCAGCCGGGCACCGGGAAAACTGGGCGCTTTCCTGGCCCTGACCGGCGCGCAAATGAACGCTGCAGATGCTTGTCTGGCCGGATTGGCAGATTATCGCGTAGCCCATGGCAGCAAGTCGCAGGTGATCGAGGCGTTGCTGCAGCAGCCCTGGGGTAGCAGCGCCGATGGCGATAGCGTGTTGCTGGGACGCCTGTTGCAACTGGCCGAACGCAACAGTGCTGCTGAGGTGACTTTCGTCCCTTCTGCCTTGCGCGAGCATTTCGATGTGATCAATAGGCTTTGCAGTGGGCAAACGGCGCCGGAGATTGTTGCCGCCATTCTGGCACATCAGAGCGATAGCCCTTGGCTGCAAAAAGCCGCCGCGACGCTCGCGGCAGGTGCGCCTGCTTCAGCCTGGCTGGCGCTGGCCTTGCAGCGGCGCGTGCGGCATATGTCGCTGGCGGAGGTGTTTCGGTTGGAGTTTGTGGTGTCCTTGCATTGTGCCGCGCGGCCTGATTTTGCTGAAGGTATTCGTGCCTTGATCATCGACAAGGATGGCAAGCCGCAATGGCAACCGGCGCGCTTGGAAGACGCCGCGCCGGCCTGGCTGGAAGGCTTCTTTGCCGATCCCTGGCCAGTGGCGCAGCATCCGTTGGCTGATCTTGGCAAGCTTGCCTAAGGTAATTGCTGTTGCCAGCGTATTAGGGCACGCGTCCACCAGTGCACGTCAGCTCGGTGGCAGCACAATCAATGCCTCGTGTTGTCTAGCCTCCTTGCTGATCACAGACCTAGCTCGCTCAGGCTGGGGTGATCGACAGGGCGCGGTGCACTGCTATCCCAGTGAAATTTGCGCTCGCTTTCCTTGATCGGCAAGTCATTGATCGATGCATGGCGCGTTTGCATCAGGCCCTTGTCATCAAATTCCCAGTTTTCATTACCGTAGGAACGAAACCAGTTCCCAGAGTCGTCATGCCATTCATAAGCGAAGCGCACGGCGATACGGTTGTCTGTATAAGCCCATAATTGCTTGATCAGACGGTATTGCTGTTCACGGTCCCATTTCTTGGTCAAAAAGGCAACGATCTCCGCGCGACCTTGCACGAAGTCGGCGCGATTGCGCCAGCGACTGTCTTCGGTATAAGCCAGTGCGACTTTTTCGGCGTTGCGTGTATTCCATCCATCTTCGGCGGCGCGCACTTTTTGTACTGCGGTGTCGTGCGTGAAGGGGGGCAGTGGTGGGCGGGCAGTGGTCATGGAGTAACTTTTGAGTGGATGGGACAGCTTAAGGGAAATCAGTGCAGCGCTGTTTTTCTGTGCTGATCCCTAAAATATTAGTCTGGACAAACTACCGCAGCAAGCATTCTCGTGTAAGCAGTCCGCTGTGCTTGCTTTAGTCTGGCCTGACTGTGCTGGGTTGGTGTTTAAGTCATTCCTGTCAAGTTTTGTTATCAGTTATCGCATGATATGAGGAGCTAAGAAACTGGAGTTGATGATGCCAGAGGCCCCATTCTGAGCGACTTTTACTTGAATTTGATCGTATTGGAACGTGACTGGAGATCATGAAAATGCATAAAATAAATCTTCTTGCGTTGAAAATTTCCATGTTGTACGATGACTTAAATTAAAAACGCTGACCCAGCGGAGACGCCACCACCATGCACGCCGATCTGCGCGGCTGTTCTAGATTTACGTTGTTATCCATGCGCGTCGTTGCTTGCGCTTTCGTACTTCCATCTGAAACGACTCTTTGATATGACTAACAGGTATTCGTGCCGTCTGGCACTATCGGCCGCAAGCTTGCATTGCCGCGTCGTCGGCGTGAGCACAGTATGAGCGGGCCTGAGCCGTTGCTGGCGCAGCGTTATGCGGTAGGTGAAAGTCCTTTTTGGGATGCGCAGCAGGCTGCATGGTATTGGGTGGACATTCCCCATGGATTGATTTGCCGTCTGGCCGACGCCGATTATCGGCAATGGCAGTTGCCGGAAATGGTGGCTTGTATTGCACCTACGGCGGATGGAGGGATGATTGCCGGCATGCACAGCGGCTTGTTTCGGGTGCATTTAGGAGACGCGGGAGTGGCGCGCTTGACGCCGTTGGCGCGTCCTGCCGAGTTGCGCCCTGACATGCGTTTCAATGATGGTCGTTGTGATCGCCAAGGGCGCTTCTGGAGTGGAACGATGTGCCTCGACATGGGGCTGGCGCGTCCTGATGGTCGGCTTTATCGTTACAGTCAAGAGACCGGTTTGTCGGTGCCGCAGGTCGATGACCTGATCGTGCAGAACGGTCTGGCCTGGTCGCCAGACGGCAAAACCATGTATCTCTCTGATTCTCATCCGTCGCGTCGCCTGGTTTGGGCGTTTGACTACGATATTGACAGCGGTACACCGTCGCGACGACGTCTGTTTGCTGATTTCCACCACTACCGCGGCAGACCTGATGGTGCGGCCATGGATAGTGACGGCTGCTACTGGTCGTGCGCTAACGATGGCGGATGTTTGTTGCGCTTTACTCCCGCCGGCAAGCTTGATCGCAGCATTGAACTACCGGCCAGGAAGCCTTCCATGTGCGCCTTCGGCGGCGATAAGCTCGATATGCTGATCGTCACCACCATCAGTCTGAATGGTCCCGTCGATGATGCTGGTGCCGGTCTGGTGTTCATTTTGCAGCCGGGTGTGAGCGGTGTGGCCGATACGCCATTTGGTCAAACCTCGGTCGTACGCTAAAAGAATTTCAACTGGCATTGTTGATCTTGGCCGTTGAGCTGAGCAGCAGCGCAATTTACCAAGTCGAGTGCCGAAATGGATAGACAGAAAATCAAGGCCGCTGCCCAATTGTTGCTGGCAGCGCGCAACCACGAAATCAGTTTGGCGCAGTTGCCGCCGGAATGTATGCCGGTCGACGCTGCCGAGGCCTATGCGGTACAGGACGAGGTTACCTGTACGCTCGGCCCGGTGGGCGGCTGGAAAGTTGGCGCCAAAGGTCCTGAGGCACCGCCTAGTTGTGCGCCGATGCCGGCGCAGTCTGTGTTTGCCGCGCCGTATCATTTTTTCGATCTGCTCATGGCCGGTGCACGCGGCGTTGAGGTCGAGATTGCCCTGTGCATGAAACATGATCTGCCGCCGCGTGACACACCCTATAGCCAGGAAGAAGTGCTGGCGGCAGTGGCAACGATACACCCGGCCATTGAAGTGGTGTCGTCGCGCTATAGTCATTCGGCCAGTAATCCGCTGGCCGGGTTGGCCGACTCGCTGAGTAATTGCGCCTTCATTTACGGTCCGGGACGTAACGATCTCGGTCAGATCGACCAGAGCGTGCAGCATGCAGAACTGTATTTCAACGGTCTTGAGGTTGCCAGTAGTGTCGGCGGTAACCCGGTGGTTGATATCTGGCCGCTGGTTACCTGGTTGGCCAATCACCTTGCCGGGCGTTGCGGCGGGCTCAAGGCGGGACAATTCGTGACAACGGGTTCTTGTACCGGCTTGCTGTACGCCGAAAGCGGCAGCAGCGTCAACGCAACCTTGCACAACATTGGTGCCGTTGACATATCCTTCGCGCAGGTCTGAACGCTGGCGGCACACATCGCGGGTGCACCTGTATCGCTGCTGTAGAACCGGTGGCAATGAGAGAGCTGGGGGGGCTTGCGGAGAGTGTGAAAGCGGACTGGGCCGTAGAACGGAAATATTTGAATGCCGTGAACTCCAGGTTCACGGCATTCAAATCGAACAATTATTTCTTCTTCTTGTTCACTGCTTCTTTGAACGACTTGCCAGCCGAGAACTTGACTGTTGTCGCAGCAGCGATCTTGATTTCTTCGCCAGTTTGCGGGTTACGGCCGGTACGAGCAGCGCGCTTGCCTGTGGAGAAGGAACCGAAGCCAACCAGTTGCACTGTGTCGCCCTTGGTCACAGCTTTGATGATGTTCTCAACAACAGAGTCCAGTGCACGTTGTGCAGCAGCCTTCGAGATTTCAGTATCAGCAGCGATTGCGTCGACCAATTCAGATTTGTTCACTTTAAAATTCCTTTCACTGTTAAGGTGCCGAGATTTTAGCATTGGAATGCCGCTACTCCGCAAGCCCCATCTGTGTTTACTTGATTTGTGATGATCTATTTCAGTGGTTTAAATGAATCTGGATCATGTGGAAATGGTTTTTGCTGATGTGGTTTGGGATTTGTCCCATCGGCTTGGTTTTGGCGGATGAATTTTCAGTTCTTCAGATATGTGTCATCGACATGCCAGATGTGTCTTTTTTTTGCTTGTGATTTGAATAAGATCAGACGGATCGTCGGCGAACTCCACATGTGCAAATTGCGGCATGATTTCTGACCGCACACGACTTCCTGCTTTGCCGCACGGCGGTTTACTGATCGCCTCCTTCCCCAGCAATGATGCGCAACACGAGATAAACACATGTGTATATCTCACGTGATACCTTTGCAAGTTTCGCTAAGTCATTCATTTTCTTGAGAAAAGCGCTTTTTGATGTTTTTTAAATAAGTGCGCTAAGTCTTTGACTTTATTACAAAAACTCCGGTTTCGACTATGGAATATCGCTTGACCTGTATTAGTGCATCCTCTAAAGTGGGAGATAGTGTGAAAAAGTGTTTTTTTGTGGGGTATTTTTGGATTTTCCTGCGTAAGACACCGCACGACAAGCATGCTAATAGCAACAGGAAAAAGGTCAAATACAGTGTTTCAGGGCGCCTCAGCGATCAATCTCGATGTCAAAGGACGGATGACGATTCCGACCAGGCACCGTGACGCCCTGGCGGTTCAGTGCGAAGGACGTGTCACGTTGACGCGTCATCCGCATGGTTGCCTGCTGTTTTTTCCGCGTCCGATTTGGGAAAGCCATCGCGAGCAGATCGCTGCGTGGCCGATGTCGGCGCGCGCCTGGCAACGCATCTTCCTGGGCAATGCCTGCGATGTTGAGCTCGATTCGGCGGGGCGCATCCTGATTGCACCGGAATTGCGCAGCGCCGTTGGTTTGCAGCGCGACGTGATGTTGCTGGGCATGGGAAGTCATTTTGAAATCTGGGATGCCACCAAGCTGGCCGAGAGTGAGTCGGAAGCTGTTGCTGCCGGCATGCCAGATGTGTTGAGTAATTTTTCTTTCTGACGGCCCGACGAAATGACTTTGCAATCGGTGCCCGATTTGCAGCACCGTACGGTGTTGTTGGAAGAAGCAGTGGACGCGTTGGCCATTGAAGGCGCGCGCGCTGATGGCGTGTATCTGGATGGAACGTTCGGGCGTGGTGGGCATAGCCGTAAAATCCTGGAGCGCCTGGGGCCCCGTGGTCGTTTGATTGCTTTCGATAAGGATCCGTTGGCGATTGCCACCGCGCAGACGATAACGGATCCGCGTTTTACGATTGTGCATGAAAGTTTTGCCACACTCGATGACGCGCTGGCCGCGCAAGGCGTGGCGCGCGTCGATGGCGTGTTGATGGATTTAGGTATTTCGTCGCCGCAGGTGGACGATGCGGCGCGCGGTTTCAGTTTCCGCTTCGATGGTCCGCTGGATATGCGCATGGATACGACGCGCGGCATATCAGCAGCGCAGTGGCTGGCAACGGCCGAAGAACAAATAATTGCAAAGGTGATACGAGAATATGGAGAAGAACGGTTTGCTGTTCAGATTGCAAAGGCGATTGTTGCTCGCCGGGCAGTCGAGCCAATTTCAAGCACACGACAGCTTGCCACGCTCGTGGCACAAGTCGTCAAAACCCGCGAGAAAGGCAAAGACCCGGCCACTCGTACCTTTCAGGCTATACGGATTTTCATCAATCAAGAGCTTGAAGAACTCGAAGTAGGGTTAGTCAAGGCATTTGAGCAGATGGCGCAGTATGGGAGATTGGTTGTGATCAGCTTTCACTCGCTGGAAGATCGCATCGTCAAGCAGTTCATGGCATCCAAAGCCCATGTGCCGCAGCCTGACCGCCGCCTGCCGATTCGTGCAGTTGACTTGCCGCAGTCACTGGGCAGGCTGTTGCCGCGCGTCAAGCCAAGTGATGCTGAAGTCGCTGCCAATCCGCGCGCGCGCTCGGCCGTCATGCGCGGGCTGGAACGTACTGAGGCGGTGTCATGATCGGCCGTTTGAGTTTCCTGGTCACGGTAATGCTGGTGCTGTGTGCGTTGTCGCTGGTGAATGCCCAATATCAGGCTCGCAGTCAGTTCATTGAGCTGGAGCGGGCGCAGTCGGCAGCGCGTCAGCTCGATATCGACTGGGCGCAATTGCAGCTGGACCAATCTACCCTGGGTAAAAATTCCCGTATCGAAGAGCTGGCGCGACGTGACCTGAACATGGTGGCGTTGACACCGCAACGCACCCAATATCTGACGGTGGGGGCGAAATGACGCGCATGCCGCCACGTACCAATGTCGCCGCCGGGCGTATCGCCGCATCACGCGGCGTTGCCTTTTCTGCCAGCCCAGTATTAAAAGTGAAGATGCCGGCCTGGCGCTCGCGTCTGGTTCTGTTTGTGTTGTTTACTGCCTTCGTCGCGCTGGCCGGTCGCGCACTCTGGCTGCAAGGCATGTCTACCGATTTTCTGCAAAAGCAGGGTGAGTCGCGCTATGCGCGCACGCTGGAATTGCCGGCCACGCGCGGCAAGATCACCGACCGCAACGGCCAGGTGCTGGCGTCTTCGGTGCCGGTCAAGGCAATCTGGGCGATTCCCGAGGATGTGCAGGAAGCCCCCAAGAATAAATTGCGCGAACTGGCCAAGTTGCTCGGAATGAGCGATGCCGAACTACGCAAGAAACTTGATTCCGATCGCGGCTTTGTCTATCTCAAGCGTCAGGTCGAACAAGATACGGCCGATCAGATCGTCAAGCTGGGCATCGCCGGTGTCGAAACGCGCAAGGAATACAAGCGTTTCTATCCCGAAGGCGAAGTCATGGCGCACGTGGTTGGCTTCACCAACGTCGAGGACGCAGGTCAGGACGGCATGGAGTTGGGTTCGCAAAAGACGCTGGCAGGCGTGACCGGCAGTCGACGTGTGATCAAGGACCGGCTGGGGCGCATCGTCGAAGATATTGAAGCCGTGCGTGAGCCGCATGACGGTCGCGACCTGACGCTGTCGATTGATAGCAAAATTCAGTACATTGCCTTTACGCAACTCAAGGAGGCGGTCGAAAAAAACAAGGCCAAAGCCGGTGGCATTATCGTCATCGATACGCATACCGGCGAAGTGCTGGCATTGGCCAATATGCCGACCTACAATCCTAATGATCGCTCGGTATTAACCGGCGAGCAGCTGCGTAACCGCGTGCTCACTGACACCTTCGAACCCGGTTCGACGCTCAAGCCTTTCACCATTGCGCTGGCGCTTGACACCCACAGAGTGACGCCGTCCACAGTGTTTCAGACGGCGCCGGGCAAAATGACCATTGGTACTGCCACTATCGGCGATGCGGAACCGCACGGCGCATTGACGGTTGCGGAAATTATCCAGAAATCGTCCAACATCGGCACGGCCAAGGTGGCTTTGCAAATGCCGGCGCAGGAAATGTGGGAAATGTTTACCAAGGTCGGCCTCGGGCAGCAGCCAAAATTCGGCTTCCCTGGTGCGGTAGCCGGTCGCGTGCGGCCTTATAAAGCCTGGCGACCGATCGAACAGGCCACCATGAGTTATGGCCATGGCATCTCGCTGTCGCTGATCCAGCTGGCGCACGCTTATCTGATTTTCGCCCGGAATGGCGACTTGATTCCCTTGTCGTTTCAGAAAGTCACCGAGCCGCCGATCGGTCAGCGCGTAATTGCTGAAAATACTGCACTGCAGATGCGCCGCATGCTCGAGACCGTAGTCGCACCGGGCGGCACAGCGCCGCAGGCGCAAGTACCCGGCTATCGTGTGGGTGGCAAGACCGGTACTGCGTACAAGATTGTCGGCGGCAAATATGTCAAAAAATATGTCGCCGATTTCGTCGGTATTGCGCCCATGTCAGATCCGCGCCTGATCATCGCCGTGATGATCGATGAGCCCAGCAATGGTCAACACTACGGTGGCACCGTGGCCGGTCCGGTCTTTGCCAATGTCGCGGCTAGTGCCTTGCGCGCGCTCAATGTTGCGCCTGATTCAACTGTGACCAATATCATCATTCCCAAAGACGCTATCGAGGAGAGCCTGTGATGCAGCCAGACATGCTTTCCGCAAACCAGGTCGTCGCCTGGTTGCAAACGCTCACGCCTGCCCAGGGTAAGCCGATCGGGCAGTTGAGCGGTGATTCACGTCGGATACAAATCGGCGATATTTTCTTTGCCTATCCCAACGGCGGTGCCGACGGTCGTCGCTACATCAGCGACGCCATTGAACGCGGTGCTGTCGCCGTCGTCTATGAAGCCGCTGGTTATCAATGGCTGGATGAGCACGACTTGCCGCATCTGGCGGTTGCAAGCCTCAAGCAACTGGCTGGAGCGGTTGCCAATGTTTACTACAAAACGCCGGACAAGGACATGTTTACCGTTGCCGTCACCGGTACCAACGGCAAGACCTCCTGCAGCTACTGGCTGGGTATGGCGCTGTCACGCCTGCAGGCCACTTCGGGCTCCGCATCGGCGCCAGCAGCAGTCATCGGCACGTTGGGTGCAGGTTTGTTCCAGGACGGCCGGCAGCAATCATTCGATGTCACCGGCTACACCACGCCGGATGCTGTGCTACTACAGCGCAAGCTGGCCGATTTGCGTACGGCGCGGGCTTCGGTGCTGGCCATCGAGGCTTCTTCCATCGGACTCGATCAAGGCCGCTTGAATGGTCTGCATGTGGATGTGGCCTTGTTTACCAATTTCACGCGCGATCATCTTGACTACCACGGCGACATGCTGGCCTACGAAGCGGCCAAGGTACAGTTGTTCAATGTGCCGGGTCTGCAGCAGGCTGTCATCAACCTGGATGATCAAATGGGGCAGCGTCTGGTGCCTTATGTCCAGGCGCGTAACTTGCCGGTGATCGGCTATTCAATCGGCGATGCGGTCAACGGTGATGTTCCCGTGCTGCGTGCTTCAGCCATTCGCAGCACCAATAGTGGCACCAGTTTCCATATTGATTCGCCGTTCGGTTCGGCTCAGGTGAAAACGCAATTGGTTGGCAATTTCAATGTCAGCAATCTGCTCGGCGTACTTGGCGTGATGCTGGCCAAAGGAATTGTCTGGAACGCTGCCATCGGTACCTTGGCTGCCCTCACGCCGGTACCCGGGCGCATGCAGCAGTTCGGCGGCCAGGAAGCACCTTTGATTGTGATCGACTACGCGCATACCCCGGACGCGCTTGAAAAGACCTTGAATGCCTTGCGTTCGGTAGCCAATCAACGCGGTGGTGCGCTGTGGTGTGTGTTCGGTTGCGGCGGTGATCGCGATCCTGGCAAACGTCCGCAAATGGGTGCCGCCGCCGAGTTGGCTGATCAGGTGGTGCTGACCAGTGATAACCCGCGCACCGAAGATCCCGCCACCATCATTGCACATATCCAGAACGGCATGATGCGTCTGACACCGCGCGTCATGACAGACCGTGCTGCTGCGATTTTGTGGGCCGTGCGGCATGCCGCCAAGCAGGATGTACTGCTGCTGGCGGGCAAAGGACATGAAACCTATCAGGAAATCGCAGGCAAGAAAAATCCCTTCCTGGATGCGGATCATGTGGCGCTGGCACTGGCTGCGCGCGTGACGATGAAGGGGGGCACGTGATGCAGGTCACGCTTGCACAATTGGCGTTGTGGTTAGGGCAGCCGCTGCACAATGTGGCGCCGGGTGCGGCTGCGAGTGTGCATGGCTTCACCACTGACAGTCGCGCGGTGGTACCGGGTAACCTGTTCGTCGCTCTGCGCGGCGAACGTTTCGACGCGCATGATTTTCTCGATGCCGTCGTTGCGCAAGGCGCTGCTGCTGTTGTGGTCGAACGGATCCCCCCTGGCTTGACGATACCTGCCATTGTGGTCGCCGATACGCGCGTGGCGCTGGGCCGGATTGCGCGTTGCTGGCGTGAGCAGTTTGCCATCGCGCTGCTGGCGGTGACCGGCAGCAACGGCAAGACCACCGTCAAGGAAATGCTGGCCGCCATTCTGTGCGCCGCCTTTGGCGAAGAACATAGCCTGGCCACACGTGGCAATTTGAATAATGAAATCGGTGTGCCGCTGACGCTATTGCGTTTGCAGCCGTCACATCAGGCCGCCGTCGTTGAGCTGGGCATGAATCACCCCGGCGAGATCGCGGTGCTGGCCGAGATTGCCCGGCCGACCCTGGCATTGGTCAACAATGCCCAGCGCGAGCATCAGGAATTCATGGCCACCGTTGAAGCAGTGGCGCGCGAAAATGGCGCTGTGTTGGCGGCCTTGCCTGTCGATGGCGTCGCCGTGTTTCCGGCCGAAGATGACTTTGCCTGGGTCTGGCGCGAGATCGTCAGTGCGCGCGGACTGACGCGGGTCATCAGTTTCGGTTTGACCGAGCAAGCCGATGTCTGTGCCACTTACCAAGTGCAGGCATTTGGCAGCCTGATCGACGTGCGTGCCGCCATCGGCAACGAGCAGCACCATTTTCAGATCAAGCTGGCTGCCATTGGTGAGCATAATGTGCGCAATGCGCTGGCCGCAGTCGCTTGCGCGTTGGGCGCCGGTATCGATGCGGCGGCGATCGTGCGCGGACTGGAAGCCTTCGCGCCAGTCAATGGTCGTTTGCAGCGCAAGACCGCAGTCAGCGGTGCGCTGGTCATTGACGATACCTACAACGCCAATCCCGATTCGGTGCGCGCTGCCATCGATGTACTGGTCACTGCCGCTGCACCGCGCGTGCTGGTGTTGGGCGATATGGGCGAGGTTGGTAACGAAGGACAGCAATTTCATGAAGAGATTGGTGCTTATGCCAGAGCGCAGGGCATCGATCATTTCTTCGGCTTCGGCGACGCCACGCGTTTCGCCGTACAGGCATTCAATGGCGCAATTGCAGCGAGTGCAGCAGTGGCTGCAACGGCGCGCCATTTCGAGACGATCGAAGCCATCAGCGCAGCGGTGCAGCAAGTTGCCGTTGCCGATGCCTCGATCCTGGTAAAAGGTTCGCGATTCATGAAAATGGAACGCGTTGTGCAGCATTTGGTCGGGGCGCAGTCCACCGCGCCACAATCACAGGAGACTCACTAACATGCTGCTTTGGCTGGCTCAAAATTTCCAGCAGGATTTCAGTTTCCTGCGCGTATTCAACTTCATCACCTTCCGCGCCGTCTTTGCGACGCTGACGGCGCTGTTGATCGGCCTGGTGGCCGGCCCAGCCGTCATCCGCATGCTGACCCGGCTCAAGGTTGGTCAAGCAGTACGTACTGACGGTCCGCAAACGCATTTGATCAAATCCGGCACACCGACCATGGGTGGTGTGCTGATCCTGATCGGCATTGGTGTTTCCACCTTGCTGTGGGCTGATCTGAGCAACCGTTTTGTCTGGATCGTGTTGATCGTCACATTGGGTTTTGGCATGATCGGTTGGGTCGACGATTACCGCAAGGTGGTCTACAAGGATCCCAATGGCATGCGCTCGCGCGAGAAATATTTCTGGCAATCGCTGATCGGCTTGGTGGCCGCTTTCTATCTGGCGTTTTCGGTCTCGGAAGTGAGCAACATGAAGGTGCTCGATCTGTTTTTTGCCTGGGTGCAGTCAGGTTTCAACCTCGACCTGTCGCCCAAGGCAGATCTGATCGTGCCCTTTTTCAAGACGATCAGTTATCCGCTGGGCGTGTGGGGTTTCATTGCGCTGACCTATTTCGTCATTGTCGGCACCAGTAACGCCGTCAATCTGACCGACGGTCTGGATGGTTTGGCCATCATGCCCACCGTGCTGGTTGGCGGCGCCCTCGGCCTGTTTGCCTATCTGACCGGCAGTGCCAGTTACGCCAAGTATCTATTAATTCCGCATATTCCGGGCGCGGGTGAGTTGCTCATTTTTTGCGGCGCCATGGCCGGTGCTGGATTAGCTTTTCTTTGGTACAACGCCTATCCGGCACAAGTGTTCATGGGCGATGTCGGTGCGTTGGCGCTGGGTGGCGCGCTCGGCACGATTGCGGTGATTGTGCGGCAGGAAATCGTGCTGTTCATCATGGGCGGCATTTTCGTCGTCGAAACACTGTCGGTGATGATACAGGTGGCTTATTTCAAATTTACCAAGAAGCGTACCGGTGTCGGTAAGCGGGTTCTGTTGATGGCGCCTTTGCACCATCACTATGAACAAAAAGGCTGGAAAGAAACACAAGTGGTGGTGCGCTTTTGGATCATCACCATGATGCTGGTGCTGTTCGGTTTGTCGACCTTGAAGTTGCGCTAATTAAGAGAAGCAGGAATGAATACGTGAATTACGTCAATCAACACGCTCTGGTACTCGGACTGGGTGAATCCGGTCTGGCGATGGCGCAGTGGCTAGTCTACTGCGGCGCGCGCGTGCGTGTGGCCGATACACGGGATGAGCATGCTGTTGCGGCGCGTCTGACAAGACTGCGTGCAGCCGCGCCTGATGTTGAGTTCATCGGTGGCCAGCCATTGACAGCGGCGTTGCTGGATGGCATTGATTTTGTGGCCGTCAGCCCCGGCCTGGCGCCGCAGCGCGAACTGGCTGACTTGAGTGCAGCTGCAGTGCAACGTAATCTGCCGCTGTGGGGCGAAATGGAATTGTTCGCGCAAGCGCTGGCAACGCTACGTGTCGAACGTGCGTATGCACCCAAGGTGTTGGCCATTACGGGTACTAACGGCAAGACCACCGTAACCAGTCTGACCGGCAATTTGTGCCGTCGCGCCGGCCTGACGACCAAGGTTGCTGGCAACATCAGTCCGGCGGTACTGGATGTGTTGCGGGAAGCGCTCATCGAAGATGCCACGCATGCGCTCGCCGTACAAATGCAAGCAGAGCAGCAAGCAGAGTCTGATGCGGCTGCGTTGTTGGCTGAAGTTTCAGCTAGCGTTGACGCGGCACCGGATGAATTGAGTTTGACTGAGTCACTGACGCAATCGCCGGAATTAGCTGAGCCGGAAACAGCGGAGCTTGCACCGGCAGCGCTACAAGAGGACGCTCAGTCCGAGCAACTGATGCCACCAGAACCGGCTGAGCCCGAGTATGACGGCATTTTGCCGCAGGCATGGGTGTTGGAATTGTCGAGTTTTCAGTTACACACAACGTATAGTCTGCAGCCCGATGCGGCCACGGTGCTCAACATCAGCCAAGATCACTTGGACTGGCACGGCACGATGCAAGCCTATGCTGCCGACAAGCAAAAGATCTTCGGCACCCATACGATACGCGTGCTCAATCGCGAAGACGCGATTGTGATGCAAATGGCGGTGCCGGGCGCTCGCGTGTCCACTTTCGGACTGGATGAGCCGATCAAGGCAGGGAACTTCGGCCTGGTCGATGAAAACGGCATGCTGTGGTTGGCCACTGCGGTGGTTGTCGAAGAGGATGAAAAGCCGCATGGACGACGCAAAAAAGATAAAGAAGTGGCAGAACAGGCGTTTCAACTCAAACGCCTGATGCCGGTTGATGCGCTCAAAATTCGCGGTCTGCACAACGCACTCAATGCCTTGGCGGCACTGGCTTTGTGCCGTGCCGTCGATTTGCCGCTAGCGCCGCTGTTGCATGGTCTGCGTGATTACACGGGTGAGCCGCATCGGGTCGAACTGATCATGACCATTCGCGAGGTCGAATATTACGACGACAGCAAAGGTACCAATGTCGGCGCGACCGTGGCCGCCCTGCAAGGCTTGGGCCATGGCGGCAAACCGAATCGCCTGCTGTTGATCGCCGGCGGTGATGGCAAGGGACAGGATTTTGCGCCCTTGGCGGCGCCCTTGGCCAAATATGGCCGTGCGGTGTTCCTGATTGGCCGCGACGCAGCCGCCATCCGTACTGCGGTGAGTGCCACCGGAATTGACTTGATCGATTGCGCTTGCCTCGAAGAAGCTGTGCAGCAAGCAGGAGCCATGGCACAAAGTGGTGATGCGGTCTTGCTGTCGCCGGCCTGCGCTAGCCTGGACATGTTCCGCAACTATGCTCATCGTGCAGAAGTCTTTGTTGACGCGGTGCGTGAGTTGGCCTTGTCTCGCGGCGAGGTGATGTGATGAAACTGACCTTGCCCTCGTTCATCAACTTGTTTGGCGCCAAGCAAGAGATGCCTGCGCGTGCCGGCAGTCTCAAAAGTATCAGCGGTATCGAACAGCGCTCACGCATGATGCAATACGATCAGCCCCTGGTTTGGGTGGTGCTGTTGTTGATGTTGTTCGGTATGGTCATGGTGTATTCCGCCTCCATCGCCTTGCCCGATTCACCTAAATACGCCAATTACAATAATTCTTATTTCCTGGTACGCCAGGCCATGTTCATTTGCTTTTCGCTGGTGGTCGGGATGGTTGTTTTCCGCATCAAGATCGAGACCTGGCAAAAAATGGCGCCGTATCTGTTCGTCGGTACCCTGGTGTTGTTGGCGATGGTGCTCATTCCTGGCATTGGCAAGGGCGTCAACGGCGCCAAGCGCTGGTTATCGTTCCGCGTGTTCAACTTGCAGCCGTCTGAACTGATGAAGCTGTTCATTGTTTTGTACGCCGCCGACTATACGGTGCGCAAGCAGGAAGTGATGCACAAGCTGACCAAAGGCTTCATGCCGATGACAGTGGCCGTTGGCGTGGTCGGCCTGTTGCTGTTGCTGGAGCCGGATTTGGGCGCATTTGGCGTGATCGTCTGTATCGCCATGGGCATCCTGTTCCTGGGTGGTATTAACGGCGTGTGGTTTGGCGGTATTGGCGCCACTTTGGTGGGCATTTTCTCGTTGGTGATCGTGTTGTCGCCATGGCGGCGCGAGCGGATTTTCGCTTATCTCAATCCTTGGGTCGAAGAAAATGCGCTGGGCAAAGCCTATCAGTTGTCGCATTCCCTGATTGCCTTCGGTCGCGGTGAATTGTTTGGTGTCGGTCTCGGCGGCAGTGTTGAAAAATTGCATTACCTGCCAGAAGCACATACCGACTTCTTGCTGGCCGTCATCGGCGAAGAACTCGGCTTTGCCGGTGTGCTGGTGGTGGTCTTGCTGTTTTACTGGCTGGTCAAGCACTCCTTTGAAATCGGCCGTCAGGCAATTGCACTGGATCTGACCTTTTCCGGGCTGGTGGCCAAAGGCATTGGCATCTGGCTGGGTGTGCAGGCCTTCATCAATATGGGTGTCAATCTCGGCTTGCTGCCGACCAAAGGACTGACCTTGCCGCTGATGAGTTACGGCGGTTCGGGTTTGTTGATCAACTGTATTGGTCTGGCGATCCTGTTGCGCATCGATTATGAAAATCGTGTCCTGATGCGCGGGGGGCGGCTATGAGCGGCACCAAGCGTCTCTTGATCATGGCCGCCGGCACCGGTGGTCATATTTTCCCCGGACTGGCGATTGCCGACACCATGCGCGCGCGCGGTTGGCAAGTGTCATGGCTGGGCACCACGCACGGTATGGAACGCGATCTGGTGCCGCGCCATGGCATCGATATGGACACCATAGTATTTGCTGGACTACGCGGCAAAGGCTGGTTGCATACGGTCAGGGGCGTATGGCGTCTGTTGACTAGTTTCTTTGCGTGTTTCGCCATCATCGGCCGTCGTGCACCGGATGTAGTGCTGGGCATGGGTGGTTATGTGACGGTGCCAGGCGGCATCATGGCGCGCTTGCGCGGTGTGCCGCTGGTACTGGTCAATGCGGATGCTGCCTTGTTGCTGTCGAATCAGACGCTCACGCCGTTGGCTGCCAAGGTCTTGTTCGGATTTCCGGCCGATTTTGGCAAGGCTGCCAGCAAGGCGCAAGTGACCGGCAATCCAGTGCGCACCGACATCATCGCCCTGGGCGCACCGACGCCGCGATATCAGGAGCGCAGCGGCGTGTTGCGGATACTGGTGGTAGGCGGCAGCCTGGGCGCCAAAGTATTAAATGAATGTGTACCGGCTGCATTGGCCAGCATGCCAGCCGGGCAGCGCATGCACGTCACGCATCAGTCAGGCAAGCAGCATATCGATGCGTTGCGTGCGGCATATGCGCAAGCCGGAGTCGAAGCGGAAGTGGTCGATTTTATCGATGACATGCCGCGCCGCTATGCCCAGACCGATCTGGTGATCTGTCGTGCTGGCGCCATTACGGTGTCGGAATTGACGGCTGCTGGTGTGGCCAGTGTGTTGGTGCCGCTGGTGGCGTCGACCACTTCGCATCAACGCGACAATGCCAAATGGATGGCGCAGGCCAAGGCTGCCGTGCATCTGCCGCAGACCGAGCTGACGCCGCAACGGTTGGCGCAACTGTTGCAAGAATTGGATAGGCCGGCCTGCATCAAGATGGCGCAGGCAGCGTATGAACAAGGCAGGCGCGACGCCAATGAGGCGATTGCGCAGGTGCTGGAAAAATTGGTGAAGCAATGAAACATCGGGTAAAAAATATACATTTTGTCGGCATTGGCGGCTCTGGAATGAGTGGCATTGCTGAAGTCATGCTCAATCTTGGTTATGGCGTGTCCGGTTCCGATCTGGGCAGCAATACGGCCACGCAGCGGCTGGCCCAATTGGGCGCGCGCATTCTGTACGGCCATGCTGCTGAAAACATCGCTGACGCTGACGCCATCGTCACCTCGACGGCAGTCAAGGGCGACAATCCGGAAGTACTGGCGGCACGCAAAAAACACATTCCCATCGTGCCGCGTGCGGTGATGCTGGGCGAGTTGATGCGTCTGAAGCAAGGCATCGCGATTGCCGGTACGCACGGCAAAACTACCACTACCAGTCTGGTTGCCAGCGTATTGGCACAAGGCGGTCTGGACCCGACCTTCGTCATCGGCGGTCGTCTCACCAGCGCCGGTGCCAATGCCAAGCTGGGTTCGGGCGACTTCATCGTCGCTGAGGCCGATGAGTCCGACGCTTCATTCCTGAATCTGACCCCAGTGATCGAAGTCATCACCAATATCGATGCCGATCACATGGAGACCTATAACCACGATTTCGCCAAGCTCAAGCAGGCGTTTGTTGAATTTACCCAGCGCTTGCCGTTTTATGGCGTGGCCGTGCTGTGTCTGGATGATCCGCATGTGCGCGAAATCATGCCCATGATTTCCAAGCCGATTCTGACCTATGGATTTCATGAAGACGCGGACATTCGCGCCATCGATGCCAAGGCAGTCGAGGGCAAGATGGAATTTACCGCGATACAGAACGGCTACGCACCGATGCAAGTCAGTCTGAATCAGCCCGGTATGCACAACGTGCAAAACGCTTGTGCGGCGATTGCCATTGCACGCGAACTGGATGTCGCCGATGTCGATACGCAAAAGGCGCTCACGGAATTCAACGGTGTCGGCCGTCGCTTTACCCGTTACGGAGATGTACCGCTACGCGATGCTGACGGCAAGCCGGCTGGTTCCTTTACCCTGGTGGACGACTACGGCCACCACCCTGTCGAAACTGCCGCCACCATCGCTGCTGCGCGCGGTGCTTATCCGGGGCGCCGGTTGGTGCTGGCCTTCCAGCCGCATCGCTATACCCGTACGCGCGACTTGTTTGAAGATTTCGTCAAGGTGCTGTCCACCACCGACGTATTGGTGCTGGGTGAAGTCTATGCTGCCGGCGAACAACCGATTGTCGCTGCCGATGGCCGTGCTTTGGCGCATGCGCTGCGTGTGGTTGGCAAGGTCGAGCCGGTGTTTGTGGAAGACATCGCCGATATGCCGGCCACCATTCTCAATGTAGTGCGTGACGGCGATGTCGTCATGACCATGGGAGCCGGCTCGATCAGCGGTGTACCCGCCAAACTGACGGTGCAAGGGGCATGATGGCAAACGATCAATCCGTACAATTGGGCAAAGTCGGTGTGTTGTTTGGCGGTCGTTCGGCCGAACGCGAAGTCTCGCTGATGTCCGGCGCCGGTGTGTTGCAGGCCTTGCGCAGCAAGGGTGTGGATGCCCATCCGTTTGATCCGGCCGAACGCAGTCTGGCAGAGCTGGCTGCTGAGAATTTTGACCGTGTCTTCATTGCACTGCACGGCCGCTATGGCGAAGACGGTACCTTGCAAGGTGCTCTCGAACAACTCGGCATTCCGTATACCGGCCCGGGTGTGATGGCGTCAGCCATTGCCATGGATAAGATCATGACCAAACGTATCTGGCTCGGTCATGCCTTACCGACGCCGCGCTTTGTGGTGCTCGAGCGCGATACGCCGTGGGAAGAATTGCGGCAGGTTCCAGATGTGCTGGGTTTGCCGCTCATGCTCAAGGCGCCACATGAGGGTTCCACTATTGGTATTGCCAAAGTGGTGGGCTATTCCGACATGCAAGGTGGTTTCACTTTATGCGCCAAATACGATGCCACCGTGCTGGCCGAAGAATTCGTGCGCGGGCGTGAGCTGACCGTGCCGGTGCTGGGACAGGGCAGGACGGCGCGTGCCTTGCCGGTGATCGAAATTTGCGCACCCGATGGCAACTACGACTATCAGCACAAGTATTTCGGCGATGACACCAAATATCTCTGTCCGGCGCCGCTCGATGCAGCCTTGACGCAGCGTGTGCAGGAGCTGGCGGTACAGGCTTTCAACGCACTGGGTTGCCGCGGTTGGGCGCGCGTCGACTTCATGTTGCGCGCTACCGATAACGAACCCTTTCTGCTCGAGATCAACACCTCGCCCGGCATGACAGGGCACTCGCTGGTGCCGATGTCGGCCAAGCAAGACGGCTTGAGTTATGAAGAGTTGTGCTGCCAGATTTTACAATCGGCAGCACTGGATTTGCAGCCTTCGACAGATTGGAAGCCGCAATTGGCGGCGGATGTGAAAAATGTAGTAGATCAGGGATAGAGAGCGACCATGTGGCAGGACGTCAAAATGTTGAATGCAATCACCAATGCCTTGCTGGCACTGGTGTTGTTTGCATTGC
>Ga0209913_1000325_pt1 | contig 43812 bp, 39 predicted proteins | sample PersoiDNA2013203_FD_185805 | JGI IMG/M metagenome (GOLD analysis project Ga0209913, IMG submission 185805) | Permafrost soil microbial communities from the Arctic, to analyse light accelerated degradation of dissolved organic matter (DOM) -... | ecosystem: Environmental > Terrestrial > Soil >...
CTGCTCACATCCACATATGCATAGACGTTTGTTTGATTTGCGGTGGCGGGGGATCGCGCCGTAATCTGAAACATGCATCCAAGGCCTTGAGCGCACCGGCTTCGCGCCCGTGCAGGCCTCGGATGGGCTTGCACCTTGCCGTGCATCTCATGGACGTGTCGACCACTGCAGGCGGAAACCCGATGGCCTCACAGACCTTGTTGAACCCAGCCCGGCCCCATGCCCCGATTCCCCATGTGCTGATCGTGGGCGGCGGGTTGGCCGGAACCGCCGTGGCGTTGCACCTGTTGCGTGACAGCCCCGATCCCCTGCACATCAGCATCGTGGAGCCCCGGGCGCAGGTCGGGCCAGGCGTGGCCTACAGCACCGAATCTGCGGCTCATCTGGTCAACGGATTGGCGCCATTTTTCAGCCTGTATGAGGACGACCCGAGTCACTTCAGCCGCTGGCTCGCAGAGCGCGCCGAAGCCTTGGGCTGGGTGGTGCCAGCCGGCAGCAACACCGACAGCAGCATGCCGCCGAGGCCGCTTTATGGGCGCTACATCGTGGCCACCCTGCAGGAGGCCCGGCAACAGGCCCGGCCTGGCGTCACGCTGACGCATGTGCGGGGTCGGGTCACCGACCTGGTGCCCCAGGGCGGGCACTTCCTGCTCGAACTGGAGGACCAGCGCACACTGCGTGCCGATCAGGTGGTGCTGGCCACGGGGGTGTTCGGTCGCCGTGCCGATCGGCTGCCCTTCAAGGTCGATCCGCAGGTGCTGGCCTCGCCGCGGTACGTGTCGGATCTGTATTCTTCCGCCGCCTGGCGAGGGGTACCGCACGATGAGACGGTGGTGCTCTTGGGCAGCGGCCTCAGTGCGCTCGACAGCCTGATCTCCGCGGAGCAGGCGGGCTTCACCGGTCGTTACCTGGCGCTCTCGCGGCGTGGTCAGCGCTTGCAGCCACGCCGCGCCTTGCCCCCCTGGCCCGATTTTCTGCAGTGGCAGCCCAACACGCTGTCGCTGCGCGATGTGTTGCGCCAGGTTCGCCTGCAACGCCGCCTGATCGCCCAGCAGGGTGAAGACTGGCAGCGGCTGGTGCCCACGCTGCGCCAGTCGGTGGCTCCACTGTGGGCCGCAGCCTCCCCGCGCGACCGGCGCCGCTTCGTCAACCGGGTGCGCGTCTATTGGGATGTGGCCCTGCACCGCACCGCGCCCGAGGCGCTGGCCTGGCAGGAGCGGGTTCAGCAGCAGGGGCGTTACCAGCACCTCAGTGCCTCTGTGGAGGCGGTGCACCTGGGGGGCGATGGCCGACTGCGGGTGAGCTGGCGCGACCGTGCCAGCGGTGAACACCACACGCTCCTGGCCGACCGGGTGGTGAATTGCCTGGGCTTTGAATACGACTGGACGCAGATCGAAGATCCACTGGTCCAGAACCTGCTGCGCAAGCGCCTGGTGTTGCTGGATCCGCTGGGCTTCGGCATCCAGGCGCAGCGTTCGGATTGCAGGGTGCTGGGCGCCGACGCCCGGGCCCAGCCGGGGCTTTACGCGATCGGCCATCCCTTGCGGGGGCTGTTCTGGGAGTCGAACTCGATACCAGAGCAGGTGCCCCAGGCCGGCCTGGTGGCGAGGGGCATCCTGCAAGGGGTGGCTGCCCGTGACACCAGGGGCGCAGCATCTGCAGCAGCAGAACCTGTTGAACTGCTGGGGGCTTGAGCATGGCGGGCTTCATTTCCCTGCGGGCACCTTCCGGGCAGGCGTTCGAGGCCTTTCTCGCTCAACCCGAGCGCCCCAACGGGCGAGGTCTGGTGCTGCTGCCCGAGGTTTACAACGTGAACCGATGGATACGCAGCGTGGCCCTGCGCCATGCGGCACAGGGTTACACCGTGCTGGTACCCGATCTGTTCTGGCGTCAGCAGCCCGGTGGCCATTACGAGTACGACCAGCCCGAACCCGCGCGTGCCCAGGGCGCGCAGGTTGACGTGGATGCGGTGGTCGGTGACGTGGGCACGGCCGCCGGGGCCTTGCGCCTGCGCCTGGGCGGGCAGGCCCCGGTGGCTGCGCTGGGCTACTGCCTGGGCGGTCGCCTGGCACTGCTGGCGGCGGCCCGCGAGGTGGTGGATGCCGCGGTCTCCTACTACGGCGTCCAGCTGGAAAGACACCTGGACGAACTGGCGTTGTTGCGTCGGCCGGCGCTGCTGCATTTTGGCGACCGCGATCCCTGGGTGCCGGCCGAGGTGCTGACCCAGGTCCGCGCCCGCCTGCTGGGGCTCAACGGCATTGAATCGCATGTGTTCACAGGTGCCGGGCACGGATTTGACCGCGACGGGCAGCCCACTTTCGATGCCCTGGCCTCACAACGTGCGCGCGAACTGAGCCGCGGTTGGCTGCAGCGCCATCTTCAACCGAGCACGCAGCCCGGTACGGCGCAGCCTTCGCGTTCCTGAGCCCTCCGGCCCGCCCTCCCTGGTCGCGCTCGACGGCCATTTTTTGAACCCCTCGTTTTGTCGTGTGTGCGGTTGGCGACGGCCCTGTGAGCAGCCGTTGGGGGCAGGTGCTCGTGGCCGGACCCACGGGGCCGGCCCGCGCCTCTGATAAGACTGCCAAATGGCTTTGGTGGCTGCACGCTGATCAGCAAATTGCTGATTTTTTGAATGCTGTCCTGTTGATTTTTAATCCCAGAGTTTTGTGCATATTCATAGTTGAAATCCGATGTCGCGCTTCGGATTTCTTCTCTTATTCTTTCAGTCAGTGCAATGCTGATTAACCCGAAATTGCGATTTTGAAAAGGTGCTTGGGTTAATGGTTTGCGAGATTTTCTGCCAGGCTTGTTTTCTGTCGGATGGGCTGCGCCAGGCAGCGCAAGCTGGCATCAGGAGTGCCCATGCAATGTGTTCAGGCTATTCATTTCTGTTATTGATCAAAGCCCGGCGTGAGACGCCGTTGGTGGGTTTTCATTGATTTGAACCCCTGTTGATTTTGTGTAAGCCTTTGTTAATTGAATCTTGTTGAAGTCAAGACTGGATTATTGCTGTCTGTATTTTTTCTGCCTGTTGTATTTTTATTGACTTGAATGGCAGATATTGCTGCCGCTGACCTTGAAAGGACTCTTCAAATGACTGTCGCCACCCTTGAAAATCCGGCTCCGGTGCGTGTGAACTCGAGCGAACCGCTCACACCGCGCCCACGCCCGCAGCAACCCGCCCATGTGATCCGTGACGACGCCGAAGCCATCGCGGTAGCGCATCGCCTGGCAGCCGAGTTCCGCAAGGATTCGGCCCTGCGTGACCGCGAGGGCTTTCTGCCCCTGGCCGAACTGGACGCCTACTCGCAAAGCGGCTTGTGGGGCATCACGGTGCCCAAGGCCTATGGTGGCGCCGAGGTGTCGTACGCCACCCTGGCCCAGGTGATCCGCATCCTGGCCGAGGGGGATTCCAGCCTGGCGCAGATCACCCAGAACCACCTGGCCCTGGTGTCGCACATCGAACTGGATGCGACCGAGGCCCAGAAGAAGGAGCTCTTCGGGCTGGTGCTGAGCGGCATCCGCTTCGGCAATGCCTTCTCTGAAAAGAACAGCAAGACCGTGGCCGCCTTCGAGACCACCTTCAAGATCGAGGGCGACACCGCCGTGGTCAATGGCGAGAAGTTCTACACCACCGGTGCCTTGCTGGCGCACATCGTCCCCATCGTGGCCGTCAGCCCCGAAGGCCAGGGCTTTCTGGCCTTTGCCGAGCGCGACGCGCCGGGCCTGACAGTGATCAACGACTGGTCCAGCTTTGGTCAGCGCACCACAGCCTCGGGCTCGATCAAGATCGAGAACGTGCGCGTTCCCGTGAGCCGTCTGGTGCCCGTGGCCGCCTTCGACCGTCCCACCGCGGCCGGCCCCATCTCGCAGATCATCCAGGCCGCGATCGACGGGGGCATTGCCGCCGCCGCCATCAACGAGACCATTCGCTTTGTGCGCGAGCAGTCGCGCCCCTGGATCGACAGTGGCAAGGAACGCGCTTCGGAAGACCCCTTCACCATCAGCGCCATCGGCGACCTGACGCTGCGCCTGCACGCCGCCGAGGCCCTGCTGGAGCGCGCCGGCCATGCGATCGACCGCGCCCTGAAGACCCCGACCGAAGAAGCGGTCAATGCGGCCACCCTGGCCACGGCCGAAGCCAAGGTGCTGACCACGGAAGTCGCCATCGCGGCCACCAACAAGCTGTTCGAGCTGGCCGGCACCCGCTCCACCCTGGCTGTGCACAACCTGGACCGCCACTGGCGCAATGCCCGTGCGCACACCCTGCACGACCCGGTGCGCTGGAAATACTTCCACCTGGGCAATTTCGCCCTCAACGGCGTGCACGCCCCGCGCCACCCCTGGAACTGAAGCCGGAGCACACAGCACATGGCCAAGACCATCCGCTTCAACGCGTTCGAGATGAACTGCGTGGGGCACCAATCGCCGGGCCTGTGGGCCCATCCCCGGGACCGATCCTGGCAGTACAAGGATCTGGACTACTGGCAGGACCTGGCGCGGGTGCTCGAAAAAGGCATCTTCGACGGCATCTTCATCGCCGATGTGATCGGCTACTACGATGTCTACAAAGGCAGCAACTACCACGCGCTGCAACAGGCGGCCCAGATCCCGGTGAACGACCCGCTGCAATTGGCCGCGCCGATCGCCCTGGCCACCGAGCACCTGGGCATCGGCATCACGGCTTCGACCTCGTTCGAGCATCCCTACACCTTTGCCCGCCGCCTCAGCACGGCCGACCACCACACCAAGGGGCGGGTCGGCTGGAACATCGTCACCTCGTACCTGGAAAGCGGGGCCAAGAACATTGGCCAGGGCGGCCTGCGTCGCCACGACAACCGTTACGACGTGGCCAAGGAATACCTGGAGGTGCTCTACAAGCTTTTCGAAGGCAGTTGGGAAGACGACGCCGTGGTGCGTGACCGCGAGCGCCGCATCTTCACCGTGCCCGAGAAGGTTCATGAGATCGGCCACAAGGGCACCTACTTCGAGGTGCCCGGCTACCACCTGTGCGAACCCTCGCCGCAACGCACGCCGGTGCTCTACCAGGCCGGTGCCTCGGGCGCCGGCAAGGCCTTTGCGGCAGAGCACGCCGAATGTGTGTTCGTGGCCGCGCCCACCCAATCGGTGCTGAAGAACTACGTGGACGACGTGCGCCGGCAGGCTGCTCTGGCCGGCCGCGATCCGCGCAAGGTGCTGATCTACAACCTGGTCACCGTGATCGTCGACGAAACCGATGCCAAGGCCCAGGCCAAGTTCGAAGAGTACAAGCGTTACAGCTCGTACGACGGTGCACTGGTGTTCCTGTCGGGCTGGAGCGGCATCGATTTCGGCCAATACGCGCCCACCGAGCTGGTGCGCCGCGTCGAGACGAATGCCATCCAGTCGGTGGTGGAACACCTGGCTGGCGGCGACAAGGCCTGGACCATCGAAGAGCTGGCCACCTGGGGCGGCGTCGGCGGGCTGGGCCCGGTGTTTGTGGGCTCGCCCACCACCGTGGCCGACATCCTGCAACAGTGGGCCGAGAACACCGACGTGGACGGCTTCAACCTCGCCTACGCGGTGGCCCACGAGACCTTTGCCGACGTGGTGCAGCACCTGGTGCCCGAGCTGCAAAAGCGCGGTGTCTACCCCAAGACCTACCAGCCCGGCACCCTGCGCCAGAAGCTGTTTGGCGACGGCGACCGCCTGCCTGCCGAGCACCCCGGCGCCCAGTACCGCGACATCGAGGCGGTGAAGCGGCGCGAAGCCCAGGCGGGTGCGTCATCCACTCAGGAAAGGCCTCAGGCCGAGGCGGCCACAGCAGTCGTCTGAACACGCCTGCCGATTCGCCGAGCAGCCGTTCAAGCAGGAACCCAGGCCCAAGGGCCCGGGCCCGCCCCTCTCTTTCCAGGACCACAGGGATTCCCATGAGCCAGTTCGATTTTCTTTCTTTGCATCGCCGCCGCTTTCTCACCGGGGCCTCTGCGCTGGGCGCGGCCGGCCTGTTGGCCGCTTGCGGCAAGGAGCCGGCCCCGGCACCGGCTGCACCGCCTGCCGCCGAAGCGCCGGCCGGGGGGGGCAAGAAGTACGCAGGGCAGTCGCTGAACCTGCTGTTCAATCAGCCCCACGTGGTGGCTGGCAAGTTGCTGGCCCAGCAGTACGAGGCCTTGACCGGGGCCAAGATCACCGTCACGCCGGTGCCCTATGACCAGCTGCATTCGCAGGCCACGCTCGATGTGCAGTCGGGCGCACACCAGTTCGATGTGATCGATTATTTCTACCACACGCTCGGTGCCCTGGTGGCCGACAACGTGGTGGTGGATGTGACCGACTGGATCGAGCGCGACAAGGCCGAGATCGAGCCGGACGACTTTCTGCCCTCTCTGTACGACAACTACACCTTGCGCAATCAGCGCCGCTGGGGCTTGCCATACGACGGCGACAGCCATGTGCTGTTCTACAACACCGAGATCTTCGCTCGCCACAATCTCAGCGCGCCCAAGACCTGGGACGACTACTACAACGCGGCCAAGCTGATCACCCAGAAGGAATCGGCCAACGGCATCTACGGAGCGGTGGTCGAGGGCTTCAAGATCCCGGTGATCGTGGGCTCGTCCTATGCCAACCGGCTGGCGGGATTCGGGGGCAGCTTTTTCACACCGGATGGAAGACCGGCCCTGACCTCACCCGAGGCAGTGGCTGCCGCCGAGGAACTGGCCCGCATCGTTCCCTGGGCCTTGCCCACCCCGGCAGAGACGGCTTTCGAGCATGCGCTGCCAGCCTTTCTGTCGGGCAAGGTGGCGATGATCGACTTCTGGACCGACCTGGGTGTGACGGCGCAGAACCCCGAATCCTCCAAGATCGTCGACAAGTGGGACCTGGTGCAGTTGCCGGTGGGGGGCAACAACAAGACTCCGCGCGCGGCGCTGAACGCCGGCTTTGGCCTGGCGATCACCACTGGAACCCAGAAGAAGGAACTGGCCTGGGACTTCATCAAGTGGGCCACCAGCAAGTCGGTCGCGCTGCAGCAGGATGTGCTGCCCGGCAGCGGCATCGACCCGAACCGCACCTCGGTGCTGAATTCGCCCGAGTACGGCAAGGCTGCCCCGCACCTGCAAAAAGAAGTACAGGCTGCCATCGGCAACGCCCTGGCCTGGCCGCTGCAGCCGCAAAGCCCCAAGCTGCTGGATGCCCTGACCGAAGAGCTGGCGCTGATCGTGTCGGGCAAGAAGAAGCCCAAGGCGGCACTGGCCTCGGCCCAGGCCGCGTGGGAACAGATCCTCAAGGCCTGAGCATGGCGGACGCAGCCCTTGCCCCGTCCGAACCCGGCCCTGGCTCTGGCCCGGGGCGTCCTTGGGCGGCCTGGTCCATGCTCGGGCCGGCTGCCCTGGGCCTGGCCTTGGTGGCCGGCCTGCCCCTGGTCTATACGCTGGCGCTGGCGCTGAGCCAGTCCACCCTGGGCCGGCCGCTGGCGGCCTGGGTCGGGCTGGCGCAGTTCCGGCACCTGTTGGGCGACGGCGTCTTTTTAGAGACGCTGCTGCGCACCGGGCTGTATGCGGTGCCCTCCAGCCTGGTCCAGTTGGCCCTGGGCTTGGGGCTTGCCCTGCTGCTACAGGGCGTGCGCCAGGGGCGCTGGTTGCGCAGCCTGATTCTGCTGCCGCTGATGACCCCGCCCGTGCTGGTGGGCGTGGCCTGGAAGCTGCTGCTGGCCCCGGCAGGTGGCCTGTTCAATGGCTGGCTGCTGCACCTGGGCGTGCTGGACGCTCCGCTGTCGGTGCTGGGTTCGGACACCTGGGCGCTGCCGGCCGTGATGCTGGCCGACACCTGGCAGTGGCTGCCCTTTGTGGTCATCCTGTGTCTGGCCGCGCTGCAGACCCTTCCCTCGGACGTGCACGAGGCCGCGCGCCTGGAGGGGGCCAGCGAGCTCAATGTGTTCGTGCACATCAGCCTGCCGCAACTGGCCCCCTCGCTGCTGGGCATTTTTTTGCTGCGTGAGGTCATGGCCCTGAAGACCTTTGACGTGGTGTACATCCTCACGGCCGGTGGGCCAGGGCGCTCCACCACCCTGGCGAGCTACGAAATCTGGAAGACCGGCCTGCACAACTTCGACATCGGTCTGGCGGCCGCGCAAACCCTGCTGTTCAGCCTGTTTGTGGGCCTGGTGACCTGGCCCGTGCTGAAGGCGCTGCAGTGGGTTGAACGGCGCACGGGCTGAGCCGCTGCCTTCAGGAGAAACCCCATGAATGTTGCCACCTTGACCCGGCAAAACCCCACGGTGACCCCGGCCGTGACGCCGGCCGTACCTCACCCCGCCGATGCGCCACCGCTCAGCAAGCGGGTGCGCGCATCACCGCGCTGGCTGCTGCAGCGCCTGGCTCTGGGGCTGACGCTGTTGTTCCTGGTGTTGCCAGTGGCTTTTTTGCTGGCCACCTCGTTCAAGAGCCGTGATGAGGTCTTGTCGGGTTACTTCTTTCCGCTGGCGCCGACCTGGCTGAACTGGCGCACGCTGTTGTCGGTGGCTCCCTTGCATCTGAACCTGCTGAACTCGCTGCTGGTGGCGCTGCTGGCCTTGTTCATCACCTTGGCCATTGCGGTGCCGGCGGTGTATGCCGTGGTCAAACTGCGGCATGGCCAACGGCTGGCGGGTTGGCTGCTGTCGAGTTACCTCAGCCCGCCGGTGGTGGCTTTGCTGCCCTTGTTCTTCGTGTGGCGCCAGGCTGGACTGACCAACAGCACCTTCGGTCTGGCCCTGGTGGACGGGCTGAGCAACGTGCCTGTGGCCTTCTGGTTGCTGCGCGGCTTTTTCAAGCAGGTGCCGCTGGCCCTGGACGAAGCCGCCTGGCTGGAGGGCGTCGGGCCCTGGAAGACGCTGTGGCGCGTCAACCTGCCCCTGATCTGGCCCGGGCTCACGGCCACGGCCATCATCTGCCTGATCCTCAGCTACAACGAATTCCTGTTTGCCTCGGTGCTCAACAGCCGCCCCGATCTGCGCACCATCACCGTGGCCATTTCGCTGTTCGAGGGCGAGCGCGTGGTGAATTTCGGCCAGATGGCCGCAGCCTCGCTGCTGGGCATCGCGCCGGTGTATGCGTTGGCGCTGTGGTTTCAGAAACACCTCATCGGCGGCCTGGGGGCCGCCGCCACCCTTGAACACACCCGCCGTCAACCATGACCCAGATCCAGATCTCAGGGCTGAGCAAAGCCTATGGCCCGCAGCCTGTGTTGCATGACATCGACCTGCGCATCGAGCCCGGTGAATTCGTGGCCCTGGTCGGGCCCTCGGGCTGCGGCAAATCGACCCTGCTGCGTTCGATCGCCGGGCTTGAGCAGACCGATCGCGGCAGCATCCACTTCGGCACCCGTGAGGTGACCCACCTGCCGGCCCAGGCGCGCGAGGTGGCCATGGTGTTCCAGAGCTACGCGCTGTACCCGCACATGACGGTTTATGACAACCTGGCCTTCGGCCCGCGCCAGCGCAAGGAGCCCGAGGCCCAGGTGCGCCAGCGCATCGACAAGGCGGCCCGGACCCTGCACCTGGGCGACTACCTGTTGCGCTATCCCCGGCAGTTGTCAGGCGGACAGCGCCAGCGCGTGGCCATGGGCCGTGCCCTGGTGCGCGAGCCGCGGGCCTTTCTGTTCGACGAGCCCCTGTCCAACCTCGATGCGCAGCTGCGGGTGCAGATGCGCGCCGAGATCCGGCTGCTGCAGCGCGAGCTGGGCACCACCACCGTTTACGTCACGCACGACCAGGAAGAAGCCATGACCATGGCCGACCGCGTGGTGGTGCTGCGCGGTGGTCGCATCGAGCAGGTGGGCGCGCCGCTGACGCTGTACGACGCCCCCGCCAACGAGTTCGTGGCCCGCTTTGTGGGTTCACCCCCCATGAACCTGCTGCGCGCCCGGCTGCAGCCAGGCCGCCTGCAACTGGGGCCAGATCTGCACGTACCGCTGCCCGCCGTTGGGCCCGGGCTGGCCGACGATGGGCGCTGGTTGAACCTGGGGGTGCGGCCGGAACACTTCACCCTGGCGAGCGATGCCGCCGATGGCGCCGATGCTTCCCTGCCAAGCCTTCCGTTGCGGGTGCAAGGCATCGACCACCTGGGCTCGCAGACCGAGCTGCACGGCCAGGTGCTGGGTGCCCATGACGAGCACCGCATCCTGGTACGCCTGCCCGGGCGCTTGAGTGTGGCGGTGGGCGATGTGGTGCCGCTGAGCTGGGCGCCGCGGCTCCAACACCTGTTTGATCTGGACAGCGGTGTGGCCCTCTCGGTCCCGCGGGCTGCTTGATGTATGGCGCCTGAGACTGGCCGGCCAGGCGGGCCGGTCTGTCACAGCCGGTGCTGTTGGAGGGCCGGATTCACGGCAGCCTTGAATTTCACACCGGGCACAAAGCGAGGCAGGGTGGTGGCAGGCACCTTCAGGGCCACGCCGGTGGCCGGGTTGCGCGCAGAGCGTGGCGCCCTTCGCACGGCCTTGAAGGTGCCGAACCCCACCAGTTGAACCGCCTCGCCCTGCTGGACAGTGCTTTGAATGGTGTCGAGCAAGGTGTCCAGGACGGCATTCACGGCCTTTTTGGACAGATCGTGTTCACGCGCCAGGATGTCGATGAGTTCACTGCGGTTCATGGTGTCGGTGGGGGCAAAGGGTTGAACAGGCGGGTGTGAGGCCAATGCTCACCACGGGAAGTCGATCAGCTCACCGTACAGCTTGCGCAGGATCTGCTTGACTTCAGGCGACTGCTGGTAGATGGCGATGAACTTCAACAGGCGCGGGTCGTTTTCATGCTCGGGCGTGGTCACCCAGCGGATGGCGTAGCGCTTGACGTTTTCGGGCACGGTGTTGTCAAAGGCCAGACCTTTTTTCTCGTCGACACCCGCGTGCTTGGCGAAGGTGGCGTAGGTGACGACCGCCGTCACGTCCTCGAACACCCGAGCCGACTGGGCACCTTCGATGGCCACGATCTTGAGCTTCTTCGGGTTGTCGGTGATGTCGGCCTGGGTGGCCAGGTGGTTGGCGCCGGGCTTCAGCTTGAGCAGGCCGATGGATTCGAGCAGCAGCAATGAGCGCGCCTGGTTCACCGGGTCGGACAACACGGCAATCGTCGCGCCCTCGGGGATCGCATCGCCTTTCTTGAGCTTCTTGGAGAACAGACCGATGGTGGTCGAGTAGCCATAGGCAATCGGCTTCAGCCGTGTGCCCCGGCTCTGATTGAAGCGCTCCAGAAATGGGTAGTGTTGAAAGAAGTTGGCATCGATCGACCCCTCGGCCAGGGCCGTGTTGGGCAAGACCCAGTCGGCGAACTCGATGAGCTGCACGTTCAGGCCCTGGGCCTTGGCCAGTTCGATGGCTTTTTCGGTGGCCTGGTTGGCCACTGAGGGGATGGCGCCGATGCGCAACACCGGCGTTGTCTGGGCCTGTGTGGCCAGGGCGGTGAGCGAGAGCACGCCTGCTGCGAGCAGGCCGAAGCGGCGTCGGGAGACGGCAGGGCCGAAGGCTTGACTGGAAACCATGTTGGATATCGGGTGTGGGTGGGTAGGCCGTCATGATCGGGCGCGTGGCCCCTGCGGGTGAAGCAGTCAATACGGCTATGGATATGCGCTCTTCTCATGTCGGGGCCACGCCCTGAACCAGGGTCCGTCGCCCAGCGCACCGACCCCGCCTGGGCCCGAGCCCAGGATGGAGGGTCGGCGGCAGGCGGGTCTGCTCCGCCCTGTGCCGACCCCTTCATCTTTCCACTGGAGCCTGTCATGTCCTCATTCCCCCTTCCATCATGGCTCTCTCGCCTCGCCCTGGCCCTGCCTCTGGCCTGCACCCTGGGCTCGGCCCTGGCCTTGCCCCCCACCGAGGCCCAGGACCGCGAGCGGCGCTACCGCAGCGAGCGGCAAAGCTGTCTTGATGGCAGCAGCCACCAGGACCGGACCACCTGTCTGAAAGAGGCGAACGCCGCCCACGCCCAGGCTGTGCCAGCCCCCACCCGGAGCTCTGACGCGGCCCGCTACCGCCACAACCAGGTGCGCCGTTGCCAGGCCCTGCCTGAGCGCGATCACGCCCGCGAAGACTGCCTGTCGCGCATGAACGAGCCCAGCGCCGCCCATGGCTCGGTGGAGTCGGGTGGCATCTTGCGTGAGTGGAGTCGCGCTGAAGAGCCGCACGCCCCGCCGGCTCGCTGAGAGGGTCTGCGCTGCCCGCAGGTCTGGGTGGCGTGTCGCACAGACCGGGTGGGTCCCCGGCTCAAGAATCCCTTCCTGACCGCAATTTCTGCGTTCAGCATTCGTCAACCCAACCAGCACAAGGTGATTCCATGTCCCTGACCCAAAGCAGCAATGCCGCCGCCAAAGATGCCTCCAAAGACATCGGTAAAGACGGCGCCAAGACGGCCGAGCAGCACCATCTGAAGAGTGCCGAACACCTGGACCTGGCCTCGGCCGCGCACAAGGACGCGGCCAAGTGCCATGCCAGCGGCGACAAGGCCGGCGCGGCCAGTTGCGAGAAGAAGGCCGAAAGCCACACGGCCACGGCCGCACAACATGCGCAAAAGGCTTCGGGCAAGCCGTCCGCCCAGGCTTCGCGATGAGTTGAAGCGGGCTTTGCCCCACAGGGCGCCGGCAGCCGATGGGCTCCGGCGCCCTGTTTCTTTGCTGGCTGAATCAGCGTGGGTCGTCCTTCGGCAGGGCCGTTTCGGCATGGCCGCCAAACTCATGCCGCATTGCCGACTGCAGGCGCAGCGCAAAGCCACTCTCGCCGCGCGAGGCAAAGCGTGCGCTGAGGGCGGCGCTCAGCACCGGCACAGGCACCCCGACGTCCATCGCCGCCTGCACCGCCCAGCGGCCCTCGCCCGAGTCGGACACGCGGCCTTCGAAGGTGGCCAGCGTGGGGTCGGCCACCAGGGCCTCGGCGCTCAGGTCGAGCAGCCAGGAGCTGATCACGCTGCCCCGGCGCCACAGCTCGGCGATGTCGGCCAGGTTCATGTCGTAGGCATACAGCTCGGGCTCATCGAGGGGGGCGGTCTCGGCATTGGGTGTCGGGGCCTGCGTGCCTTCAGCAACCAGCCCAGGGCGTCCGATGCCGGCGCTTTGCAACAGGTTGAAGCCCTCTGCGTAGGCCGCCATCAACCCGTATTCGATGCCGTTGTGCACCATCTTGACGAAGTGCCCGGCGCCGTGCGGCCCGCAATGCAGCCAGCCATGGCGGGCGGTGCCGATGTGGGGCGGCCGGCCGGGGGTAGGTGTGGCCGTGCCACTGCCTGGGGCCAGGGTTTCGAACAGCGGCGCGGCGCCTTGCACCACAGCGGTATCGCCGCCCACCATCAGGCAGTAGCCACGCTCCAGCCCGGCCACCCCCCCGCTGGTGCCCACGTCCAGGTGGTGGATGCCCGTGGCCCGCAGCCGGGCGGCGCGGCGCAGGTCGTCGCGGTGGCGCGAGTTGCCGCCGTCGATCACCGTGTCGCCCGGGGCCAGCAGGGGGATGAGCTGGTTCAGCAGGGCATCGACCGCCGCGGCCGGCACCATCAGCCACACGGTGCGCGGCGGGCTCAGTTGTTGCACCAGGTCCTGGGGTGAGGCCGCGCCCCGGGCACCGAGGGCGAACAGCGGCGCAATGGCCAGCGGCTCGCGGTCGAGCACCACGCAGTCGTGTCCGCCTCGCAGCAGCCGGGTCACCATGCTGGCGCCCATGCGCCCCAATCCGATCATGCCGATTTGCATCGCCTGCCTCCTGCGCCTGTGCCGTGAATGAGCACGCCCGCCGCCGCAGGCGCCGGCGCGTGGCATGTGGGGCCACTGTGCGGGCTTGGCCCGCCCTGTGTCTGTGGCCTGGCACACCGGGCCGGGTGGCGCAGCGCACAGACCGGCCCGGGGGCCGCGGCTAACTTGGAACGCTTTCAGGCCCTCGAACACCGGAAGCCCCACCCATGACCCCCGACACCCTGTCCCCCGATCTGCTGCAGCGCATGGACGCGTACTGGCGGGCCTCCAATTACCTGGCCGTCGGCCAGCTCTATCTGTACGACAACCCGTTGCTGCGCCAGCCGCTGACCCTGGCGCACATCAAGCCCCTGGTGGTGGGCCACTGGGGCACGGTGCCGGGGCAGAACTTCATCTACGTTCACCTGAACCGTGTGATCTGTCAGCACGGGCTCAACATGCTCTATATCGCCGGCCCAGGGCACGGCGGGGCAGCCCTGGTGGCGCAGGTCTACCTGGAAGGCAGCTGGAGCGAGGTCTACCCCGAAGTGACGCAGAACCTGGCGGGGCTGCGCAAGCTCTTCATGCAGTTTTCCTTTCCTGGGGGGATCTCCAGCCACGTGGCGCCCACCACCCCGGGTTCGATCCACGAGGGCGGCGAGCTGGGCTATTCGCTCAGCCATGCCTTTGGCGCGGTGTTCGACAACCCCGAGTTGATTGCCGCCTGTGTGGTGGGCGATGGTGAGGCCGAGACCGGCCCGCTGGCCACGGCCTGGCATTCGAACAAGCTGCTCGACCCGGTGCATGACGGGGCCGTGCTGCCCATCCTGCACCTCAATGGCTTCAAGATTAGCAACCCCACGCTGCTGGCCCGCATCGGGCATGAAGCCCTGGAGCAGTTCTTTCTGGGCTGCGGTTGGGCGCCGATCTTTGTCGAGGGCGATGAGCCGATGGCCATGCACCAGCGCATGGCCGTGGCGCTGGACCTGGCGGTGGCCAAGATCCATCAGATCCAGCGCCAGGCGCGCCAGCACCAGGGGGGCGAGAGGCCGCTCTGGCCCTTGATCGTGCTGCGCTCGCCCAAGGGCTGGACCGGCCCGGTCAGCGTGGACGGCTTGCAGATCGAAAACACCTTCCGCTCGCACCAGGTGCCGCTGGTGGTCAGCCCCGAGGCCCCGCAGCACCTGCCGCTGCTGGAGGCCTGGATGCAAAGCTACCGTCCGCAAGAGCTGTTTGACGAGCAAGGCACTTTGCGGCCTGAACTGGGCGAGCTGGCGCCCACGGGCCTGCGGCGCATGGGGAGCAACCCCCATGCCAATGGCGGGTTGCTGCTGCGCCCGCTGCTGCTGCCTGATTTCCGGGAGCATGCCCGGCCGGTCACCGTGCCCGGCGCGCTGCAGGCCCAGGACACGCAGGTGCTGGGCCTGTATCTGCGCGACGTGATGCGGCTGAACCGGGCCCAGCGCAACTTCAGGCTGTTCGGGCCTGATGAGACCGTGTCCAACCTGCTGGGGGCCGTGTTCGAGGTGACCAACCGACAGTGGGATGCCGAAACCCTGCGCAACGACGAGTTTCTGCAGCCCGACGGCCTGGTGCTCGATTCGATGCTGAGCGAGCACCAGTGCCAGGGCTGGCTTGAGGGCTATCTGCTCACCGGACGCCACGGGCTGTTCAACAGCTACGAGGCCTTTGTGCGCATCGTCGATTCGATGTTCAGCCAGCACGCCAAATGGCTCAAGGTGAGTCGCGAACTGCCCTGGCGGCGGCCCATCGCCTCGTTGAACTACCTGCTGGCCTCGCACGTCTGGCAGCAGGACCACAACGGGTACACCCACCAGGATCCGGGCTTCATCGACCATGTGCTGAGCAAGAAGCCCGAGCTGGTGCGCGTGTACCTGCCGCCTGATGCCAACTGCCTGCTCGCGGTGGCCGACCACTGCCTGCGCAGCCTGGGCCGGGTCAACGTGGTGGTGGCGGGCAAGCACGCCCTGCCGCAGTGGCTGGGCATCGAGGCGGCCGTGGCGCACTGCGCCCGGGGCCTGGGCGCCTGGGCCTGGGCCGGCAACGAGGGCCCGGCAGGGCCCGACCTGGTGATGGCCTGCTGCGGCGACACCCCCACGCTGGAGATCCTGGCCGCCACCGCCTTGTTGCGCGAGCACCTGCCCGAGCTGCAGCTGCGGGTGGTGAACGTGGTGGACCTGGGCCGCCTGCAGTCGCCCATCGACCATGCAGAGGGCCTGAGCGATGCGGACTTCGATGCGCTGTTCACCCGCGACAAACCGGTGATCTTCGGCTTTCATGGCTACCCCGGCCTGGTGCACCGCCTGACCCACCGGCGTGCCAACCGGCAGTTGCAGGTGCAGGGCTACCAGGAGGAGGGCACCATCACCACCGCCTTCGACATGCGGGTGCAAAACCGACTGGACCGCTTTCACCTGATTCAATGCGCTCTGGAATGCCTGCCCCAACTGGGCGCCCGCGCCGAGCCTGTGCGGCAATGGACCCAGGAGCGGCTGCTGGCGCACAAGCGCTACATCGACCAGCACGGGCAAGACCTGCCCGAGATCCGGGACTGGCGCTGGCCTGCCGCCCGCGCAGGGCGGGCCCGATGATCGACACCTTGCGCGCCCTGTTGGTGCCGGGCAAGGGCCTGCTGGCCATGGACGAGAGCGTGGGCACCTGCAACCAGCGACTGGCGGCGGCCGGCATCGCCGCCACGGCCGAGATGCGCCAGGCCTGGCGCGCGCTGTTGCTGGGCACACCGCAACTGGGCGAAGGCATCAGCGGCGTGATCCTGCACGACGAGACCCTGCGCCAGTCGCTGGACAACGGACGGTCCATGGTCAGCACCGTGCAGATGGCTCAGGACGCCGGCCTGCAGATCGGTATCAAGGTGGATCTGGGCACGCAGGACCTGCCCGGCCATGCCGGGGAGAAAGTCACCGAGGGGCTGGACGGCCTGGGCCCCCGGCTGCAGGCCTATCGGACGCTGGGTGCGCGCTTTGCCAAATGGCGCAGCGTCTGCAGCATCGGCGACTTGGCGGCCCGGCCCAGCCTGGCCTGCATCGAGGCCAATGCCCACGCCCTGGCGCGCTACGCCGGCCTGTGCCAGGCGGCGGGCCTGGTGCCCATCGTCGAGCCCGAGGTGTTGATGGCGGGCCCGCACTCGCTGGCGCACTGCCAGCAGGTGACCGAGGCGCTGCTGGGCAGCGTCTTCAACCAGCTGCAGCGGCAGGGGGTGGCCCTGGAATGGCTGATCCTCAAACCCAACATGGTGATCAGCGGGCTGGAGTGCCCGCAGCAGAGCAGTCCGGCCGAGGTGGCCCGGGCCACGCTGCAGTGCCTGCGGCGCGTGGTACCGGCCGCCGTGCCGGGGGTGGTGTTTCTGTCGGGCGGGCAAAGCGGCCCGCAGGCCAGCAGCCGCTTGAACGCCCTGCATGCCCTGCCGGATGCCACGCTGCCCTGGGTCCTGTCGTTTTCATTTGCCCGGGCCCTGCAACACCCCGCGCTCGACATCTGGGCCGGCCAGGCCAGCCAGCAAGGCGCCGCCCGGGCGGCCCTGATGCACCGGGTGCGCTGCAATGTGGCGGCGTTGCGGGGTCGGTACACCCCTGAACTGGAACACCCATGACGGGCACCTTGAAGATCTTCTTTGTGCGCCACGGCGAAACCGCCTGGACATTGTCGGGCCAGCACACCGGCAGCACCGATCTGCCGCTCACGCCCGCCGGCGAGGCCATGGCACGCGAACTGGCGGCGCCGCTGCGCGATATCGATTTTTCCCGGGTGCTCAGCAGCCCCCGGCGCCGTGCCCGGGCCACCTGCGAGTTGGCCGGCCTCGGCGCCGTGGTGCAGAACGAGCCCCTGCTGGCCGAATGGGACTACGGCGACTACGAAGGCCTGCGCACCGCCGGCATCCAGGTGCTTCACCCGGGCTGGAGCGTGTGGGCGGACGGTTGCCCAGGGGGCGAAAACCCGGCGGATGTGGCGACCCGGGCCGATCAGCTCATCGCCCAGTTGCAAGACCTCAGCGGCCCGGTGATCCTGTTCTCGCACGGCCAGTTCGGGCGCGTGCTGGCCGCGCGCTGGATCGGCCTGCCAGTGACCCAGGGCCAGCACTTCACGCTGGGCCCCACCTCCATCAGCGTGCTGGGCTTTGAGCAAGGCTACCCCCAGCGCCGCGTGATCACCCTGTGGAACGCCCCGGTCTGTGGGGGGCTGCGAGCGATCTGACGCACCGGGTGGGCGCCGCAACGGTGCCACTCGGGAGCAGCGCGCGCGATGGCCTGCGACCGAAGCTCTGAATGCGCATAAGCAAGTGCCGAACGGTTCTTTTCAGGGGGCATCGAAGCAGCAGAGACTCCTCCAGCCCCCGACGGTTTGGGGTGCAAGGCGCAAGCGCCCCCAACACAAGGAACCACCATGTCACTTACCCTGGATCACCTGGTCATCCACGTCAAAGACCTTGCTGCAGCGGTCGCCCAGTACACCGCCCTGGGCTTCACCGTGCAGGACGGCGGCACCCATGCCGACGGCAACACCCACAATGCCCTGATCGGTTTTGCCGATGGCAGCTACCTCGAACTGATCGCTTTTTTGAAGCCTGCGGCATCGCACCGCTGGGGTCGACACCAGCAAAGCGGTTACCAGGGCTTTGTCGACTTCGCCTTGCTGCCCCACGAGGTGGGGCAGGTGGTGCAACGCGCCCAGTCCCAGGGCCTGAACTACCAGGGCCCCATCGAGGGCGGGCGCCTGCGCCCCGATGGCGAGCGCCTGGTGTGGCAGCTGGGCATTCCGCCCACCCCTGATCTGCCCTTCTTGTGTGGCGATGTGACCCCCCGTGCCTTGCGGGTGCGCGAAGGCGAGGTCCGTGTGCATGCCAACGGCGTGCAAGGCGTGGCCGCGCTGACCCTGGTGGTGCGCGACCTGGCGGCCAGCCTGGCGCGCTACCAGGCGCTGCTGGGGGCTGCCGCGCCACTGCTCGGTCCCACGGTGCTCAGCGGCCTGGGCATTGAACAGGCAGTGCTGGCCCTGGGGCCTCAGCGCCTGGTTCTGCTGGCCCCGGTGGGCGATGCCGACACGGCGCCAGCCCGCAGCCTGCAGCACCTGCTGGACACCCGGGGGGAGGGCGTGCTGGGGGCCAGCCTGCGCACGCCAACAGGCAGCACGACGACACCGACCCATGCCTTGCCCCTGGCGGCCACTCATGGTGCGCCGTTTGATCTGACCTCTGCTTGAGCGCGGCGCGGCAGGCGCGGCAGGCGGGGTATGGGGCCCCGGAGTGGGCAGCCTGGGTTAGAGTCGGCGCCTGCCGGGCACTCCCGGCCCCCTTCGACGGAGACCCCTGGCGTGCCTGACACCACCCCTTTCGAGCTGACCCTGCACGACACCGTGCTGCGCGGCAGCGTGCACCACGGCGGCCTGGCGGCCGAAACGCCCCGCCTCCTGGCCCTGCATGGCGGTGGCCGGTCGTCGCGCCAGGGCTTTCGGCCCTTGCTCAAGGCGTTGGCGGCCCACGGGCACACCGGTGCGGCCTTCGACTTTGCCGGCCACGGCGAAAGCGGCGGCCAACTCATCGGCTCCAGCCTGGCCCACCGGGCCGAGCAGGCGCTGGCGGTGGCCAGCCACCTGGGCCTGCAACCCCCGGTGGCGTTGCTGGGCAGCAGCATGGGTGGCCATGTGGCCTGCACACTGATCGACGCCTTGGCGCCCCGGGCACTGGTGCTGTTCTGCCCTGCCGCCTATGCACCGGCGGCCCAGAACCTGCCCTTTGGGCCGGCCTTCCAGAGCGCCCTGCGTGCCACGGTGTCGTTCGATGCATCACCGGCCTTCGAGGCACTTGAGCGATTCACAGGCCGGCTGTTGCTGGTGTTCGGCACGCAGGAGGACATCATCCCCGAAGCGGTGCAGCAGCAGTACCTTGACCGGGCCCGTCAGGCCCAAAGCGTCGAGCTGATCCGCCTGGAGGGCGCTGGTCACCGCCTTCACGACTGGCTGGCCGAGCGACCCGCTCGCTTTGAAGAGGTGCTGGCGCGTGTTCGGTTGACTTTGGAGAGCTGAACAAGCGCTCAGCAGGTATTGATTTCCTGATCGCACAAGGCCCCGCGCTGAACCACCGCGCCCGGCAAGAGCAATGTGCCAGGCGCCAGCACCGCGTTGGCACCGACTTGGGCGCCATCGCCCACCAGGGCGCCGAACTTGCTCTGGGCCAGCAGGTGCAAGGTCGAGCCCAGGCGCACCCGCAGTTCGTGCCCGCGCCGCTCATTGCGGTGGTTGCAGATGATGCTGCCCGCCTCCAGGTTCACCCCGGATCCCAGCACGGAGTCGCCCACGAAATTGAAGTGCGCCAGATGGGTGTTGGCAAACACAAAGGATGACTTCAGCTCGGCCCCCGGGCCGATGCAACAGCCTTGGTCCACCCAGTTGCCGCCGCGCAGATAGGCCCCGGCCGCCACCAGGCTGCCAGCCCCCACGATCAACGGGCCCTTGAGGGTGGCGCCCGCCTCGACCGTGGCGCTTCGGTGGATGGCGACCTGCCCTTGGATGAGGTAGTCGTCAGCCGGCAGCTCCGCGAGCAATTGCCCGACGATGGGCGCTGCCGCGGCCGTCAGCTCCCAAGGCTTCAGATCAGTGAAACGGGCCAGTGGCGAGGTCGCTATCGAAGCGATGTAGCGGGGCAGGGCAATCCGTTGGGGCATGGGGGGCTGATGCTTGGCGGCGTTGTCAGGGCGCGTGATGCCACAAGCCGGCAGGGCGGTGCTGCGCAGCCTCAGGTCAGTCGAAGGCCGGCGAGTGGCCCTTGGTCACACCAGGTAGTAGGCCCCCTCGACGGTGTTGCTCGTGGTGGGTGCGGTTTGCAGCGAGCGTGCCTTGCGGATGGCCTTCAAGGAGGCCGAGAACTCCTCGTCTTCCTCCGGGAACACCAACTCGTCGGGCACGTAGCGATCGGCGCCGATGCGTTTGAGCAAGCGATGCAGGTCAGGGCCCACGCCGGCCAGCAGCACCGTCAGCCCCTGGGCCTGGGCCTCTTTCAGGAAGTGTTCCAGCACCTCGATGGCCACGATGTCGGGGTTGCGGGCACGTTTCAGGCGCAGCACCAGGTGCTGTGTACCCCGGGCACGGGCCGTCCGGGCCGCCTGGGAGAGCACGTCCTCCAGCTCGGGGGCCGCGCCGAAGAACAGCTCGCCTTCAATATCGATGATCAGCACGTCCTTGCCCGGCTCGCCATCCTGACTCAGGCGTTCGCGCACCACGCGTTCCGGCGACACGATCAATTCCCTGCTCCGGAGTCTGGAGGCCCGGGGCACATAGCCGGCCACCGAGACCAGCACCCCGATCAGAATGGCGAACTCGATGTTGACGAACACACCGGCCAGCGCCGTTGCCAACAACAGCAGCGCGTCGTAGCGAGAGCCCTTGATCACATAGCGCAGTCGATCCACGTCGATGAGGCGCGAGGCGGCCACGATCAACAGGCCCGCCAGCGCAGCTTTCGGGATGTAGGCCGTCAAGGGGCCCAGCGCCAGCACCACGACGGCCACCACCAGGGCGGCAAACACGCCGGCGAACCTGGACACGGCACCTGCCTGGTAATTGATGGCGGTCCGCGACAGGGAGCCCGCGCCCGGCATGGCTCTGAAGAAGCCGCCAACGAGGTTGCCGATGCCTTCCGCCATGATCTGGCGGTTGTAGTCCAGCTCCTGCCCCGATTTGTGCGCAATCGCCTTGGCAATGGCCAGCGCCTCCAGCAGACCCAGCACCGCGATGGCGACTGCGCTGCCCGACAGATCGATGAACCAATGCCAGCGGATCTCGGGAATATGGAAGCCCGGCAGGCTGGCCGGGACCGACTCGATCAGGGACACCGAAGGCTTGATTCCCGGTCCGTGTTCTGACCAGCCAAAGGCCCAGGCGGCGCCCGACACCAGCAGCAACACGAGCAGCATGTCGAGCTGGGGCAGCTTGTAGCGCTTGACCAGGCGGCGGGACACGATGGCGAGCACGATGGCGCCCAGGCTGATGGCCACGGCCTTGGGGTTGATCGGAGCCTCCTGGGTCAGGGTCAACCACAAGCGGTAAAGCACATGCTGGTGGCCTGTGCCCTGCGATTTCACGCCCAGCGCGCTGGCCACCTGCCCGATGATGGTGAGCACGGCGGCCCCGACGATGAAGCCGGTCACCACCGACTCCGAGATGTAGCGCGTCAGGTTGCCCAGGCGCAGTGCCGCGATCAGGATCTGCACCACGCCGATCAGCACCGCCAGCAGAAACAAGGCTTCATAGAGCTCGGAGGTGGCGCTGGGGTCGATGAAGGCCAGCGCACTGAACACCACCAGTGACACCGCCCCGGTCGGCCCGTTGACCAGGTGATTGGATGAACCCAGCAACCCCGCCACCGCCGTGAACACGATGGCGGCATACAGCCCGAAGGTGGGGTCCACCCCTGCAATCAGCGCATAGGCGATGCTTTGGGGCAAAGAGATGGCCGCCACCGTCAGGCCGGCCAGAAAATCGGCGCGCAGGTTCAGCCACGAGGGGCGCTGACGCCAGAACGAGCCCAGGTTGACGGCTGCATGGGCCGGTGTGGCAAGCGTTGCTTCAGTCATGTCGATCTTTCCTGGAGAGGCTGGGGCGGGGTGTCACGAGGCCACGGGGCGTGGCTTGGGGGTGTAGACCAGGTCGATGATCCCGTTGTCGCCAAAGAACCGGTTCTGGGCTTCTTCCCAGTTGGCGGCGATGGCCCGGATATCGAACAGCTTGAGCGGTGGCAAGGTCTTGGCGTAACGGGCGAGCACCTCGGGCTTGTAGGGCCGGTAGCCCTGGCGCGCGATGATCTCCTGGGCCGCGTCACTGAACAGGTAGTCCAGGTAGGCATGGGCCACGTCGGTGTGGCCATTCCTGGCCGTGTTGGCCTCGACCGTGGCCACAGCCGGTTCAGCCAGGATGCTGATGGGCGGGTAGACCAGCAGGAGTTCGCCCTTGGATTCGGCAACTTCGCGCAGTGCCTCGTTCTCCCAGGCCACGTGCACATCACCGAGCTTCTCTTGCGAGAAGGCGGTGCCCGCGGCACGCGCTGCGGGCACCAGGAAGGGGGCATGCTGGTAAAGCGTTTTCAGGTAGCGCCGAGCGTCGGCATCGCTGCCGCCACGCAGCACCACCGAACCCCAGGCCGCCAGGGCGGCGAGCTTGCCATTGCCCGAGGTCTTGGGGTCGGGCACGATCACCTCGATGCCGGGCTTGACCAGATCGGGCCAGTCCTGGATCTGTTGCGGGTTGCCCTTGCGCACCACAAACACGATGGTCGAAGAGTAGGCCCGGCCCTGGTTCGGCGTCTGGGTGTTCCATTGCTCCGACACCAGACCGCGTTTGCGCAGGGCGTCCACATCCGAGGGCAGCCCCAGCGTCACCACATCGGGCTGGATCTCGCCCACGGCCGCCAGACGGGCCTGTCGCGACGAGCCCCCGTGCGATTGGGTGATGTGTACCACCCCACCGGTGCGCTGTCGGTAGTCAGCAGCAAAGGCCTGGTTGATTTCCTTGTAGAGCTCGCGTGTCGGGTCGTAGGACACATTGAGCAACTCGATCGGCGCGGGCCGGTGGTAGTTGCTGAGCACAATGGTGGCCAATGCCGAGACCGCCAGGGTGATCGCCAGCAAGTTGGGCAACAGGAGCTTCTTGGAGGGCATGGGCCGGTTTCCACAGATAGGGGTTGATCAGTGTCAGCCCGGCTTGGGGGTTCCTCAAAGACCGATTCCCGATAACCTTATGCGCGGCCGGCGCCTGCCGGGCCGGGCTTGCCCGGTGCCTTCAGAGCGCGTGCGCCGCCTCCAGCGCCAGCAGCAGTTCATGCCGCAGCGCAGCCAGGGCGGCGTCGCTGCGCTCGCGCGGACGGGGCAGGGCGATGGGCAGCTCGCGTGGGGCGTTGCCGGCCTGGTTGTCCAGCACCAGCACCCGATCGCTGAGCAGTGCGGCTTCTTCCACGTCGTGGGTCACCAGCACCACCGCCACACGGTGCTCCCGCACGATGTTCGACAGCAGCTCCTGCAGCTTGAGGCGGGTGAGTGCATCCACGGCCGAGAAGGGCTCGTCGAGCAACAGCACCAGGGGGTGGGTGAACAGGCCGCGCGCAATCGCCACACGCTGGGCCTGGCCGCCCGACAACTGCTTGGGCAGGCGTTGGCCCAAGCCTTGCAGGCCCACCTCTTGCAGCAGCGTCTCCACGCGCTGGCGGGCGTCGTTGGGGCGCTCCGGGTCGAAGGCGATGTTGTCGGCCACGCTGAGCCACGGAAACAGGCGCGGCTCCTGAAACACAAAGCCGATATCGCGTGTGGTGCCCCAGCGATCCAGCCCATTGACGCGCACACTGCCTTCATAGTCCGGGTCCAGCCCGGCAATGATGCGCAGCAGGGTGCTCTTGCCGCAGCCGCTGCTGCCGATCAGGCTGACCACTTCGCCGGCCTGCAGGCGCAGCCTGAAGTCGTTGAGCACCGTGCGTTGACCAAAGGCCTTGCGGCGCACGTGCACATCAAGCAAGGGGCGCTCGGGGGTGGCGGCCGGCGCTGCTGGCCGGGTGTCGAAAGAGGTTTCGACCTGGTGGGTGTTGTGGGGCAGGCTGCTCATGAGGCGTTCGGGCGGCTGTTCAGGGCACCCAGGGTGTCGAAGGTGTCGCGCCAGGCCAGCAGGCGAGACTCGGCCCACTGCACAGCACTGTCGCTGAGCTTGCCCAGCAGGGCCAGCAGAAGGATGGCGGCCAGCACCAGGTCAGCGCGGCCGGTTTCGCGGCCATCGGTCAGCAGGTAACCCAGGCCTCGGGTGGCGGCAATCAGCTCGGCCGCCACCATGAACATCCAGGCCAGGCTCAGGCCGTTGCGCAGGCCGGTCAAGACGGCCGGCAGGGCCGCCGGCAGCAGCACCCGGGCCACCAGGGCGGTGGCGCTCAGGCGGTACAGGCGTGCCACCTCGATCAGCTTGCGGTCCACATCGCGAAAGCCCGAGGACACCCCCATGTAGACCGGGAAGAAGGCCCCGATGGCGATCAGCGCGAGCTTGGGCGCCTCGTCAATGCCCAGCCACAACAGCAGCAAGGGCACCCAGGCCAGCGAGGGAATGGCGCGCAGCGCCTGAAAACTCGGATTCAGCCACGCTGCACTGCGCCGGGACAGGCCCACCAGGGCCCCCGCCGCGATGCCCAGCGCTGCCCCCAGGCCGTAGCCCGTCAGCACCCGGGCGGTGCTGGTCGCGATGTGGCCCAGCAGGCCTTGCGGGCCCAGCTCGATCAAGGTCTGGGCGATGTCACTGGGCGGCGGCAGCAGCCGGGCCGCCACCCAGCCGGCGCGCACCGACAGCTCCCACACCAGCAACAGCGCCACCGGGAGGGCGAGGCCCTGCCAGTTCCAGCCCTGCCGGTTCAAGCGTTGGGTGGCCCCTGCACTGAGGGAGGCTGCGCCGGCTTGCGACTCGTCCTGTGCCCGGGTCGGTTCACGGGTCAACTCGCCCACGCTGGCCACCGGAGGCAGGTCGGCACACACCAGCAGGGCTGGGTTCCAGCGCCGGCGGGGGGGATGGCCCACCAGAGCGTCCAGTGCTTCGGACTCGGCCTGCAAGACGTCAATTTCAGTCGATGGGACGGCCATGGGGCAGCCTTTCTGTGTGAGGGTTTGCGCCTCAGCCGGCTTTGATCACCGATTGGGCGAATCGGGTGTCGACCAGATCGGTCACCACCTGGGCCAGCGCCGTGCCGGGCTTGACCAGGCCTTCGGACAACAGGATGGGGGCGGCGCCCTGCAGCGCGGCAATGTGCTCCTGCGAGGGCTGGGGGTTGCTCAGGTCGGTGCGCAGCTTGAGCTGCAGCAGGGCCACCTGCAGGCTCACCTTGGCTTCTTCCGACACGATGCGGGCGGCCTCGGTGGTGTTGGCCAGAATCCATTTGCGGGCCCGTTCGTACTGCGTGATCACGCGGCGCACGGTGTCCGGCTGTTGGGTCAGGAACTCTTCACGCACGTTCAGAAAGCCGTAGGTGTTGAAAGCCACGTTGCGGTAGATCAGGCGCGAGCCTTGTTCCAGCTCGCTGGCGGCCAGCAGCGGGTCCAGCCCGGCCCAGGCGTCGACCCGGCCTTGCTCGAGTGCAGCCTTGCCGTCGGCGTGCTGCAAGGCCACGATCTCCACGTCGGAGCGCTTCAGGCCCACGGTGGGCAGGGCACGCAGCAGGAACAGGAACGGGTCCGTGCCCTTGGTGGCGGCCACCTTCTTGCCCTTGAGGTCTTTCAGCGACTGGATGGGTGAATCGGCGCGCACGGCCAGGGCTGTCCATTCGGGGCGCGAAAAGATGTAGGGCGCCTTGATCGGGTTGCCATTGGCCCGCGACAAGAGCGCGGCCAGGCCTGCCGACGAGCCAATGTCCAGGCTGCTGGCGTTGAGGTACTCCAGGGCCCGGTTGCTGCCGGCGCTGAACACCCACTTCACCTGGGTGCCATTTTTGCCCAGGTCCTCTTCGAGCCAGCCAAAGCGCTTGAGCACCAGGCTGGAGGGCGAGTAGTAGGCATAGTCCAGCCGCAGTTCCTTCAGCGGGGCGGCGGCTTGGGACAGTGCGGGCAGCGCCAGCAGGGCGGCGCCGTTCGAGAGCAGGGTGCGTCGTTTCATGGGCAGTGGGCGGGTGTGGCTTGTGTTGGGGATGCGGGATCAGACCCGCGATCATTGGCCAAACCCACCCGCCCAGGCCACGAACGTTTTCGGCTGTCCTTATGCAAAAAACGCGGTGTTGCCGGCTGTGAAACTCACGACCCCATCAGGGCCAGGCCCGCTCAAGTCCATTTCAACGCGTCGCCATGGCAGGGCCTTCAACGAACAGGTGTGTCATCGCAGACAGCGCCGTCCTCGGGCTCACAAAAAATCGGCTCGCCAGATGTGCGCAGCCCGCGTGGCCATGCTGTATTGGCGCGTCGTCAGAGTGGTGGGTGTCCAATCGTTGTAGCCGTGGCCTGCCAGCGACTGAGTCAGTGCATAGTGGCTCTGTCCATACACCTGCACTTTGCCTTGCCAGGTCAGGTTGCCGACTTGTCGGTTGAGAGAGGCTTCCAACAAGGTCAGGTTGCCCAGCCGATAGACAAACCGCTCCTGTTGCGTGGGGTCGAACTGCTCACCCCAAGGAGCCGATGGGTTTTCGGGCAGGATGTGCTCAATCGTCCCTCCGTCGGTTTCCGGGTCGTGCGCGGTGCCGGTGGCGTCGCCTTCCAATTGGCACAACATGTATTTGGCCAAGCGCTTGTTCTGGCCCGAGGTTGTGATGTCCAGTTGTGCGAAGTCGTTGACGAACACATCGTCAGGAACGTAGAGGCTTTGCAGCAGGTTGAAGACTTCGGCCGGACGTTGGGCTTGCCCGCTCAGCAAGGCTTTGGCCGCACGGTGGTACACAGGCTCCAGTTCGTTGGTGTTGAGGCCACAGACCACGGTGTAGCGGAACGACAGCACGCAGACCAACTTGAGCACACGCACGAAATCGGTCAGGCCCAGTTGTTCGTAGGCTGCAAAAAGCAAGGGCGTAGGCTGCCGCACCCTGAACAGCAACAGTTCGCGGATGTACTTTCGCGCCTCGCTGGATTGCAGCCAGTACTCGTGGGTGCTGTCGTTGAGTGCCGCGTACAACTCGGCCCGAGACTCCAGCGCCGCCATCAGAGAGAAAACCTCAGCTGCGTCCCTGACCTGGGTTTGCACCAGCTTGAACAAGCGCTGTTTGCGGACCTTGGGTGTGTCGCAGAGCAGGTGGTAGCGCAAAAAATCAGGAAACCGCTCTTGTCGTACCACGTCAACCAAGGCCTTCCAGCGGCGCTGCAAGGCCAGCAGGTCGGATTGCGCCTTGACCCTTGAGAACAGGTAGTTTTTCAGCAGGTCGGTGGAGGAAAGCTCTAGCCCCCGAGCATTCAACGTTTCGAAAACGGTGTACGCGCTCAGTTCGTCTTCCACCGTGATCAAAATGAACAACAGCTTGCGCGCCACGGTTTCTGACAGCAAGGCTGCCAGGGCTTCGTGGCGCAAGTCGGGTCGGGCCAACAAGCGGGATTTGAACCAGACGAAACACTCCCACAGCAATCGGTTGGACCGCGGAAGTCCGCGCGGGTTGCTGGGGGCGCGAAGTTGCACCAAGTAGTCCTGGTAGAAACCGTTGTCGGTCTCGTTGAGAAAGAGCTTGCTGCTTTCCAGCAAGGACGCCGGGTCTTTCTCTCCGATGAAGCGTTCGCGCAGGCGTCGTGCACGGTCCTGATTGGCGCTGCGTTCGGTCTCGCTACCGCTTTGCTCCAGCAGCGTAGCAATGGTGGCCAGGGCCAGAATGCTGAGGGTCGCCATGCGTTGCTGGCCATCCACGATCTGGAAATCCCGGTCTGATGTGGATTCGACCACCAACGCACCCATGTAATGGCGCGCCTCAGGCTGTTTCAGCAGGTCGTCGATGTCATTCCACAGGTCTTCCCATTGCTCCTGCTCCCAGGAATAGTCGCGTTGAAAGGCGGGAACGTGGTACCTCTTGCCGTTTCCGATCAAGTCCAGAAACGTCACATCATGGGTTTTGAGCAGGTTCGTCTTGGCCATCGTGCCATCTCGCTTTCCGTGGGGGCTGCGCTTGCCAGCCGCAGGGTTCAACACGCCTTGGGCGTGTTGAACCGGGCAGTCTAGCAGCAGGCCGGCGCACCATGGTGTCCGCACGGTGATGTGCGAGATCGATGGCGTTACCTTGCGGCCCGGGGTCTCAAGCCACCCTGGCGAAAGCCTGGGCCAGATCGGCGATCAGGTCGGCCGGGTCTTCCAGGCCGATGTGCAGGCGCACCACGGGGCGGCCGGCCAGGCCGCTGGTCTGCCACAGGCTGTGCTCCTGCAGGCGTTCTGGCGCGGCGCGCAGGGCCAGGCTTTCGTAGCCCCCCCAGGAGGCCCCGATGCCGAAGTAGCGCAGTGCGTCCACAAAGGCGTTGGCCTGCGCGTCGCTGGCCTGGGCAAAGGCGAAGGACACCAGGCCGCTGGCGCCACTGAAATCGCGTTGCCACAGCGCATGACCCGGGTCATCGGGCAGCGCCGGGTAGAACACCCGGGCCACCTGGCTTTGCCCTTGCAGCCATTGCGCCACCTCGGTGGCGTGGCGCTGGTGCTGGGCCAGGCGCACGCCCAGGGTGCGCAGCCCGCGCAGGGACAGGTAGGCGTCATCGGCGCCCACGGTCAGGCCCAGGGCCTCGTGGGTGGTGGCCAGGCGGCGGGCCAGCTCAGGGCTGTCGACCACGACAATGCCCTGCATCACGTCCGAGTGGCCGGCAATGTACTTGGTGGCGGCCTGGATCGACAGGTTGGCGCCCAGCGCCAGGGGCTTGTGGAACCAGCCGCCGCTCCAGGTGTTGTCCACCGCCACGGGCACGCCGCGTGCGTGTGCGATGGCGGCCAGGCGTGGCAGGTCCAGCAGTTCATACAGCAGTGAGCTGGGCGACTCCAGGTACACCAGTTTGGTCTGCGGTGTGATGCGTTCGGCCAGGTCGTCGGCTGTGGGCGAGAAGTACTCCAGCCGGATGCCCAGGCGCTGCAGCAGCGTCTGATCGACCCGGCGCACCGGCGAGTAGACGCTGTCCGACACCAGGGCGTGATCGCCCGGCGACAGCAGCGACAGCAGCACCAGCGTGATGGCCGACAGGCCCGAGGGCGCCAAAAACGCCCGGTGGCCACGCTCCAGATCGGTCACGGCCTCTTCCAGAGCCTGGTGCGTGTCCAGGCCGTGGCGCCCGTACGAGGCCACGCGCTCACCGGCCACCCGGCGGTGGTGCAGGTCGGCGTAGGCGGCGGTGTTCTCGAAGCGCACGGTGCTGGTGCGCACCACCGGGATGTTCACCGGCCCGGCCCCGCCTTGCAGGGTGGGGGTGCCCGTGTGCAGCAGGCGGGTGGCATCACGCGCACCCTGTGCGGGGTGGCTCACCGGGTCGCTCATGCCACGTCCTTGCTCGGGTGGAACTGGGTGGCGTTGTAGTTCACGATGCTGCCGTCGGGCTGGTAGCCCACGCGGCCGCTCAGGGTTTCCAGCGGACGGCCATACAGGTGGAAATGCAGTGTGGCTTCGGTGCCGGTCACGTAGATGCTGTGGATGTCCTCACCCAGAAAGCCCGTGGGCGTGCCAGGCTGCACCGTCAGCTCGCGAACCAGCTCCAATTGGCCGCGGCCCGGCTGGCTGCGGTCGTCGGTGCGACGGTAGATGCGGTTCACTTCCTGGCCTTCCACTGCCACGATCACGGCCCAGGTGGTGTGGTCGTGCGGCAGGGTGGTCTTGCCCGGGTTGATCGAGTTCAGGTACAGCGCCAGGCCGGCGTCGCCGTCGGCGGGGTTGAGGCGGTAGCGGGTCGAGGCCTCCACCCCGGCCGAGATGGCGGGCGGCGGAAAGTCGGCGCGGCTGAACAAGGCCTTGTCGGCGGCCAGTTGCTCCAGCCGGGCAATGATGGCCTTGAGTGTGTCGCGGCTGGGGGGCTGGCCGCCCAGGATCTGGCGCACGTCGGCCAAGGTGGCGTCCACGGCGCTGCGGCGGCGTGCTTCGAGGGGGCTGAGGGTGTCTGACATGAGGGGCTCCTTGAAAGGGAAGACAAGAAAGGAAGGGGCAGATTGAAAACAGCGGGCTCTCAGATCGCGAAGCGGAAGCGGTCGATGGGCAGGGCCACCACCTTGTTGTCCGGGGCGTAGCTCTGGCTGCCCAGCGAGGCGCCCAGTGCACGGCGCAGAAAGGCACGGGTGCGCTCCTGCTGTGGGTTGCCGAACAGGCGGGCGGCCGGGCCCTGTTCCACGATCAGGCCGGCCTCGGTGAACACCACCTCGTCGCTCACCTCGGCGGCAAAGCGCATCTCGTGCGTGACCAGCACACAGGTCATGCCATCTTCGGCCAGTTCGCGGATCACGGTCAGCACCTCGCCCACGGTCTCAGGGTCCAGGGCCGAGGTCACCTCGTCAAACAGAATCAGCTCGGGTTGCATGGCCAGGGCGCGGGCAATCGCCACGCGCTGCTGCTGGCCACCCGACAACTCACCGGGGTAGGCGGCGGCCTTGTGCGCCAGGCCCACGCGCTGCAGCAGCTCGCGCGCCTGGTGCTCGGCCTCGTCGCGCGGACGGCCGTTCACGCGCACGGGGCCCAGCACCAGGTTGTCCAGCACGCTGAGGTGCGGAAACAGGTTGTACTGCTGGAACACAAAGCCCACGCGGCGGCGCAGCGCGATCAACTCGGCCTCGTGGCGCAGCCGGTCCACCCGTGTGGCGCCCACCGTGATGGTGCCCAGCTGCGGGCGCAGCAGGCCGGTGATGCAGCGCAGCAGGCTGGATTTGCCTGAGCCCGAGGGGCCGATGATGGAGACCACCTGGCCGGGCAGCACGTCCAGGCTGATGCCCTTGAGCACTTCGTTGGCGCCAAATGAGAGGTGGATGTCGCGCAGGCTGACCAGCGGCGTGGGCGCTGGCTTGCCGGGCGGGTTCTTGGGGGCGTCAATGGCGGGCATGGCGGGCTTCCAGCGCCTGGGTGGCGCGAGCAATGGGGTAGCAATAGGCAAAGAACAGCAGCAGCAGGGTGGCGTAGATCAGCACGGTGAAATCCGTTCGCGACACGGTGTTGCTGGCAATCTGGGCCGCGTCCACCACATCGTGCACGCCCACCAGCGAGGCCAGCGAAGTGGCCATGGTGATGCTGGCGTACAGGTTCATCCACGGTGGCAGCATGCGCCGCACGCATTGCGGCAGCACCACCAGCCGGAAGATGTCGCGTCGGCTCAGGGCCAGCGACTGGGCTGCCTCCCACTGCGCGCTGGGGATGGACTGCACGGCGCCACGAAAGATCTCCGCCACATTGGCGCTGGCCGGCAGGGCCAGGCCCAGCACCACCTTGATCCAGTCGGGGAAGGGCAGGCGCCAGTGGTGCAGCTGCAGCTCAAACGGAAACACATAGGTGCTGAAATACACCAGCACCAGCACCGGGGCGTTGCGGAACACCTGCACATAGACCCGCGTGGCCCCGCGCAGCGGCGCCATGGTGGACAGCGACAGAGCGCCGATCAGCAGGCCGGCCACCGTGCCCAGCGCCATGGCCAGCACGCTGATGCCGATGTTGGCCCCCAGGCCCAGCAGCAGCGTGGGCAGCCACTTGGCCAGCTGTTGCAAGGCCACGGGCGGGTTGGCGCTGAACTGGGTCCAGGCGGCCAGGCCCAGCAAGGTGGTCACGGCTGCGGCCAGCCAGGGCCAGAGCGGAGCGTCCTGCACGGCGCCTGGGTGATGGGTGTCATGTGCCATAGCCGGGCATCCTCAAACGGTTTTCCAGCCAGCGGCCGGCGCGGCTCACGGCCCAGGTCAGCAGGCCGAAGTACAGCAGGATCAGCAGCAGCAACTCCAGCACGTTGTCGCGCTGCGTCCAGATCATGATCGATTCATAGGTCACGTCGCCCACCGCGATGGCCGAGGCCACGGCCGTCATCTTCACCGCGTCCACCAGGTTGTTGACCAGCGAGGGCAGGGCAAAGCGCAGGGCCAGCGGCAGCTCCACCTGCAGCAGCAACTGCCGGCTCGACAGGCCCAGCGAGCGCGCGGCCTCCAGGGTCACCTCGGGCACGGCCTGCAGGCCGGCGCGCAGCGCCTCGGCATGGAAGGCCGCCTTGTGCAGCGCCACCACGATCACCACCCAGGCGAAAGGCGTCAGCGGGTTGCTGGCGCGGCCTTGCAACTGTTGGTTGATCAGCAGGTTCAGCACCAGAAAGGCGCAGTACAGCTGGACCAGGGTGGGCGTGTTGCGGGTCAGCTCGACAAACACCCGCGTGGGCCGGCGCAGCCAGGCGCGCGGCGAGTTCAGGCCACTGGCCAGCCCCACGCCGGCCAACAGGCTCAGAGGCAGGGTCACGGCGCACAGTTGCAGGGTCACCCACAGGCCGCGTGCAAAGGCCTGGCGTTCACCGGCATCGAGCACGAAGGCGTAGTTCAGCCCCAGGGTGCGGGTGGCTTGCACGGCCTCTTGCAACCAGGATGAATCGGCCATCAGGCGGTCTCCAGGGCCAATTTGGCCGCGGTGGGGTGTTCGGGGTGTTGCAGTCGGCCCAGCGCGCGCTCGATGCGCCGCAGGGCTTCTTGCAATTGTTCGTCGCTGGCCGCAAACGACAGGCGCAGGTAGGGCGAACGCCCGTAGGCTGCGCCATCGACCACGGCCACGCCCTCGGCCTCCAGCAGCCAGTCGACCAGTTCGGTGTCGCTGCTGATCAGTCCCCCATCGGGCCGTCGGCTGCCGATCAGGCCGGCCACATTGACGTAGATGAAGAAAGCCCCGGCCGGCGCCAGCGCGCTCAGGCCCGGGATGGCGTTCAGGCCAGTGCTGACCAGGGCGGCGCGGCGCTCATAGGCCAGGCGGGCTTGGCTCACAAAGCTTTGGTCGGGGTGGTTCAACGCGTCGGCCACGGCCGCCTGGGCGACCGCGTTGGCGCCCGAGGCGGCTTGCGACTGGATCACCGTCATGGCCTGGATCAGCGCAAGCGGGCCGGCGCCCCAGCCGATGCGCCAACCTGTCATGGCATAGGTCTTGGAGGCACCATTGACCAGCAGCGTGCGGCCGGCCAGGTCGGGTGCCACCTGCAGCCAGTGGGCCGGGGCCTGGGGGCCGAACCAGATGTGCTCGTACACCTCGTCCCACAGCACGGCCACCTGCGGGTGGTGGCGCAGCACCTCGGCCAGAGCCGCCAGCTCGGCCGCGTCATACACCGCGCCGCTGGGGTTGCCCGGCGAGTTCAGGATCAGCCAGCGTGTGCGCGCCGTGATGGCCTGTTGCAAGGCCTGGGGGCTGAGCTTGAAGCCGGTGGATTCATCGCAGGGCACGATCACCGGCACGCCGTCGTTGACCAGCACCATGTCGGGGAACGAGGGCCAGTACGGGGCGGGCAGGATCACCTCGTCGCCCTCGTCAAGGGTGGCCGCCAAGGCGTTGTAGATCACCTGCTTGGCGCCGTTGGCCACGGTGATCCGGGCGGGCGGGACGTCCAGCCCGTTCTCGCGCAGGTACTTTTGGCTGATGGCCTGGCGCAGGCGCTGCGTGCCCGGCGTGGGGGTGTAGCGCGTCTCGCCCCGCTGCATGGCGGCCACGGCGGCCTGCTGGATGAAAGCAGGTGTGTCGAAATCCGGCTCGCCCGAGGTCAGTGTGATGATGTCGCGGCCCTGCGCAGCCAGGGCGGCGGCACGGGCGCTGGCCGCCGCCACGGGCGACAGCTTCACGCGTTGCACGCGGGAGGACAGGGCAATGGTTTCAGAGGTAGGGGGCTGGCTCATGGCGGAAGATCGTTGGGCCTGGGAGGGCCAGGGTGGACCTTGGGGGGCCGTGCCTCAGAACGGCGCGTGGTCAAACTGCTTGCGCTGGGCCTTCTGGTTGGCGCTGCGCAGGTAGTCGTCGGGCACGCCAAAGCGTCGGGCCAGGGCCAGCGCGCTGCCGCTGCGGTGCCAATCCTGAATGGCCTGGTCGACCCAGGCCACGGTGTCGGATTCGCCGCGGCGCGTCCAGACCACGGTGGGCGAGGGGATCAACTGGTCGGGTGTGGCCAGGCGGTAGTCCTTCCAGGCGGCGGCGCTCTCGCCATGGAGCGTGTCGTACAGCGCCGGCTGGATGTGCACCGAGGCATCGCAGGTGCCGCCCTTCAAGGCCAGCAGCGACTCCGGAATGCCACGCAGCCCCTTGACGATGGCGCCGTAGGTGTCTTTGAGGGGCTTGGCGAAGTTGCTGCCCTGCGAGACACAGGCCACCTTGCCGCGCAGGTCCTCCCAGCGTTTGATGGGGCTGTTGCGCGGCACCACGGCGGCGCCCCCCACCAGGTTGTAAGGGGTGGGGGCAAAGCTCAGGATCTCGTCGCGCTCCTGCGTCCACTGGATGTTGGCAATCAGCAGGTCGACCTTGCCGGCCTGCAGAAACTGCACCCGGGTGGAGGCCACCACAGGCACGGTCTCCAACTCGACGCCCAGGCGGCGTGCCAGATCACGGGCGAGTTCGGTCTGGAAGCCCTCGATCTTGCCGGTCTGGGTGTCCAGGTAGCCAAATGGCGGGCCCACACCGTCGATGCCGACGCTGAGCTTGCCCCGCTGCTTGATCTTGTCGAGCGTGGCGTCGGCCCAGGCCGGGGCCCCAGTTCCGAGCGTGCCGATGACGGCCAGCCACGCCAGTGCGGCGCCGCGAGCTGCCAGCCTCATGGGGCCGCCTTGAACTTGGCCTGCAGTTCGGGCAGCAAGGGGTTGGGCGGCGTGATGCCCAGGCGCTTTTCGGTCTCGATCAGCCAGCCGCTGCGGTGCCAGTCACGCACCACCTTGTCGACGGCGGCGATGGTGTCGGCCTCGCCCTTGCGGGTCCAGACCACCGAGTTGGCCGCCAGCAGTTCGGTGGGGATGGGGGCGGCGTAGTTGGCCCATTCGGCGTTGCCGCGCAGCAATGGGTGGATCAGGGTGGCGTCGTGCACGGCCGCCACACAAGAGCCGCCCTTGAGGGCCAGCAGCGATTCAGACGCGCCCTTGTAGCCTTGCACCGTGGCGCCATAGTCGTTGGCCAGCGGCTTGGCAAAACTGCTGCCCTGGGAGACGCACACGGTCTTGCCGCGCAGGTCTTCCCATTGGCGGATGCCACTGGTCTTGAGCACCGCAGCGGTGCCACCCACGCGGTAGAAGGGGGTGGGGGCGTAACCCAGGGTTTCGGCGCGCTCGGGGTTGAGTTCCATCGAGGCGATCAGCAGATCCACCTTGCCCGAGATCAGAAACTGCACCCGGGTGGCCGTCTGCACCTGAACCAGGTCCACCTCCACCCCCAGGCCCTTGGCCAGGGCGCGGGCCAGCTCAGGGTTCCAGCCCACCAGTTGCTGATTGGAGGGGTCGATCGAACCAAAGGCACTGCCATTCACCAGCACACCGATGCTGACCTTGCCGCGCTGCTTGATCTTGTCGAGCGTGGCATCGGCCTGGGCCAGGCCCGGCAGCAGGGCGGCCACCGTCAGGCCGGCTGCCAGCAGCTGGGTGGTCAGAGGGAGGGCGGTGAGGAATCGGGGCATGGGTTGAATCTGTAAAACCAACAAAGGGGGAGCGATGGTGCCTTTGCCCCCCGGCGGCTGCCAAGGAACTGTTTCAACTATGGTTATGCAGATCGGATCCGATCGCGGGGGGCTGTCAGTCCAGTTGAAATGCGGCGAGCTCGTCGGCCTGGCATTGCGCAATCAGGCCGGTCTCCCAGGCCAGGTAGCGGCGTGCCGCCTCCAGGTTGCCGTCGTGCCGGTCGTGAACAAAGAACAGGTAGTCGATGGCTTCGGCGTCGCTCGGGCTGTCGGGGCTGGCCTCGGTGGGCAGACCGGCAGCCAGCCAGTCGGCCTGCAGCGCCCAGTGCACCTGCGTCCAGCCGGCCTCGGTCAGGTCGGCAGCGGCCAACTGGGCCAGTTCAGCGCTCGGTGCGAGCACCAGCACGGCCAGGCCTTGCTCGGGCGGGGCTGCCTGGGTCAACGTGGGGCGCACGGCCCAGCGGGCTCCGGTGGCGTGCTGCAGGCGGTAGGCCATCGAGGCCTGCACGTCGATCAGGGCGGGCAGGTGTTGGGCCGTCCAGCCAGGCAGGGCGTGGGCTGTGACGCGGCGGCCGGCGGGCGGGGTCCAGTCGGCGGGCTGCCGCAGGCTGAGGGCTGCGTGGATGCCGCCTTCCACCGTGGCGCCCTCGTAGCCCATGCGGCGCAGCCAGGCGGCGATCACCGGGGCGCGCACGTCTTCGTGGTCCAGCAGCAGCACGCGGCTGCGTCGCACGGCCACGCTCTGGTCGGTGGCCTGCAGCAGTTGCCCACCTGGGGCGTGGCGGGCGCCGTCCAGGGTGCCGGCCCGGTATTCGGCCTCGCTGCGCACATCCAGCACATAGGTGCTGCGGCTGGCGTCATCCAGCCAGGCCTGGGCCTGGGCCACGCTCAGGTGGGGGGCACCGGCTGCGTTGGCATCGCGCCGGGCGGCAGCCTGGGCGGCGGGGTCGGCGCTCACCGGGCCTTGCACCTGGCGCTGGCTGCCGTGCTCCAGCGTGAGGCCGGCCAGGGCCCAGCCCTGGGTGCCGTTCTCCAGTGCCAGCACCGGGTTGGGCAGGCCCAGGTGGCGCAGTATCTCGGCGCCGATGATGCTGCGCGTGCGGCCGGCGCAGTGCACCACCACCGGGGTGGTGGCGTCGGGCACCTGGGTGGCCCAGCGGGCGGCCAGTTCGCCGTTGGGCAGCGACACCGCGCCCGGCAGCGTCATCTTGCGGTGCTCGGCCAGGGTGCGGCCATCCAGCAGCACCAGAGGCTCGCCGGCCTGTTGGCGGCGGTGCAGCTCAGTCGCCGAAATGTGGGGCGTGTGGTAGCGGGCCTCCACCAGTTCGCCAAAGGTCTTGGAAGGCAGGTTCACGCCCTGGAACAGGGTGTAGCCCGCCGCTGCCCAGGCCGGTGCCCCGCCTTGCAGCACATGCACCTGGGTGTAGCCCAGGGCCTGCAGGCGGCGGGCGCCGCGCTCGGCCACGCCGTCGCCGCTGTCCAGCAGCAGCACGCGAACATCCAGGCGTGGCAACAGGCGGCGCGCGTCCAGCTCCAGCCGGCTGTAGGGCAGGGGGATGGCAAAGAAGGGGTGGCCTTCGCCGAACTGCCCGGCCTCGCGCAGGTCCAGCAGGGCCACTTCCTGGCCATCGTTGAGCCATTCACGGGCGCGCTCGGCGCTCAGGGTGGCGAGGGTTTGGGAGGTCAGGGACATGTCGATTCAGGGGAGTTGGGGGTGGCGAATGGCAGACGCTCAGCCTGCGCCGGCGCGTGAGTGTGGGGTGCTTCGGTGCCGGGTGGCGGAACAATTTCTTCTTAACAAATGCGAATCCATTTGTTGTTGCCATGGGGGCGGACAACTCCAATGCGGGCATGCTTGAATTTCTGTCGTCCGTTTTTTCTGAACCGCTGCCATCCCCGCGACCCGCGCTGCTTGGGCGTTGCGCATGAGTGCCGTGCTGCATGCCGCCTTGAACCCGCGCCTGAGTCGGGGCCGAGGCCGGGGCTGAGGTCGCGCGAGCCTTTCTTTTTTTGCAAGCCGGGGCCGCCGCCCAACGGTGCGCTGTGTCCCGCCCTCTTTTTGCCCCTCTAGCCATGACCCAAGCCAAACACCTCTTGCTCAACGCGTTCAACATGAACAGCGTGGGCCACATCAACCACGGTCTGTGGACCCACCCGCGCGACACCTCCACGCAGTACAACACCCTGGCCTACTGGGTGGAGCAGGCGCGCCTGCTGGAGCGCGGCCTGTTTGACGGCTTGTTCATCGCCGACATCCTGGGCGTGTACGACAGCTACCAGCAGTCGGCCGATCTGACACTGCGTGAGTCGGTGCAATGGCCCATCAACGACCCGGCCCTGCTGGTGTCGGCCATGGCCGGCGCCACCCAGCACCTGGGCTTTGGCATCACCGCCAACCTGCGCTACGAAACACCTTACCTGCTGGCGCGGCGCTACTCCACGCTGGACCACCTGAGCCAGGGCCGGGTGGGCTGGAACATCGTCACCGGCTACCTGGACAGCGCGGCGCGTGCCATGGGCTCGCCCCACCAACTGCCGCATGACGAGCGTTACGACCGGGCCGACGAGTACCTGGAGCTGCTCTACAAGCTGTGGGAGGGCAGTTGGGAGGAGGGCGCTGTGCACCGCGACAAGGCCGCCCGCGTGTTTGCCGACCCAGCCCGGGTGCACAAGGTGCAGCACCAGGGAACGTATTTCCGATCCGAGGGCTACCACCTGTGCGAGCCTTCGCTGCAGCGCACGCCGGTGCTGTTCCAGGCCGGCAGCTCAGGGCGCGGGCTGCGCTTTGCGGCGCGCCATGCCGAGTGCGTGTTCGTGTCGATCCAGGACCGCGACAGCACCCGCCGCCTGGTGCAGCAGTTGCGTGAAGAGCTGCCCCGCGCCGGGCGAGCCCCTGACGATGTGAAGGTGTTCATGGGCCTGACCGTGGTGGTGGCCCCCACCGAACGCGAGGCGCGCGAGAAGTTCGAGGAATACCGCCGCTACGCCAACCCCGAGGCCGGCATCCTGCACCTGGCCGCCACCTCGGGCATCGATTTTTCGGCCTATGCCGACGACACCCCGCTGATCCAGCAAAAGCCCAGCAATGGCATCGAAAACACCATCTCGCGCCTGAGCGGCGGCCGGCTGGACTACACCTTGCGCGACCTGCGCGAGGACCTGGCCCTGGGCGGCCGCTACATGACGGTGGTGGGCGACCCGCAGCAGGTGGCCGATCAGTTGCAGCAGTGGGTGGCCGATACCGGCATCGACGGCTTCAACCTGGCGCGCACCGTGTACCCCGAAAGCTTTGCCGACTTCATTGATCTGGTGGTGCCCGAGTTGCAGAACCGGGGCATCTACAAGACCCGGTACAGCGAAGGGCCGTTGCGCCACAAGCTGTTCGGGCAGGGGCCGCACCTGAATGCACGCCACCCTGGGTTGGCCTACCGGCGCTGAGCCTGTGCAAGAGCCCCGCGTTTCCTGTTTTTTGATCCCGTCTTTTTTTCTGACCCACACCGACACCCGGAGTCCTTCATGACACATCGACTGTCTCTGTCCTCTGTCCAAGCCGCAACCGGGGCACGCCGGCGCTGGCTGCAGCAAAGCCTGGCCCTGGCCGGCCTCGGCCTGCTGGGCGCCAAGGCCCACGCGGCACCCAAGGAAGCCCCTGGCACCACCAAAGTGCTCAAGGTGGGTGTGACCACCGGGCCGCATGAGCAGGTGTTCGAGGTGGTGCGCAAGGTGGCCGAGCGTGATTACGGCCTGAAGATCGAGATCGTGCCCTTCACCGACTATGTGCGCCCCAACGCCGCTCTGGACGCCGGTGACCTGGACGCCAACAGTTACCAGCACCGGCCCTTTCTGGCCGCGCAGATCCGGGCCCGTGGCTACAAGCTGGTGGGCTTTGGTGCCACCTGGATCGGGCCGATCGCCCTCTATTCAAAGAAATACAAAAACTTGAAGGATCTGCCCGTGGGCGCCACGGTGGCCATCCCGAACGACCCGGCCAACGAAAGCCGGGTGTTGCTGCTGCTGCAGAAGGCTGGCCTGCTCAAACTCAAGCCCGGCATCGACCCTGTTGCCGGCGTCAACGCCACGCCGCGCGACGTGATCGAGAACCCGCGCCAGTTCAAACTGCTGGAGATCGATGCAGCCCAGTTGCCGCGCACGCTGGATGACACCGACGCCTCGGCCATCAATGCCGACTATGCCAACAAGGCCGGCCTGAACCCGGTGCGCGACAGCCTGCTGGTGGAAGACAAGGACGGCCCCTATGCCTGCCTGATCGCGGTGCGCGAACAGGACAAGGACCAGCCCTGGGTGCGCCAGCTGGTCAAGGCCTACCAGACCGACGAGGTGCGCGATTTCATCATCAAGACCTACGCCGGCGGGGTGATTCCGGCGTTCTGAGCCGGGGGAGGGCGACCTTCAGGCCGCCAGCGCCAGCCGCTGCACGCTGCCCACCACTTCAAGGGCGGCGCGGGCGGCTTCCTTGCCCTTGATGCTGAAGTGGCGGTGGAAGTACTTGCGGTGCTCCACGTGCTCATGGAAATGGTGCGGCGTGAGCACGGCCGAGATCACCGGCACGTCGGTTTCCAGTTGCACCGTCATCAGGGCCTGGACCACGGTCTGGGCCACGAAGTCGTGGCGGTAGATGCCGCCGTCCACCACCAGGGCGCAGCCTGCGATGGCGCTGTAACGGCCGCTGCGGGCCAGGCGGCGGGCCTGCAAGGGGATCTCGAAGGCGCCGGGCACGCGGATCACGTCGATGGCATGGGCGGGCACGCCGTGTTCGCCCAATTCGGCAATGAAAGCCTGGCGGGCCTGCTGCACGATGTCGGCATGCCAGGCGGCCTCGATGAAGGCAAAGCGGGCGTTGGCGGGCAATTCGATCGGGCCCAGGGTGGAGGCGCCGTCGAGCGGGGGAATGGAGAGGTCGGTCAGGCTCATGGTGAGTGGCGAACGGGCGGCGCTCGCGCTGATGCAGGTTGGTCGGTCACTGACATCAGGGCGAACGCGCACCCACGCCGGCCGGCCCATGTTGGGTCAGGACGCCATGAGGCACGTGTTCTCTTCACTCCGGACTGTGACCGTCGGCCCCGGAATCACACCGGGTCTGCTGACCCCGGCCACGCAGTGGCGGCCGGGCGCTCGCGGGCTTGTGCGGGCTGAGCCGCCATCACCGCCGGTGGGGACTTTCACCCCGCCCTGAGAACGTTTTGGGTGTTGCGGCCGCAAGGCCACAACGCAGCCATCTTAAAAGGCCGGAAGGCCTGTCAGGCCCTTGCGGTCAGACGGGTTTTGCATATGCATAGTTGCCGAGCCCCATGTCGTCCGGTGTCGCTTCAGGAGTAGAAGCTGGGCGGCGGCAACTGCTCGTTGAGGGCCCATTGCCCCAGTTCGTTGAGCTTGTAGTCGATGGGGTCGTGCAGGCTTTGCGTGCGCAGGTTGCGCCAGAAGCGGTCCAGGCGCAGGGTGGCCTGGGTGGCGCGTGCACCGGTCACCTCGAACAGGCGGCTGCTCAGCTCCAGCCCATGGCGGCTGCTGGCCACCTTGGCGGTGGACACGGCCACGGCCACCTGCCCCCGCTGCTCGGCCGTGAGCTGATCGCCCTGCTGCCAGGCGGCATCGAACAGGGCGGCGGCCCGTTCGACCAGCAGCCGGCTGCTTTCCAGGCCGACCCAAAACTCGCCGTAGTGGGCCAGCACATAGGGGTCTTGCCCGGCTTCGCTGACCCCCGACTTGAACCAGGGGCGCGACTCGGTGCGGGTGAAGCGACGGGCTTCTTCAAATGCACCTTCGGCCACGCCGAGGAACATGTGGCTGAAGATCAGCTGCGCCAGCAGCGGCCGCAGGCAGGCCTGGGGCGTGCTGAGGGGGCCCGGCTTGAGCAGCAGTTCGTGCTCTTCAACCCGCACCCGCTCGAAGCTGACGCTGCCGCTGTCGGTCTGGCGCTGCCCCATGTTGTTCCAGTCGCCGTGCAGGGTGATACCGGTGCGCCCGGTGGGCACGGCGGCGATCAGCAGCTTGCCGGTGGCCTCGTCCAGGGCCGAGGCGATCAGCATGTCGGAGTCGGCCGAGCCCGAGCAAAAGCTCTTGCGGCCCGAGAATTCGTGCCAGCCTGCGTGGTGTTGCACGGTGGTGCGTTTGTCGAGCGGGTTCAGGGCGTTGCCCCAGAACCAGCGCTGCTGCACGGTCTGGCTCAGCCAGGGCTGCCACTGGGCGGGTTCGGCAAACAGGCGCACGGTGGCCAACATCAGGTGGTGAAAACCGAACACATGGGCCAGCGAGCTGTCGGCCTGGGCCAGGCGCCGCACCACGCCCAGGGTGGTGCGCCAATCGGCCCCCAGACCGCCGAGTTCGGTGGGCACCGACAGGGCCAGCAGGCCACTGCCACGCAGGGCATCGCGCTCTGCCTTGGGGGTGCCGCCGGCCAGATCGCGCTCGGCCGCACTGGTGGCGAATTGTCTGGCCAGGGCCTCGGCGGCCTGCAGGGCCTGTTTCAGTTCGGGATGCTGGAGGGTGTCGATTTCGGGCGGGGGGCGAAGTGTCATGAAAGAGGGTGCGGGGGGGCTGAGGGTTCTGGCGGTGTCGCCAGCTTAGACCGGGCTGTGGCGGCTGTCGATGCGCGCCTGCCCGGGGTCGGGGAAGGCTTATTTGCTGAAGTAGTCGGGCAGGCGGTAGCCCGCCCATTGCGGGTTGGCACGGAAGAACTGCTGGAACTCGGCCGACTGGTAGGCGGCCACGATGTCCTTGGCGAACTTGGCATTTTGTTGGCTGCGCTTGACGGCCACCACGTTCACGTAGGGCTGGGTCATGTCCTCGAGCTTGAGCGCTTCAGTCAGCTTGAGGCCCGAGGCAATGGCAAAGTTGCCCTGCACGGCGGCCAGGTCGGCATCGGCCAGCGAGCGTGGGGCTTGGGCCGCATCCAGCGGCACCAGCTTGAGCTGCTTGGGGTTGGCCACCACGTCGCGTTCCGACACGCTGGTCGGGTTGACGCCGGGCTTGAGCTGCACCCAGCCCAGGCCGGCCAGGATGTTGAGGGCGCGGGCGGCATTCACTGGGTCGGCCGGCAGCGTGACGGTGGCGCCGTTGGGCACGGCGGCCAGGCTCTTGTGACGGGCCGAGTACAGCCCCATGGGTGGCGTGGGCACGTTCACGATGGGCACCAGGTCGAAGCCCTGGCTTTTGTTGGTCGACTCGAGGTACAGCGTGTGCTGAAAGATGTTGGCGTCGATCTGGCCGCGCTCCACCGCATCATTGGGCTGCACGCCCTGGCTGAACTCGACGTAACGGATGTTGTAGCCCTGTTTTTTCAGGAGCGGTTCGATGCCCTTGCTGAAAGCGTCGCGGTAGGGCCCGGGCATGAAACCCACGCTCAGATCGGTGGCGGCAGCGGTGGCAGGCAGGGCACCCAGGAGCAGGGGCAGCAGCAGCCCGCCCAGCCAGGTCAGGCGGCGGGTGCGGGCGTGGGGAGACAGGCGTGCTGGGTGGGAGGGGCGGGTGTTGAACATGGCAGGTACTCGGGTGCGGGTGCGGGTGTCGGGTTGTGGGTTGAACCTGACACCGTCCCGGTGGGCCGGGCGCCAGGCAAACCTGTATTGCAGCCTGAGCCAGCCCTTCGGCGAAGCGCGATTTCCGCATATCGTGATGCGGCGCCCGTTTGCCTCAACTTGACCGGGTGTCCCGGGCCGCGGCCATGGCTTGCAGACAGGCTGCTGCATCGCCGCGCACCAAACGCACGCTGCAGGCCAGCATGAGGTTGAGGGGCAGGCCGAAGTCTTCCACCAGGTAGCCCTGGGCGTCGAAGCGGTGGCCGTCGCCGCGCAGTTCATGGGGCACGCGCTGGGGCAGCGGGCGGTCGTCGTCCATATACGCCCACACGGGCTTGCCCAGGGCGTGGGCAAAGCCCACTTCAAAGGCGGTGCCCGAGTCGGGCTCCAGCCCGCGGAAGGGGTTGAGGTTGGCCAGCACGGCGTCGGCCTGCCGGATGGCAGCCAGGTTGCTCTGCAGGATCCAGTGGGCCAGTGCCGGGCCCTGCAGATCGGGCGGCGGGCTGGGGTCGGTGGGGTAGTGGCCCACAAAGCCGTGCTGCCGGCACAACTGCTGCAGGGCCAGGC
>Ga0209913_1000326_pt1 | contig 43802 bp, 35 predicted proteins | sample PersoiDNA2013203_FD_185805 | JGI IMG/M metagenome (GOLD analysis project Ga0209913, IMG submission 185805) | Permafrost soil microbial communities from the Arctic, to analyse light accelerated degradation of dissolved organic matter (DOM) -... | ecosystem: Environmental > Terrestrial > Soil >...
CATATGTGAGATAGAAGAATATGCAATCAGCTTTTTCATGTCTTTTTGAACCAAAGCCACTAAGGCAATATACACAATAGCAATGAGTGACAATGCAATCATGTAGCCTGACAAGTGGTGCGCCGCATCTGGCGCAATTGGCATGGCAAAACGTAAGAAACTATAGCCGCCTAATTTCAAGGCAATAGCCGCCAGCACCACTGAACCGCCTGTTGGTGCTTCTACGTGGGCATCTGGCAACCAAGTGTGAACTGGCCACATTGGAACCTTTACAGCAAACGCAGTAAAAAATGCCATGAAAATCAGCACTTGTACATTAAGCGGCATTGGTAGCCTATAAAAATCCACCACCTCAAAACTGCCGGTTTGCATGTGCAGATAGATAAATGCCACCAGCATGAGTAATGACCCAAGCAAGGTATACAAGAAGAACTTAATTGTCGCGTAAACCCGATTAGGACCGCCCCAAATACCAATCACTAAGAACAATGGGATCAGCATCGCTTCCCAAAACACGTAATACAATATTGCATCTAAAGCACTAAATACACCTATCATCAAACCACTCATAATGAGGAAGCATGCCATGTATTGTGCAACGCGCTTTTCAATCACTTCCCATGCCGAAATGATGACAATTACTGTGGTAAAACTTGTCAGTAAAATCAGCGGAATTGCGAGGCCATCAGCACCTAGATGATAATTGATATTAAACGCAGGAATCCAGCTAAAGCCTTCTTGAAACTGAAAGCCGCCATCGGCGAAATTGAAATGCGTATACAGCGGAATCGTGACGAGAAAACTGACGATACCGCCAGCTAGCGCTAGCCAGCGCGTGTTGTTAGGCTTATTTTCATTGCCAAGCAATAGCACAATAACACCTGCTATCACTGGCATCCAAATAGCAAAACTTAAAACATGCTGGATAAAGTAATTAACCATTTTCTTTTTATACTTTACTTAAAATTTGAACGAGTAGAATGAGAGCATGAAAAACACGCCGATGATCATGGCAAATGCATAGTGATAAATCAGGCCAGTTTGTAGTTTTCGAACCACACCAGAGAGCTTTCCTATCAAGTTCGCTGTGCCATTAACAATCGCTCCGTCGATGATTTTCACGTCACCAATTTGCCAGAGTTTATTGCCAATAAAGAGTGATCCAGCCGCAAATACGCGCTCATTAAAACTATCAAAGCCGTATTTATTTTCAAGCACGCGATTGATGAATGAAAATTTAATTTGAATCTTAGCGGGGATATCTGGGCGCTTCATGTAGAAAAACCATGCCAAACCTACACCAGAAGCGGCTAAGGCAAAGGGTAAAGACATTAGACCATGCAATGCCATGCCTGCGGCAGAATGGATTACCTCGTGCCACTCATGTGTCAGTTCATGCATGGCTGGATGCGCTGCAGAATCAACAAAAATCACACCCTTAAAGAAGTCGCCATACAGCATAGGCTCGATAGCAAAGTATCCAATGAGCAATGATGGAATTGCCAATAGAATTAATGGCAATTTAATTACCCAGCCTGGTTCATGCGGATCATCATTTGGGCCTAAGCCATGATGATGCGCTTGATCGTCATGAGTTTCGTCATGTGACTCCGCGTGTGCATCATCAAGATGTTCGTCATGTTTAGCTACTACTTTTACGTCATGATGCGCATTATGCGCTGCTCCATGTTTTACCTGACGCCACTTTTCAGTACCGTGAAATACCAAGAAATATAGTCGGAAGCTATAGAACGCCGTAACAAAAACACCTGCTAACACCGCAAAATAGGCAAATCCGCTACCTGTAATCGTCGAAGCTTTAGCCGCTTCAATGATGCTATCTTTTGAATAGAACCCTGAAAATAATGGTGTGCCAATTAAAGCCAACGAACCAATTAACGAGGTGATCCAAGTCACGGGCATATACTTTTTAAGATTACCCATATTACGGATGTCTTGGTCGTGGTGCATACCCATAATGACAGAGCCTGCGCCTAAGAATAATAAGGCTTTAAAGAACGCATGCGTCATCAAGTGAAAAATGGCAACCGAATAGGCTGATGCACCTAGTGCCACGGTCATGTAACCTAATTGAGACAAGGTTGAATACGCCACAACACGTTTGATATCGTTTTGAATGATGCCCAAAAAGCCCATGAATAATGCGGTAATACTGCCAATGATCATCACAAAAGACAGTGCAGTTGAAGAAAGCTCAAATAATGGCGACATGCGTGCCACCATAAAAATACCGGCTGTTACCATCGTTGCCGCATGAATCAATGCTGAAATTGGCGTTGGGCCTTCCATTGAATCTGGCAACCAAACGTGTAACGGCACTTGGGCTGACTTACCCATTGCACCAATAAACAGCAAGATACAAGTAACGGTCATCAGCGACCATTGCAGATTGCCGACTAGATTGATTTTTTCATCTGCCATTTGCGGTGCCACTGAAAATACTGCGGCATAATCCAAACTACCGAAATGAAACAACACTAAACCAATACCAAGCAAGAAACCAAAGTCACCGACACGATTGACTAAAAATGCTTTTAAATTTGCATAGATAGCGGTTGGTCGCGTGTACCAAAAGCCAATCAGCAGATAAGATACAAGGCCAACAGCTTCCCAGCCAAAAAACAGCTGCATGAAGTTATTACTCATGACTAACATCAGCATAGAGAAAGTAAACAAAGAAATATAGCTGAAGAACCGCGCATATCCTTTGTCTTCGTGCATATAGCCGATAGTGTAAATATGCACCATGAGCGATACAAAGGTCACCACTACCATCATCATGGATGAAAGCCGGTCTATTAAAAAGCCGACTTCAAATGAAACATTTCCGCTTTTCAACCATGTATACACCGTATCGTTATAGACATGGCCTAAGAGAGCGTCATTAAATACATAAAGTGACAAGACAAATGCAGCGCCTACACCTAATATGGTGAAAATATGCGCAGTGGCGCGTGGCAATTGTTTGCCAAATAACCCAACCACAATAGCTGCGAACAGGGGTAATAATGGTATGGCCAAGTAGATTTGTTGCATTGTCATTTGTGAGTATTAACCTTTAAACTTTCTAGCCCTTCAGTGGAACCTAACCTTTTAATGTATCTAAATCGTCAACATTAATAGTGCGTAGATTTCTAAATAGCACTACCAAAATAGCTAAGCCAATTGCAGATTCTGCTGCAGCAACGGTGAGGATAAAAAACACAAATACTTGCCCGGCAATATCATGTAAGTAATGCGAGAAAGCAATAAAATTCAAATTTACCGCTAGCAACATCAACTCGATTGCCATCAATAAAATAATGACATTTTTACGATTCAAAAAGATGCCAACTACGCTAATGGCAAATAACAACGCGCCAAGAATAAGGTAATGGGATAAGCCAACCATTATGAAGCCTCCTTTGTATTGACTGACACATCTTCTGCTGGAGCTTCTACTACGGCATCCATTTTCACGATACGTAGTCGGTCTGTTTTTTTCACAAGCACTTGTTTTGAAGGATCCATAGATTTTCTGTCCTTACGATCCCTTAAAGTTAACGCGATTGCAGCAACAATAGCGACTAGCAAAACTACTGAGGCTAGCTCAAAAGGCAATAAATAATCAGTGTAGAGCACGCGACCTAACTCTGCAGTATTACTGTAATCGGCTGGATGTACTGGTGGTGCTACCACTTTATCGTAACCAAAATTACGCACACCTACTATCATCACCATTTCCACAGCCATCAAGCCGCCCACTGGCAGTGCAACCGGCAATGCATTCCAAAAACCTTCACGTAGCTTATCTAGATTAATATCCAGCATCATCACTACAAACAGGAACAACACCATCACCGCGCCTACATAAACCAGCACCAGCACAATCGCTAAAAACTCTGCTTCAAGCAGCAACCAGATACCTGCCGCAGTAAAAAATGCCAGCACCAAATACAACGCTGCATACACAGGGTTACGTGTAGTAATGACGCTTAATGCTGCGTAGAGTAATACCGCTGCTAACGCATAAAAAACGATGTCTTGAAAATGTAAGCCGAAATATGTCATGGTTGCTAACTCTTATCTAAAGGCTTTATCAATTGCACGGTCTGCGGCAATTTGTTTCTCATGCTTATCTCCCACCGCCAACAACATGTCTTTGGTGTAGAGTAAATCACCACGTTGTTCACCGTGATAATCAAAAATTCGCGTTTCAACAATTGAGTCTACAGGGCAAGATTCTTCGCACATACCGCAGAAAATACATTTAGTCAGATCAATGTCGTAGCGTGTTGTGCGGCGCGAATTATCTTCACGCTGTTCAGACTCGATGGTAATAGCCATCGCAGGACAAACTGCCTCGCATAATTTACAAGCAATGCAACGCTCTTCACCATTTGGATAGCGGCGTAAGGCGTGCAAGCCTCTGAAGCGCGGTGATTGCGGGGTGCATTCTTCAGGATATTGCACTGTAATTTTAGGCGCAAAAAAGTAACGCCCAGTTAGCGCCATCCCTTTTAACAGCTCAACTAGCATTAAGCTAGAAAGCGTAGATTTAATTTTTGCAATCATAAATTATGTAAGTCAATATCAATAATAAGTACGAATTAATGAAACACTACTAAAAACTAGTGGAACAAATAAGCCCAAGGCGTTTGCATCATGCCACCTACAAACACAATCCAGACGATGGTGATGGGGATAAACACTTTCCAACCCAAACGCATGATTTGATCGTATCTGTATCTTGGAAACGTTGCTCTAAACCACAAAAACAGGAACAACAGGAATCCTACTTTAGCGAGCAGCCACAAAAAGCTATCTGGAATAAATGTCACTGGTGACAACCAACCGCCCAAGAACATCAGTGCGGCTAACATGGAAACCAATATCATATTGGCATATTCAGCTAAGAAAAATACGGCAAACGACATGCCTGAATATTCCACATGAAAACCTGCAACGATTTCAGACTCACCTTCGGCAACGTCAAACGGCGCACGGTTAGTTTCAGCCACCGCACTAATAAAGTAGACGATAAACAATGGAAACAGCGGCAAGAAATACCAATGAAGTAATCCGCCTGATTGCCCCATGACGATTTTTCCTAGGTTCAATGTATTTGCGCACATCAATACACCCACTAAAGCAAAGCCCATGGCGATTTCGTATGACACAATTTGCGCTGCCGAGCGTAGTGCACCTAAAAATGCATATTTAGAATTCGATGCCCAACCAGCGATAATCACACCATAAACCGCAACCGATGTCATGGCTAGAATATACAGCAATCCGGCATCAACATTGGCTAACACCATATTCAAATCAAACGGCACCACCGCCCAAGCCGCAAACGCGGGTGCAATTGCTAATACCGGGCCTAATAAGAATAATGTTTTATTAGATGCTGTAGGTACGATAATTTCTTTGAATAACAATTTCAAACCATCGGCTAATGGTTGCAACAAGCCAAAATAACCTACGCGATTAGGGCCAATACGTACTTGCATATAGCCAATGACTTTACGTTCGGCCAATGTCAGGTAGGCAATCGCCCCCATCAACGGTGCCACAATTGCGACAATTTTAATTAATGTCCAGACGGTAAGTTGCACTGCAGGCCAGTAACTACCGAATAAGCTTGATAACCATTCCATTAGGCACGGGTCTCCATGGCAATGGGTTCATGACCCTGAAAATGTTGAGGCGGTAATTTTTCAACGGTAATATCACCCATCAAATCTCCCAGACCGATGGTATCTTCATGCGCTGCAGCAACACGAACGCAACCTTTAGCCACATGATTATCTAGCTTCACTGTCAGTACCGCGCTACCTTTATCTTGTTTCACCAACACATGATCACCTTCAACCAAGCCTAATTCTTCAAGCTGATCTGCACACATGCGTGCCATCGGTTTGATGTTGTATTTTGTTTTTTGCAATGGTGGGGAGCGCCTAACAATTGGATCTGACTCATACTGAGGCACTTCACCAATGCGTTGTAAGCCTTCATGTTTAATATTGACTTGAATCTCAACCAACTCTTTCAAGTTGTTATTTAGACTGCGCCAAACCACGGCAGAAGGCTTTTCACCAGCAAAAACTGCGTCTTTGACCTGTTCGCTGGTTTCATAATCAAACCCGTCCAAACCCAGCGTATTCGCCAATACGCGCAACACTTTCCAAGCTGGGCGACATTCGCCTAATGGTTTTGTGACAGCCGTAAAGCTTTGCACTCGGCCTTCCATGCTCATGTATGTGCCTGAAGTTTCGGTAAACGGCGCAATTGGCAGCAACACATCAGCATACTCCAGCGCTTGTGATTTAAAAGCGGTCAGCGCAACGACGCACTCCGCTTTTTCCATCGCGGCTTTAGCTAAAGCCGCATGCTGGCAATCCAACTCGGGCTCAATGTTAACGATTAAATAAGCTTTACGTGGCACTTCAAGCATCGCACGTGCGTGCATGCCCGAGCCATTTGGCATCACACCCATTAAATGCATACCAGTACTATTAACTGCCGCTGGTAAAATTCCACCTTTCGCGCCAGAAATACCGCCAATGGCTTCAGCCATACTATACATTTCAGTAAATCTTGGATCACTCAAAGCCATATTGCCTAAGAATATGCCCACTTTTGGTGAGATCAAATCGAAGTCTTTACCATGACCAGCCATACTCTCGGCAATGGCCTGTGTATTTGGACGAACCTTAATTTCTTCAAGCAATTGATTCAGTGATGGCGGTAAGCAGAGAGATAACCGTTGTAAACCTGACATTGCTTTAAGAATTTGACCCAACACATTCACCATGTCGTTTGGGCGCACAATCACTTTGTGTGCAATATCCATCAATGGATCATTATCCAACGGACTAATAATAGAGAGTTGTGCGCCATTGGCAACCGCTTTGCGGAAACGTTGTGCAAGCAGTGGGTGCTCATTACGTAAGTTAGACCCAATCACCAGAATACGGTCGAGCTCTTCAATTTCCTGGATATTACAACCCATCCATGGCGTGCCAAGCCGTTTACCATCCAACCTGAAGTCAGTTTGACGCAGGCGGTAATCAATATTGCCGCAACTTAGTCCATTAGCTAGTTTTTTAGCGAGATAGCCTTCTTCCATAGTGCTATTAGGTGAAACCAAGATACCTAAAGCTTCGCTACCATATTCATTGGTAATATCTTTAATTTGCCCTGCTGCAAATTCTAACGCGGTTTTCCAGTCGGTTTCCACCCAAGCACCGTTATGCTTGATCATCGGTACTTTAAGGCGATCTGGACTATTTAAACCCTCATAAGAAAAACGATCACGGTCTGAGAGCCAGCATTCATTAATACTTTCTTTGTCACGCGGCAGAACACGCATGACTTTATTGTCTTTGACATGTACTTCAATGTGCGAACCTAAACCATCATGTGGCGCAATGCTTGGGCGACGCGTTAGCTCCCAGCTTCGTGCAGAGTATCTGAATGGCTTACTCGTTAGTGCGCCAACAGGGCATAAATCAATGATATTGCCTGAGAGTTCAGAGTTAACGCTTTTATCGACATAAGCGGTAATTTCAGCATGCTCGCCACGACCAACCATACCAAGCTCCATCATGCCACCAACTTCTTGCAGGAAGCGTACACAACGTGTGCATTGAATACAACGCGTCATATCGGTGCTGACCAATGGGCCGAGATTCTTGTTGAACACCACACGTTTTTCTTCTGTATAACGTGAACCACTGGTGCCGTAAGCCACTGCGATATCTTGCAAATCGCACTCGCCACCCTGGTCGCAAATTGGGCAATCTAATGGATGGTTAATCAATAAAAATTCCATCACGCTCTTCTGTGCTTCAATCGCAGATTTAGAGCGCGTGAAAATCTTCATACCATCAGCCACCGGTGTTGCACATGCTGGCAATGGTTTATTAAATTTTTCGACTTGCACCAAGCACATGCGGCAATTAGCCGCGACAGACAATTTTGGATGGTAGCAAAAACGTGGAATCGCAATACCCGCTTTGTCAGCCGCATCAATAATAGTGCTGCCGTGCTCTACTTCAAGCGCTTTGCCGTCTATTTCAATATTCAACATTATTTTGGCTCCGCCATAGCTTCAAACTTACCATCAACCATACTTTTGCCGTGCTGAATATAATACTCAAACTCTGGTCTAAAATGTTTAATAAAACTCAATACTGGCGTAGCCGCAGCCTCGCCTAACGCACAGATAGTACGTCCGGCAATATTGTTACTGACGTCAGTGAGCAAATCTAAATCTTCCATCTTACCGTTACCGTTCACAATACGGGTAATCACACGATATACCCAACCAGTGCCTTCACGGCATGGCGTGCATTGACCGCAACTTTCTTCATAAAAGAAATAAGACAAGCGATGCAAGGCTTTTACCATACAAGTAGTGTCATCCATCACAATCATAGAGCCTGCACCTAAGCTAGACCTTGCTTTACTTAAGCCCTCATAATCCATGGTAGCCGCCATGATTGCAGCGGCAGGCATTACCGGAGTTGACGGTCCGCCTGGAATGACTGCTTTTAGTTTGCGACCTTTCCAAACGCCACCGGCCATCTCTAGCAACTCAGTAAATGGTGTACCCATTTTCACTTCATAGTTACCAGGCTTTTCTACATGGCCAGACACTGAAAATAATTTTGTACCACCAGAGTTGGGGACACCAAGCGTGGCAAACGCTTCACCGCCATGCTGCATAATCCAAGGAATGCTGGTGTAGCTTTCAGTATTGTTAACATTGGTTGGTTTACCAAACACACCATAACTGGCTGGAAATGGTGGTTTAAAGCGTGGCTGACCTTTTTTACCTTCGATAGACTCGATTAGCGCTGTTTCTTCACCGCAAATATAGGCGCCGTAGCCATGAACTGCGTATAAATCGAAACTGAAATTGGTGCCAAATAAATTTTCACCTAAATAACCGGCAGCTTTGGCTTCACGCAAAGCGGCTTCAAAAGTATCGTAATCTTGCCAAATCTCGCCATGAATATAGTTGTAACCTACACGTGCGCCTAATGTGTATGCAGCAATCGCCATGCCTTCAATCAGCTGATGTGGGTTGTAACGAATAATGTCGCGATCTTTGAATGTGCCGGGTTCGCCTTCATCCGTGTTACAGACCAAGTATTTTACGCCGTCAAAATAACGCGGCATAAAGCTCCATTTAAGCCCGGTAGGAAAACCAGCTCCGCCACGGCCACGCAAACCCGAGTTCTTAACTTGCGTAATAATATCGGTGGCTTTTGTTTTTTCAGTAACGATACGCTTCAAAGCAGCATAGCCACCAAGCTTTATATAGGTATCTAAAGAGGCAGGATTCGCCTCAGTGAGCGTTCGTAAACATAATAATGTCTGACCAGTTAAATCTGTCATCACTGGCTTGCCGGCTTCATAACTTGTCGCTGGATTATTGATTGGGGCAGTCATTATTTCAACTCCTCCAGAATCGCATCCACTTTTTCTGGCGTTAAAAATTCATGCATGGTGTGATTATTCACAAGCATCAACGGTGCACCACCGCAAGCACCCATACACTCACCCTCTTTGAGACAGAATTTACCATCCGCAGTAATTTCATTAAAATCCACACCTAATTTTGCTTTCAGATGATCCACAATTTCATCGCTATCGCGCAACATACATGAAATATTAGTACAAACGGTTATTTTGTATTTTCCAACTGGCGCCAAATCATACATATTGTAGAAGCTGGCTACTTCCATCGCGGCAATTTCAGGCATCTGTAAATACTGCGCGACTTCCGTGATACTTTCTTTTGAGAGCCAGCCACGTTCAGTTTGCACGATACGCAACGCACTCATCACCGCCGCTTGGCGCTGGTCAGCGGGGTACTTTGTCAGCTCGTAATCTATTTTTTCAGTGGCTTGTGGACTTAGCATTTTTGTTTATCAAACTCGTTTATCTATTAGATTTAATTATTTAGCAGACTATTAGTAAACTTAATTATCTGTCTATTTCGCCAAATACAATATCTTGCGTACCAATAATCGCGACCAAATCGGCAATCATATGACCGCGCGTCATTTCATCTAATGCGGCTAAATGCGGAAAACCTGGTGCACGAATTTTTAGACGGTACGGTTTATTAGCACCATCTGAAACCATGTAAATACCAAATTCACCTTTTGGATGCTCAACCGCTGCATAAGCCTCTCCCGCTGGCACATGGAAACCTTCAGTAAACAATTTGAAGTGATGAATAAGATCTTCCATGTTACTTTTCATGCCTTCACGATCTGGCGGGGCAACTTTATTATCAGCCGTAATCACCGAGCCCGGGTTTTTACGCAACCAATCCACACACTGCTTAATGATATTGTTTGATTGCCTGAACTCTTCCATACGCACCAAATAACGATCATAACAATCGCCATTTACGCCGACCGGAATATCAAAATCAAGCTTGGCATATACTTCGTAAGGCTGAGTTTTACGCAAATCCCAAGCGATACCTGAGCCACGCAACATTGGACCTGTCATGCCTAACGCTAAAGCGCGTTCTGGCGTTACCACTCCAACACCCACGGTACGCTGTTTCCAAATACGATTGTCTGTCAGCAACGTTTCGTATTCATCAACATATTTAGGAAAACGCTGTGTAAAGTCGTCAATAAAATCCAACAAAGAACCCTGGCGATTTTCATTTTGCTTTTTAACCGTTTTAGCATTACGTAACGGTGAAACTTCATACTGCGGCATTTGATTCGGCAAATCACGATATACGCCACCTGGACGATAATATGCGGCATGCATACGCGCACCAGAAACAGCTTCGTAGCAGTCAAACAAATCTTCACGCTCACGGAAAGCATACAAAAACACTGTCATTGCACCTACGTCTAACGCATGCGCACCGAGCCAGAGCAAATGATTTAGCACTCGCGTGATTTCATCAAACATCACACGTATGTACTGTGCACGAATAGGCACGTCTATGCCCATCATTTTTTCGATCGCCATCACATACGCATGCTCATTCGCCATCATGGACACATAATCCAGCCGATCCATATAGGGGATTGATTGCAGGTACGTACGATTTTCTGCTAATTTTTCGGTGCCGCGGTGCAATAAGCCGATATGCGGATCAGCGCGCTGAATCACTTCGCCATCCAACTCTAACACCAAGCGTAAAACGCCGTGCGCCGCAGGATGCTGCGGACCAAAGTTCATAGTATAGTTTCTAATCTCAGCCATGATGCGCTCCGTCATTGCGTATCACTCTTGGCACGTTATTACGCTCGTCAATAGAAACTGGCTGATAAATCACTCGCTGCTGCTCAGGATCATAACGCATCTCAACATTACCAATCATAGGGAAATCTTTACGGAATGGATGACCGACAAAGCCATAGTCAGTGAGCAAACGACGTAAATCCGGGTGATTTTCAAACATAATGCCGTAAAGATCAAATGCTTCACGTTCATACCAATTAGAAACTGGCCAAATATCAACTAAAGTTGGCAAAATTGGGAAATCTTCATCTTGCGCAAACACGCGCACACGCACACGATGATTAAGCGAGACAGACAGCAGATGACTCACCACTGCGTAGCGCAAACCGTCATAACTACCCTCGCCGTACGCCTGATAATCCACGCCACATAAATCAATCAACTGCTCAAATTTCAAGCTAGCGTCATCACGCAATATTTGACATACAGCCAAATAATCAGCGGCTTTACATTCTACGGTTACCTCACCCAACGCAACAATTTGCTTAGTGATTATTCTTCCAAGCGCCGCATGTAAGCCTGAAACCAACTGATCTAATTTAGATGACATAATTTTTCGTTTTAACGTGCACCAGCACTATCTAGCAATCGTATTCGTACGTTTAATTTTGTTTTGAAGCTGAATAATGCCGTACAACAAGGCTTCTGCCGTTGGCGGACAACCTGGCACGTAGACATCGACGGGCACAATACGGTCACATCCACGCACTACCGCATAAGAATAATGATAATAACCACCACCATTAGCACATGAGCCCATTGAGATCACCCAGCGCGGCTCAGCCATTTGATCGTACACTTTGCGTAACGCCGGCGCCATTTTATTCACTAGCGTACCAGCAACAATCATTACGTCAGACTGACGAGGACTTCCGCGAAAGACAATACCAAAACGGTCCAAATCGTAACGTGAAGCACCTGCATGCATCATCTCTACCGCACAGCAAGCCAGACCAAAAGTCATCGGCCACATTGAGCCTGTACGGGTGTAATTAATCACCGTATCCAGCGTTGTAGTGACAAAACCTTTTTCTAAAATACCTTCAATACTCATGACAGGTTTAATCCTATTGCTATTAATCCCATTCCAGGGCACCCTTCATCCACTCATAGATGAAACCAATGACAAGCACGCCCAGAAATATCATCATAGCTAAAAAACCGAACAGACCGATTTCCTTGAGCACAACCGCCCATGGGAACAAGAAGGCAATTTCCAAATCAAATAATATGAATAAAATCGCAACAAGATAATAACGCACATCAAATCTCATCCGCGCATCTTCAAACGCTTCAAAACCACATTCATAGGGGGAATTTTTTGCAGAATCAGGCTTATGAGGAGAAACCAGCAAACCTAATACAAGGGGGCCAACGCCAACAGCCAAGCCAACGAGGATAAACAATAATATCGGAAAGTAATTTTCTAACACTTACTAGCCCCAAACTGAATCACTGATATACCAATCAAGAAATTTAATTGGTAATTTTATTTTTTACATAGTTTTTATTACGCAACCAGCACAAACACCATTGATACACCCGCTCAACTCACCACTTTAAGCTAGCAATCAAATTACTGACAATTTGCACTACCGACCACCATTAAGAATAGCTAACAAGCTAAAAGTTCTTAATTAACCATCAATCCATAATTGTAACCCAATAACAACATCCCCTGCAAAACATCCTGCAGCTAAATTTAGCGATTAACTCACATTAATACAAAATATTAGCAACATTGCCCTAAACAGGAAGTAAGCCATCACATATCTGAAGCCCAACCGGCTCTTTAGACTTTGCGGCTTTGATTTTCGGTCATTGAGTAAGCTAGGATTTTTCTCTGCTATACGTACAAATACGCCATACAGCGCATATTCAGTTAGCTAATTTATTATGGGAATTTAATACGATGTTAAGACGACAAAGAACGATTAACTGGTGCCGACGGAGAGACTCGAACTCTCACGACCTAAGTCACAACCACCTCAAGGTTGCGTGTCTACCAATTCCACCACGACGGCATTTATTACAGCTATCGTTCTTACGATTGTACTTATTTAATTACTTAGGAATATCTTCCGTGCCAGCTGGTGCTTTCGGTACCGCAGCATCGGCAGGTACCACTTTTGCGCTATTTATTACACTAGCCGCATTGGCTTTAACGACACTACCGCTTACTCTATGGCTTGACATATAAGCAAGCGTCAAGCTTGTACTAAAAAATATCATCACAAAGATTGCTGTTGCTTTACTCATAAAGTTTGCTGAGCCAGACACACCAAACAAGCTGCCAGATGCGCCACTACCAAAAGATGCGCCCATATCCGCACCTTTACCGTGTTGCAATAACACCAAACCAATAACGCCTAGCGCTGCTATCACATGAATCACTAATACTAATTTTTCCATTTTTCACCTAACGCCATCTAAAGCAACAACCTATTATCAACCAGCAATTCCAACGACCAATTCTAAGTTGCCGCGCGGCATATCCCTTCAAATTCTTGCGCGTTTAACGAACACTTACCGATAAGACCACCGTCTATATCCTGCATAACCAGTAATTGTACCGCATTTTGCGGATTTACGCTCCCCCCATAGAGGATTTTCAAGCTGGCTGCCGCCGCTTTATCGAGGCTAGCGATTCTGCCGCGAATAAACTCGTGCATGCTTTGCGCTTGCTCTGCACTTGCAGCCAAGCCCGTACCTATTGCCCAAATAGGCTCGTAAGATATGACGGCATTAGCAAATACGGCTGCGCCGTACAAATTGATAATAGTATCCAATTGCTTGGCTACGACCATTTGCATGACGCCAGCTTCACGCTCAATGAGCGTTTCGCCTACGCACAAAATTGGTGTTAGCCCATGCGCTTGCGCCTGCATGAATTTTATCGCGAGATTTTCGTCCGACTCACAATAAGCCGTTGCGCGTTCAGAGTGCCCAATAATCACATAACTTGCACCAAAATCTTTCAACATTGCAGCGCTAACTTCGCCAGTAAAAGCACCAACCGCATCTTTGCTTAAGTTTTGCGCACCCCAGGCAATCCTGGTGTTTTGCAGCATAGCCTGTGCTTGCGCTAGGTATGGATAAGATACGCAAACCGCAACATCTATATTATCGAGTGGCGACAGCTTTTCAATATATGCTTCAAAAAGCTTCTTATTGCTGGCTAAGTTGCCGTGCATCTTCCAATTGGCAACGATTAATTTTTGACGCATGTGAACCTTACTTTTATATTTACAGGTGTAATTTTACCCTTTTGTACGCTATTTCAGTCAATTTAACTGGTTGGGTAAGTTGACAATACGGCAAAGCGTCTTACAAAACCTGCGATTTAGCTTAATTACGCACCGGCATCATTCTGATTAAGCTGATTAATGATATTGCGCGTTTCTTTGGCAACTTCCGAGGCGGTAAGCCCTACAGGACCAATGCCTTGCAACACTAAGGAATCAGCGGCGGCACCGTGCACATAAACCCCCAGTTTAGCAGCTTCCAACCCAGTCAAGCCTTGCGCCATCACGCTGCCAATAATACCGCTAAGCACATCACCGGTGCCGCCAGCGGCAAGACCCGGATTACCAGTAGTGTTAACAAACCAACGACCGTCGTAATGCGCGCAAATACTGCCGGCACCTTTGAGCACACAAGTGACGTGTAATAATCTGGCTAGTTTGAGTGCACTTTCAACACGATTTTGCTGGATGCTTTCACCGCTGGTCGCCAGCAATCTAGCCGCCTCCCCGGGATGTGGCGTGATAACAGTTTCGGCATGGCGATTTTTAGTGATGGCGGCTAAATGTGGATGCGTAGCAATCAAATTGAGTGCATCGGCATCTATCAGTATAGGCACACTTTGCGCCAGCCAAAACTCAAGCAGTTCAATTGCCGCTTCAGTCTGCCCGAAGCCCGGGCCAATCACCACGCAATTGAGCTGACTTAGCCGCGTAAGCATATCTGGGGAACGAAACATGATTTCTGGCTGGCAAACATCAACGCTTGGTGCTTGGCTGGATAAAACTGCGGCATAAACCCTGCCAGCGCCACATAGCAAAGCTGCACGAGCAGCTAACAGAGCCGCGCCGACCATGCAAGCATCTCCACCAATAATAGCCACGCTACCAAACGATCCTTTGTGTGCGTCATTTTTACGTGGCGGCAAAGCGGGCTGAAACATGCTTTTTACTAGCAAGTTTGAATTAGTTTGTTCGGTGTTAATGATAGGTCACCTAAATGTTGATGAAATAAAGTTTAACGCTCCACGTATCGTACATTCAATTGCACTTTTTGCGAACCATTATAGCTATTAGTTTGTAGCTGATAAGCCGCTTGAATTGGGCTTTCTAAAAAATCCGGATGATTAAAATAAATAGCATCGATGACAGCGGATAAGCTGGTCCGGGCGCTTTTAGAAGTTACTTTTAAGCTTAACTTCAAGTGTTTTTCGCCCAACACACGTTGATTCAGCACTTCAAATTCATCGTAAAATAAAGGCGGTGCAAAGCCTTGCCCCCACACTTGATTCTCTAAAGTTTGCGCGGTTGCATATGTCATATCGCTACTGTTCAAGCTACCATCCACTTCAAGTATGGATTCTAAATCAGCCTCGGTAATCAGGCTTTTCACCACCACTTCAAAACTTTGGTTAAACCGCTCAAAATCTATCTGCTTAATGGTGAGACCTGCCGCCATGGCATGGCCGCCAAATTTAACTATCAAATCTGGTTGATGCTTGCTCAGTAAATCGAGCGCATCGCGCAGATGCAATCCAGAGATAGATCGTCCAGAACCTTTAAGCAAACCACCGCCGGCATCGGCAAACGCAATCACGGGGCGATGGTAGCGCTCTTTGATGCGCGAGGCTAAAATGCCAATCACGCCCTGATGCCAATCAGCTTGATACATGGTGATGGCAAACTGGTTCGCGACGTTAATATCATCCAACGATATGTTGGCGCTATCCTGCATATCCGCCTCAATACTGCGACGTTTCACGTTTAAATCCTGCAGCTGTTGTGCGATGGCTGTGGCTTCAATGTCGGTTTCAGCCAATAAACATTGTATGCCTAGCGTCATGTCATCAAGCCTGCCAGCCGCATTCAGACGAGGCCCGACATAAAAACCTAAATCCTGGGCATTGGTCGCTTGAGGCTGACGACCACTTACACGCAACAAAGCTAAAATACCTTGCGAGCAAGCACCCGCTCTAATTCTGCGTAAACCCTGCTCGACTAAAATACGATTATTATCATCAAGTTTGACTAAATCGGCCACGGTGCCGAGTGCAACTAAATCAAGCAACTCGGTTAAATTCGGCTCTGTTTTTTGTACACCTTGTACTTCTATATATTCACCGCGCTCGCGAAGCTCTGCCCGCAAGGCTAGCAAGCCATAAAACATGACGCCGACACCCGCCAGGTTTTTACTGGCAAACGTACAGCCATGTTGATTCGGATTAATAATACATGCGGCTTGCGGCGTTTCTTGGCCTGGTAAATGATGGTCAGTCACCAGCACCTGTATGCCGAGTGCATTAGCTGCGGCTACACCGTCTACACTAGCAATGCCGTTATCTACGGTAATAATCACATCAGGATTTTGTGTGGCGGCTAATGCAACGATTTCCGGCGTGAGACCGTAGCCGTATTCAAAGCGATTAGGCACTAAAAAATCAACCGTTGCACCAAACGCCCGCAAACCCTTTACGGCAACGGCCGTGGCTGTGGCACCATCAGCATCGTAATCACCGATTACCAATAATTTTTTATTGCCTGCAATCGCATCTGCCAAGAATTTAGCCATGGCCGTGTTGTGCGTGAGTGTGTTTGGTGGCAGTAAATTACTTAAATTTGCGCTGAGCTGGTTTGCCCCAGTAACGCCGCGAGTAGCCAGCAATCTGGCCATGAGTGTTGAAACACCGGCTTCGATTAAATGCTGCTCAGCTTGTGGCTGAGTATTACGTTGTACTATTTTTGTCATTTAAAATAATCCATCACCGGCTTATTGCTTCGCCAAAATTTGTAAGTATCCACTGGCCTCATTTCAACAATTATGCTTTTTTCATAGAATCCTATGTTCAAGGTTAATTGTTTTATTTTTTTTGCTTTTAATGCTGCCATCAGCATATCAAACCAAACCAAGGTATTGGCAGTGGGCAACTGTAGCCGGATATGTTGTACTTGATGATTTAAAACGTCATCCAAGCTCGATGATAAACCTTGGTAAGGTTCATCGGCAAATTTTGCCAAGCCATGATAAAAAGCACTATCGGCCAATATCAAACTGGCCTCTCCTTGTGTGGCTGGACTATGTGTGACAGGACGCTGTGTGACCGAACTTTGCGGCATTAATCCGCCGCCAGAAAGCCAAACACTATTGACGGCAACCTCACCGCAGGACTCGCGCGCTTCATTGGCGGGATGTTCGTACAACAACATTTGCACCTCGTTGAGCAGGGCTAACCACTTTGATGATTCAAGGCCATGCGGCATAAACTGATGAATGTTTTTACCGCTAGCAACGCTAGGCAGGCTTGTTTTAATCGACGGCGTTTGCTCTGCACGCAAATACCAAGCGCCAGACTTACCAATTAAGAACATTAAACCATCTTGGTTGAAGTGCTGATTCAAACTGGCTATCATGCTTTTCGCATGCTCGGAACTCACTGGCAACGGAATTGACTCACCCAAGCTAAAACAGTCGCGCTGCAAAACCAAATGCACCGGATCCGCACGCAGCCAATAAGCACGGCCTACTTCCAGACCATCTGCCGCCGCCGCAATCGCGGCTATTGGATAATCTGGCGTCGATTGCAAACCATATTGCGCGCAGATTAAAGCTTCTAACGGCATTTCGACCTGCGTTACCTTAGCTTTAGCCAATAGTTGCGCTAAAGCACTGTTGCCTGACAGGCTTGATAGTTCTGGGGTTAAAACGCAATCTACCGTTAGTTTCACGCGATGTTCTTATTCGAAAATATAGGCCTGATTTTACTTGCAAGCTTGTACAAATGGGTACTTTTCGCAAATAAAAAAACCCAGCGGCTTTTAAGGGCGGCTAGGTTTTATGCCAACTTATCATGTCATCAATTATGTAATAAATCGGCACTTACTTAAGATGACTATACTTGCAAAAAATGAGTACTAGTCACGATCTTCACGGTCACGATCTTCACGACGATTATCCCATCCACGGAACTCGCCACGGCGGTCATCACGACGGTCAAAGCGATCACGGCCATTATTCCATCCACCATTATTGAAACGAATCGGCTCAATATAAGTAGTTTGTGACACGACACGGCTATTATTTGGCGCAACAGCCACATTCACATCAACATATTGACCGGGTGGGTTACTCATCACGGTCGTATAAGTTCTACCGTTATATTCATAGGTTACCAAGTAGCCAGTATTCACGGTTTGCCAGTTATCCACTTGGTAACAATTTTGCACCGGGACAGTCCTTGTGCCACCACCGTTATTGGATTGATTAGCAATACTGTTTCCAGCGATAGCACCTACACCAGCACCTACCGCTGCGGCAGCAACACGGCCATTACCACGGCCAATAGTATTACCAAGCAAGCCGCCGGCAATACCGCCAATTAACGCGCCAGCCACTGAGGTATTACCGCCATTACTATAACTTTGTTGCTGATATTCAGTACGGCACTCCTGGCGTGGCATATTCACACGCTCAGTTTGTGGTGTTGATGAAAGCACGCGTGCGGTATCGTTATACTGATCATTCGCCATTGCCGGCACAGCAAACATCGCTGTCAATAAGGCTGGGACTAACATCTTTACTTGCATACTTTTTACAATACTCATTTTAAACACTCCTGTTTTTGTAGATTTTATTTTCTACCATTTAAGTTCTAGAGAAAATTTTTCATCCAAACTTTCTAGAACTTTAATTACGCAAATTTCAGCGCGATGGATTTATTTTTAATTTTCAATCTCTGCTATTTATTTCACAGATGGTCATTCAACGCGGCAGAATTGAATTCGGATTACCTAATAATTGTTAACATTTTGTAACTCATGATTTTCATTAACGAAACTTAATATACTGATAAAGTGTCCGACGAAAATGTAAACGACGATATGATACCCGTTACGGAGCTTTTAACACTTGGTGCAATCTACACAAAACCTTAAAAACTTATAAAAATCAAAAACTTAGAAATATATAGCACAGACTCCGGAGAACCATCATGAATAAATTCCAGCGAATTATACTACTCTTCAGCTTAATTTTTAGCAGCTATGCGTTTGCTGGAGAGTTTGGCGACCACTGTACTAACAGTCTGTCTAAGGGAACATTTCACAAAACAAATTGTGAAATCAATGAGAACTTTGGTGGCAAAACCTACTGCTTTAGTAATGAAGGCTCACGGGATTCATTTTTATTTGAACCGCAAATAATGATAGATAAAGCCGCAGCTTTTTATGCAAAAAATGCCGAGCCAGAACGGGTAAAACTTACACAAGAGCAGGCCATAAGTCAGGTCAATAGCAAAAACTGCGACTTATCAAATAAGGATGCAGGCTACCTTAATTTTAATGGCATGGATTTGCGTCACTGTAACATGGTGAATACCAGCTTTTTTGGCGCGTATTTAATGGGTGCTAATTTAAGCAATGCAGACATGCAAAGAAGTTATTTGAATTTAGCCAGACTTGAAAATGCCAACTTAAGCGGCGCTAATTTAACGGATGCGACAATTTTTCAAGCGATTTTTGATAAAACTAATTTCCAAGGCGCCAACCTGACCAATGCACGGATGATAGGCACGCTAGGCAATGTGGATATGAGCAACGCGACTGTTAAACGCGGCAGATTCGGCTTAGATATTGGCAACCAGCCAATGGGCGCAATGCGCTTTGATGCGATTGGCGGCAAGTTCACCAATACCAACTTTGAAGGTGCTAATATTAATCGTTCTAACCTAAAATTTGCCGATTTAAGAAATGCCAACTTACGTAATTCTGATTTATTCCGTGCAGACTTAAGTAAAGCCGATTTAACAGGCGCAGATATTACCGGCGCAAAAATGGGCGAAGCGATTTTAGACGACACCATTATGACTAACGTAAAAGGTTTAGAGGCGATTAAAGGCTACGATATTGCCAAGGGGAAATGTATAGATTGCATGGTAAAACTTGAAACATCACATCCTTAGATAGCAAAAACGAGGTCTGGCACTGATGATGCGTCTGTTAACAAAGTTGCCGCTATAGAAGCTGTGGCTTATATAAACGGGGATTCGAGTTTCATGATTGATTTAACCAAAAACTCACTGAATTAAAATTTAATCAATTTTGTTGATTTCATTTTAAACTGTCTTCTTTATGGCAACTAAATTGATATGCTATGAGGCCGAAGCCGGCCAATAACTGACAGTTGGCAATTTACGGTATTCGGCAACTTATGGGACAAAGCGGTCGCGTAGGTTTGGCGAGGCCATTTCAGCTTCCAGCTCTTAGCTGTCATTTAGCGTCATTAGTTCGAGCCTAAATTGGTGAACCAATCAAGGCACTAAAACAACCTCTTGCCAGTGCCTGTCAGCATTCGAAGCTACAGCTCGATTGAATAAGGATATAAGGGGGCATCCAAAAAAGCCTTAGCTGTAGCTAAGGCTTTTTTGAGAGATTATCTATCGGGTGACCAACACGCGATTCAACGCTTCACAGGAGTCGCCTTGCGATACCCGTCATTGTCGAAACTCGATATCATAACTTTCCCTTTTCCAATTGAGCAGCAGCTTAAGCTATGGTATCAGAATAAAGTTCTGCGTTACATTTGCTGCGGAAACGTCCTTGCTCACTGACTGGGTCGCGTACCCAGTCGCGGAAGCCTCGACGGTATACAGTCCCGCGCCAGCTTGTGAAGCAAGCGTAATCGGCAGTGTGGTAGCATATTGACCTAACATCGGCGCACCGGTGGGCAAGGTTAGCGTATAGGCGCCAGCCGCTGAATCATCTGCGGCCACTTCCTTCACCGTCACGACTGGAGTGGTGCCAACAGTTTGCTTCGCAGCCACAAAGGCGACCACAGTCGAATCGGCTGGATTCAAGGTTGCCGTACCACTGACAGTGTGGGTGGTAGACGTCGGCAACGTAATCCGCGTACCGCTGTCACTAACATTAACCATGCTGGTGCTGGTCGCAACTGGCACTGCGGCAATAACTGCTGTGGCACGACTGTCTGCGGTGAGAACGACATCATAGTTGCCGGTTGCAAGGCGAGCAAGGAAGAACTCGCCGGTTGTCGCATTTGGTGCAGTGGATTGAACTACGACACCGCCCTGCTGTGCCGTCACCATGACGTTACTGCCGAGCAATCCAGCATCGACAAAACCTTTAATGCCATTCGGCACAAAGGGGATTACTTTAATCACAGGTTTCAGCGCATAGGTTCCGTTACCACGCTTCACAATGGACTTGCAGGCGTTGAAGTCCAGCAACAGATCGACCCGTTGTCCGGATGCCACGTCAAACTCGTTGATCAGCTTGATTCCACTTTGCACCGCGCTTGGGGTAACTAGCGCGGTCTCAACCCCACCCGTAGGAACAACCGAGTTTGCGAGACCCACTGCGGTGTTCGGATCCAGCACCAAGCGCAGTTGTGTGTAATGTCCTGCTACCAACGGTGTCTCGCCAAGGTTAAAGAGTACGCCATTGTTCAAGGTGAGCAAATCTATTTTACGCGCAGGGTTAAGCGTAATATCTGTCCAGCCGGCATCGGTGTCGGAGGCCGAACTGCTTCTGTTTGCCCTGACTTTGACGACAGTCACATTCACCGCGTCAAAGCCGCAGGATGGCGCATCGGTCATGGAAACGCCCAGCGTACCCGATGCGGTACCACCACCTCCACCACCGCACCCGACTACAAGCACAGCTAAAAATGATACCGCCAACCACGACAGCAGTTTGGACTTGGAATAATTATTGAACATTTTCATTTTCTTTCTCCTTTGAGAGTAACCACGAAAAACGTTGCCGTGAACTATGAACTGAGTGCCAATGTACTCCACGCTCAGTATGATGTCGTAAAATGCGCTTTTAAGCCTAGCATATCCGTTCGCTAACCCACATAGTGCTATATTTCGCAATTCGAAGGGATACGATCAAATCGTATTTGTGAAATACTTGGGTGAGGATACTGTAGCGTGCGCATCTACACACTTTGCAGCTTGAGTGATTTAAAAATATTGCTATGATGCAGAAGTAGTTCCAGCGCATATTCCACATCAGTGGTGCTATCCTTGGCTAGACTGGGGATATGGCGGTAGGTAAGCATTCGCGGTTGGGTGTCTGCTATGTGAATTTTTCTGCCATTCGTTTTTAATTAATGAACTTCCGCTTTGGGTCGGAAGCGCCGATTCTGAATGCCTGCTAACGGGAAGTGAAAATTTTATATCGATCATGTAACTCGTTTTATAACCTCTGTAACAAAATTTAAAATCAATCACAAAAAACGGATACCCTATAAAACCAATGCGAATAAACCAATGCGAATAAAAAGTTATCTACATTAGCTATCGCCTTCGACCTCTAGATCAGGGATATGTCCGAAGGCAATCCGCATTGGCGCATCTTTCAAGGCATCATGTGCACCGCCAAAATATATGGTGTTTTTACCAAACTTTAAATTCAGTTTATCAAGCGCTTTATTCAGTTTTATCTCATTTTCCAGCGGTTCTATTTGGAACAAATCACGCGCCACTTCATCGGCCGTCACTAAACCGGTAAAAGAAACACCTACCGCATAAGGCTCGTTCTCGGTTTCTGGATAATGTTGCAGAAAAGTTTCGAGCGCTTCAATCAGGCGCAAAGTGTTATCAGTTGGCGAAATAGCGCTCTCCATGCTCCAGCTAGCTTGGTTGCGGAATTTCACTTTGACACTAATGCGTGAAGTCAACAAGTCGTAACTACGCATGCGCATGCAGGCTTTTTGCAACAAGCGATGCAGTACCGCCTTTACGCCAGTAAAGTTACGCTGCTCTGGCGGCATCACATGTGAATGACCCAGGCTGCTGCGTGCATTTTTCACATAATGCGGTTCTAAGCCACGCAGTTTGTCATACATACGCTCGCCTTCTACGCTGCCCCAAGCAGTTTGTAGCTGGTTGCGATTCGCTGCATATAATTGTTCGATTGTTGTGATTTTGTAGCGATTCAGTCGCGCTTCCATTTGCTTGCCTATGCCGTTTAAATCACGTAGCCTCAATGCATATAACCGTTGTGGCAACTCATGCGATTCAATCAGCACGCAACCATTCGGCTTTTGCATATTTGATGCCACTTTAGACAAAAAAGTATTGGGGGCAATACCAATCGAGCAACGAATATAATCGCCTACATTCCGGGCAATCGCTCGTTTGATCTTTGCCGCGAGTTTTAGTGCATTTTCTGGAACCTGCTGGCTACCTGTGAGCTTACAAACCATTTCGTCAATCGACAGCACTTTTTCCACATGCGTACAGCTTTCGACAATTTCAATCAATTTGTGATGAAACGCCACATAAAGCGGTGGACGTGCTTCTACAAAAATCATATCGGGGCATAATTTTCGTGCATCACGCACACCAGTGCCGGTTTTAATACCAAAGGCTTTAGCCTCATAGCTCGCCGCAATGCAGCAAGTAGTTTCCGCCATCACTGCCAATACGCCGACAGGTTTACCGCGCAGTTCTGGGCGTAATTGCTGCTCAACTGATGCGAAGTAAGAGTTAAAATCTACGTATAAAGCGTTTAAGCTCATGGCTGAAATAGTTAAACCTGATGTAATGTTTTGGGTGCAAGATTGACTAAGTATTGTAAGGTTAATTGATAAGCTTTCAGATAGTATTTTAAGACAAAAATTTAAGAAAAAATAAGGTGAGCATCATGAGTAAGGAACAAATCGCAGTATTTGCAGGTGGCTGTTTTTGGTGCACAGAGCCGGTGTTCAGCCAACTTAAAGGGGTTAGTAAGGTCGTGTCTGGTTATATTGGCGGCCATACACTTAATCCGACTTACAAAGACATTTGCAATGGTGATACCGGACATGCCGAAGCCATACAAATCACCTTTGATGCTGAGCAAATAAGTTTTGAGACTTTGCTGGAGATATTTTTTGTATCACACGACCCAACCACACTAAACCGCCAAGGTAATGATGTCGGCACACAATACCGCTCAGCCGTGTTTTGCCAGAATGCCGAGCAACGCAATGCTGTTAATAAAATGATTACTGAGTTTAATGCCGCACACATATTTAATGCGCCTATTGTTACGCAGATTAATGATGCTGATACCTTCTACCCGGCAGAAGGCTACCATCAGTATTATTTTGACAAAAACCCGAACCAGCCTTATTGCATGGCAGTGGCCGCGCCTAAAGCGGCTAAGATACGGGCGAAATATGCGGCTTTGATTAAGTAAATAATTTGAAGAAATGGTCTGTTGTTAGTTCATTGAAGTATCACTAATCGTCATTCCCGCATAGGCGGGAATGACGACCTTACGTTTTATTGCTCAACCACTGCCTGCGCCAAAAAATCAAAATCATGATAAGCGCAATGCTGACCATTAGCCCCATCGCCCACCAAAAACCATCTTTCTCGGCTAACCACGGCATCTCATGAAAGTTCATACCAAAGATACCCGCAATCAGCGTGGCTGGCATAAACAGCATGGCGACTACGGTTAAGGCTCGGACTTCCAGGTTCACACGCTGGCTGACACTCGCCATATAAATATCCATCATACCGCTTAAACTATCTCGTATGGATTCTAGCGATTCAATGAAATTCACCGTGTGATCATACACATCACGCAAATACGGCATAGTTGTCGGTTTAAAAAAACCATTATCATTGCGCATCAGGCTATTAATCACCTCGCGCAATGGCCAAACCGCCCGGCGCAGTTCGATACTGACATGTTTGAGTTGATGAATACTGTGCAACTCAGCGTTTGACGGTTTACTCAGCAGCAAATCTTCTAACGCCTCGCTCGCCTCCCCCACGTCTTCAAGTACGCTGAAATATCTATCCACCACGCTATCGAGTAAGGTATAGGCTAAATAATCAACCCCTAACTCGCGAATATGCGCGCGGCTCACACGAAGCCGCCCACGCACAGGCTCAAAAATGCCGGTTGAACGCTCCTGAAAGGTCAGTAAATAATTCTGCCCCAACACCATACTGATTTGCTCAGAATCCACCGCCATATTGGCTTTATCGTATTTAAAACTACGTGTTTCTAAAAACAGATAATCATCAAACTCATCAGCTTTTGGGCGCTGCTCGGTGTTGAGAATATCTTCCTGCACTAGCGGATGTAAATGAAAAAAATCGCCAATCTGTTTGATTAGCGCGGCATCGTGCACACCATGAACATTCAACCAAAACTTTTTATTTACATTGTCACTGCCGGCAATATTGAGTGCGGCAAGACCATCTATGGTGAGCGTGCGCTCGATATAGTCGGCTGCATCATATTCAATAATGCTGATAGTGGGTTCATCTAACTGGCTGACGTCATTGTCTGCTTTACCCACATAGATAAGCGACCCAGGTGGCAAGCCAATTTTCTTTGAATGGTGTTTTTTTTGAATGGTGTTTTTGTGTTTGCGCATGGCCATAATAATAACTTATTCTGTGCGCAATGCTTCAATCGGGTCTAAATGAGACGCGCTTCTTGCTGGTAGTACGCCTGCCAGCAGGCCAATGATGGCAGACATCACCAATGCGCCAACGGCAAAACTCCATGGCGTATGTACTGGCAAGGTTGGCAAAGCTAACCGCAACAGCTGCGCCAAGCCTATTCCTAGCAGCAAGCCTAGCATACCGCCCAGCGCAGCCAGCATAATAGACTCGCTAAGGAACAGACCAAGAATAGTGCTGCGACGCGCACCTAGCGCCACCAGCAGACCAATTTCATTGGTGCGTTCTGTTACCGAAATAGTCATAATAGTGACAATACCTACCGCGCCAACCAGCAAGGAAATACCGCCAAGCGCACCTACTGCCATTGTTAAAATATTAAGAATATTCGATAAGGTTTTAAGCATATCTTCCTGCGTGGTCACGGTAAAATCCTCATGCCCATGACGAAGTTTGAGCCGATTTTTAACGGCCACTGCGACAGCGGCTGAAGATGCGCCTTCAGCATAACTGACATGAATTTCCATCAAGCCTTCACGATTATAAAGCTCCAGCGCACGTGCCGCGGGAATGAAGGCGGTGTCATCCAGATCAATCCCAAGGAACTGACCTTTTGGCGCCAGTACGCCTATCACCCGAAAATGCAAGCCGCCGATGCGCACGCGTGCGCCTAAAGGATTTGTTGTACCAAATAATTCATTGCGCAACTTGCTGCCCAGCACCACAAAAGCACGTGAACTACCCGCACCCTCTTTTGGCAGAAAGCTGCCAATTTGCACGGTAGAACTGAAAACATGTATGAAATCTGCATCTACACCATAAATAGTGGATCGCCTTACACGGCCGTTGCTTTCTACTTCGGAGTTCCCCCAAACAGTCGGCGATGCGCCCGTCACATTCGGCAATTGTTTAAGCGATTTGGCATCTTCCATCGTCAGCAAACGTGCAGTGGTTGGAATACCCGTGGGTGGCTGACCGCCGGTTTTGACTTTACCAGGAGCAATACCAATCACATTGGTGCCGAATTGCGTGAACTCAGCTAACACAAATTGATGTACGCCTTCGCCGATGGACGTCAGCAAAATCACCGCGGCAATGCCTACCGCAATACCAAGCAGCGTAAGAAAACTGCGCATTCGGTGCGAGGTAATGGCTTGCAGGGCAAAACGCGTGGAATCGGCGATGAGCATGTTTATCGCTTCGACAATGCCTGTATCGGGTCTAGCTGTGCCGCTCGCCGCGCTGGCATCACCCCAAAAACAAGACCCGAAAACAACGCCGTGCCTAAGCCCGCCAATACTGCCCACAGCGGAGGATAGGCTGGAAACGTTGGATAAAAGCTGCGCAGTATCGCAGCTCCCAGATAGCCCAACCCTACGCCCACCACCGCACCAGTGAGCGATAATAGCACGGCTTCCACCATGAACAACTGACGCACGGATGCAGAGGTTGCCCCCAGCGCTTTAAGCAACCCGATTTCGGCCGTGCGTTGCGCGACAGAAACCAGCATGACATTCATCACCAGAATACCGGCAACAGCCAAGCTAATTGCGGCGATACCAGCCACCCCAAGGGTCAGCACATTCAAAATCTTGTCGAAGGTTTTTAGCACCGCATCTTGCGTAATCACGGTCACGTCTTCTTCACCTTCGTGGCGCTGGGTAAGCATCTTCAATACGCGCGCTTTAACCTCGCCAATCTGCTCTCGGCTACGTGCCTCAACCATAATGCGAAATAGCGTATTGGTATTCAGCATGGCTTGCGCAGTAGCTACTGGCACAATTAATAATTCGTCCGTTGTCATGCCCATGCCTTGGCCACCTTCGCTTAATACGCCAATTACGCGTAAACGTCGGTCGCCGACCCGCACGGTTTTTCCCAAAGGGTTTTCTGTACCAAATATCTCCCGACGGATAACCGCGCCCAACACCACTTCGGCGGCGCCATGTCCTAAGTCACCTTTGGTAAGAAAGCGCCCAAGCGCTAATTTTTGTTTGCGTACGAGAATATAATCAGCGTTGGTGCCAAGCAGCATGGCCTCACGCAATTTTCCTGAGGCGTTGATTTCAGTAGTGGCAACCAAAATGGGCGAAACGCGTTCGACCCCCACCAGTCTAAGCAAGGCGCTAGCATCATTTAGCGTTAGATCGCGCGGCGTGTTGGTAATGAGGTTGGCTGGATTGAAGCCGCGGGTTTCTGAGCGGCCAGGCAATACGATGACCAAGTTAGTGCCAATTGCAGAAAACTCGCCCACCACATAACGGCGCGCGCCATCACCCAATGCCGTAAGAATAACCACGGCGGCCACGCCTATCGACATCGCCAGAATCAGCAAACTTGTGCGCAAGGGGTTGCCGGTTGCGGCATCACTAGCGTAGCGGAATGTGTCGATGATTTTCAATGGAATCCCGCCCCTTTAGCTAGGTAGCTTGGTCTGGCGCACGAATGACGTCACTTAAAACGTTGCCGTCTTCCATTATTATCTGGCGTCGCGCACGTGCGCCAAGCGCTTGGTCGTGTGTCACCACAATCAGCGTCATGCCTTGCGCATTGAGCGCCTCTAGCAACCGCACCACTTCTTCGCCCGTGACGCGATCAAGATTGCCCGTCGGTTCATCCGCTAACAAAACAGCTGGACGTTGTACGGTCGCACGTGCGATGGCAACACGTTGGCGCTGCCCGCCAGAAAGCTCATTAGGCCGATGTTGCGCCCTATCCGTCAGGCCATATTCTTTAAGCGCCTGCTCAACACGTTTAGTGCGTTCAGCCGCGGGTATGCCAGCCAAAGTAAGCGGCAGCTCGATATTGGCAGCCGCCGTCAACCGTGGCACTAAATGAAAACTCTGGAAGATAAAACCGATGCGTTCGCTACGCACTTTGGCCAGCTCATCTGGGACTAGCGTGGTCACATCCCGACCTTCCAGCTGATAAGTACCAGCATCCGGGCGGTCTAGCAAGCCGATTAAGTTAAGCAGTGTTGATTTTCCAGAACCCGATGGGCCCATCACCGCGATGTATTCGCCACGCGAGATCGTCAAATTTACATTGCGTAAAGCATGCACTTGACTGTCGCCCAAATAAAAAGTGCGCTCTATGCCATTCAGTGCAATCAGGCTTTCAGCGTCGGCCATAGTGAGTTATTTCGCCTTGCTAGCTTCAGCAGTACTTTCTGGTTTTACGTTATCTTCTGGTTTAACGACAACTCCCGCTTTCACACCCTCACGCTCCAACGAAGCCACAATGCGGTCGCCTTGCTTAAGCCCATCCAACACTTCGGTGAATTCCCAATTGGTAATACCCGCCTTAATGACGCGCTCTTCCAGTTTTTTAGTATCCGGCTTATAAATCAATACCTTATTGCCTTCAAGCAAGGTTGAGGTTGGCACACGCAACACATTGTTATGGCTATCCAGCACAATTTCCACGTCGGCGCTGTAGCCCACCAACAGTTGTTTGCTTTCATTGGCATTGTCGATTGAAACTTCTACATCAACCGTTCTAGCCTGTTTTTCTACCGCCACCACATAAGGCGCAACACGTTTCACATGTCCAGCCAGCGGCTTGCCCGGCAGCGCATCCAAAGAAACCCGCGCAAGCTGGCCTACATGAACCTTGGGCGCATCTACCTCATCCATCGGCGCCTTGATATACAGACAGGAGTCATCAATCAGATCAATCGCCGGCGGGGTTGCCACGCCAGGCGGTGAAGGCGTGGTATATTCGCCGAGCTCGCCAACGATATCCGCCACGATGCCATCAAACGGCGCAACTAATACTGTTCTATCTTGCTCGACTTTAGTGATTCTTACCCGCGCCTGCGCCTGTGTCACATCCGCACGCGCCCCTTCACAAGCGGCTTGACGAGATTGCGCCTCAAATCGTGACTTTTCTTCACCGCCTTCGGAAATAAAGCCGCGTGCACGCAACTTAGCCATGCGAGCCGCATCACGTCCGGCATTTTCCGCAGCAGCGCAAGCTTCAGTGATACGTTTCTGGCTACTGGCAACTTGGGTTTGCGCCAGATTACTTTGCGCCAACTGATCATCGTTCCATAAGCGCAATAACACCTGCCCTTTTTTAACGTGATCGCCCTTTTTCACGCCAAGAAAAGCAATGCGACCACCGCTTATCGGCGAAAGTCGAGTACGCTGACAAGCCTCCACACTACCAGCCCGCGTATTCGCCACGCTAGATTCAACCTTACCAAGCCCAACCTCAACCAACGCCACAGCAATAGGCGGCGTGCGGTTAAACCACCAAAATGCAGCGCCTATAAAGGCGATGCCAGCAAGAATGATGAGAATGCGGCGCATAGGGTTTATATCAGTTATATCGTTATGTAATGATACTGTTAATCACAGACTTGTGGGTAAATATGGGTTTACCCGACACTATTCGACATACAGATTTATTAGACTGCTTAGTTTTTGAAACTAATTCCCAGTGTCTTTTCATGAGATTTTTACACTAAAAATATTTTTCTTTTAATGCTTTACATGTCCCTTCAATCCCAGGAAAGAGAGAAGCTGATGTAATTCCCATTTTTGTTAACTCTTTCATGACCTTTGCGCGCTCTGATTTCGGAATATCAATCTTAGTTAGGTACTCTCTGTGAGGCGGAGTTATTGAATTAAACCAACTTTCTATATCATTAATATTAGTTGATGTAACTACTGACTGCTGGGGTAACGCCCTAGGGTTATGAAGTGGAAGAAGCATATGAACTGAAAAATACTTCTTCGCATCTAACATATCCATTGTTACCTGATGGTCAGCTAACCAGTCACCTCTATTAAAGGTAAATAATCTGACAAAACCATCATCCTCTCCCTTAGGCAAATCACTAAAAGCAAAAAATGCGCCTATATAAGGCGACTCAGTCCAATCCAACAATGGTGTAGGGAATCCATGATGTTGAGCTAAATTCAACAACGCACCATGCTCTATGGGGTCATTTGCTTTAAAGGATTTATTTAACAAGCTAACTAAATAATGATTTAACCTAGGTACATCTTCGTTTCCATATCTAAGTAAATCAAATCTACCAGTACGATGAAATGAAGTCTTTAGCTTCCATTGACTATTTTTTTGTCCACGAAACACAAGATCTATTTGCTCACTTTGTGTATTTAGCCAACCATTAAACTCTTCCCATGAAAATGTGTGATTTGCCTCACTAGCTAAGCTATCATCGTTTTTGTTTAACTTAAAACTGCCATGAGTGCCTACATCGGTTCGCCACTCCCCAAGCATTGAAGTATCACTAAGTTCAGAAATTTGCAGTTGCCCATTCGTTGCATGAACTACCCCTTCAATTTGAGGGGCTTCTACCAAATATACAAATGTAGCTGAAATAGAGGCTTCATTTGTTTTAAAGCGGATATCAGCCCATCTTGCTGGGGTATTAGTTGTCAGGTCATATATTGATATTTTTCCATTAGTTTTAAGGTCTTTATCAATATTGAGTATGACCTCCCCACTATTCGTTCCATCAAACGTGCCTAACCACTGCCCCCACATAATTTGACCTCTCTAAAAAACTTACTTCTGCCAAGCATCCCTTAACGTCACCGTCCTATTAAACACAGGCTTTCCAGCCACACTATCTTTTCTATCGGCAACAAAGTAACCGTGACGTTCAAACTGGAATCTATCTTCTGGGTTTGCGTCTTTCAGGCTTGATTCCAGTTGCGCTGAAATCACTTGTACTGAATTTGGATTAATATCGTTCAGGTAATCTCTATCGCCAGCGCCAGGATGGGCTTCTTTGAACAATCGGTCGTACAAGCGCACTTCGGCTGCGTAGGCATGGGCCACTGAAACCCAGTGAATATTGCCTTTTACTTTGATGCTGTCTGAACCTGCTGTGCCTGATTTGGTATCTGGCAAATAGTCGCAATGCACTACGGTGACATTGCCTGCGGCATCTTTTTCGAAGCCTGTACATTTCACCACGTAGCCATAACGCAAGCGCACCAAGCCATCAGGTACTAATCTAAAGAAGCCTTTGCTTGGGGTTTCCATAAAGTCTTCGCGCTCTATCCATAGCTCGCGGCTTAATGGCACTACACGTTTGCCTAACTCTGGTTTTAATGGGTGGTTAGGTGCAAAGCAATCTTCTGTTTGTGATTTTCCATTAGCATCGACAGCATAGTTATCAATCACCAGTTTAATTGGGTCTAGCACGGCAATACGGCGTTCAGATGACTCGTTGAGCACTTCGCGCATACAGTCTTCTAATATGGTGTATTCGATCCATGAATCGGCTTTAGATACGCCGATGCGGTCCGTGAACAGTTTAAAGCCTTCTGCCACATAACCACGGCGGCGCGCGCCAGCTAATGTTGGCAAGCGCGGGTCATCCCAGCCGCTGACGTGTTTATCTTGCACCAGATCAATCAACTTACGTTTTGATAACACGACATAAGTTAAGTTAAGCCGTGCGAACTCATATTGTTTCGGTAACGGGTGCGCCAACAGTCCGGCTTCTGCAAGGCGTTCTAACAGCCAGTCGTAAAACGGGCGCTGATCTTCAAACTCCAGAGTGCAAATAGAGTGGGTGATTTGCTCCAGCGCATCTTCAATTGGGTGTGCAAACGTGTACATTGGGTAAATACACCATTTATCACCGGTGTTGTGATGATGTGCACGTTTAATGCGGTAGATTGCCGGGTCGCGCAGATTGATGTTAGGCGATGCCATGTCGATTTTGGCGCGTAAAATCAAACTGCCATCGGCATGTTTACCATCACGCATTTCACGGAACAGGCTCAAGTTTTCTGCCACAGTGCGATCACGCCAAGGCGAGTTCTTGCCTGCTTCGGTCAAAGTGCCGCGCGTAAGGCGCATTTCTTCTGCCGTTTGGCTATCGACATACGCATGACCATTTTCAATGAGTAGTTCAGCCGCACGGTACATCAAGTCAAAATAGTTGCTGGCAAAATACATGCTGTTTTGATTGTGTTCAGGGCCAACATTCTCCCAGCTAAAACCTAGCCATTTAACCGCATCGCTGATGCTATCAACATATTCCTGGCTTTCTTTTTCCGGATTGGTGTCATCAAACCTGAAGTGGCACACGCCAGCATAATCACGCGCTAGCCCAAAGTTTAAAAAAATACTTTTGGCATGACCAATATGCAGATAGCCATTAGGTTCCGGCGGAAAACGCGTGCGGATTTTTGCCGGGTCAGGCTGACTCGCAGCGTGATGTGCGGCATCACCCGGCGTACCTGCCCATTTACGCGTTTTGTAGACACCTTGCTCAATATCTTTTTCAACAATCGCGCGGATGAAATTGGAACCTAGTGGAATGGGTGTTTTTTCTGCTGACATAATGTTTGGTTATTTAACTTAAATGATTTTAATAATAGCGCTTATTTTACACGCTTGAGGCAAAAGACTTCTACACAACTACTTAGATTAAAGATGATTAAATGGGATTAAAGCTGATTAACGGTGATTTGATTGACTATGATAGGATTTAGCGCCCTGTGCTAAAATTCCCATCGTTATGAACGCACTCACCTTCCCTATTTTACGGCTACTCACAGACGGCAAGTTCCATTCTGGCGAAGCCATTGCACAGCAATTTAAAGTTAGCCGCGCCACCGTCTGGAATGCCCTGCAACACGCACAAACATTAGGTGTTGAGGTTTTTTCAGTGCGCGGACGTGGCTACAAGCTACCTCAGGCCGTCACTTTATTAGACGAACAAGCTATTTTGAGCGCGATTGGCGAGCAGCACGCGTGGTTCAAATTAGAGGTGCACGATCATCTAGAGTCGACCAATACTTATTTGATGAAAAAATTAAGTAGCGGTCAAGCGCATGCAAGCTGCGTTGCCGCCAATTTGCAAACAAATGGCCGCGGCAGACGTGGTCGTACTTGGCAAGCAGGCTTAGGCGCGAGCCTTACTTTCTCGTTACTGTGGCGTTTTCAATGTGGCGCTTCAGCATTGTCAGGCTTAAGCCTAGCTGTAGGCGTTGCACTGGTGCGAACACTGCATAGTTTTGGCATCAGCCAAGCGCAGCTCAAATGGCCGAATGACGTACTGATCGGTAAAGAAAAATTAGCCGGTATTTTGATTGAGTTACAAGGCGATATGGAAGGCCCCAGCAACGCGGTGATTGGCGTTGGCATTAACTTGAACTTACCCGCAAGCCTCAAGCTACAGATTGATCAGCCTGTGACTGATTTAGCCAGCATAGCGCCGCAAACTATTAACCCTAACGAATTACTGGGCGTTTTACTGAAACACTTGGCTGAAGTGCTGAGCAACTTTGAGCAACATGGCTTTGCCAGAGTACGAGCTGAGTGGATTGAACATCACGCTTACCACCAGCAGCCGGTAAAAATGCTGCACCCTGATGGTCGCGAAACTATAGGCACGGTGATTGACGTGGCAGACGACGGGATTTTATTAGTAAGAACAGCGCAAGGTGACCAGCGCTTTTCTTCGGGCGAGATTAGTTTGCGCGGCGTTTAAACCACGCAAACTATTATGGATGTTAGTTATTGATGTTAGTAATTTACGGTCAACCCAACATTGATAGAGCGCCCCATGCCGGGCAATGCACCTAACGCACCCATGCCACCTGCCGCGCTCCAGGTAGCGTAGTCAACACCGCCAAGTGGTAATTGGTAATATTTATCAAACAGGTTATTGGCGGCTACATCTAGTCGCGCATGCTTGAACTGATAGCTGCTACGTAGATTCAGCAAACCATAGCCGGCCGTTTTTGGCTCTAAACGTACGCTATCCACACGGCTCTTGTTACTCACAAGTTCCACTTCAACCGCATTTTTCCAGGCCCCTTTAGTTTGCTCAACGGCAATGCGGGCATTAAGTGGCATGATGTGATAAAGATTATCGCCATTACTCTCGCGCTCACCTCGCGTATAGCTCATATTAGCTTTAATAAGACCTTGCCCAAAATCACTGTTATTCCAAAGCGCGGCTTTAGCCGTCGCTTCTAAACCATAAATCTTGGCATCCTGATTACTAAACTGCAGTAGCGGACGTGAGCCCATCATCATGCCAGAGGTGCCAATGCGATTCACGCCGATATAGTCTTGAATATATGAGTAATACGGAGTTACTGTAAATTTCCAATCCTGCTTAGCCGCATCATGCCAATCAAAAGTAGCACTCACCGTGTTAGCAATTTCAGGCTTCAGGTTAATATCGCCGACATAGCCGTTCACATCACCAAACCAGCCTATCATTGCCATCGCCATATCGCCACGTCCCCAAGTGTAACGTTCATACAAATTAGGTGAGCGTGTTTTACGGGCATAGCCAAACTCTATGTTATTGGTGTTGCTTGCCTCGTATTTGGCAGTAGCGGTCAAATCAACATGGTTATCACTTTTAGATCGGTCACGAGCATTAAATGCATTGGCAGCCATATTATCCGAGGCTTGCATCATGGACGTAACATCGTAAGACTGCACATTACCAGCATTCATTTTCAGATAATCATCACGAATGCCGAACAACGTAGTCCACTTTGGCGTCCATTTAGACTCAAGCTCAGCAAAAACGCCAAAACGGTCACGCTTGCCATTGTTGATGTTTTTGAAGGTATTTGGCCCCATCATCATGCTCATAGGCACTGGCGGCCAGTAATCATCAAGTGTTTGACGATGATAATCGTTACCTAAGCGCAGCAAATGTGCTTGCGAGACAGGTACATCAAACTTAAGCGAATATCCGTAATCCTTGCCGTCAGTTAACATCGGCATCGTGCCAGGCTTTTCTGCTGAAAAGAAGCCCATTTCATGTTTTACCTGTTGCCAGAAAATGCTGGCATCTAACTGACCCCAGTTAAATTGTTGCGCATAATCAGCATTAACCGTATCAGAGCTATTACCTACCATGTCCATACGTTGGTTAGGATAACCTTGATAGAGTATATCTTGATGCTTGATACGTAGCGTGAATTGCTGCGCGTCACCTTTGAGGCCAAGCGTGAGGTTTTGGTAACGGCGATCAAATTGCGTAGAGTTGACTTTATTGCCATGCCCATCGTAATAACTCTGCGCCCGGTCTACCCCGCCTGAAAAACCAATACTTAAATTCTGATTGGCGGCACTCGCTTTGATGTCGGCGCTTAATCCATTGTTAATACTACGGAAAAAGGTAGATGCACTACCCTCAATCAATAGATGTTCCGCATCCTGCGCAAAACTAATGGCTGGCGATGTCACATTAATGGTTCCGGCGATGCTGTCACCCCCCATGCTCACTGGTGTGATGCCGGCAAAAACCTCGATATTCCCCACATTGCTCGGTGAAATGTACGACAGCGCCGGGTTCATGTGATTGCCGCAGGCAGAGGTGACGTCTGCACCATCTACGGTAAACTTGATGCGATCATCGTTCAAACCACGAATTGAAGGCAATGCCGACAAGCCGCCAGCCTGATTTAAATCCACGCTCGGGTGCTTGGCAAGCAAATCCGCAGTATCCGCACTATTAAGCGCTGGCATACTGTATCCATTTGGTTTTACAGCACGAACCTCCACGCTGGGTAATTCCAAATTTTCCGCCGCAAAACTAATTGGTACAACACCTAACAAGGTCGGTGCTAAAATACCCGGTATTAAAATACTAGAAGAAATAGAACGTCTTTTAAGCTTGAACTGCTGCATCTCACATACCCCTGTTATTTATCAATTTTCAGCGGGCATTGTAGTGCCTTATATCAACGTTGAGAATGTGACAAAATGTCGCACCAAATAGGCGAATATGCTACTAACGATAGATGCTGGAAATACCAGAACAAAATGGGCTGTGTTTAATAAAGCCGGTGAGATAACCAATGATGGGGCTTGTGATAACCGCGCACTGAATGCGGTTGATTTTTCACCTTCGACGTTAAGTTATGAGCGCGTGGTAATTTCCAATGTGGCGGGTGAAGCGCATGCTCACTTGCTCGCAGAGAAGCTTGCACCGCATGCTAGGCCGATTCGGTGGATAAAAAGCACGACACAAGCCTGTGGTTTGAGTAACCGCTACGACCAAGCTGAAACCTTAGGTACGGACCGCTGGGCGGCGCTAATCGCAGCATGGCATATCAAACAAGCGCCATGCGTGGTGGTAAATGCCGGCACTGCGGTGACGATTGATGCATTGAGTGTTGAACCACAAATCCATACTAGCCAAGCGGCATTTATTGGTGGGTTGATTTTGCCAGGACTGAATTTAATGCAGCAGAGTTTAGGCCTGGCAACCGCACAACTACCTAAATTAGACTTAGCAGAAAATTCAACAGCACCAGCACATATCGATATTTTCGCAAAAAATACAGCAGATGCTATATACGCCGGGGCACTGCATGCCATTGTCGGGGCAATTATACTCATGGTCCGTGAATTGAATGTGCTATATAAACAAGCGCAGCATAAACAAGCGCAATGTAAACAAACGCCTTTTATTGTGATTAGCGGTGGCAACGCCCCCATTATTTACCAGCAATTGATGAAAGAATGTCCCCTTATAGAGATGACACAACAAGCCTTAATCGTGGATAATTTGGTTTTACAAGGCTTGTATTTACTAGAGAATTTTATGCAAAGTGATACGCAATGAAAAAGTTGGTTGGATTATTAGTCGTTGTTAATATAGGCTTATTAGTTTATTTCAACTCAGACCGCATTTTACCTGGCTCACCAGCCATCAAACAGCTTGAGATAAACCCTGAAAAAATCACTATATTGTCGCAACAAGAAATTGACGCATTGCCAAAAAAGACACCAAACGTAGCTAACACTATGCCTGCGGTAGCCGTAACTGCGGCAACTGCCGTTTCTACAGTTCCGACTACTACCGCAGTTACAGCCGCAACATCATGTTACGAATGGGGCATTTTCTCGGCGCCCAATGTGGCTAGCGCACAAACTGCAGTTTCCAAGCTATCGCTACAGGCCATGGTAAAAGAACAGACTGCACAAGATGCTAAGCGCTTTTGGGTTTATCGACCACCGCTAAAGAGCACACAAGAGGCACAAGTAAAAGTAGCTGAATTAAAAGCCCTGGGTGTTCAGGATATGTTTGTCGTGCAGGAACCTAAATGGCGAAATGCCATATCATTTGGCGTGTTTGAAGATGAACAACTCGCCACCAAATTGATGAATGAGCTTAAAGAAAAAGGCGTAAGAGACGTTGTTAAAGCCATACGCAGCCAAGGCAAAGGCCATTTCAGCTTATTATTCAAGAGTCTTGCCGAACCGCAAGTGACTGCACTTAAACAATTAAAACCGGCATTTCCAGCAGCAGAATTAAAAGAAATCCCCTGTAAATAACGCTGCTTAAAAAAGCTTACAAAACGCTCAAAAAACTGACTTTAATGCTTAAGGAAACAGCTTACCTGGATTCAAAATATTACACGGGTCAAAGGTCAGCTTTACGGCTTTCATCAAATTGATGGTGGTTTCATCAATCTCACGTGAGATAAAGGGCCGCTTTGCCATGCCTACGCCATGCTCGCCAGATAGCGTGCCTTGCAGTGACAAGACTAAACTAAACACTTCATCTAAACATTCATAAGCGCGTTTCATTTCATCGGCATTTTCTGGGTTTACCAATAAATTCACGTGGATATTACCATTGCCCGCATGCCCAAAATTCACGTTTGAAATGTTATATTGTGCGGCAAGTTTTTCTAAACCTGTCAGCAATTCTGGCAAGTGAGAAACCGGCACAGCAATATCTTCATTAATTTTTTTAGGTGCAATATCTTTAAGTAAGGGTGATAAGGCCTTACGCGCAGCCCATAAGGCTTTGGTATCTGTCGCTGGTTTTGCCTCAATTAATCCATCGACTTGGCAGGCCAATAAAATGGCCTCGGTCGCCTCAATAATTTCTTGTTGCGCGCCATCTACTTCTATCATCAAATAGGCCCGGGCATTTTCCGGCAATAGGTTTTTATGGCGGCCTCGAATAAGATTCAGCGCGCCATTATCTAAAAACTCCAAAGCGCTTGGCGTGTAAGGCTGCGCCATAATCGCCGCAATGGCTTTTGCGCAACTGAACGTATCGACAAATTCGGCCGTTATACCGCCGGTATATTTAGGTAATGGAGTGAGTTTAAGTGTCGCTTCTACGATCACCGCCAGCGTACCTTCTGAGCCAACCAACAATCGTGTTAAATCGTAACCCACCACGCCCTTGCTGGTGTAACAGCCAGTTTTAATAATATCGCCATTGCCTGTTACGGCTTTTAAGCCAAGGACATGATCACGCGCCACGCCGTATTTCACGGCATGCGGCCCTGCGGCACAAGTAGCAAGATTGCCGCCCACACTGCAATACGCTGCGCTGGAGGGGTCAGGCGGCCAAAAGAAACCAACGTTTTTAATCGCATCTTGCAACTCTTGGTTCAACACACCGGGCTCAACAATCGCCATGCGATTATCAGGATCAACGCTGATAATTTTATTCATGCGTTCTAACGAAAGCGCAACGCCGCCCGCCTCCGGCACGCTGCCGCCAGCAGTGCCAGTACCGCGTCCACGCGGCACGACAGGCACTTTATACAGATTACAAAGATTAATAACCGCCTGCACTTCTTCTACGTTAAGTGGAAAAACCACCGCAATCGGCGAGTGAAAAATACGTGAATTATCGTAAGCGTAGGCGTAACAATCAACTGGGTCGCTAAAGACTCTGTCGCCAGGTAAAAGCAGCGCCAGTTGTGCTATAAAAGCTGAGCTTGCATGAATATCAAGAGTTGACATTGAGCAACTTTACCTTTTTTTGATATAGAGGTCTGTGATCGTACCCTCTTTCATCTCGGCTGCGAAGCAAACAGTTTCTGACAAGGTCGGATGTGCATGAATCGTCAAACCTAAATCGTGAGCATCTGCACCCATTTCAATGGCCAGCACGGTTTCTGCCAACAATTCACCGGCATTCACCCCAACGATACCTGCACCAATCAGTCTATGGGTGGTTTTATCGAATATCAGTTTAGTTGAACCTTCAGTACGCGCGATAGATAGTGCTCTACCACTAGCCGCCCACGGGAATGAAGCTTTTTCATACTCGATGCCTTTAGCTTTGGCTTCAATTTCAGTGACACCAGCCCAAGCAACTTCAGGGTCGGTATAAGCCACGGATGGGATTGCCAGCGCTTGAAACTCAACTTTATGGCCGACAATCACTTCAGCGGCTACTTTTCCTTCATGCGTAGCTTTATGCGCTAACATCGGTTGGCCTACGATATCGCCGATGGCATAAATGTGCGGCACATTGGTACGCATCTGTTTATCCACATTGATAAAGCCCCATTCGTTTACTGCTACGCCGGCGTTTTCGGCACCTATGTTTTTGCCATTTGGGCGACGACCAATAGAAACAAGCACGCGGTCGTATACTTGCGTTTCTTTAGGCGCTGCTTCGCCTTCAAAACTGACATGAATACCGTCTTTCTTAGCTTCCATTTTTGCGACTTTAGTCGACAGCATAATGCTTTCGAAACGTTTTTCCATACGTTTTTGCAATGGCCGTACGAGGTCGCGATCGCAGCCTTGAATCAGGCCATCAGTAAACTCAACCACGCTGACCTTAGTGCCCAGCGCATCATAGACCGTGCCCATTTCCAAACCGATAATACCGCCACCAATGACTAACATGCGTTTTGGAACATCAGCCAGTGCCAGTGCACCCGTAGAATCCATGATGCGCTCATCTTCTGGCGCACCAGGAAATTTGGTCGCTTGCGAACCCGCGGCAATAATCGCGTTATCGAACGAAACCGTTGTGATTTTCCCATCAGCCGCAGAACCATCGGTTAAAGTCACAGCAATTTGATTTGGACCAGTAAATTGACCCACACCTTGCACTACGGTTACGGCGCGTTGTTTAGCCATCGCCGCCAAGCCTCCGGTGAGTTTGCCAACTACATCGTTGGCTTTCCAGTTACGCAATTGCTCCAAATCAATATTCGGTGCACCGAAACTTACGCCGTGATGTGCGGTTTCTTCAGCTTCGGTAATAACCTTTGCTGTGTGCAACAAAGCTTTGGATGGTATACATCCGACATTAAGGCAAACACCGCCAAGGGTAGAATAACGCTCGATCAATACCACTTTTTTACCTAAGTCGGCCGCACGGAAAGCGGCAGTATAGCCGCCAGGGCCTGAACCCAACACGACAACTTCGGCATGCAAGTCTGATGATGGCACTGCTTGTGACGCGCTAGTGCCTGCACTGGCCGCGACTGGCTGGCTAGCAGCTACTGGTACTTGAACTGGTGCAGCTTGAGCGGGTGCCGACTGAGTAGTTGCTGCCTGAACGGGGGCGCTGGCACTTGTAGCAGTTGCAGCATTCGCTTCAACCAATAGCATCAAGCTACCTTTGGCCACTTTATCGCCCACTTTAACTTTCACTTCGGTCACGGTACCGGCAACAGATGAAGGGATGTCCATAGAAGCCTTGTCTGATTCCACGGTAATCAAGGAATCTTCAAGCGCAATCACATCACCCGCTTTAACCAACACTTCAATCACATCCACACTATCAAAGTTACCGATATCTGGCACTACAACCTCTACGACATTACTCATGCGAACCCTTTACTAAAACTTTTGTTATAGATTGTAATTTTATCACCAAACATCCCGTTTCAACCCTGAAAAGTGGCTATTCAGTAGTATGATTTACGCATTAAAAAATTAAGTCGCGTAAGCAAGTCTATCTAAAAAAACGCCAATTTTCAAAAAAACAGGGATTTTTATGTCACTTCTTAAGGCTGCCTTACAGTTCATCAAGATGATTTTTGCCAAACTGTGGCAATTACTCGGTGCGGCATTGGCATTTCTGTTTGGCTCCTTAAGTTATCAGGCGCCGTCCTGGATGAAATGGTGCAATGGCAAACTAATCAAGGTGCGTGCTGCCATCCAACAGAAGCCCGTTAAAAGTTTGGGAGTCATTGCCTTACTCGCGGCCTTAGTTGCAGGTGGATGGCAGACTTGGGCGTGGTATCAAGCGCGGCCTCAACCGCTGTATGTAAAAGTCACAGTAAAAGCGCCGGCCAGAACACAGATAGAAGACAAGTTACCGCCGAATCCGCTCTCTATTAATTTTGATAGTTCAGTAGCACCCATCGAACTGGTGGGGAAAACTACTACGTCAGGCATTGACGTAATGCCTAAAATTGAAGGTGAATGGAAATGGCTCGCCGAAAATGAATTAACGTTCCAGCCAAAAGCTGACTGGCCTGTAGGTGAGGTGTATCGCGTGAGCTTTAATGCTAAAGCATTTGCGCCTAAAACTTTGCTGGATCAATGGGATTTCGAGTTTTCTGCGCCTAAGTTTATGACCTACATTGGCAAGGGCGAGTTTTATCAAGACCCGATCAACCCCGCGATGAAAAAAGTGGTGGTGAACCTGAGTTTTAGCCATCCGGTAGATACCGTCAAATTAGAAAAAAGTATCAAGCTTAAAATGCGCGGCACTAAAACCAACTTGCTGAGCTTTGGTGCTGACACGATTCCGTTTGTGCTGAGCTATGATAAATTTAAGCTCAATGCCTATATTCACTCGGCGCCTCTCGGTATTCCTGCAGATGACAGCGTAATGGAAGTGGCTATTGACGGCGGATTAAAAGCTGCGGCTGGCGGCAAGCCGTTTGAAACAATTTTAACGCAAAGCGTGAATATTCCGGGCTTAAATAGCTTACTTATCAACGAGGTAAGCCCAGTTGTAGTTTCAAATGCGCAAAATGAGCCTGAGCAAATCTTGTCGCTCAATGCCTCAGCCGCAATCAATGAAAAAGAGATAGCTGCCCATATTAAGGCTTGGGTATTGCCACGCAATAAGCTTATCAGCACGCCAGAGGAGTTGAAGTCGCCTTACCGCTGGGGCAATACTCAAGAGATGACGTCCGCAGTACTGGCTGCTTCAACACCACTCACCTTAGAGGCGATTCCCTCGGAACTTGAAAATATTGAAACACATTCATTCAAATACAAAGCCAATGTCGCCAGCTACATTTATGTGCAAGTCGACAAAGGTTTAAAGTCATTTGGCGGCTATCAGTTAGGCAAGGTCGATGCACGCATCATGCAAGTGCCGCCGTTTCCGGCTGAAGTTAAAATTCTAAGCCAAGGCTCATTATTAGCCTTAAGCGGAGAACGAAAAGTAGCGGTGTTAGTGCGCGATTTGCCTGGCCTGCAAATGGAAGTCGGCCGTATTCTGCCGGGCCAATTACAACACCTTATTTCTCAAACTAACGGTAGATTTTCTGACCCAAGTTTTAACTACGGCTCTATTGATGCCGATAATTTAAGCGAACGCTTTGAAAAGAATATTCCGTTACGACTGACGCCAGGCAAGGCGCATTACGAAGCCCTTGATTTAAGCGAATACCTGAGTAAAGGGGAAAGCCTGAATAATAGTCAGGACAAGCGCGGCGTATTTTTACTGACGATGCGTGGCTATAAGCCGACTAAAACCGTGGCTGGTAATAATGCCTATGTAGATACAAATACAAATGAAGGAACGGCAGATAGCAACGAAAACGATGCATCCTCCACACAAAATCCAGAACAATTCGTTGATAAACGACTCATCCTCGTCACCGATCTGGGCTTGATTGCTAAAAAAGAACTGGATGGCAGCCAAGTTGTGTACGTACAGTCTATCCATAGCGGATTACCTGTGGTTGGCGCTACAGTTGAAGTCATGGCCAAAAATGGTCAGGCAATATTCAGTCAAACCACCGACGCAAATGGTCGCGTAAAATTTGCCAAGTTAGACGGCTTAAAACGCGAACGTTCTGCCATTTTATACATCGTGAAAAAAGCCGGGGATTTAAGTTTCTTACCGATTAAC
>Ga0209913_1000327_pt1 | contig 43702 bp, 58 predicted proteins | sample PersoiDNA2013203_FD_185805 | JGI IMG/M metagenome (GOLD analysis project Ga0209913, IMG submission 185805) | Permafrost soil microbial communities from the Arctic, to analyse light accelerated degradation of dissolved organic matter (DOM) -... | ecosystem: Environmental > Terrestrial > Soil >...
GGGGCGGAGAATCAGAAACAAGATTTGAATTATTTTTAAAATCTTTTCCAAAATGTTTTGAAAAGTTTTTAAAACGTGAGAGAATAAAAACATAAAGAAGATGGCTTATAGATAGGAGGATGTATGTTGTTTATGAAGGATTCTGTGAGCCTTACCAACCAGAACTTTGGTAAAAACGTACTGCCGTTTCGTCCTGTCAGGGAAAGCCTTTTCCAACGACTCGTTCGTAAAAACTTAGCGAAAACTGAGAATGAAATTCTCATGGAAGTCTCAGCCTATGGTGTAAAAAACTTCTATGCTGATTTTGAAGGGAAAGTGTTTTACAACTACTTTCTTGATGAAGAGTTGAATGTGGAGGATTCTTTAAAGATTCCCGTTTCTAGGAAGTTTATATCAATCAGCCCAAAGCAATTAACTTCGCCCGTCATCGTCAGTTTTATTGAAGGTGGAATTCCATTTGCCGAGATATGTGAGCAGTCATACTCCTCCAACCTAGATACGAAAGATGTATATGTGGCAGCGGTAAAGGCTGACCCATTTAACATCGTATTGATTGACAGGGATTTGATCAGTGACAAGGACATAATCCTTGCTGCTTACTTAGCTAACAAGAGTCGCCTGGAGCTTGCAGAGCTGGAGTTGGATGTAGAACAGGATTATCAATACATAAAATCTAAGCTTGAGGTTGTACGCTCGCTTAGAACTTAAGATACAACCTCCTTCAAAAGCCGGGTGCCTATTGGTATCCCGGCTTTTTTGTGTCTGGCGCTCAGAGGGCTGAAGCCACGCAAACAACCCATGGCTAGGGCCTACAAAGCACATCAGATGTACTATTAATGTACTTCTGATGTACTGTTGACGTCGTGTTTTGGCCTCCGTAGAATGGCGACAACCGAAACAACGAAAGGCTTGATCATGGATCTCCAGATAACCCGAAAATCATTCATTGCTCTTGCGATGCTGCTGAGTTCAGCAACCGCGCTCACCATTGCCATGACGGTTTTCTCGTTGATTGCCGATCCATTCATTGCTTCATTGTTTGCTGGAGCTGCAATCGGCTTGGACGTGCTTAAGTACGTTAGTTGGCCTCTGGTTGTTCGGATGTGCCAGGTCAATAAATATTATTTTGCTATAGCCTTAGCTTGTTGCTCGATTTCACTTTCAGTGATCAGCGGATGGGCAACATATGACAGATTGTTTGTGTCTATCGCAGGTAGTGATGCAGAGATAAGAGCCATGAAAGGTGATCACCTTGATTACCTCAAGGCTCAGGTCGAGAGAGATAGCAGGATTCTTCAAGATTCAAAGCCAGTTATTATCGACAGCACTGGCCCTGAAAAAGAACTTTTGAAAAATCTCTATGGTCAGTCCGCTGAATTACGCGCAAGAGGGATGGTTTCAAAAGCAGCGGAGCTTGAGTCCTCCACAATTGCGGCAACGGAGCAGCATCGTCAGCAAATTGCTGAGCAGGATTTAAAAAACTATTCCAGAAAACTGGATGAGTTTGCAGCTGAGCAACGTGAGGCTCGTAGCCGTATTGATAAGAACTCCAGCGAGGTTCTGCGGATCGAGTCAATGGTTGAGCGCGGAGCCTCGATTCCAGACTTTTTTATCATCCTCGTGTGTGTTGGCTTTGCAGTCAGCCTTGAAGTCTTTCCAAGCTTGATCCTCGCAGCGCTTGCCTCCCTAAAGGTTACTCAGCATCAGACTGCATCTACTGAGCCTGTAGCAGTGCCTAATTGCCCTGCTGGCGATCTTGAGCACCACGAGCCTGTTACGCATTCCCATGTTGACCAAGACGTCTCGACCGAGATCAGAGGCTATTCAGCTGACGACGAACACCTTGTTAAGCAGTTGCTTGAGATGATCTCGATGACTGCACCTGGTGGCGCCGTGAAGATCGAGGATTTCGCCACCAAGGCTTCGGTCGGTACGCGAAGAGCCAGCTCGCTTTTCAAATTCGCTGCGGATGCTGGATTCATTGAGATTCGTGGAAAAGGGTACAAAAAATGTTTGACATCAAAAGAAAATGCTCTTGCATGACCTGAGGCACAACTATAGTATCAACTTATGGCACTCAAGTTGACACTCAGGTTGACACTCAAGTTGACACTCAGGTTGTGCCTTGAAATGGAGGTGAAAGATGAGCACAGCAGTTGACATCAGAAAGCGCAAAGGTGCATTCGGGCCACAGCCGAAGCCGGACGCAAAGCGTGAGCGTGTGACTAGCTATTTCAGCCCCGAGGACTACAAGCTCTTGGGCCCTCTGATTAGCTTTTTTGAGATCCGAGAGGGTCGAGGAATCACTAAGTCTGAGCTAGTCAACCTCCTGGTCAAAGACAAGGCCGACGAAATCGGTGTTGCTTTGAACGGTAGGGACTGATCATGGCCAAGCAGAATTTTCCTTTTCTTGAGGTCGTAGAGGCCCCTGAAACAAGGAGGAACCGCGATATCTTTTCACATCGAAAAGCGATTGATGGAAAGTATGCAGAGTATATTCTCTTACTCGAAGAGCTTGCGATATCCCTTGGCGTCAAGAAAGCGGATGTATATAAAGTAGTATTCCCTGCTATTGCCGATGTAGGCTTTAGTAGAAACGGAACCCTTGATATCTACGTAGAAGCCACCGATACAGTTCATCGTTTACCGTTTAATTATGGAAGCATTGACGAGTTTCTGGCGGAAGCACGAACTTGGGATCTAACTTCGAATAAGACCAAAGAGTCTAAAGAAGTAAGCAGAGAGAAACCAGTAAGTAACAAGAATCAGGCCGAAGAGCCTGGTGAGAAAGAAGATAAAGTATCTGTGGAACAAGACCTTTCCCAAGAGCCAGGCATAGATCTGGATCTGAATCTGGATTTTTCGCAGGCAAAAAAATAGGCCGTTTTGCTGAACCAACAGCAAAACAGCCTTTGTAAGTGACACCGGAACCCGACTAAGAGATCACAATGTCATTAGAAGATGAAAAGAAGCCTAGCGATAGGCCAAGAAAAAAGCAACCCCCTAAGCCAAAACCAGCCAGTGAAATCAAGGGTTCTGGCGATTTGGAGGGACAGGTGTCGGAGCTCGTTACGATGCTTCGTGGCCTCAATTTCCCTGCGATCATCGCTCAGCACGAAGATCTCAGTAGCAGAATCGAAGCGGCTGAAGAACGCTCGAAACAAGCTGAACTACGCGCCGAACAAGCTGAAACTAAGGCTATTGAGCTGAAAGAGCTTTCTGACCGCTTATGGACGAATTTCAGTGTTGTTGAAACATACCAGGGCTCCTTTAAGGCCATTGAGGAGAACCTGGAAACCTTGAGTAAGAGCGTTCACAGCGTTTCTGGCGAGCTCAAAAATCTGACCACCGGTCTGGCAGACCAGACAGCTGGCCACCAGCTCGTCTTGGATGGGTTCAACAGCGAGATTGCTCGAAACGCTGAGCAAAACCGTCTGACAGCTGAAGCTCTCACTGGTATCGCTGCTAGCCAGGTTGAGACTGCCAGCAAGGTGAGTGAGCTTGTTGGTCACGGCCAAGAGGTGTCCAAGCAGCTACCGCTCCTCCTGGAGAGCGTCGAGAGCCTGGATGTTGTGCTCAAGCAAGTCGATGAGGCCATCAAGCCGCTCGCGACACGTGGCGACATCCACGACCTGTCCGAAACCACTCGTCTGCGTCAAAGAAGGACGATTCGGGCTGCACTGGCTCTTGGTAGATCTGGGGTCGAGAAAGCCTTGACCACGGTGCGTAAAAATCAGATCACGATCATTCGTCAGGCTTTGAAAAACGCTGCCCGGTTTACCAATGAGACTGTAAAGGCTGCTGTCAAAGACACCCGTGAGACTTCCGAGGCGCTTTTGGGAGCCGTTGAGGGGGCCGCATCTGAGATCGTCGAAGCTAAAACTACGCTCAGGTTCGGTGCCGATAGCATCGTCAAAGCGCAGCGTCAGCTCGTAGAGATCGGCGCCTTCGCTGAGAATCAAATCGCTTCCTCGATGAACCTGGTTGTCGCTCAGACGGAGCCACGAATCCGCCAGCTATTCGAGCAACTGGCTGACAGTGCTGACCTCAAAGCGATTCCTGCGCTTGCCAACCAGTTCGAGCTCATGCTCGATGCAGTCGATGAGCAGAACCAGAAGCTGGTTGCCATCGGTGAGAACACGATCTCAAGCAACAACGCGATGGCTGTGGCCAACCGAGATCTGGGTAACCGCATCGGGGAGATCATGGGTGTTACCGAACAACTCCACGCTCGCTTGAGTGATGAGACCCTCGAAAAAGTTGCTAAAAAGATTGAAGCAATTGCCAAGGGTATCAATCAAGATTTCGAACAGTACAAAGGTGGCATGACCGGTCTGTTTACTAATCTCACGGGCGTTCTCGTTAATCGACTGGCCGGCGAACTTGATGCGTTCGTTAAGAGCAACCGCATTAGCGAAGCCGAGATTTCCGCCATTGGTACTGAGATTTCAGAACTTGTAGTAACCCGAGTTTTGAGCGCTGTGCTCGAAGATGCTCGGAATGAAATGTGATGACTAATAAAAATAATAATAAGGGGCACACATGGCAACCGAACACTATCTCACGATCCAAATTGCTGGTGAGCGTGAGGAAGACTTTTTAAGAGAAGCCTACGAAGACTGTGTGGAAGCAGAGGCTCAAAAGCAGCCTGTTTTCCCACTTCCGCCTGAGGAGCTTGATCTTGATTATGAGCTTCCTGATGACACAGATTTTTACGATGGTTCCATCGAGGCTGCTGCTGACGGTGTAAGGGCGCCTAAGGCAAGGCCTGACCCGCTGGAAAAACGTAAGCCTTGGACTGATCGTGCTGACGCTTTTCGCGAGTTCAGGTATCGCACCAAAGATCGTGACACCGTAGGGCCTGACAGCATCCAGCCCTTCATCGACCTGCTGCCCAACCTCGAGCTGGGAGGGGACTTTCGCGATGTCATCGAGGGATTGATGGAGCGTGGAAAGCTCAATTCCCTCACAGACCTTTCGATGCTGTTTCGCAAAAAGCTGGATGATGCGATTCGTTACAACCGTTTTGACGCCGCAATCCTGCGGGAAGCAGACACATTCTTTTCGAGCGACCGCCGTGTGCTCTCGCACCTGGGCGGGCACCCAGAGACTAACCTCAACAAGACCAATGCGTATTTCTTAGCGTCAGCGCACCCAGGCATTTACAAGATCTTTGCTGGCATTTTCATTGCCGATCTCAATACGCGGTTACAGACGAGATTCATCCAGGCGCACGCTACAGAAGACTACGCCATTGCCTATAGCGAGCTATCTAAAATGGCGTATGCCGCAGGGGCTTATGCCGTTGAGCAAGGTCTTGCAGACGCAGCGCAACTGGACGCTGAGCGTACTATTGAGCGTGTAGTCAGTGCCGAATTTCGCCGCTTCTCCCAGCTCAAGGCAGAACGGGTTCGTCGCACAAAGGGGCTCACTGATCTGGCTGACAACCAGGCACTCCTCTTTGGCAGGCGTTTCAGGCTGAGGAAGGGGGAGGGACGTAGCCAGCGCCTGGAACGTTACAAGCAAGAGTATCCGGCCTGGGCAAAGTCACGTATTGCCGAGCTTGAAAAGCAGCACCTTCGACCTGTCCTTGCCGCTGCCTATGCGCGTAAAGCCGGTGCCTTGTCTGTAGCTCCGGAACACTTCAAAGCTGCAGATGAGCTCATCAAAAAGGCTCGCACCGTGCCCGGCACTTTTGATCGCGTAAGTGATTTGATTTCGCTGGCCACCGGAAACGATCCCGAAATATCTAAACCCCTTCTGCAGTTTTTCGACAAGAGCCGACGTCGTACAGAGCTTCTGAGCGAGATCTACCTGCTCGGACGGACAAGCAGCCGCGTGCATGACGGACGCAAGGTCATATTGAGCAAAGACAGGAAGGCCGGCGATCAGTTGGCTGCAGACGCGATCATCCGCTCTGACCTTGGCGTGCCGTCAATGGCCTCGGTGCAGGCGGCCCTGTCCAGCACTGGGTACAGTGTCACTTCGTTGCTCAATGCGGTTAAGCGCCGTGGTATTCCTGGTGTTAGCAGATCTACAACCATGGCGATTGAAAAGATCGAGCAGAGAATAGAGTCAGCAGCCGGCACACCTGCCGTCTTGGGCTCTGGTGGCATGTCGATTGACGATTTCCAGGCTGCTAAAAAGCATCTCAAGGCTATTTTGCGATCAAAAATTAAGCCGTCGGCAGTACGTACAGCGACAGACGGGAGCGCAGATGTGATTCCGAAGCCGGAAAAACCCAAAAAACCAAAACGAAAGCCTAAAGAAACAAAAGAAGACGGAAAAGATTTTGAAAAATAACTTCAAAAAGTTTTAAATCTTTTGTAAAATAATCCAAATATTTTTGGAATTAATCATGGCAGTTCAGAAAAAACGGGGCCGTCCAGCTGTTCTCACTACTGAGCGAGTGGAGCAGCCTCAGCGATACGTGATCGACCCCGAAGCCCTGGCTGCCGGAATTTCGAAAACCTCTCAATCACCTGACCAGAGTCGTCGACAGAAGACTCTGGAAAAAAACCAGAAAACCGCTGAGCGCATTGAGCTATCTCTCAGCGAAAAGAGGCCGTTCGATCCCGAAATGGTTTCGCCTGGTTGCGATTACGCAATGATCGATCCCCTCCCACTGGGAGGCCCAGAAAATCACATTCTTCACATCCACACTCGGGGCGAGGCAGATCTTTACGCTGCATTCGACATTGAGTCGTCATCGCTCCTGGCGACGAATCTGCACCATGCCGTGCTGATGCGAATTAAGCCGGGAGAGTTCATCACTGTCGGCTTGAATGATAAGCCAGTGGTTTTCTGTCGCGAGTGGGTCGATGACACAACCCGCGCATTTGTAACCGGACACCCCTTGGTTACACGCACCTGGAGTGCCGCGAAAGACTCCCTGGTGGGTGTTATGCGGACGCTGATCGATTACACCACCGCAAAGGGCACCTCGTCTGGCAGGGCAAAAATTCTCGCGCACTACGGAGCTGGCTTCGACTGGTCAGGTCTCGCGATGCTTCTAGGCATCGATAGGCATTATGGGATGAAAGAAGAATTCATCCATAAAGGGAAAAAGCGAACCCTCGATTGGTCTGTCGAGGTCATGGGTGACAAGCCAAGGATCGTGATGAAGTGCGGCTCGGGTGCATCGCTGCGCATAGAGCTCGTGGACAGCAGTTGGACGCTCTCTGGGTCGCTTGACGTGCTGAGTGGCGAGACGAAAAAAGGGGTGCTGCCGCTGATGTTCAGCAACCCTGACCGCTGGCTAAAAGCTGAAGGATACGACGTCCCACCAGATGATCTAAACGTCTACCGGAAACAAGCCCACCTGGCTGAGATCGACGAAGAGGGCAAGTGGGTGACTCACTACCGCTTGACCGAAACCGGCGAATTGACACGCACCGTGCTTGCAAACATCAGTGAAGATCAGCCGTTCCCTACCAAGCATGGGTTGGTGAGCAAAGAAGCACATGCTGCGATAACACACTGGAAGCAGACGCTCACTCAGCGTGAGCTCGATTATTCCAAGAGCGATGTGATCGTTCTTGCGAATGCGTACAACAGATTCGCAGACGTCAGTAAACGAATCGGTATCGCTGGGCCTTATCCATTTAACACCAGTGCCATGATTGGGCACTCTGCTCTTGTCCAGGGCGTATACCAGCGGTTTACTGGAAGAGATGAGCAGGGCAACGAAAGGGCCAAGAATGCCCCTGAGAGAGCGCGGTACGCGTTTTTTAAAGACAATATCATGGCGCTACTACCGCACGATAAGTCGCTCTATGTTGAGCAACATGGACACCTCCCAAAGAAGACTGATGAAGAGCTGAGGGAAGCCGAACTCTCCGATCCTGAAGATGAGGAGAGCCGGGGAGATGATGAGCCGGATAAGCCCAGCGTAGTTTTTCAGCACACCGGTATCGTTACTCGAACCCGTGGCCAAGCTGTCATTGTCAAAAACCCAGTTTACTGCACCAAGCGGGTCAACCAGGAGTTCCGGAGAGTTCAGCGCGGTGGACGTTGCGAGGTTTTGGCTGCGAGAAACCTTCCTGGCACATCGATGGTGTCCATCGATGCAAAGTCGATGTATCCATCAGTGATGGCCCGGGGCGTTTCCATGCGCATCACCATCGACGGTCAGCAGCGTGAGAGCGCGGTACTGCGAGACTTCGTGGATCCACGCTTTCTGAAGTCGGGTTGGTCGTGGCAAGAGTGTGGAAAAGAAGCGTTTGCTGGAATCGAATTTGATGCCATCCAGCAGCCCGGAGTTCTATATGACACCTTCGTTGTTCGAGGGCGGATCAGTGCACTCAAGTTTCTTCAACATCGCGGCGGGATGTTTTATGTAAAGCTCCCGCGCAGCGCGTGTGACGCGTTCAGGAATATTCCAGTCATTCCAGTCAACACCTTCGGAGCAGATACCGATGCGCGGCTTGTTTTCCCAGACTGGAAGGGGATGCTTCACACATATATTACTGGCGAAGAGCTGGCTTACTATCTAAGCGAGCCGACTGTTGATGATGATAGCGTTGAGATCGACCTAAACCGATCTGTTCATGCAGCGCTGATCACTACCCCATTCGGGGGCGTCGTCGGTGATCTGTTTGTTGCACGTAGTGCTGCTCAGGCAGAAGCAGAGCAACTCGATAAACAGGCGAGAGATGCACACAGCCGAAGGCTTGCTGGAGAGAATATCTCGAAAGATGCCGTGGATCAGTTGGAGAACAGGGTTCGAGCCAAAAAAGCTGAGGAAGATATTCTCAAGCGGATCATGAGCTCGGCATACGGTACGCTCGCTCAGCAAAATGCCCCCGAAATCGACATCGATCTGGAAAACCTGCACCAGATCTCAGGCGTTCTTCTCAGGCTAAAAATGGAAGATCCTCTGTGGGCTTCGGCAGGCCTTCATGCCAAACATCTGGATGGCCTTGTCCGTGAGCTTTGCGAAATACATGAGCCTGCCCCTGTTGCAGGGATTGTTGGATGGCAAGAGCTGATTGAAAGCACCAACTTGATTGCCAAGCTGCTGACTCCCGGCTGGAAAGTCATTCGCGGCGCTGAAGCTGCCGTTTCGCGAAAGGGAACACAGCACGTCAGCATTGAAGACGTTATTGAAACCATCAAGCTGAGAGTCGACAAAAAGAACCTCCTGGATGCCGCTGAAGGCGATGAGAGCGACGCTATTCGCAAGGCCCTTAATCTCTATCAACGTCGATTCAAAGCCCTGAGCGCATGCTTTAAAGGCCTTTTCCAGGATTACGCAGAGAGCCACCTTGCCAGGTACTCAACAAATACAACGCGCTCACCGTCAGGTCGTAACGTTGAGCATGTGCTTCTTTCGTTACTAGAGAGCACCGCAGCTTATGCCATCCGACCTTGGGCGACCGCAATCACAGCCAAGGCTCGGGTCGCGCTTCACCTTGCCATGCGAGCGGTGCAGCAGGCTGGGGCCGCACAAGTTCTTTACTACGACACTGACTCTGTACACTTTTCAATCTACTGTGACGAGAGCCAAGACCCTGCTTTGCTGGCCGCAGAGATGCTGAAGAATCAGTCGTTCATCAAGATCGGTAATCAGCTTGGACAGTGGCAAATCGAACGTAAGCGCGTCCGGCGTGGCCTGGCCGTCGCCGGCAAGGGTGAGAACGCTGACTTCCTCTGCCGGCACGTGTATTACGCATCTAAAAAGGTCTACGTCATGGCTGATGCCGAAAGGAACGTCCTTGATTGCCGCGCCAGGGGGATCACCCGCTCTGATGCCAGACGCCAGGCTGCGTTCTTGGATTACTCCATGAGAATCTCGAAGCTCGGAGATCGGCGTGGGATTCGTGTCGACAACGAAGCCCGGATCGACCTGATGGCTGCAAAGAAGATCTCCAGCACGGTGATAGGCATGGACGGTAAGCCGAGGGCCGTACACAAAAGAATTCGCGGCCTGTTTGCAAACTTCACTCGCATTTATCCGGATCAGTATTCGTCAATGCCGACCGTTTTCGACCCAGCCGAACTTGGGTATGAAGAAGGCCAGGAGGTGAACGCGAAAGAGCTTGCGAACGCCTTTTACGAGCAATTGCCGTACAAGAAGGTTGCCCGAGGTGGTTCGGAATTTTATGGACTCGAAGAAGCTCTCTCCGACTATAAGCGAAATTGGTTTATCGCTAAGGAACGGGTAGACGACGCTCGCGCAAATATCTCTCATGAGATTGATGAGGTATTTGAAAAGGTTAAAGCTGCGAAGGGATCTCTGTTATTTGATTCTGACTTGCAAGAGCAACTGTTAGGACAGAAAAATAACGACGGCTTTATACCGTTTTAAATTACAATGGATTTGCGCGAGGCGAATATGGTAAAGAAGGATATGGCAAAAGAACTGCTGGATCATAATAATAAACACTGCGGTTTCGTGGCTACCGATGCGAACGACTTGGTGATATACAGCCATCACCCAGAAACTTCAGACTTCGGAGTGTTTCACTTCAACAAGTCTGGACTGGTTTTTGCGAACGCCAAATCGGGGGTGGTGACATTCTCAAGCAAAGTAACCGATAGGATTTGGATTCCAATCCTGCGGTCAATGCACAATGGTATTGCAACAGTTCTCATTAATGAGCTGTCTGAAATATTCAAGCAGCGTAGCGACTTTGAGCGCATATCGGATATACCAGAGGAGCTTTTAGTTCAGTACGGTCAGCACGAAGCTCAAGTCATAATTATTCATGCCGATCAGCATTTACTAGGTTTGAATATTATTGATATTCAGCCCCTTGATGACGAAAGCTCCATGGTCTCGGCAGAGGTGGTTTTGTCCGGTGCTGAAATAGAGCTCGACCTGGACAACGGCAACATTGAGCATTTCAAGATCCCAGGTTTTGAAGGGAAAATATCTTTGAAGCTCTCTGTTCCGGCAGACCTGGTACAGACACCAATCTTTTCGCACCTGGACATCAAACATGGGGAACAGAAATTTACTGTCGACCCCATGATGGTGGCAGCCATCAAGCGTGGCGTGGTCGTTGAGCTGGGCTGAGCTCACCTTCCTTGTTGACTGGCACATCCCCATAACTGTACATTAGCAGTACATGAGGAAGCCATTCTTGCGGGGACGCTAATGAAGCTTGAGAAAATTATCGCGGTCGTCAACGACAAGGGTGGTGTTGGCAAAACCCTCCTGGCAGTAAACATTGCATACATCCTGGCCAGACGCTTTGGGAAGACAATGCTGCTGGATTTCGATGGTCAATCTAATAGTAGTATTTTCTATCGGGAAGACTTTCAGGATCTGATCGGCGCAGAGTCTATATTCACTCGAGATCCTACAATCAATGCAGTGCAAGCCATGGTTGGTGACAATGAAGTCGAAGGGCTTTTCATTGCTACAGCGACCAAGCGGTTGAGTGAAAATGCAGCCCAGGCTGCAGCTGCTAACTATCCCCTACTTGACTACCTACTGCGAACTGCACTTAGGAATTACGAAGGTGATTTCAAGTTTGCAGCTATTGACTGCCCACCAAGCCCAAACAACTTGGCTAAAAATAATGCTATCGCTATCGCGAGCGATATAATTGTGCCTGTCATTGCTGACATTTCATCCTTCCAGGGTGTAGTCGGTGTCGTCGAACGAATTGCCTTGGTAAACAATGAGGAGCCAACCGTCCATATTGTAACCAACGCTTATCAGCAGACCCACAAATCGATGAACCGCAGGGTCGAGGGCTGGATGGATGACTTGGAGGAGTCTCTTCAGTTAATGCTGAACAGCAACAAAAACAGCAATCCAGTTAATGTTGTTTTTCACCGAGACATTAAAATTCCAACAGCAACCGCTGCGACCGAAGCGCATTCGCTTTATTACCCGCTCGATGTAGCAGTCAGAGGAAGTCATACAAACTACATGATTCATCGACTTGTTGAGAGGGTTTTGGGTAATGCGTAAAAATTTGAAAGTCCGCGAAAAAAGCACAATTAGATCTGCGGTGGAGTCTGCTACTGCTAATCAGCAGAGCCTGGTACCAGAACCTCAGGAGCTGGCAGAGCCTGTGGCAGCTTCTGAGCATGCTCCGGTGCCAGTTGTTGAGGAGTTCCTGGCGAACCGTTCTGCAGGCCGTGCACCTGCAGAGAAGCCGAGAACAGCGGACATCCGTCTCACGCCGGGGCAGATGAATCTGATCGAAGAGGCTGCACGTGACCACAATGTGGCGATGAAGTCGTTTGTGCTGTTGAGCGCCCTGGCTATGCGAGATGCGAGCCCTGACGACGTCGTCGAGGCCTCGATGAATCTCAGCAGGACTGAGCTTGAGTACGCGAGTGAGCGGATGACACTTAAGTGCTCTCCGATGTATGCCGAGGCTGTGCTGCCTGACCTCACCAATCGCTTTAATGGCAACACCTCCCAGGGACTCAAGGCCTGGGCAGCTCATGTTGCAAACCTGCCCCGGGAACAGTCTATGGAGCTAATCCGTGGAGCTATCAAGCTCGATCTGCGTCGCGGCTATCATGTCACTGCACCGTTCCGCTATCGCAGGACTAAAGCCTGATTCAGTTCGTCCTCCAAGTTTCGACCATTTCGGCGCCGTGCTCATCGATCCAGTCCTTGAGCTTGCCGGCGACCTTCTTGCCGCTGAAAACCTCCCCGGTGTGTGGGTTTAGGTACTCTTTAACCCGCCGAGGGTTTTTGGCGATGTAGCCTTGCTGAACCTCTGCAGTTGACGAGAACCCCAGGTGCATCGCGACATCCTCTGCGGTAAGTCCTGAGGATTTGATGATCTCGTCGATTTGCTCCAAGGCCGCAATTTTCGCTTTGATCACTGGATTCTTTGCCAGCTCTTCCTGCTGTTGCATAAGCAGGCTCATCTGACGCTCGATATCCAAATATTTCGAAACTTTAGACTCGGTCACGGCATATCCTTTAGAAAAGATTCTTGCAATCATTTTGAATCTTTTACAAAAAAAATCAATTTTTTATTTAAAATAATTCACAAATATTTTCTAATTAGATACTGAGCGGTTTCTGCATGGCTTGCCAGCCATGGGACTCACCGAGCAGCTTTAGTAGCCTTAAGAGGTCTGCTGATGGTGATTGATGAGCATTGCTCAGTTGCGCATACACGTCGGATGCAAACGTCCCTGGTTTCTTTTGCTGGAAGAGCATGCCCATCACCATTGCGCCCTTGAGCATTGCCCGGTCGATCACCAGGCTGGAGTTCATGCTCCTGTCGACCAGTGTTTTTATGGCCACCGACAGGTTTGGATCTATGTCCTTGAGCTGAGAGAGGACAGCAGAGCTCAGATAGACAGATACCTGCACCTTCTTTTCGCCAATTGGCTTGGCAGGGCGTCCCGTGGGCTTTTTGAGATCCATTTGAGTCAAGCTCTGGATGATGTGGCGTCAGGCTATCGATCCCTGCACTCAATGGGTAATGCATTGTTTTTTCCATTACACCTCCATTGCCCCTGCCCCTGCCTCGGGTGCAAGCAGGTCGACATTATCGATCCTACTTTTTCCTACCTTTGCGCCGCGCTTGCAGCGCGCCGTTCGGCGCATGCCCTAAACCCCAATGAATACGGGGCCTGACGGGGCTCCAAATTTTCAGCTGTGCGCCGAGGAAAAACTTATTAGTCAAAATAGACTAATAAAGTCGAATTTTTCCGCTTAATTAGTCATATCTGACTATTAGCGCAGGAAATAATTTTCGCCGCGCGCGCCAATCGCGCTATAATGGTCAGAACTGACTAATAGCGCTATTTTTCTGCCCCTAACAAGTCAGATTCAGGCATTAGGAAAAATTAAAAGAGGTCTGCCATGTCTTTCATGCATCTGCTCAGCTCTCCCGCAGAGATCGCTCGTGACGTGGGGAAAAATGCCAAAAAACTACGGCTATCAAAAAACCTCACGAGGAAGACCCTGGCAGAGCTTTCAGGGGTATCGGAGTCGTCGATCCAGCGGTTCGAGACTGCAGGTTCTATTACTCTCGAATCGATGATTCTGCTGGCCACCGCGCTCGATGAGCTAACTCCGGTAACGACCCTGTTTAAACCTTCGCAGCCGAACTCCCTCACAGAGCTGAAAAACTCAAAGCGTAAACGGGGTACTAAATGAAACCGCGCCAGGACTATCCGAAGCTGAAGCATTTCGAATCCCTCGAGGTCACCAAAAGCGGTGTGAAGGTTGGTGATCTGTACAGGGAGGAGGGAAGGGGGATTTTTTTTACTTACGACCCGGGATGGCTCGCTACAGGCTTCAACCTGTCGCCGTTCACCATGAAATTCGACGACAAGCCTCAGCTCGCTCGTTCTCCTGATCTGTTTGATGGATTGCATGGCCCCTTTGCAGACTCTCTACCAGACGGCTGGGGCCTGCTGCTAATGGACAGATTCCTCAATGCCACATTTGGAGAGGGAACTGAATACACAGTTACTGCCCTGGATCGGCTCGCTTATATGGGCGACCGAGCCATGGGAGCGTTTGAGTACCATCCAAAAGCGGAAAGAGAAGAGCTGAAGGGGACACTTAACCTTGCAGAGCTCTTCGAGGACTCGGTGGAAGTCCTGTCGGGCGAAACCTCGGCAGTGCTTACTAAGCTCAGGCTTGCAGGGGGATCGCCTGGTGGTGCCCGTCCTAAAGCGATTGTCGCAATGTCTCCCAATGGACAGCATGCAACGTCCGCGTTTGGGCCAGTTCCACCAGGCTATGATCACTGGATCGTGAAATTCAGGGCACCAGGTGAGCCGGTTGAAACTGGCGCAATTGAGTATGCCTACTACCTGATGGCCAGGGACGCAGGTGTCGACATGGCTGAGTCGACTCTCCTGAACCTGGCCATGCATGACGGGAGTCGCGAGCGTTTCTTTGCAACAAAGCGCTTTGACCGGCAGGGCGATAACAAGCTTCACATGATCACGGTTTCTGCGCTTATGTACGCGCCTTTTAAACTGCCATCAATGGACTACAGCGGGCTACTCAAGCTCACAAACATGCTGACGCGCAGTGCTGCAGAGGTCGAAAAAATGGCCAGGGTGATGGTCTTCAATTCCCTGTTTCACAACTACGACGATCACACGAAAAACTTCGCATTCATCGGGCGTGAGCCAGAGAAGCCTGGTGAGGAAGCTAAGTGGACGCTTGCGCCGGCATACGACCTGACTTTCTCAGAGGCCAGGGGTGAGCACACCACGGCATACAACGGTCGAGGAAAGGCAACCCGGAAGCTGATTCAGGAGCTGTGCGCAGACTACAAGTACCTCAAGCCGAACGACTACATTGAGCAGACGCTAGCCGCATTTGCCCAGTGGGATGACATTTTCGAAAGCGTCAGGATTCCCTTCAAGGCAGGCTCAGGTTACAAAACCGTGCTGAAAAATGACCATGCAGAATTTAACCTGATACGTCCTACCAAGCGCTGACACCCTGTAGAGGAAGATGGGAATGGTTAGAAAAATGCTTAATTCCCTGCTCGACTGGATTCTCTTCAACGACGAAATCCCCGGAGAGAGCTTTGTGAAGCCTGGGGAGAAAGAATTGAGGGAGCGCGAGTTCATCAAAGCTGCGAATGGGCTCAAAACACTCCGTGTAACGGCTCGCGGCGGCATGGCTATTGATCCTGAGGAAATCAGGGAGCAAATCCTTGCGGCACGAGCTGAATACAAGGGGCACGTGAGCGGCTACAAGTGAAGAGTTTGGCAAATATGTATTAGTTACATATACATATTTGTTAAATATACCTCTAATTTCGTAAACGGTAAGATTGACCGGCATTATGCGCATGGGTACAGTATAAGAAAAAATAAGAGCTGATCATGAAAGCCGAAACCCCTCCGAGCACTCACCATAAGCCTAAAGAAAGCTGGCTGTTTAACATCTGGTTTGCCTTTTTCATTTTTTCGATATTTTACTGCGCGAGTAAAGATCTTCCATACGAAACGATACTCACGTTCGCGGTATTTCAGTTCTTTTGCGTCAGGTTCCTCCAAGTGATCAATGGGTTGATTAAGATCAATGATAACCTTGGGGTTAATAAACGTCGTAATAACTGAATAGAATAGACCGAGGACTGATGAGGTATGGGTATGTTAGAAGAATACGTTGAAAACGAATTGAACAAGAGTTATAGGCCGAAAAAAGGTCTGAAGCGATATCCAATAGCTAGGAGTTTATGGGTAAATCAAGAGCTATTGGATATCCTTAATCATAATACAGAACAAGCAAAGCTCAATGGTCATATCAGCCCGCACGAACCATTTCAGAGTTATGTGCGTAACTTAATAGTGAGAGATTATCTTGGTTGCTTTGACCACAAAAGAGCAGTTGACAACCGCTGATCTCATATATATCGTTGTGTTAAGAAGGGTTGCAATCCGGCACTGAAGCCAAAAGGTAGAATTAAGATGAAAACAAAATTCCAGTTTCTTATGTTGGTTTGGGGTGCACTGTTGGCTGCTATTGCTGCAGACTCTTACGGGCCTCATCGCGGCGCTTGGTTTGAATCCATTGGCCTTGGGTTTGTTCCATCTATCTGGCGATCAGTAGCAGACCAGGTAACCGCGCATGTATGGGCTGGCCCAGCTTTCTTTGTTTTCTGGCTGGTGAGTTCATTCATCCTGTTCCACCCGCGCTTGCTTGGCCGGCTGTTCGTTCAGAATAGAATCGCTAGAGCTTGATAGATAAGTTCTTTCAGAAGCCGCCTAACAGGGCGGCTTTTTTATATCTAAAAATAATCACATAAACCTTTGAATATACCTGACATATTTAAATCGGTAAGATTGTAGAGCATTATGCTGAACATTTATGATGGTCGTATATAAGTGGCCAGCATAAGGAACCGCCATGAGCAGTTCAGATAACAATAACAAGAAGAGCCAAGCCAGGAAGATCCTGCGGGAAATGATTAGCCCTATCGATGGCATAAAAGCGATGGGTCAAACGATGGGCAGGATCTCGAATAACCTCTCGGAACTCTACAGCTATGCAACAGGGAAAAATTCAAAAATACAGGCGAAGTCTGACAATTACAGTTTTGATGACATTATAAAGCGTTATCGCAACCTGAGAATATCAGCATCAATTAGCCTAATATTTGCTACCTGGTCATTTACCGCCATGTTTTACGTGGGAACCAAAAGCGGTTTAGCTACCGCAGTTCTTGCCTTTTTGCTATGCGGATTATCCTATATCGGCAAATGCAGAATGCTTTACAAAATGCGGCTATGCTTAGCGGACTGGGAGAATCACAAAAATATCTCTATTACCTGGCAGGCATACCTAAATGCCATTGCAAAGGATTGCAAAGATTTGCTGCCTCTAAAAGCGAGGCTGATCTAAATGATATTAAAATCAACTAGGTATTACTTAGCGATAATTACGCTTCTAATGTTAAGTAGCCTTCCTGCAATGGCAGCAGCAACAGATGTGATGTCCCCCTCATACCTTTTGAACAGTGACAATCTTGACCCACTTTTAAAAGGTATTTTTATAAACATTTTCGGAGCCCAATTTGTTGGTGGTGACGGTTCTACAGCTCTGTCACAAATAATCGGGTATGCAAACTACGTAGCAATGGGCGTTGCGATTCTTATCACTTCTTATGCAATGATTGGCGGCGCTTTGAATACTGCTGCATCAGGAGAAATGCTCGGTCGACAATGGTCAACAGTTTGGCTGCCTTTGCGAACTTCCATAGGCCTCGGACTTATTACACCTGCAGTCGGGAGCGCAGACTACAGTGTAATACAGACTCTAATGGCGAAGACGCTTATTGCCGGTTCAATATTTGCTAATAGCACATGGGGAATTGTTTCAGAGAACATTGTTAAATACGACACTGCTTTCACAAGCGGGCTACCTATGCCGGCTGTATCACAAGGATCCGACCTGCTGGGATCAGCGTTTTGCGCAGTAAACGAATATTACAGGCGAAATGGCGAAGGCAGATCCGATCCGTTCCCTCTATATACGATAATACAGGGAAACGATACAGGGGAGACCATATCTACCCAAGTTACGGGTGGCCCAGGTGGTACACCTTATGCCCTGTCAGGTGGTGGGACTTATATAAAATCGATTCGTTATGGGTCAACCGGCGCATGCGGATCGCAGGGCGTATTCGATGGATCAATAGCTGATCTGCAGCCTGGTACTAAAGCTGCTATCAAAGCTGCTTCTTTGGTTGTACTTGACCAATTGAACGCATCGCATCAACTGGAAAACGAAGCGAGAGCGCGCAAGGTAACATCTAGAACAATCGAGCTTTATCTTGGCTCCAACGCTAATTCGTCTGGAGAGTATGCAGGTAAATTTAGAAACGAAGCCAGAGAGCTTTCTGACGCAGGGGCTCAGATAATTGCTGAATACCCTAAGAAAATGAATGACGCGATCATGAATGCCTTCAGGTCTAACATTGATGTGGCTAAAGCGTCAGGAGAGCTCGTTCCGTACAAAAGCTGGATCATGGCTCCTGCAAACTACATTCGCTTAACCCAGCATTCCTTAGCGCCGAACACGGTTATTCAGAGCCTGAGCGAGGGACTTACCAATCCATCATGGCGTGTATGCAAACCGGGTGCTGATGACTGCCCCTACAGATCTGTAGACAAAACGGTCACGGCGCTAAGCACTGATTACACCCACGTTTCTACAATGCTTCTGGTTGGTGAGATTGAGAGCGCAACGAACACTTCCACATTCTCTGGTGCGGTGAGCAGCAACGGTTCCTCTAGCAACAGCACTCGAGGCGATGACAGCACTGGGTGCGCGGGAGCAGAGTGTAAACAAAGCCAGTTCATAACTTCATACACCTCTTCAGCGAGGGCAATTATATTTTCAGCTGATTTCCTGGCAAAAGTGGGACAAGGGGTTGCTGATGCTGATTCAGCTAAGCAGGAAGGTATAGGGCAGGTCAGCATTGGAGCATTCAATGGTGGAGCGAGCCCCGCTTTCGTACTGTCGGGTATAGGGCATTCGCTCAACACACTATTAGCTGTCACTTGGGGAACAGGTTTGGCTGGAGCTGCCCTTGCTCACGGGGTAGGCGACTCCGGCCTAGGCTTTATCGGCGGCGGTGCTGTATCTGGAGCATTTGACTACGTTGTTAAAACAATGTGGCCTGTATTATTAAGTATGCTTATGGCAGGCGGAGCGTTAGCTTATTTACCTCCTCTCGCAATTATATTCAGGTGGGTGGTGGCTGTCGGGAATTACCTCCTGATCTGCGTTGAGGCGATGACTGCTGCTCCTCTTGCAGTTGTTAAGATGCTGACACCTGAAGGAGACGGGATCGCGGGAAATGGGGTTTCACAAGCTATGCTCTTGTGGTTCCAGGCTGTTATGTGGCCGTACTTGCTGATTGTTGGGTTTATTGCATCGAATACACTAGGGTCGGTAATATTTAATTATATGAACTTCATGATGTTTAGCGGCGCCATTGACTATAACAACAGTGGCGTATTCGACTTTGCCTCAATGGTTATAGTTTGGACTACCTTAGCCCTTATGATTGTCAACGCATGCGCTGGCATGATCGATACGATTCCACGCGTTGTATTTGAATGGGTCGGTGGTGGTCTGAACAGGATGCTAAATAACAACCCTGAGCAAGCAGCTGAAAGCGCAATCAAGGGAATGGATTCGAACTTTAACGCAGGCGTTACAGCAGCCACAGGCAGCCTCAAAACCAGGATATCTGAGAGCAAAGAGTCTTAAACCACCACGAAATAAACAGCCCCAACGATTGGGGCTTTTTCGTTACTTTGATTTGTATTGAGCAAGATTTATGGAGATGCCTCATTGTTGCCTGGGTGCAGGCGATATTTGTTCCCGCGAATCCCACGAGCCTCAGTCATTGCTATCATGACGCCTTGAGCTTCGTTCTGGATCGAGTTCAGTTCTGCACCCGAGGAAATGATCATTTTGATTTTATCGAGCGCCGTGGACGCCTCTAGGCGCTTTTGCCGAATGACTGTAGCAATCCCATCGACCAGGTCACTGCGCTTGACCGGCTGAGCTGTCAACTTCGCGCTCTCGCTGACATAAGCAACAGCATGTTGGAATGCATCGATAGCTGCACGTACGTCTTGCAGCGTATTGAAGCCATTCTCTTCGAAGGCCCTGGTGATTGCAGGATCACGCTCCACAACTGCTCGCCAGATCTCAGCACCAATCATTCCCCTTGTCGATTCGAGATTCCTTCCAAGGTTTTCGCGGATGTTGTGAATTCGTTGAAAAGGGTTGTCGTGGATAAATGGATGGTCAGCCAATAACGTTTCGTCCAGCTTTGCATGAGCAAAGCTTCGAACGGTCTCAGGTAGGTTGCTCAATAACCCAGGTGCACTCTTCAATCCTTTAATTATCAGATCACCCGCTGTGACTGCTGTAGTTGCCACAAGGCATCCCGCCAGAACCATGGATTTCTCTGCGTCCCAATGTATGTTTGCCAGTTCATAAAGCTTGATGGCTGAATGGGCGCCGATAGCGAGTACCGGAATCGATATCGCAGCGTTCAAAATAAAACGCTTTCTGGCGCGCCCAAGTATTTCGGATTCTTTTTCCTCTAGATCTCTTCTAACTTTTCCTATGTTACTCATGATGGTATTCTCTTATTATTATTTATGAATAATGCCACAACCGACATTCTAAGGAGAAGTAGGAATGACCAGAGAAGAAACCGAAGAGCTTTATAGAGCAAAGGCAAGGCTGCTGTATTCGCAAGTGTCAGATGCAACCCAAAAGCTTGAAGAGATTTCGCAAAGACAAAATCTTAGCCTGGAAGACCAGGAGAGCATTATTTTGTTCACAAACAGAGCTTCAATCTATCTCCTCAAGTTGCTTGAAAATTCCGAGACTGCCAGCGGCTTGCAAAATGAGGAGACCCTTGATCTCTTTGAGTTGTCGGAGGCATTTGTAGAGTCCATTGCGGAAATCGATTAATCTGTAGAGGCGTGATGTCTTCCGTAAATTCAATATCAAAAATCTTAAGGTGGTTGAACAACCATATATTAATGCCCTTGGGTCGGTGCCTTAATAGTAATTTGACTGATTGCAATCACATCATGTCTAATAGTTACAACCGATGCCCTCAGGCTGCGCAAGGGCTCTAATAATAAAATACTTTAAGAAAGCTGATTGAGGGTTAAATATGAAGCAAGCTGCTGTGTATGCTGCAATGGTCGCAAGTGCGCTGCCTATGGCCCAAGCCAATGCAAACATCAAAGTTACATCGCCTAAACAAATGAAGCATGCTGGAATTTCTGCGGCTATTTTCAAAAGTGCTGCAACTATGGCGCATGCCAATGCAGACATCAATATTGATTCATCCAAAACGTCCATGGACGCTAAGGCTTTTGCGAAATCGTTGCTTGATAAGCAGGAGTTCGCGGATTTGATCAACTCAAATCTCAAGGATCTGTCTGTAGCGATGAAGCTCGACGACCAATCGCTCAAAATTGATGTTGGCACCTTGATCGCGTCTTTCGAGGGAGGGGATTCAACTATTCAAAATATTTACGACCCGAGCAAGGTCATGGGCTGCTACAGCAACTGTTATACGAACTGCCACGGCTCTAGGAGCTGGAGATAAATCTGCATTCGTCCCAACAGCATGACCCCATGGATCGGAGCCCCACATCTGTCCAGATTTGAAGGCCCCGATGTTTCCTGTGCGCTCATGAAAAGCTCACTTCTGTAGGTGCATATTGGCTACTGCTTGGCAGCCGAAAGCTGTCCACATCAGACCCCACCCTCGATGTTTCCTGTGCACCTCATCATCAAAACCTATATCCCTGCCCGCGTGTTTTCGAATCAATGCCTGGAATCTGTCCACATTTGAGGGCCTGTGCTCGCCGGCAGCAACTGCTCTCTCGGCTTTTGCCTTACATCTGTCCACATTTGCCGGCGACCGATGTTTCGTGTGCGCCTTGATCTAGAGGCCTTTGCTGGGCAGCCAATGTGTGACTGCGTTGCCCGGTCGGAATCTGTCCAGATTTAGGTCGCAGGCATTAGCCCTGCAGGCCCAGGTCGATGGCATCGGCGCCGGGCTGCGACAAATTCAAGACCGTTGCCCACAGAAAAGATCAGAAAACACTACCAATAGATTGAATAAAGATCTCCATAAGCCTTGATTCCTAATCTTTTTGATGTAGAGTCACCTCCCGTGACCACATTGAGACCAGAGACATGCGACCACAACGAGTTCGTGCTGTAGCAGCGATCCTTAAGGAAAAGGCTTATGAAGCCGAGTTCGGGGGCAAAACACGCGGGAAATTCATCCTGTCCCGAGAAGGGTTGAAGCGCCTTCTGGATCTCCCACGGCTCAGTGACGCAACCCTGTCCCAGATCTCGGAAGCATGCCTCGCGGCAGACCTCGTCATGATCGATCTTGACCATAGCTTTGCCTTTGTAGACATCGACTTCGTCACTAACTGGAGGAAAATTCCCGTGAGCCGGGTCAAAGAGCTCACCGAGGTGGTGAACAGTCAGGACGAATTGGGTGACGACGATTAATTTTGATTCCGAGTGGATAATTCAGTTTCGGTCGTTATGTTCATGATGGCATTCACAACCATGAGTACAGAACATGCAAGATTTCAGCTTCAAGTCCTTCATCCTGGGTGTCGCCCAGGGTGTGCTGATCCAGTTTATCGTTAACACCTCGGCTGGCATCGGTGGGGTGCCCGTCAATTCGCCAGGCTGCTCAGCGCCGACGCTTACGCCGGCATTGATTACTGTTCAGGCACCCTGCATTTAATTCAAAGATAACTGATGCATCAGGCCTTTGTTTTTAATAGTAGATAATTGATCGATTCTGGCCTGCGGTCATGACCACCCAGGCCTGTAATTCATATATGGATATATAAACCTCTGGCACTCATTGCTTGTTGAACTTATTATGGTAAAAACAATAATGAGCCGCGACATGAAAACACTAAGATATTCATTGTTAACTTTATCAATTGGAGTCCTTCTGTACCCGGTAACCTCAACTGCCTTGGAGTTTCTTGTAGAAGATCCGGCTAAACAAGTGCAGAAATACTATGAAAATATCGCTAGAGCTGCTGAATCCATAAAAACTCAGATTGAAAAACAGGCGATCATTTCCGCAATGGCTTCATTCGCAGAGATGGGCGTTGAGAACGTCAACAACGGCTTTGCCAACGTCATTGCGCGCCTGGACAAGGGAGAAGAAGAAAGGCAGAACCTGGAGCAGCTGGAGCGATCACAGCCCGCAAGCGATGCCTGCGCAACGCTCACGCTCACCGCAGGACTGAATGAAGGCAGTTGTTCATCAGTCACTCAGCAAGAAACACTTGTTAGAAGTCGCTCTGCACTGCAAACGCTAGCAACTGCAGGCGGGATCATTAAACAGGGTGAAGAAGTAGACTATCAACAAATCAACATTGCAAACATGGAGGCTGCTCGAGCTATTGTCGAGGAGTGCGCGGGGCTTGACGGTAACTGCGAAAAACCTGATCTACTGTTCTCACCTCCCAATCGGACTCTATCGGCAAAAGAATATCGCGCAGTTCAAATCCAAGAGGACATTGCAGTAAACCCAAAAATCAAAGTTCCGTACGCGGCAGGCTTGGATCGGGATAGCGCAGCCTTCAAGCGAGCTCAGGTCGATGATGTTCGACGCGAAAACATGCGTAATGAAATCAGAAGCGCGAAAGAAAACCTCTTGATCACATTAAATGGAACGCTGGTGGATGGGGTTAGAAAGCCTGGGCAGGTAGAGCTCTACCAGCGGTACGTCGACGACCGGATGGGCAGCACCGACTGGATCTGCGAAGTCACCAATGCTTGCCCCGCTGGCCATGTCTATGCACCACCAGCCGAGATCGAAAAACGGATGATTCAGCTAGATGCAGTGATGCTTGATCTCAGTCTCAAGCAGTACCAGTCGGCTCTTAGAACAGAGAGCTACTTGAGTTCTATGCAACAGCTCAAGGTGTCACCTCTTTGAGCCAGATAACGACTATGCCACCGGCGATATGAGTCCCAGCTCGTGTAGAGCGTGCAGGCCTTCTTCATCGTCAACGGTTGAGAGATCAGCGGAAGACCAGGTGGAGATCTCACGCCTGAGAATTTCGCCAGTTTTGAATGGCATTGTTGAAATCGCATCGAGCATGCCAACACGCGGGTTTTGCCAGCGGTCATGATCGTCCAGCTGCAGAAAGTAGCAATCGCTCTGGTCTGAAAATAGCAATTTCGCCGATGGGCCTAGGTGCAGGTGCTCGCGCATCAAAGCCAGCGCAGAGCCTTTTCCGCGCACCGCTTCAACCGCAACAACCAGTCGGTTCGGGCAGATTGGCACGTCATTTTGGGGTGCTGTCATCTCGTGGCTCCATACGTCATCTCTCCACAATATTACCCCACGCAGCATGCCCAGAAATCATGCCGGGATTTCTCTGACGATGTCCCCTTTGATCACGTACTGATTTTTTACGTAGTCTCCCTCATCACCAGGGGCTTTATCGACAACGATCATGCCGTGCGTAGCGAGGATCGATAAGCCGTCTCTCAGAGAAGTCCACTGCACAGCAGCCCTGTTTCTCAAATTCTCGACATTGATGCTCGAGATCCTTGCTTGATTCGGTCGGACGATCAGTAGCACGGCGTAGATCTTAAGCGCCGCAAGCGCTTTTTCTCCACGTCGAGAAATCTTCGGCAGTTTCTTCACGACCTCGTTGTTCGGGATCTTGTAGTAGTACCCGTCTTTTTCTGCCTCGAAATGCGGGCATACCAACGTGTACTCCGACTTGAGTTTTCCTCCACCGGGCTTATGTCGAATCCACCCTCGCGCTTCCACGTCAACCAAGGCCTGGCGAACCATGGGCCGGCTTAATCCCGTGCGCTCCATCAGCTCGCTGACAGAGGAGACGACCGTGTATGTCTTCGCATTAGGGGTCATCGTTGCAAGAGCGAAGACCACGCGAAGCATCGCCTGAGATCGCCCTGCATGAGCACCTCCGCGAAGGAGCGCAATCTCATCAGACCACCATGCCGGCACTTTCGACCAGGGCCTCATTCCTTGTCCTTCTTTTTCACTGATTCCAGCACTGATAGAGCTTTCCACGCTACGCCGAATGCTGCAAATGCCAGCAATGCGATAACTCCCGAAGGCCCGCTACTTACGATCTCTTTAGCTAAATCCAACATAGCTGCTAGCCCTGTTTCTCTACGTTGTGTCCTTTGTACTTCAAAGAGCAGAGTCGCTTCTAGAGAGACCTATATTTTACTAAAGCAAAAAATCCCTTATTTATCAGAATCTTAAGTATGAATTTGATGATTTTTAGGGGGCAATGAGAGGTATAAGATTTCCCCCTAATTTACCTTTCGTTGCCCCCTGAAACGGCCATTTTGCGATTTCACTCGAACTGCAAGGAGACCTAATAGCTCATTTTTTATCAGTTGAACTCACGCCAAATCACCCTCGGTCATCGCGCCGTCCTTGCTCAATACTTTTAGCAACGGCATTGAGTTCCTCCTGCAGAGAGACCGGCGTGGACGTCTCATACAGAGCCAGAAACGCTTCCTGGGCATCCAAGACCCGTTCGATTTTTCGCTGTTGTTCTGCCTCGCGTCTTTTTTTCAGAAAATCAAACATCTTCAGTACCTCGTCATATGGGATGTAAGCATAAGCCGTAGAAAACAGGTCTTTTTGAGCGGGTTTCCCAAAAAAACAGATCTTGGCCATCAAAACATCGACGCGATAATTCGGGCATCAAGCAAAGCGTGGTGTGGCAACGAAGCCCCATCGTTTAACGCCGTCAGGGTTGTTGCATCGACGGGCACAGGATCAACATTTCGCGGCCATTTTCCGTCGATGTACAGCAGGTCACACAGCAGCTCGAAGTCATATTGAGGAGCGTCAGTAACGACCTGGAGCATCTCATCGAAGGAGTTGAGGAAGTCCAGCAGCGAGGATCTGGCCGTTGCTGTCGACATAGCGAATTGGCCGTGCCAGAGCTGCGGGATCACAACCTGGACGACGAACTCACTGCAATCCGCTATCTGCCAGCAGTCATCGAGCTCAACATAGAACTCGCGGCCTGAGTCGCTGACCATCGCAAGCGATATGAGCTTCCTGGACGCGTTGAGCTGAGTGAATTCGCAATCAAGAAAGAGCCGCATCAGCTTTGACCTCTTCAACGTGTTTTGGAAATCGCTCAATAATGTCAGCCATTGCTCGATCACCAGGCCTTGGGTCTGTGACATCGCTTTCGCCGGCGTCGAGCTGATCGCAAATCCACGTGATTAGCGCCTCTCGCCCAGGAGGGTAAGTGCCCTCAGGATCAAGTGTCTGGAGCAAGTACATCGTTCGCTGAAGCCTGAAGTCTCTCATCGTCTCGAGTCGTTTTGGTGCGAGTCATCGACTTTAGGGCAATGGCTTCGACCAGGGAAAGCTCTCAGCGGCAGTTGACGTAAACATGGGGAAAAGCTCTACTGTACAAACATACAGTAACCATAGTAACCCCCCCTCATGATTTCCATTCTTGGCCAGCTCGACGGCACCGGTATCCCACTCCCGCTGTACTCTTTCAGGGTGCCAGCAGGGTTTCCGTCGCCGGCAGCTGATCACGTGGAAAAGCAGATCTCGCTTGATGAGCTCCTGGACATCCGTGCGCCTCACATTTACTTGGTCAGAGTGGAAGGCGACAGCATGATCGGCGCCGGCATCTTTCCAGGTGATCTGGTCATCGTTGACCGCTCTATCGAAGCGGAGCCTGGGCATATAGTCATCGCGGCGGTGAACTGTGAGCCACTGTGCAAGCGCCTCGCTCGAGATGGCAGCCAGGTCGTCCTGAAGTCGGAAAACCCTCGGTACCCATCGCGGTATCTTTTAGAGGGGGACGAGCTGCAGGTATGGGGAGTCGTGACGTACAGCGTGCGCAGTCATGACAAAGCCTGAGCGCGTTTTCGCGTTGGTCGATTGCAATAGTTTTTATGCGAGCTGCGAGCGTGTTTTCCGACCTGATCTGAAGAACACACCCATTGTCGTTTTGAGCAACAACGACGGTGCGATCATCGCCCGTAGCTACGACGCGAAGCCACACGTAAAAATGGGTGAGCCGTATTTTCAGGTGAAGGACAGGCTCAAAAAGCACGGCATCGTGGCGTTCAGCAGCAACTACGCGCTCTATGGCGACATGAGCCAGCGCGTCATGACTCTGATCGAGTCGATGGTTCCTGCTGTCGAGATCTACAGCATCGATGAAGCATTTGCCGATCTCACAGGCATGCCTGGCGACCTCGAACGGCTGGGTCGCCGGATCAGGGCCGAGGTGTATCAGCGAACAGGGATTCCAGTAGGTGTTGGTATTGCATCGACCAAAACCTTGGCAAAACTTGCAAACCACGCATCGAAGAAATGGCAGGACAACACTGGTGGTGTCGTTGATCTTCGTGACCAGGTGAAGCGCGAGTGGGTGCTCAAGAAATGCGAAGCGTCTGACGTCTGGGGGATTGGCCGGCGGCTCTCCGCACACCTCGAAACCATGGGTATCAAGACAGCGTGGGATCTTGCCCAAGCTGACCCCTGGACGCTGAGAAAGAAGTTCAGCATCGTTGTCGAAAAGACGGCTCGCGAGCTCGCCGGCACATCATGCCTGGATCTGGATGAGCCGGATCCGCCCAAGCAAGAGATCTGCTGCAGCCGTATGTTCGGCAAGCGATTGACTGAGATCGCGCCCATCAAAGAGGCTGTGGCCACGTATACCGCACGTGCCGCCGAAAAGCTCAGACGACAGAACTCAATGTGCAAAAAAATCCGTGTCAGCATCAGGACAGGTATGTTCAACCCGGAGGAGGCGAAGTATGCCAACGGCATCATCGTTGAACTGCCTTACCCCACGGACGACACTCGTTTGATGACAAATGCGGCTTCCGAAGCTGTTGATCGGCTGTACCGAGCAGGATTTAGGTACAGCAAGGCCGAGGTGCTGTTGCTGAATCTCTGTCAGCGCGGTGAATACACAGACGACCTGTTCGCGGTTTCTCAACCTGAGTCGTCTGAGAGAGTCATGACCGTCCTGGATTCGATCAATGCCAAGTGGGGGAGGGGCACAATGCGCCTGGCCAGCGTCCCTACGTCACCGGATTGGGGAATGCGTCGTGAGATGATGAGCCAGAGCTTTACGACCCGCGTGGATCAGCTTTGGACTGTCTACTGCAAGTGATCAGGGCGCGTTAAGCAAACACCTTTGACCAATCCCGGGAAGCCAACTCATTGGCGACGTCAGGAGCTCCGCCAAAGCATTGAAGGGAGACCTTGAGCATTTCCGCTTCGGTTTTGTACTCCACGGGGTCACCTTTCTCATTCAGCAGAACGCCTTTGGCGCCCAGGAGCAAAGCGTGCCCCGCAACCACATCGTGCGCAGAGACTGGGTACAGTGACACTCCGCACACCCCGTCGCCGGCAGCGACTTTGGCAAGCCGGTACGCAATCGAAGGCATCGGATAAAAATCCCCTGGGGCACACAGCTCCTTGTTTATCTCAGGCTTCCTGCCGGCAGCGGCGCTTACCATCACAAGGCTTTGCTGAGAAAGCTGCTGATTTGTAAGGTCTACGAAGGTTGGCACGCCGTTCCGGAGTAAGTGATCCATGCCTTGGGCCCATGCCAGGCAGTCAGAGGTTCCGTCAGGAGTAACCGGAGCGTTCACTACACCCAGAACTGGCTGGTTGCAGTAAAGCAGTCCCACCGCAATTGCAGACCCCCTCAGCCCCTTAAGGAAATCGCTCGTGCCATCGTTGGGGTCGACCACCCAGCACCATTCGCTTCCGGTAAGCGAATGACCTGTTTCTTCACCCCACCAATCACAGCCCAGCACCTTCAGCAGTTCGGGTCGTAAGAGTTCTTCGATCTCGACGTCGATATCGGCTTTGTCGCCAGATCCCCTTGGCCCACCAAGCCTGGAAACCTCTCGTTCCAGGAGGACACCTGCGCGCTCGACGGCACGAATCACGAGGGGAAGTATTTCCTGCAGTTGAGGTTCGCTCATTTGGGCTTCGCCGGGTCTTGAGTAAGGAGCAGGATACCTGATCGCCACATTGGTGCCCTCGATGCCCTGGTGTAGTCTGACCAGTCCAGAAGGAGTCCCAATTTGATGATCGAACAGCTCTTCAAAGCGCTACATCACTACAACGAAGCATACCGCGAACTGATCAACGAAAAAGCGATGCGGCACACGCCTGATCACGGCGACTTCGAGGTCTTTATTCAATCTGCGCTCAAGCTTACAAAGCCTGAAGACTGGGGCTTCATTTGCTCATCGATGGACATTATCAACGACAGCCTTTTAGGCATTGAGCATTTTTGCAAGTATGGCCTTGATGGCCCCACGAAGTATGACGACTTCGGGGAAAAATACATCCGCTTGTATGGCGTCTTGAATGCCACGTACATCCAACAACAAGCTCTGCTCAACCTACACCGGATTGCAAACGTCATGAACCTTCGTGACATTGAGAGCAAAGTGGCCAATCTCAAGATTCGTGAGGTAAGGAATAAGCTTGGAGCGCACAGTGTCGATTATGCTAACCGCGAAGCCGGAAACACTGAAAGCTTTGTTCCAGTTCGATTTACCCTCTCAGGTATGCGCTGTGATTACTACAACAATACAACCCTAGAACATACCGAAGTAGATCTAAAGGTCATTCTTGGTGAGCATATTGAGCTAATGAATGACATGTACGATGCCATATACCGGAAGTCGGTTAAAACAATATACAAATCGAACAAGGATAAAATAGAGGATCTTTTAGATAAAATAGAAGACGCCAAGGTTCTACGAAATGGCGGTATCGTCATGAGAACTCCTGACGGGAAGAGAATCTTTATCACGACATATGAACCAGGCGAGCAGCAATAAGCCTTATACCGTCTTCGTGGTGATAGAGGTAAATCTGTCAAGTATAAGGTTTAACTCTTCATAATATGTTTGGTCGGCTGTTATCTCCAAAAAACCAACAATTATTGCCAAGGTAGGCTGAGTACAAAAGTTAGCTGCACGAGACACCTCATCTTTAGTACCAGGCCCAAATCTATAGCCACTCCATGTGTTATTTTCCTTATCGGAAACAATATAACGCTTAAGTGAAGATGCTGAATAGTGCATGGCATCATCGGAAAGATGTTTGTACATGAGGTAATTATTCGAAAGAGAAGACATATCGGCTATGTCTTTCCATTTCAAGAATTGTCCTTTATTCCCAGATATGCGCTCATCCATAGCTGCCTCAACATCAGCAGTTAAAGAGTAGCTTCCTTCTTTCAAAGCCACAGCCTGCCCACGCTTTGCAGCTATGTTGTCGTGTTTAAGTAGAGGGATGAACTTATCCGGATTATCTACCAGGGCACCGATACAAAATGAATTCTCATATAGACACCTGGCCATGATTCTTGCTTCTACTACCATGCCGCGCTCAAGATTCATGACTGCCGACTGAAAATTGCTCAGTGACCTAATGGCAGAGAACATGGTTAGCACCTTTACATCCATGGTTTTACCGTGATGCTTTTCAAATCCTGAGATGACTATCTTTTGCAGGAGCTGGTTGATATCCCTGAGCAGAGAAAACCACTCAGCATTTTCACCAGTAACCTGATCAATGGTTTGTTGTATGTCGCCAGTCAGAAATCCATGGATGCTAAATCCGGTATCGCCTGTAGCTTTGGTGCTCAAATCGATCTCCCTGCCTGGTGATTTCATAATCAGCTTAGGTTAGCAAAAGCTAAGGATTTTGTGGCCTGCATTCAAGCATTACCAGGCAGATGCTTCCTTCTACCTGCGGATCAAGCGCGATGTTGGAACCTAGCCCCCCGGTTGAGCCGGGGGGTGGGGAGGTATTAACAGTGGGGAGAGGTGATCAGGATGATCGGGATGGGTTGAGTTGTTGGTACGGTGGGAGGAAGTACAGCGATAGTGATGTTAACGGCCAGAAGAATGGCATTAAGAAGGCCAGTGATAGAGTAGATGAATTTGGACATTGTTTTTTCTCATAGTTGTCCTTTATTTAGTGTCCCTATCACAGAACTGACCATTAAATTGAGACTTTTTTGAAAATAAATCTACCACCAGCCCCTAGTCGGTTTAGAAGAATTTTGGTACAGCTTTCGACGCTACGAATTTGCGATACACATCCTGTGCGACAGAATAATTTATAATATGCCAACCGTGCGCAGTGGGATAAATAAAGCTTTTAATCTCAACCGGGGTAAAGGTAAAGTTTTCAGGCAAGCCTAGCTTTTTCTTTGCAGAGGAATCTGCGGAGTTACACTGCTCGCAAATTATTACCGGAGCGAATCTTGCAGCTGCAGCTCCTTGGAAGGTATACATCCCTCCATAGGCATCACTGGCATGATCATGATGTGTGTGTAGACCAACAACCCAGCCTTCAAAGCGTGAGGGGCTTTTAGGAAATCGCATAGTCCAGCGAAGCAATTGGAATTTAGTCCGATTGCAACACGGGCACCGCCAATCCTCGGTTAATGACTTATATTTCTGCTTGCAGTGACCGCCATCAAATTCTAAATACTCAATTTGCGTTGGAAACTTTCTGTCTCGATTACGGAGAATAGTAGCTTCGCGGTCTTTATTGCGTATCTTGCTACCATCGCAAGCTATGCAAAACTGGTTGATTAGGAAATCTAAGTGACAACTGCAACTAGCGTCGAGAGATTTCATGTCGCCTCCTTTGACCACACAGCCCGTTTGCTATGTGGTCAAATTGTAGATCAGCTCACCCAGCTTTCGACTGTATCCGAGCCGTACTCAGACTTCCACTTCTTGAGCTCTTTATGATTTCCACCTTTGGTTTCGATGAACTCGCCAGTGTGCGGGTTTTTGTATACCTTGACAGCACGCGGCTTACGGGCAGCGGGAGTTGCCGCAGCAACAGACTGCTTTCTATTCAACTTCGAAGGGTCGAGGATCAGAATAACGTCGCGAAGCGACTTCCCATATTCCCCAAGCAATGCTCTTAACTTTTCTTCGAAGACCATTTCTTGCTGGAGAGATTTGTCCGATTTCATTTCTTCAAGCATTTGCAACTGTTCAGCTAGATGCTGTTCGAGTTGACGAAATTCAGCTAATTTAGACATTTTGCATCCTTGGTTGGTGTAAGTGGTCAGTGTAAATAGCTGGTCTATCTACATACTTTCAATTCTGAGTATACAACAATATAACTCCGCAATTTGATATTGGATTTGCTAAGTCATATTGTCTAAATTCTTTCATCTGTATCTGATTGGCATGCTGTACTTTAAACAATCTCATCCATCTCATCGCTTGCATGACCTGGCCATGGCCAAAAACCAGAACCGGAATCTGAACAGAGTCTAGTGCGTCCAGGGCTGACTGCGCACGCGAAAAGAACATCTTGAAGGACTCTGCTCCGTCACCGTCGACGTAATCAGGATCGGCGTTTTCCCAGTACGTGATCACCCTGGTTTTCCGTTCTGACACTGATGTGCCGACGCAGGATTGGGGCGCAAGATATGTAAACTCTCCGATGTCCCAGATCTGATGAGGCGTTCCTGGATGTCTGCCTAAGGTCGGTCTTGCTGTCTCGATTGCGCGCTCGAAGGGGGAAGTTACAATCAGCCCTGGAGCTTGCTCAATGGTACGGCTGAATTCCTCAGCCTGCCGACAGCCGCTTTCTGTAAGAGGGATCAGGGCAGGGTCATTAGTCACCAACCCCGCATTCGCAGCGCTTTCAGCATGACGTACAAGCGTAATAAGTGGAGCTGGCATGGAACGACCTAGTTATTTCATTGACTTTGAGGCATCCGGAATCGCGCCCAGTAGCTACCCCATTTCAGTGGCCATAGTCTCTTGCGATACAGAGTTTACAGCTCTGATAAGGCCGGCTCCCTACTGGGATCACTGGTCATATGACGCTCAGGATATGCACGGTCTCACGCGGGAGAATCTACTAAAGCTGGGGGTTGCCCCACAGGTATTAGCTTGCGAGCTGAACCAGTCATACAGGGGCCAGGCGCTGTGCAGCGATTCACCACAAGACGTATTTTGGCTTGAGACCCTGTATGAAGCTGCAGGACTGGAGCCGAGTTTTCAGCTACGTCCTTTAGAGTCATTTTTCGGGCGCGCTGCAGCCGGGGAAATCTACCGGCTTCTTCCAGCTCGTCGAAAGCATGATGCACTGTCCGACGCGAAGGAATTGCTGCTGGCTACAACTGCTTTCCTTGAACGAAATCACGTTGATCACTGAGACATAAGCGCCCGAAGCACGAAGCGTTACACCTCAGTCCGCCACGCTGCGAGCACCTGATGGGGATCGACAGTGCGGCCCCAAGGTACAAATGGAATCAACGACCCTTGGGCGGGGTTGGAGGATTCGTAGGGCTGTCACCCTGGCTAGTCGGCTGGTATCCGGCCCCGGGCTCTGGACGATTAAACGGCACCTGCTCGACGGGCTGAAACCCTTTTTGGAGCGGCTGAGGCTGATAACCTTCGTTCCCTGTGACCTGCTTTAGATCAGTCATGTTAGTACCCTCAATATTGGCGAAACTCAATGTGAGCTATTTCAGAACCACTGACCAACAGACCCGCGCTGGACTCTACAGCACGAACCAGTCCGCCATTCTCCACTACCCATTCTTGCTCGAGATAAATCTGCTCCGGCGACGGGGCACTGGATGCAAATGACTTAGCCCCGTACAGCCCGCCAAGGACAGAGCCTCCCTTCAAATGGACGATGATCCAGTAGGGCTTTCGCTGCTGAAAGACAAAATCCCAGGGTTTGGCAGTTGGGTGAGGTGCATTTTTCTGAAAAACCTGCCACGACCTCATCCACTTCCACATCACCGCCCAGATTACAGGCCCGACCAGCAAAACCATTACATAGAACATCCCGTAGAGTTTTGGGTGGACAGCGCGCAGCGCGCTCGCTTCGACCGCGAAAATCAACCACAGGAAGAGCGCGTAATTGATGCAACTGTAGGCGATGGCATCGACTACCTGATCCGCCGCATTGCGCACTACCCCGGGATGAAAGAGCTGATAGCACTTGATGCTGATGAAGCCTGGTATTACGAATGCGATGAACAGAAACAGTTTGTCGGTCTGCCAAATATCCATTTTTATCCCTGTCATTACTGGTGATAGCACAATAGTGTGCCACCAATTTTCTCATTGAGCAGAGCGCTTGCCGAGCAGCCGGCGAGATGCGCGTCTTTCGTGCGCGGGTGCAGATTGGGCGGCCACATACGAGCAGCAGATTAAATGGGTGTAAATGGGTGTGTATTTGGGTGTGGAGGCGCTGACGAGCACTGTGTGTACTCTGGATCCAGGCGAATTATGGTATGTGGAAAGCCTTGCGATGACGTGCAATCAATTCCATTTCAAGCTCCCAGCAGCTCAAAAACTTCAGCCAGTCGCCGGCGTATGCTCCGACGTACCCCTCGGCAATCGGCCTAGTCGAGCCGACGCTCGCTTGCTCAAAGCGTTCGCACCATGGCTCGGGGATATCATCCACATCGACGTAGCTGATTTTCCCGGGCTCATCGATGATTGGAACGACCTCCCTGAGCTCCAAAATCCCGATGTTGATACCGGGCCCAATGGGAGCATCCTTGTCGGCCTCTTCAACCCTGTCCAAGACGCTCAGGATGTCTCGAGCTGCGTCCTGCCCAGGTCTGAGTGCTTCTAGCCGCCAAATGGCTTCACGGCGCGCGCGCTCGCGTTCATGCAGCAATCGATATGACGATTTTAGAACAGCATATTCGACCCGCATATCCTCCAGGGCATCACGCTGGGCCAAGCACCTTTTCACCATCTCCTCGATCTGTGCGGGAAGCATCTCCTCAAGCCGGTAGATCGTCAGCCCCTTAAGCGATACCAAGAGGGCAAAGGCAAACAACTCCTCCCCAATTTCACGACGAGTTTCCTGAAGCCAGCCAGCGCCCTGCAACTCAAGCCAATGGCGAGTCAGCGGTTCAGCATGGAGCAAGTGTTGGAATTTCAAAGTGCTGACCTCGTCCGTGCAGACCTACATGTTACCGCCATGGCGATGCAATCCCCTGATATCGTATCAAGCATCAACTGCACTACTTGGGATTCGGAATGATCTGGTTTCTTGGCGATGTTCACGGTCGTTTTGATCACGTTATACGAACGGTCAAAACACATCGACCGCAAGCCATTGTGTTCCTGGGAGACCTCGAGTGCGATCTTCCGCTGGACATGATCCTGCGTCCGATCCTTGATCTGACCGAAATCTGGTACATCCATGGAAACCATGACAGTGACCGTGCCCGTTACTGGCACAACTTGCATGGAAACAGCCTCGCAGACCGTAGCCTGCATAGCAAAGTGGTCGAGATCGCGGGTCATCGTGTTGCTGGCTTGGGCGGTACGTTCCAGTCTATGGCTTGGCTACCAGGTACTCCTGATACAGGGATCCAGACCTACCAGGATTTCGTCGAGTTGCTCGCTATTCGACCCCAGCCCGCAGATATCGTAGCGTCGAAAAAACAGCATGCGCTTTCCGCTATCTACCCCGATGACTACTTCAGCCTCGCGATGGAAAAGGCCGATATTCTGGTGTGTCACGAAGCGCCCAGTTGCCACCCCTACGGGTACTCAGAGATCGACGAACTCGCTGAGGCAATAGGCGCGAAGATGGTCGTCCATGGACATCATCACGACAGTCTTGATTACAGTGCTGACTGGGCAAGGATGGGTTTTGAAGCCCATGGTGTTGCGTTCCGAGCGATCATGGCCATCGATGGCAAAATCATCAGCTGAACCAGGTCTGTGCCTGTTCAGCGTTTTGGTTCTGGTTCGAGAGAAGGATAAACTTATACTCTCCCTCCATTTCAGCCTAGAGCAGGGCTATTATGCTCGTGCTTTTTAGTGGTTTCCTTTTTAATGGCATCGCTTATGTACGCATGTAGATCACTTCCGGTGAGTGTATGAGCGTCTTTGCCCCAAGACTCTTTCATCGGATTGATCTTATCGTAAATAGTCTTTAGGCCGATGACCGTAGCACCTGTAGCGACAGTACCGGTTATAACTCCTGCGAGTTTTGGTGCAGATGATATTGCTTCGCTCATAATATCGATATCACCCAAAATAACAGTCGCACCAACCACTGCGGCAACGCCAACAGCAATACGTAATGCCCTGCTCTCAAACAAAGCCTTCACGCCATTGCGTATTTCGGACGGCAACACGCCATACATCTTCTGCATGTGCTGTTTAGCCCCTTCTATAAGGGGTGCAGAAACGCCTTGAAACTTTTCATTGTTGGAAAGTGCTTTTGAAAATTCCTTTACGCCAAAAATTGCGCCTTTAACAACGATGCCGCCGGTGTAGACCGATGCTGCAAAAGCTACAGATTTAAGTAGCGCGTGACTTCTCTCACTACTTGCGCCGTCGACAATGATCTGCCTTATCGTCTTGCTCTGGCTTTTCAGTCGAGCTTCAAAGCATTCGTCAGGCTTACTAGCATTATCAAATTTTTCTGAAAAAGCTTTGGCTGCGCCAATAGAATAAACAAACGGTGCAGGGAGCTTTCTAACCTCGTCTTCGGCGAGTCCAGTGCTTGACTTTAATGCCTCTATGCCACTCTGAATATACGTTTTATTCACGACCTTGGGGTCTTGTGACCTTGTATCAAAAAGTTGCTCAAGCATCTCAAAAGGGGGGGCGACGTTTGAAACGGAAGGCTCTCTATTTTGCAGTCGGTCTCTGTTCACACGCTCAGTAACATTATTATAGAATGCCTCTATTTCTCCAGCTTGCTTACGACAAGTCATGTCTTCGATTTCAATAATGTGATCAAGAAGATCAGACAGCTCCATAAATTCAGTAAACGCTTTTTCACTCATAATTAATACTCTTGGACTTCTTGGAGATTAACCCCGATATTTAATCATTGATTTTGAGAAACAAAAAAAGCAAACAAAATTTAAAAAATTAATAACTGCCATTGCTTCAAGATTTAGATGTGCCGTCGCACAGCGACCGTCTGTTGATCTAACATAGGTAGTACCAGCTCCTCCATCGCCCTTGATGGCCAGGATCTGCCTTGAGTCTTCGCAGCGCTGCATGTAGCTTTAAAAAGCTTGGGGGAAGGCTTTAAGAGCTTTTAAAAGCTGTTTTTTGCGGTCAAACAAATGCTGTGCGACGGTGGTGAGATCGCGTGCGGTCTAGCGGATAGTAGAGACGTTGAGACTGTTTTTCAGTACAAGCCAATGGGGATTTGAGTGACGTACATACCGAGCGCCGGCACTCGCCGCGACCAACGCCCGCTGCAGGCCGATGACCACGTGTTGTTCCTGGACTTTGACGGCGTATTGCATCCAGATGCGGTGTACCGCACAAGGCGCGGCCTGATGCTGCGTGCACCGGGTGAACTAATGATGCACTCGGGGATTCTTGCCGAGATCCTTGGCGACTATCCGACGGTGAAGATTTCGTTGTCGACCAGCTGGGTGAGGCTGCTCGGATATCACCAAGCACGCGCATGGTTGCCCGAGGTACTACAGGAGCGCACGGTGAGCGGGACGTGGCACTCACAAATGCCCAGGGCACCGCTGGAGGGCTACGATCTCTATACGCGCTACCAGCAGATCCGCGCAGCTGTGACCCGTGCCGGCATCACGCGCTGGATCGCCCTCGATGACGATCCAGATCACAGCTGGCCAACCAGTGATTCGCGCCTGGTGCGTTGCGATTCCGAGCTCGGGCTGAGTGCTGCAGCGACACAGGAAGAGCTGATGGCCAAGCTGGCTGCGATGATCGTGGTTGCCTTGCATTAAGCCGAAGAAAATCCTGCAAGTGTGTGCCCAACCTACTCCAGGCTTTAGTGCGCGAGAGGTTGTGGCAGTTTTTTAAGCATCGGAGTTTGAATGCCGCCTAAAGTTTTTGTGCTGACGCTTCTATTCATTGAGATCGTCAGCCTATTGGCTACACCTTTCAACAAAAAGAAATCACTAATCGAATTGGGGCTCAGGCTAATGGCCTTCGGCCTTTGTATTGGGATGCTCCCATTCATGGGGATTAATGCATGCCTAACATGGTGTGCGGCAATCATCCTGATCATCATGGTTGCGACAAGATTCAGGTGGTTCGCGACTAGATAGGCGACGGCTCAACCCTTATTACCGGTACGCATGGCAGTCCTGATTCTCGAATGCTCACGATCAGCGGGGGTCGAAATCATGCACTGATATCCGCTACCTGTACCATCATCCGAAGGATTGGATGAAGTCGATTCATTCAGGTAGGCACGGTATAGAAGCCAACCATCCTCAGATGAAATGACCTTTTTCCGTGAGAGCATGATGATCAAATCTTGAGTCTGGTCAGACTCAATGTCTTTGTCAGAAAGCGCAGAGAAAACATCAGCAATCTCTGAGTACAAATCCCGGCTCGAAGAAATGCCCGCTTCCTCGGCAAGACGCCTTACGAACCCCGCAACGTCAGTAGCTGGAATTTCCATTCTCACTCCAAAATATAGGGGCCATGCGGAGCCACAACCGCCACGAGGGTTATTATACGCCCATGAAAACACCTCGCAGAAGGCGCTGCGTGCGCTCTTCATCACCAGGTTGTGAGCACTGAACGCGCAGCGCCAGGCTCTGAATCCGCGCAGCAGATGCAGTGGCTTTGAAAGCTTTGGGGGAGGGCTTTAAAGAGCTGTTTTTGCTCTCAAAAAAATGGGCTTTCGCGGTTGTGGGATCAGTGCCAGTCAGGGGTCGTGCGTCGACGCCATGAGCTCTTGGATTACTGCCAGCGCGGGGAATTTGATAACTGGTACGATCCTGGTACCGAACCTGTGGAGCAACTGTCAGAGGTCGACCAGGAGCAGCTGCGCAAGCTGATCGAGGCTGAGTGGTTTTGATGTATCAACAGAGTGCCGGCACTCGACATGATGACCAAGGGGAACGGAATGACAGTAGGCGAGCTGATCAAGGCCCTGCAGGGGCTCGATAGCGGATTGAAGGTTGTGATCCCGCAGTCGGAGTCGACAGGGCTGGAGGATGCAGTGGCGTGCTACGAAGAGCTCGTGTGTGAGGGTCGCTTTGCACAATACGAAGCGCTCGATGAGCTCACAAACCCTGGCATGGACATGAGCACGACAGAACGTGTCGTAGTGATCGACATGTCTCAACCCCTTGCATTCTCAGTCTTGGGCCAAGGAGAGAAAGGGCATGGATGACGACACCAAAACGCAGATGAGCGAGCTCACGAAGGGCTACGTCTACTGCGACCTGATGCTCACCAGCGCCGAGGCGACAGCCCTGGAGCAGTTGGTGAAGGCGCTGCGCGCAGGTGGCCAACACCAGGTGCTCGACAGGGTTTTTAACGACATCCTTGAAGAGATCGAGCAGGGCCAAGATCACTCGGGCGTCGACTAGGCATGGCCCACCATCTGAGCGTCATTCCTCGCTGGCTAGTTCTTTCTGCTTGGCCAGCTTTTCAGCAAGCGCTTCATTAACAAGTCTTTCGGCGTCCATTGCGATGTCATGTTCCGGCAGAGGGTATCCAGCTGCGGCATGCTCAGCAAAGCGGCGCTCGATCTCGACATTGGCGGGGTCGCGGGTCTTCTGGAATTTCATGGCTGCTCCTCACCCAATTAAACACCCATTAACACCCATTTAGGCCTTCCACAGTGGGAAATGGGTGTTAATGGGTCTATTATTGGGTGCATGATCAAATCAAACTCTCTACAGATTACACCTGAAATTCTCAATCTGATCTCGAAAATCGACGAGTTCAAAGGCGCTTGGCGCACTCTTGGAACCCTTGCCCCTGATCGTCTTTCTGCGCTCCGGCGGGTTGCCACAATCGAAAGCATTGGCTCATCCACGCGCATTGAAGGCAGTAAGCTGAGCGACCGGGAGGTTGAGGTCTTGCTGTCAAATCTTGACATTAAGTCGTTTGACAGTCGGGATGAGCAGGAGGTGGCCGGATACGCCGAGCTGATGGAATTGATTTTCAGTTCATGGGACAGCATCCCTTTTAACGAGAACTACACCAAGCAGCTTCATCAGATATTGCTTAAACACAGCGATAAAGACGCTAGGCACCGTGGTCAATACAAAACGAACTCCAATAGTGTTGCTGCTTTCGATGAGCAAGGTACTCAAATAGGGATAGTCTTCGAAACTGCCACACCTTTTGATACTCCAACACTGATGACTGAGCTCATAGAATGGGTTAACCATCAGAGGGAAATCAAGCAACTGCATCCCTTGCTGATAATTGCGATATTTGTTGTCGTGTTTCTTGAGATTCACCCATTCCAAGATGGTAATGGACGACTAAGCCGCGTTCTCACGACTCTTCTATTGATGCAGGAAGGTTACAAATACGTGCCTTACAGCTCATTGGAAAGCGTTATCGAGCAAAGTAAAGAGGCTTATTATCTAGCGCTTCGTCAAACTCAGGGAACCATCCGCACTGACAGTCCCAACTGGCAGCCATGGATTGTTTTTTATCTACGCTCAATGACCGAGCAGGTGAAACGTCTTGAGAAGAAAGTCGAGCGTGAGAAAATCCTTCTATCTTCTTTGCCTGATCTGTCGCTGAAAATTGTAGAGCTTGCCCGTGAACATGGGCGCGTAACAATGAGTGAGGTCATCAAATTGACTGGCTCAAACAGGAATACTCTAAAGCTTCACTTTCGCAATTTGGTGGAGCAAGGTCGCCTGAATCAGCTGGGAAGCGGTCGCGGTGTATGGTACGAGCTACGCTAAGCGAACTATTCGCTACTTGATTCACTCATCAAGGTATGACCGGAACCTGGTGCGGCAGAGACGCTGGCGATGGTTACTGCTTGCTGGCCAGCTCTTGTTGTTTGGCAGGCAAGCAAACAGGCCCGCTGGGGGCCTGTGGTGCGCTTTTAGACTATTAGTCAGATACGGTACTGGAACACTCTTCTGGCCTTGGCACACGCCCTCAAGTGGGTGATGTGAGCATCAAGGTGGTACTCCATCGTCCACCATGCAACCCAGTCTGTGTGAAATCCGTTGAACTGCGCCATATCCATGGCAACAAGTGCTGGGCGAAGCAATTCAAATGCATCGGCAATTTTCATGCATCGAGCAGCTGGAATCGACTTCCCTGCGTTAATTGAGAGGTGGAAGAAATCAATAGGATCACGGGGGTTCATCTCAGCCTGGAGGCGTTCGGTGTAAGACTTGTGGTCAATCAAATAGGATCGGAACTCAGGCCCCCAACCCGTAGGTCGAGAGTCCCAGCGGTCGAATATGAAGTGATCCTTCCCAGATGCCAGCAGTGTTGCGCGCTGGAACCGGTGCATGCTCGAAACCTTAAAGTCGCCTATCTGTGTGCCCATGTTATGCCACCTCCAGGTCAAGACCGACGACAGCACAGGCATCCAGGAGCTTCAGGAACGGCTTGCTGACCAGGTACGCTGGGATCGCTTCGACCCCTTCGCTGTCGATCACTCCTACAACGGCCTTCACTGCCTTTGTGTATTCAGCCAGGCCTGCAGCAGTGGCTACGTGGACGAAAGAGCGACCATGGGTCATCTGGCTGTACGGATACCGCTTTGACGGCCTCCTAATGCCCACGCAGCAATCACAGCGGACGGTCAGGAAGAAGCGGCCCTGCTTGTCGAACTCCCCGACAGGGTGAGCCACGCGGTCGCGGAGTTTGATGTACTCATCAGCAGCAGCAAAGATGGATTTGGCGAGTTTTTTAGCTTTCATGTGTAGCCCCGTTATTACAGTTCTGGCTGGTGGGGCTGTCCTAGCTGCCAGGTAAATGAATCCGGCGTCGTGCCTTCATCGACATATGAACAATTATAAATTCATAATAGAAAACAAGCACTGTAAATCGCGATCCCGCTCCAACTCATCAGAGCAGCCTATAGAATGTAACGTAGTTTTCGAACTGTAACACTAACAACGTTACATTAGAAAAAATACGTTACAACCTTGCAAATACAGGCCCTTCGACGAATGACTAATAAGTCATCATCGTTTCATGCTCAATCGTGGCACCTGATTTCCAGTTACCATTGTGCTCAACTTCGATCCACTCAGATTCAAACCAGCTCAGGCCCTCAATGATGTCGCTCAGCGTACAATTAGTGCCATCGCACAGCATGTCGTAATGAAGCCGACCATGCTTTTTAGCAACCGTAACAGAAAAAGCCCCTTCTTCCACCAACAGCTGAGTCAGACTTGGCTCTTCGTTATCATCATGACAAACTGACTTGAGCTTAGACTTCAACGCAAGCTGAAGTGCATATGCCGCATTGCTGTAGGCATCGATCTCATTACCACCAAGGTTCCTGTAATTTACGTAACCATCACAACGGCCAACATTTACGGCCAAGATATCAGGCAGGGCTTCAGTGAGGGTAAGACCATTAGCTGCCGAAATCTTGATGATGGAAACAATTTTAAGGAAAGGTTTTGAAGTGAACATTATGTGGCCCATGATTTTAGGTCGGCGCAGTCATAGCAGCCTGATTAAGACTTAGGCCTCTTGCCATCGTCGCATCTTCTTTATGTTTTTATTCTCTCACGTTTTAAAAACTTTTCAAAACATTTTGGAAAAGATTTTAAAAATAATTCAAATCTTGTTTCTGATTCTCCGCCCCGTTGCCCCGTTGCCCTGGATGACTTTAGCCGACGTGCTGAGACGTCCTGTAATGCGCTGTGAGCGGTGCGTTGTTGGAACGCGAAGCCTTACGGCAGGAATCTCGACCTGCGACCGGGAGGAAGGTTGTGGTGGCCGGGAGCAGCACGTGGCCGAGGGTGTTCTGTTTTGCCTGCAAAGGCTGGCCAGGTGGCCGGAGTGGCCGGTGCTCATCGAGCAGCTGATCGAGGTGTGGCCGGAACCTGGTGCGACAGAGGTGGAGCTGCAGGGCGGGGGATCCGGGGGATCAGGCTGGCCGGGTGATGGTGTCAGCACCGGCGCCGGCGAGAGATAGGTGAACTGGATCTCCCGGCGCCGGCACGGCTGCAGGAGGTTTTGTCCTGGACGTCGACCAGGTGCTGATGAAGCTGGCTGATCAGGGAAGCACTTTGCCCGGGCAGGGTAGTGGAGCTGGCAAAGACCTCGGGTCGCCGGCAGGCCATCAGGAAGAGCTGGTCGACGAGGGTTTTCTCACGACACGGCGGAAATTGGTGATGGCCACCTAGGTTTGATGCCGGCACCAGGTCAGCGACCTGCAGGAACCCATCGAGCGATAAATCCCAAGGATCAAGGCCTACAGGGCATATAAAAGTACATTTGATGTACAAAAGATGTACAAAGGAAGTACATTTTTCCACCCTCACCCGACTCGCTCACCCGCGATTTGTTATGGTCGGGCAACCGAATACGAGCACTCTCTGGTAGATCAGCACCCTGGTGTCGGGTCGTGCAAGGCGGAAGTTAGAAGTACATAAAAAGTACATAGGTAGTACGTGCCCAATCCATCGCTGACCCGCTGATAACTACCGCAGTTTCAGGCGGGACTCACTCGCTCGGACTCCTCAGAAGTACACTGGGCGCACACTAGAAGTACAGAGGAAGTACATATTTCAGCACGCGGCGGAAGTTAGGCACCACCGCAGCACCAGGCACCTTACACAATCCAACACCCCACCAAAGCAACGTAATACATGATATTGCAAAACCAGTAATTGTAATACAATGAAATGCAATTATAGGAATTGCAAACAAACACCTAGTCGAGCACAAAGGCATTAATTAACCTACTTACTGTATCCC
>Ga0209913_1000328_pt1 | contig 43597 bp, 37 predicted proteins | sample PersoiDNA2013203_FD_185805 | JGI IMG/M metagenome (GOLD analysis project Ga0209913, IMG submission 185805) | Permafrost soil microbial communities from the Arctic, to analyse light accelerated degradation of dissolved organic matter (DOM) -... | ecosystem: Environmental > Terrestrial > Soil >...
CAGTTGCTGGGCGACCTGCCGCAGGCGCAGTTGCTACGTTCCTACGCGTCATGGCTCGACCCGGCCCTGCGTGAGCAATACCTGCTGGACCATCCGCGATTCTATGAAGAAGCGCCCACCCCGTGATAAATCGCGGGCAAAAAGAAACCCCGAAGAGTGGGGAGACACTTCGGGGTTAAACGTGGCCTACAAAGACCAGTACAGCAAGTCACAAACACCGGAGCACAATGTCTGCTCTTGCTGTTACTAAATCAGACCGGCCACGCAGTAGGAAGTTTCCGCCGATAAACAATTCTTCATGCGAGGGCGCCGCTGCGGGTCTGGGCAGCGTTGCGCAAGGCGGCGATCACCGAGGGCTCCAGGCGCCCTTCGGCAATTTTCAGGTCGCGCAGCAGGCAATCCACGACATCCACCAGCACGCGCTTGTCGGTCAGTTGCGCCCGGTCGACATCACGTTCGACCACGATAGCACCGGCAGGATTCTTTACGGTTACCAGGCACTCGCCCTGCACACCAGCGGTGGTCAGCGTAACCAGATAAGGGCTCAGTGCTTCTTCGAGCAATAGGCTGATACTTTCCATTTCGATCACCACTCAATAGTTCGGGAACAATCGTTTCAACGGGTGCTGCCTCTCTCCTAAGTGACTGGTTGTGACGTAGGAAAGTTCGCTTTTTCGTCTTTATGGGGCCGTGGGGGAGTGACTTGGAACAGCATGCGCTTGCAACATGACAACGAAAAAACGGCCGCACATAACTGCTTACGCAATGGGCTGCCGTTTAGGCGTTCGTCGGGTGCTGAGGCTGAAGGTGAAGCCTAGACTCGGTGAGCGCTGCTCATTCTGCCCGGCAGAAAAGAACGCATGTCAAAAGGCCCTTATTGCGAAGGATGAATACGATGTTGGAACACAATGAACAGCAAGCGTCGATAGAGAAGATTCACGCAGATATATCACGCATTTACGCCGAGCAACGCAAGTTCAACGCCGAAGTCCACAAGATAACCCGTGAGATCTTCTGGTACCCCGTGGCCATCGCTATAGGTTTCTTTACGGCTGTCGGGACGGTAATGGCGCTGGCGCATAAGCTGCTCACATAAACGACCTTCCTAAGGGGCCTGCCAGAAACGAAAAACGCCGCTGACCCAAGGAAGGGAAAGCGGCGTTTTTGTCTGCGCCGAAGCGCCAGCAGTTTGCCTTACAGCGGCTTACCACGATTGCCATGCTGGCTGACAAACGCCTGCATCGCCTTCAAGTCATTCGGCAGCACGGTGCAACGTTCTTCACGCTCGAACAAGTCGGCCAGATGCTCCGGCAACTCCAGCGCCTTGCCAACGCCCGCTTTCTCCACCGCTTCCGGGAATTTGACCGGGTGCGCGGTGCCGAGGATTACCATCGGGATGTCCAGGCTGCGACGGCATTCGCGCGCGGCCTTCACGCCGATAGCGGTGTGCGGGTCCAGCAGTTCGCCGGTCTGGGCATAGACTTCAGCGATGGTTTCGCACGTTTGTGCATCGTCCACGGCCAGGGAGTCGAACAGCTTGCGTGTTTCGGTCCAGCGCTCTTGATCGACGCTGAAACCACCACCGCTCTTGAAGCTGTTCATCAGCTCGGCGATGGCTGCACCGTTGCGACCGTGCATGTCGAACAGCAGGCGTTCGAAGTTCGACGACACCATGATGTCCATCGACGGCGACAGTGTGGCGTGCAGGGTTTCCTTGACGTACTGGTTGCCGCTCATGAAGCGGTGCAGGATGTCGTTGCGGTTGGTAGCGACGATCAACTGGTTGATCGGCAGGCCCATGTTGCGCGCCAGGTAGCCGGCGAAGATGTCGCCGAAGTTGCCGGTCGGCACCGAGAACGACACCGAACGTGCCGGGCCACCCAACTGCAGCGCGGCGTGGAAGTAGTAGACGATCTGGGCCATGATCCGCGCCCAGTTGATCGAGTTCACCGCGACCAGGCGCGTGCCCTTGAGGAAGCTCTGGTCAGCGAAGCTGTTCTTGACCATTTCCTGGCAGTCGTCGAAGTTGCCTTCGATGGCGATGTTGTGGATGTTCTCACCAAAAATGGTGGTCATCTGCCGACGCTGTACTTCCGATACACGCTTGTGCGGGTGCAGGATGAAGATGTCGACGTTTTCGCAATGCTTGCAGCCTTCGATGGCCGCCGAGCCGGTATCACCGGAGGTGGCGCCGACGATCACCACGCGCTCGCCGCGCTTCTCCAGCACGTAATCGAGCAGGCGACCCAGCAGTTGCAGGGCGAAGTCCTTGAACGCCAGGGTCGGGCCGTGAAACAGCTCAAGGACCCACTCGTTGCCATTCAGTTGGCGCAGAGGGGCGATGGCGCTGTGGGAAAACACGCCGTATGTCTCTTCCAGGATCTTTTTGAAATCCGCATCCGGAATGCTGCCGGTGACGAACGGGCGCATCACCCGGAACGCCAGTTCGTGATACGGCAGGCCGGCCCAGGAAGCGATTTCTTCCTGGGTGAAGCGTGGCAGGTTTTCCGGCACGTACAGGCCGCCGTCGGTGGCAAGGCCTGCCAACAGGACGTCTTCGAAATTCAGGGCCGGTGCCTGGCCGCGGGTGCTGATGTAACGCATGACTGGCTCCTCAAAAACATTCTCGAACAGAGGCCGCCGATCACACGGGGCCCCTGGAACAAATCGGTTAGTTCAGGTGTTCGACGCGAATCCGTACCACCGGCCCCACTACGCCTTGCAAGGCTTCCAGGGCGGTGATGGCATCGTTGATGTGCTGCTCAAGCACGCGGTGAGTCAGCAGGATCATCGGCACCTGGCCGTTCTGCTCCTCGACTTCCTTCTGCATGATCGACTCGATGTTGATGCCACGTTCCGACAAGATGCTGGCAACCTGTGCCAATACGCCCGGGTGATCCTTGGCCTGTATCCGCAGGTAGTAGGCGCTTTCGCACGCTTCGATCGGCAGGATCGGGTGAGCCGACAGCGAGTCCGGTTGGAAGGCCAGGTGCGGCACGCGATTTTCCGGGTCGCTGGTCATGGCGCGAACCACGTCCACCAGGTCGGCGATCACCGACGAAGCGGTCGGCTCCATGCCGGCGCCGGCGCCGTAGAACAGGGTCGAACCGGCGGCGTCACCGTTGACCATCACCGCGTTCATCACGCCATTGACGTTGGCGATCAGGCGGTCGGCCGGGATCAGCGTCGGGTGTACACGCAACTCGATACCGGCCGGTGTGCTGCGCGCCACGCCCAGGTGCTTGATGCGGTAACCCAGGGCTTCGGCGTAGTTCACGTCGGCAGTGGTCAGCTTGGTGATGCCTTCGGTGTAGGCCTTCTCGAACTGCAACGGGATACCAAAGGCAATGGACGCGAGGATGGTCAGCTTGTGCGCCGCGTCGATACCTTCAACGTCGAAGGTCGGGTCGGCTTCGGCGTAACCCAGGGCCTGGGCTTCGGCCAGCACGTCTTCGAAGGTACGGCCCTTCTCGCGCATTTCGGTGAGGATGAAGTTACCGGTGCCGTTGATGATGCCGGCCACCCAGTTGATGCGGTTGGCGGACAGGCCTTCACGGATCGCCTTGATCACCGGGATACCGCCGGCCACTGCGGCTTCGAACGCCACGATAACGCCCTTCTCACGCGCCTTGGCGAAGATCTCGTTACCGTGCACGGCGATCAGCGCCTTGTTGGCAGTGACCACATGCTTACCGTTTTCAATCGCCTTGAGCACCAGCTCGCGGGCCACGGTGTAGCCGCCTACCAGCTCGATAACGATATCGATGTCAGGGTTGGTCGCCACGGCGAAGACATCGTTGGTAATCGCAATACCGGTCGTTTCGAACTGAGGCTTTGGCGAACGCGTGGCAATCTGCGCCACTTCAATCCCGCGCCCTGCACGGCGGGAAATTTCTTCTGCATTACGCTGAAGTACGTTTAAGGTGCCGCCACCGACGGTCCCTAACCCACAGATGCCTACTTTGACCGGTTTCACTGAAGAACTCCCCATGAAACGGCCGACGCGAGGTCGGCCGTGGAAAACAGCCGCACAACTGCGGCTTTCAATTAATGGCCCGTCGACTTATCGATGGACCATGATCGTCAAAGGTTCGACGATGCTGGTTTATTTGGCACTCAGCGCCAGTTTGGCAACTTGCGGTGCCGGCTGATAGCCCGGAATCACCTGGCCGTCAGCCAAAACGATGGCCGGTGTACCGTTCACACCAATGGACTGGCCCAGGGCAAACTGCTTGGAAACTGGATTGGCGCACTTGGCCGCCTTGATTTCCTTGCCGTCGACCATCTTGTCCATCGCCGCTTTCTTGTCGGCCGAGCACCAGACTGCCTGCAACTGCTCGTCACCCGGCGAGCCGAGGCCCTGGCGCGGGAACGCTACATAGCGCACTTCCACACCGAGCTTGTTCAGCGCCGGCACTTCGGCGTGCAGCTTATGGCAGTACGGGCAGGTGGTGTCGGTGAACACGGTAATGTGCGTCTTGGTCTCGCCGATGGCCGGGTAGACCACGGTTTCAGCTACCGGAATGCCGTTGATCAGCTTGGACACGCCCAGCCGCTCGGCTTTCTCGGTCAGGTTGACCGGCTTACCGTCCTTCAACTCGAACAGGTAGCCCTGGACAATGTACTGGCCGTCGGCACTGGCATACAGCACGCGGCTGCCCTTGAGCTTGACTTCGTACAGGCCGGCCATCGGGCTGGCACTGATACTTTCGATCGGCGTATCGAGTTGCAGGTTGGCCAGGCTCTTGCGAATGGTCTGCTCGGCAGCGTCATCGGCGAAGGCAAGGGTGGAAACCAACGCAATGGCTGCGGCGGCAATAATCTGGGTCAAGCGCATGGGAACTCCTGAAGGCAGATGCAGGGACGGGCGTGCGGAACACCGATCTGGAAACACGGGGCTGTAATCACAAGTCACGCCGTACCCTTTGCTAACCGGCAAAGCCTACCACAGTTGGGCCGCAGGGCAGCCCGTGGCGGGATAATTTGGCGGTTTTCAGCCACGCGGATGGTGCTTGGCATGCATATCCTGCAAGCGCGCCCGTGCCACATGGGTGTAGATCTGGGTTGTGGATAAGTCGCTGTGGCCAAGGAGCATTTGCACCACGCGCAAATCCGCGCCGTGGTTGAGCAAATGGGTGGCAAACGCGTGACGCAAAGTATGGGGCGACAGGCTCTTGCCGATCCCAGCCACCTTGGCCTGGTGCTTGATGCGGTGCCAGAAGGTCTGGCGAGTCATCTGCTCACCCCGCAAGCTGGGGAACAGCACATCACTGGGGCGCCCACCGAGCAGTTCGCTGCGAGCATCGCGCATGTAGCGCTCGATCCACACAATCGCTTCTTCCCCCATGGGCACCAACCGCTCCTTGCTACCCTTGCCCATCACCCGCAGCACGCCCTGGCGCAGGTTGACTTGCTCAAGGGTCAGGCTGATCAGTTCGGTCACCCGCAGGCCGCAGGCGTACAGCACTTCGAGCATGGCACGGTCGCGCTGGCCGATGGCTTCGCTCAAGTCCGGGGCGGCGAGCAAGGCGTCGACATCGGCTTCCGACAGGGATTTGGGCAATGGCCGACCCAATTGCGGCATATCGACCTGTAACGTCGGGTCGAGGGCGATGAGCTTTTCCCGCAGCAGGTAGCGATAAAAGCCACGCACACCAGAAAGGAATCGTGCCGTGGAACGCGGCTTGTAGTTCTGCTCCAGGCGCCAGGCCAGGTGATCGAGGATCAACTCACGGCCGGCATTGATCAGCTCGAGGTTTTTTTCCTGCAGCCAGCCGTTGAACAGGGCCAGATCGCTGCGGTAGGCCTGGCGGGTGTTGTCCGATAGGCCTTTTTCCAGCCAAAGGGCGTCGAGGAAGCGATCAATCAGAGGGTGGTCGATGGCGGGCATGGGGACTCAGGTTGACGACTGGGATGTCTGGTAGATCCTATCGCAGGCAAGCCAGCTCCCACATGGGATTTGTGTCGCGCATCGATTTTATGACCACTAATAATCAAGTGTGGGAGCTGGCTTGCCTGCGATAGCCGCGACTCGGCCAGGGATCAGCCAACAAATTCCAGGCACAAAAAAAGCAGCCCGCAGGCTGCTTTTTTTCTGCATCGGGAAGCTGGACTTAAGCCAGTTTTTCCTTGATGCGAGCTGCTTTACCGGACAGGTCACGCAGGTAGTACAGCTTGGCTTTACGCACGTCACCGCGACGTTTAACGGCCATGCTGTCGATTTGCGGGCTGTAGGTCTGGAAAGTACGCTCTACGCCAACACCGTTGGAGATTTTACGAACAGTGAAAGCACTGTTCACACCACGGTTACGCTTGGCGATTACCACGCCTTCGAACGCTTGCAGACGCGAACGGTCGCCTTCCTTCACTTTCACCTGAACGACAATGGTGTCGCCCGGGGCAAAGGTAGGGATCTCTTTGGTCATCTGCTCTGCTTCGAGTGCAAGGATGATTTTGTTAGTCATGCTGTGCTCCTAAGGTAAGTCAATGGACCTACCATCGATACGTTGTTAACTATCGTCCCGCGCGAGGATGTATTCCTCGAGCAGCTTCTTCTCTTCTCCAGAAAGCGAGCGGCTTTCCAGAAGATCGGCGCGTCGTTCATAGGTCCGACCAAGGGACTGCTGTAAACGCCAACGCCGGATGTGTGCGTGATTGCCACTTAGCAATACGTCGGGAACACGCTGATCCGCATACACCTCCGGTCGGGTGTAGTGCGGGCAATCCAGCAAACCATCCGTGAAGGAATCTTCCTCCGCGGAGTCCGCATGCCCTAAAGCTCCAGGCAGCAGTCGTGTAACCGCATCTATCAGGACCATCGCCGGCAGCTCACCGCCAGACAGGACATAGTCCCCAATCGACCACTCTTCATCGACATGAGCTTCAATAAAACGCTCGTCAATGCCTTCATAGCGACCGGCAATCAGGATCAGTGCTTCCTCATTCGCCAGTTCGCGTACCGCCGCCTGTTTCAGCTGACGGCCTTGAGGGGACAGGTAAATTACCTTCGCCTTCTCCCCAGCAGCAGCCTTGGCCTGAACCAACGCGTCTTCCAGGGGCTTGATCTTCATCACCATGCCCGGGCCACCGCCAAATGGGCGATCGTCCACAGTGTGATGTCGATCCGTCGTGTAGTCTCGCGGGTTCCAACAGGTGAGCTGCAAGAGCCCCTGTTTCACCGCCCGACTGGTGATGCCGTACTCGCTGATGGCGGAGAACATCTCGGGAAACAAACTGATCACTTCAATGCGCAAATTAGCCACGCTTAGAAGTCCGCGTCCCATTCCACCTTCATCTCGCCCGCGGCCAGGTCGATGGCCAACACGCATTGCTCGGTATAGGGCAATAGGCGCTCGCGATCATCCAGGCTGCCAGCGCAAGGCTTGACCACCATTACATCATTGGCGCCGGTTTCCAGAAGATGATCGATTTTCCCGAACAATTGCCCGAGTTGATCAATAACCTTCAGACCTTCCAGCTGGTACCAGTAGTACTCGCCGTCGGTCAATTCAGGGAACAGGTTGCGCGGCACGCAGATCTCATAACCGGCCAGAAGACGAGCTTCTTCACGATCATCAAGACCCTTGAGCTTTGCGACCAGGAACTTGTCGTTCCCGCGTCCACTGACCAGCTCGACCTGTTTCACATTCCCCTCGCGCTTGAGCGTCCAGGTTTTGTACTGCAACAGGTTTTCTGTCGGATCAGTAAAGGAATACACCTTCACTTCGCCGCGAACGCCATGAACAGAATAAATCTTGCCGATAACGATCAAATCATCAGCAACAGCTGGCGTCGCGTTCATATTGCTCAGGCTGCGGCCTTAGCCGAGTCCTTCAACAACTTGGCAACACGCTCGGAAGGCTGTGCACCAACGCTCAGCCAGTAGGCTACGCGCTCTTGGTTCACGGACAGACGAACTTCTTGACCACGAGCAACAGGGTTGAAGAAACCAACCTGTTCCTTGTGCGAACCGTCACGCGGGTTGCGGCTGTCGGTTACGGTCAAGTGGTAAAACGGGCGCTTTTTGGAGCCGCCAAGGGCAAGACGGATTGTTAGCATGTGAACATCGTTCCTGTAGTCGGTGCTGCAAATCTAAATGCACAGCGGGCATAGGTGCCCGAAAGGCCGCGTATTCTAAGGAATATCCGGACTTTTGCAAATGTCTTTTTCTGGCGCCTATCAGCGTGCCATTCAGATCTGCTATAGAGCCGTCGGTTAAAACGGCAAGTCAGCTCCCGCCAGACGGCGGGTTTGCTGGAGATCCCACATCCCTGTGGGTCGGAGCAGGAGCACGCTCCCGCTCGAATACTTTACATTTTCGGCATACCGCCGCCGGGCAACATACCGCCCATGCCGCGCATCATCTTGGCCATTCCGCCCTTGGCGGAGAATTTCTTCATCATCTTCTGCATCTGCTTGTGTTGCTTGATCAAGCGACCGATGTCCTGCACCTGGGTGCCGGAGCCCATGGCGATCCGACGCTTGCGCGAACCGCTGATCAGCTCAGGGTCGCGGCGCTCGGCCGGGGTCATGGAGTTGATGATGGCTTCCATCTGCTTGAACTGTTTCTCTGCCGCGCCCTGGGCATTGCCCATTTGCGCCAGGTTCACACCGCCCATATTCGGCAGCTTGTCCATCAGGCCGCCGAGGCCGCCCATGTTCTTCATTTGTTGCAACTGATCGCGGAAGTCTTCGAGGTCGAAGCCCTTGCCCTTCTTCAGCTTCTTGGCCAGTTTATCGGCCTTGTCCTTGTCGAGCGTCGCTTCGGCCTGCTCGATCAGGCTGAGTACGTCACCCATGCCGAGGATACGCGAAGCGATACGCTCAGGGTGGAACGGTTCGAGCGCGTCGCTCTTCTCGCCCATACCGATGAACTTGATCGGCTTGCCGGTGATGGCGCGCACCGACAGCGCGGCACCACCACGGGCGTCGCCGTCGACCTTGGTCAGGATCACGCCGGTCAGCGGCAGTGCGTCACCAAAGGCCTTGGCGGTGTTGGCCGCATCCTGGCCGGTCATGGCGTCGACCACGAACAGCGTCTCGACCGGGTTGATCGCGGCATGCAGCGCCTTGATCTCGCCCATCATCTCTTCGTCGATGTGCAGGCGACCGGCGGTATCGACGATGACCACGTCGATGAATTTCAGCCTGGCTTCTTTGATCGCCGCGTTGGCGATATCGACCGGCTTCTGGCTCAGGTCCGACGGGAAGAAGGTCACGCCCACTTCGCCGGCAAGCATTTCCAGTTGCTTGATGGCCGCCGGACGGTAAACGTCGGCCGACACCACCATCACGGTTTTTTTCTTGCGCTCTTTAAGGAAGCGCGCCAGCTTGCCGACGGTGGTGGTCTTGCCCGCACCTTGCAGACCGGCCATCAGCACGACGGCCGGCGGCACGGCGCTGAGGTTCAGGTCTTCGTTGGCCGCGCCCATCAGGCTTTCGAGTTCGGCCTGAACGATCTTCACAAAGGCCTGGCCCGGGGTCAGGCTGCGGGACACTTCGGTGCCGACCGCGCGCTCTTTGACCGAGTTGACGAAGTCCTTGACCACAGGCAAGGCCACGTCGGCTTCCAGCAACGCCATGCGCACTTCACGCAGGGTGTCTTTAATATTGTCCTCGGTCAGCTTGGCCTTGCCGGTTACGTGGCGCAGCGTCTGCGAGAGACGGTCAGTCAAGTTTTCAAACATGCGCGATCCTTTCAGGCCCTATGGTAGACCGAGGTAATGGCGGCCCAGGCTGTGGTAAATCGCTATTAAAAACAGCGCTCGGCGAGCCTGCGGCGTGGGCAGGTCGCGGATTATAGCGAAGACTGCGCACATGCACACCCGCTGTCTGGCCCTGGAGTCTTTCGTGGAACGCAGGTGTATGCCAAACTCAGCGCCTTTCGGGCTTGCCTAACAGGATTTATGCTCCCTTTGTCACCCAGTTTACTACCCAGTCTCGCCGCCGCCTTTTTGTATGCCGCTGCGACCCTCTACCAAGGCGCTCGCCTGGCGCAAGGCGCCAAGGCCGACATACGCCTGCTGGCAGGTCTTGGCGTCCTCGCCCTGCTGGCCCATGCCGCGAGCCTGTTCACCCATTTGATGACGCCGGTTGGCCTGGGCCTGGATTTTTTCAGCGCCGCCAGCCTGATCGCCGCCGCAGTGATCGCCCTCACGCTGATCGCCTGCGCACGCATCCCGGTGGAAAACCTGCTGGTGCTGCTGTTCCCCCTGGGGATGCTGACGGTGCTGCTGGCGCAATTCGCTCCCACCGGCACGGTGCAGGTGATCGATGAAGCACCGGGCATTCTTGCGCATATCCTGCTGTCGATCCTGGCCTACGGCATGTTCACCATCGCGGTGTTCCAGGCGTTGCTCCTGCTCGTGCAGGACCACCAGCTCAAGCACAAGCACCCGTCCGGCCTGATCAAGAACTTCCCGCCGCTGCAAACCATGGAAAGCCTGCTGTTCAGCTTCTTGTGGGCCGGCTGGACGCTGCTGTCGCTGTCGCTGATCTCCGGCTGGCTGTTCGTCGAAAACCTGTTCGCCCAGCACTTGGTGCATAAAACCCTGCTGGCGTGCCTGGCGTGGGTGGTGTTCAGCGTGCTGCTGTGGGGCCGCAACCGCCTTGGCTGGCGCGGGCACAAGGCGATCCGCTGGACCCTGGCCGGTTTCTGCCTGCTGATGCTGGCCTATTTCGGCAGCAAGCTGGTTCGCGAATACATCCTGCATATCTGACGGGCAGCGATCATGGATAACTTGCCCTTAGGGCCGATGCTCGCGGTAATCGCCTTGCTGGTTTTGTGGGCGGCGCTGTTTACCGCCATCGAAGCCGCACAACAGCACCTGCTGGCCCTGCGCCCCGGTACACGCCAGGGCGACAAGGCCGCCGCCCGCCTGAACTTCCCACGCCACAGCATGATCCTCTGCAACACCCTGTGCCGTGCCGGCGTGGTGATCCTCTGTACCCTGCTGGCGATCTACGCCTGGGCGCAAAACGGCGCGTGGCTTGGCTGGCTGGTCTCCTGCAGCATCCTGCTGGTGCTGGCCGATTACCTACCCCGCGCCCTGGCCACCCGCCATCCGGAAGCGGTGCTGGGCTTCGGCAATGCCCTGCTGGGCGTGCCGCTGAAAATCCTTTATCCCCTCGCCTGGCTGCTCAATGGCATCAGCCTGCTGTTGCTACGCCCCTTTGCACGCACGCCCGGCGTAGTGAAAAAAAGCGACGACCCGCAGCCCGACCATGATGACGAACCCGAGCCCGAGGCCGATGAAAGTCGCACGCCCGGCATGCCCGGCATCCACGCGCTGGACAACATCACCGTCAACGACATCCTGGTGCCACGCAGCGAAGTGGACGGCATTAACCTTGACGACTCGCTCGAAGCGATCATCGAGCAACTGCGCAGTTCCCAGCGCACCCGCCTGCCGGTGTTCCACAGCGACATCAACCAGGTCGAAGCCGTGCTCAACACCCGGCTGATCCAGCACCTGCTGCTGGATGCCAGCCTGACCAAGGAGACCTTGCTCGCCGCCTGCTACGAACCCTACTTCGTCCCGGAAAGCACGCCCCTGCAACTGCAACTGCTGAACTTCCACAAGCAGCAGCGGCGCCTGGGCATGGTGGTGGACGAGTATGGCGAAGTGCTGGGCATCGTCACCCTGGAAGACATTCTTGAAGAAATCGTCGGCGAATTCGAAAGCGAACAGAGTGCTGACAACCCGCATATCGAAGCGCAACCGGACGGCCGCTATATCATCGACGGCGCCGCCTCGATCCGCGAATTGAACAAGAGCCTGGGCTGGCACCTGCCCTGCGACGGCCCCAAGACCCTCAATGGCCTGGTGACCGAAGCGCTGGAAACCATTCCCGATTGCGCGGTTTGCTTGAAAATCGGCCGCTACCGCCTGGAAATCCTCGAGACCGAGGACAACCGGGTGAGCAAGGTACTGATCTGGCACACCAGTCGCGTGCCGGTCGCCGCGTAACCCCTCTGATGCAACACACTTCAAACTGTGGGAGGGGCGGCGCGACGATTCGACTTGCTCCCGATTGGAGCGTGTCAGTCCGTTCATCTGTAACTGACCTGCCGCTATCGGGAGCAAGCCCCCTCCCACACGCAGTAGATCGGATTCACCCTCTTGTTGGATGCGCAAACCCCTTCCTATAATCGGGTCGGCTTACCCAAGCCCCGCCCGACCGCGTGCTACCCGCACCGAGCGCGTCCAGGCAGCGCCTTGCCATGCCTTACCGGTGTTCGCTCCCATCCCGAGCCGCTCCGCTCACAACCCTGATCCTGGGGTGTTCGACCAATAATAATCCGCGTCCAAACGCGCACTGACCGTCAGGGATACCTCCATGAGCACCACCTATAACGAGGCTGCGACCGCCGCCCCGACCAACTCGACCGCCCGCGTCGCCACCGCAAGCATCGTCGGCACCGCCATCGAGTTCTACGATTTCTATATCTATGCCACTGCGGCCGCGCTGGTGATCGGCCCCGTGTTCTTCCCGCAGACCTCCGGCACGGCGCAGATGCTCGCGTCGTTCCTGACCTTTGGCATCGCATTCATCGCCCGCCCGCTGGGTTCGGCGCTGTTCGGCCACTTTGGCGACCGTGTCGGCCGCAAATCGACGCTGGTGGCTTCGCTGCTGCTGATGGGGGTGTGTACCACACTGATCGGCTTGCTACCGGGTTATGACAGCATCGGTGCCTGGGCCCCGATTCTGTTGTGCGTGCTGCGTTTCGGCCAGGGCCTGGGGCTGGGCGGGGAATGGGGCGGTGCGGCGTTGCTGGCGACCGAGAACGCGCCCAAGGGCAAGCGCGCCTGGTTCGGCATGTTCCCGCAACTCGGCCCTTCGATTGGCTTCCTGGCGGCCAACGGCCTGTTCCTGATCCTGGCCATGAACCTGAACGACGAGCAGTTTCGCAGTTGGGGCTGGCGCATCCCGTTCATCCTCAGCGCAGCACTGGTGATGGTCGGCCTGTATGCGCGGCTGAAGCTGCATGAAACCCCGGTGTTCGCCAATGCCGTGGCGAAAGAAGCACCGGTAAAAGTGCCGTTGGTAGAGCTGTTCAGCCAGCATTGGATGCCGGTGCTGCTGGGCGCCTCGTCGATGGTGGTGTGCTATGCGCTGTTCTATATCACCACGGCATTTTCCTTGAGCTACGGCGTGTCGACCTTGGGCTACAGCCGCGAGACATTCCTCGGGTTGCTGTGTTTTGCCGTGTTGTTCATGGGCCTGGCGACGCCGCTGGCAGCCTTGGCAAGTGATCGATTCGGGCGCAAGCCAGTGCTGATTGTCGGTACGGTGCTGGCCATTCTGTCGGGGTTCACCATGGAGCCGTTGCTGACACACGGTTCGACCTGGGCTGTGGCGCTATTCCTGGCCCTGGAGCTGTTCCTGATGGGCGTGACCTTCGCCCCGATGGGCGCGATGTTGCCGGAACTGTTCCCGACCCGCGTGCGTTATACCGGCGCTTCGGCGGCCTATAACCTGGGTGGGATCGTAGGCGCGTCGGCGGCACCGTTCTTCGCGACCAAGCTGGTGGCGATGGGTGGGCTGAGTTATGTCGGAGGATATGTGTCGGCGGCAGCGTTGCTGAGCTTGATTGCGGTGCTGTGCCTGAAAGAGACGCGGGATAACGATTTGAACAAGGTCGACTGATAGACCGCTATCGGGGGCAAGCCCCCTCCCACATTTTGACCGCACTCCTACAGATTAAACGCGGTTAAGTGTGGGAGGGGGCTTGCCCCCGATAGGCGCGACGCGGTTTAAAGCTCTACAACAACCGCCTGAGCCGCACGGGTCGCCTTGGCGCGAGCCGCTTCAATCGACTCATCCCGCGCCAATGCCACGCCCATGCGGCGCTGGCCATTCACTTCCGGCTTGCCGAACAGACGCAACGCCGTGTCCGGTTCGCTCAAGGCCGCGCCGAGGTTGGCGAATGCGGTCTGGGTCGATTGCCCTTCCACCAGGATCACCGCCGACGCCGACGGCCCGAACTGCCGGATCAACGGGATCGGCAGGCCCAGGATGGCGCGCGCGTGCAGGGCGAACTGCGACAGGTCCTGGGAAATCAAGGTGACCAAACCGGTGTCATGCGGGCGTGGCGACACTTCGCTGAACCACACCTGGTCGCCCTTGATGAACAACTCCACGCCAAACAGGCCACGGCCACCCAAGGATTCAGTCACGGCCTTGGCCACGCGCTCGGATTCCGCCAGGGCAATCGGGCTCATGGCCTGAGGCTGCCAGGATTCCTGGTAATCGCCCTTCTCCTGACGATGGCCGACCGGCGCGCAGAAGGTCGTGCCGCCGATGTGGCGCACGGTCAGCAGGGTGATTTCGTAGTCGAAGTCGATAAAGCCTTCGATGATCACCCGGCCCTTCCCGGCACGCCCGCCTTCCTGGGCGTAATCCCAGGCTTTCTGCACGTCGTCGCTACTGCGCAACAGGCTCTGGCCCTTGCCCGACGAGCTCATCACCGGCTTGACCACGCACGGGAAGCCCAGGTCTTGCACGGCCTTGCTGTAGTCTTCGAAGGTATCGGCGAAGTGGTACGGCGAGGTCGGCAGGTCCAGCTCTTCAGCGGCCAGGCGACGGATGCCTTCGCGGTTCATGGTCAACGATGCGGCGCGCGCGGTCGGGATCACGGTGAAGCCTTCGGCCTCCAGCTCCAACAGGGTGGCGGTGGCGATGGCTTCGATTTCCGGCACGATGAAGTGCGGCTTCTCGGCTTCGATCACCGCACGCAGGGCGGCGCCGTCGAGCATGTTGATCACATGGCTGCGATGGGCAACCTGCATGGCCGGCGCGTTGGCGTAGCGATCCACGGCAATCACTTCAACGCCCAGGCGTTGCAGCTCGATTACCACTTCCTTGCCCAGCTCACCGCAGCCACACAGCAAAACGCGGGTCGCGGTTGGCGACAATGGAGTTCCGATTCGGGTCATCTCAGGTCCTCAGGGGAGCGGATCATGGGGAGAAAGGCCGGCATTTTACATGAACTGTGCAGATTGGCTTCAGTTGGCGACGGCCCGTTTGCGGATACGCCAAGCCATGATCAGCCAAACCGCCGTGACCCCGGCGAATTTCGACGCCAGGGCGGTGCCCACCACAGCGGGCGTAAGAGCACCGATCAAGCCGAAAAAGATAAAAGTATCGAGGGGAATGCTCAGCGCCGAACTTATCCACAGGCGATCGTGGAGCGGGCGCTTGGTGATGCTGAACACCAGCCAGTCGATGCACTCGGACACCGCGAACGCAGTGGCGCTGGCCAGGGCGATGGACGGGTCGGAGGTGATATACGACAGCGCCAGCGCCGCCAGCATGGCGAGGATCGCGCCGTGGCCGAAGCGGGTTTGCACCATGTCGCGCAGGATAAACACCAGGCCACCCCAGGCGGACCAGATGACGTCCAGGTGCGGGGCAGTGGAAAAGGCGAAGTTGATCAGCACGACGCTGCTGATGTAGGCGATCAGGAAGAGCATGGGGGATGGACCTGTGGGTAATGCCGCACAGGGTACACAATTACAGGGATGTCGTCTGGGGTGGCCCTATCGGGGGCAAGCCCCCTCCCACATTTTGACCGCATTCCTACAGGTTAAACGCGGTTAAGTGTGGGAGGGGGCTTGCCCCCGATGGCAGTCGATCAGGCACCGGAACTCTTAGGCATCACCCACACCAACCCACCCGCCTTCGCCCGCTCATGACACACCCCCAGCACCACCCGGCGCTCGGCGTTGTCCATGCGGCTCCAGCGCGTGATTTCTTCCACGGTACGCTGGCAGCCGACGCAAATATCGTCGTCATCCAGCGCGCAAATGTTCACACACGGCGAGGCGACAGGCCGTTCTGACGGGTTCATTCTTCCTGCTCAACCAGATCCCGCGCATAACGCTGGGCGTTATGCACATAGTGCGCAGCGCTGGCCTCGAGCATCTTCTTCTGCGCGTCGGTCAATTCGCGCACCACTTTGCCCGGCGAGCCCATGACCAGCGAACCATCGGGAATGTCCTTGCCTTCGCCGATCAGCGAATTGGCGCCGATGATGCAGTACTTGCCGATCTTCGCGCCGTTGAGGATCACCGCATTGATGCCGATCAGGCTGTAGTCGCCGACGGTGCAGCCATGCAGCATGGCGTTATGGCCGATGGTCACACCGGTGCCCAGGGTCAGCGGGTAACCCATGTCGGTGTGCATCACGCTGCCGTCCTGCACATTGCTGTTCTTGCCGATCAGGATCAGTTCGTTGTCGCCACGCAACACCGCGTTGAACCAGACATTGGCGCCCTCCTCCAGCTTGACCTTGCCCACCAACGTGGCATTCGGCGCCACCCAGCTGTGTGGATGCGTCTCGACGCGGGCGTCGCCCAGGCGGTATTTCATGATGTGTCCTCACGGCTGGCCATTTAAACGATGGCTTATAGATTGATGAAGCTCTTGGGCGGCTGGTGCAGGCTGATGTTGGCATCGTCATAAAGCAGATTGATCAACTCGACGATCATGATTGCCGTCAGCCCCCAGATCTTGTATTCGCCGAACCGATAGCTCGGCACGTACCAACTGCGACCCTGGTAATCGATGCGGTGGGTATGTTCGCGCGGGTCTTGGCGGAAAAATTCCAGGGGCACGCTGAAGACGGCGGCGATTTCGGCGTCGTTGGCCAGGTATTCGACGTAGTCCGGGATGACGCCAACGTAGGGCGTGACCCGAATGCCATGCAGGGAAATCAACGGGCTCAACGGGCCGATCACCTCGACCAGGCCGGGCGGCAGGCCGATTTCTTCTTCGGCTTCGCGCAGGGCGGTGAAGATCAGGTCCGGGTCTTCGGGGTCGCGGCGCCCGCCGGGAAAGGCCACTTCGCCACCGTGGGTGGACAGGCCGCTGGCGCGCAGCGTCAGGATCAGCTCGGGTTCGTCACTGCGGGTAATCGGCACCAGCACGGCGGCCTCGGGGAAACGCCCGTCGGTCTCAAGCAGTTGCGGTGTGTGATTGCTTACCCGGCGAAGTAGCTCGTCCAGCATGAGTCATCTCGATCTGTTGGCTACCTTGCATCATGCACCAAAGCGGGCGGGTGCCCAACCCCAAAACCGAAGGGCTGTCGCGAAACGACAACTTGCAGGGCCATGCCGCCCACGCCAAGATAGGCGTACTTTCCAGGAACCCCAGCATGAATTTCTGCAGCCAGTGCGGTAAACCGGTCACCCAACGCATTCCCGAAGGCGACGCGCGCCTGCGTTTTGTCTGCGATCATTGTCAGACCATTCACTACCAGAACCCCAATATCGTCGCCGGCACGGTGCCGGTATGGGGCGATCAAGTACTGCTGTGCCGCCGCGCCATCGAGCCCCGCCTGGGCTATTGGACCCTGCCCGCCGGCTTCATGGAGAACGGCGAGACCGTGGAACAGGCCGCCATGCGCGAAACCATGGAAGAAGCCTGTGCCCACGTGCGCAACCTGAGCCTCTACACCCTGATCGACGTGCCGCATATCAGCCAGGTGCATGTCTTCTACCGCGCCGAGCTGATTGACCTGGACTTCGCCGCAGGCCCCGAAAGCCTGGAAGTGCGACTGTTCGACGAGGCCGACATCCCTTGGTCCGAGCTGGCTTTCCGCACGGTCGGGCGTACCTTAGAATACTTCTTCGCTGACCGTCGCCAACAGTCGTTCCCGGTGCGCAGCGAAGCCGTACCGCCGCTGTCCAAGCCCGCCCAATAACAAACCGGCAGATCGTCGTACAAGGGAAATCGTTTTAATGCGTTGGTTGCTTGCTCTGCTCTGCCTGTCGTTCGCCACATGGTCCTCAGCCACCACCCTGGAAACCCTGGGCGGCAAAACGGTCGAGAAAATCCTGGTGCTCAAGTCCGCCCATCAGTTGCAACTGATCAACGACGGTAAACCCATCAAGACCTATCGAATCTCCCTGGGTAAAAACCCAAAAGGCACCAAGTTGATAGAGGGCGATCGCCGCACGCCGGAAGGCCTCTATTGGATCGACTGGCGCAAGACCAGCGACCGCTACAACCTGGCCATGCACATTTCCTACCCCAATATCAGCGACTCCGCCCGTTCCCGCCGCGAAGGTGTGAAGCCCGGCAGCATGATCATGATCCACGGCACGCCCGACAGTGAAGAATACCCGGAGCAGTGGTTCCACACCCTGGACTGGACCGACGGCTGCATCGGCATGCGCAACGTCGACATGCGCGAAGTCTGGAACCTGGTCAAAGACGGCACCCTGATCGAGATTCGGCCGTAGCCCTCGCCCCTTGGCAAATTAATTAAAAAAAGTTTCCTGCCCTCGGTAGCGCCTGCCGGTGAATACCAATTCACCCCGCAGGCTGCGCAGCTCTGCGCGCCTTAAAGACCTCTCTAATACCACTTGATGCCAGGCACCGTTAAGGAGCCCTGAAACCTGGACATACAGCGTTTTGGCAGCATTGACATGGTATTTAAGTGGTATTAGTTTCCGACCAATACCGGGCGACAACACTCTAATAACCGCATCGGAAACCTGACAGATGAACCCCATCCTGACGCTGCGTCCCGACGACAAACAATCCACGCCGCTGTACCTGCAACTGGCCCGCAACCTGGAAGCGGCGATCCACGCCGGCCAGTGGAAATCCGAACAGGCCCTGCCGTCGGAACGCGCCCTCAGCGAGCAGTTGAGCCTTTCGCGCGTCACCGCCCGCAAAGCACTGGAAGTCTTGTTTGCCCAAGGCCTGATCCGTCGCAGCCAAGGCTCCGGCACCTTTATCACCCCTCGGCTGGAACAGCCGCTGTCGCGCCTGTCGGGGTTCAGCGAGATGCTGCGACTCAAGGGGTTTGTGCCCAGCTCCCAGTGGCTGGAACGCGACATCAGCGCGCCGACCCATGAAGAACTGATCCGCCTGGGCCTGTCGCCGACCGACAAGGTGACGCGCCTCAAACGCCTGCGCAAAGCCGACGACACGGTGATGGCAATCGAAATGACCGCCATGCCCGCCTCGGTGCTGCCGCAACCGCAAGCCATCGGCCACTCCCTCTACGCGTACCTGGAGGGCATCGGCAAACCCATCGTGCGCGCCCTGCAGCATATCCAGGCGATCAACGCCTCCGACGAGTTTGCCGCACTGGTCGGCATCGCGCCCGGCACCGCCATGCTGCTGATGACCCGCGTCGGCTACACCGCCGACAACACACCGATCGAAATCACCGACACGTACTGCCGCAACGACTACTACGACTTTGTCGCAGAGCTGCGGCGATAGGCCTTTGCCGCGCACCGCGGCCTTAGAGAACTGCCCATGTCCGAAGACAATATCCTTACACCCCATGGCTGGATTCGCGGCCGCCTGGTGCATGAACACGGCAAGGTGATCGCCATCGAAGGCGCGCCTTGCAACCCGGCCGACAACGACTTGCCCTACCTGCTGCCGGGTTTTATCGACCTGCACGTCCACGGCGGCGGCGGCAAAGACATCATGGAAGGTGCCGACGCCTTCGAAACCATCACCCGCACCCACGTGCGCTTTGGCACCACCTCGCTGCTGGCCACCACCATGACCGCGCCGGTGGATGAGATTTCCAGCGTACTCGGCCAGCTCGGCACCTTCTGCGAGCAGCGCCCGAGCGGCAGCGCCCGGGTCCTTGGCGTGCATCTGGAAGGCCCCTACATCAATCCGGGCAAACTCGGCGCGCAACCCAACTTCGCCCACACCGCATTGATGGAAGAAGTGGAAACCTACCTGCGCCTGGCGCCGATCCGGGTGATCACCATCGCCCCGGAAATCGCCGGGCATGACGGCCTGATCCGCGCCCTCAGTACACGCGGCGTGCGTATGCAGATCGGCCACACCCTGGGCAGCTATGAAGAAGGCGTCGCCGCCCTCGCCGCCGGCGCCACCAGCTTCACGCATTTGTACAACGCCATGAGCCCGCTGCATCACCGCGAGCCCGGCATCGTCGGCGCGGCGCTGGCCCACGCCCAGTACGCGGAATTGATCCCGGATTTGCTCCACGTACACCCCGGCGCCATGCGCGTGGCCCTGCGCGCGATCCCGTGCCTGTACTGCGTCACCGACTCCACCGCCGCCGCCGGCATGCCCGACGGCGAATACAAGCTGGGCAGCCACACCGTGACCAAATGCCTGGGCGGCGTGCGCCTGGCCGACGGCACCCTGGCCGGCAGCACCCTGACCATGGATCAGGCGCTGCGCAACCTGGTGAAGATCGGCCTGCCCATCAGCGAAGCCTCACAACGCCTGTCGCAATTTCCGGCGGACTACTTGGGGCTGGAAGAACGCGGCCGCCTGCAACCCGGCAGCTTTGCCGACTGCGTGCGCCTGGACCGCTCCCTGCACCTCACCGACGTCATGGTCGAAGGAGAAACCATTGTCCTCAAAAATGCTTGAAGAGGCCCTCGCCTCCTGTGACGCCGTAGCCGCGCAGTTGCAACGCCTGGACCCGCGCCTGCAAGAAATCGCCGGCCGCCTGCGCCGCCAGCCGCCGCAAGTGGCAATGACCATCGCCCGTGGCAGCTCGGACCACGCCGCGAGCTACTTCGCCTACCTGGCCATGCAGCACGTGGGCATTCCGGTGGCGTCGTTGCCGATGTCGGTGGTGACCCTGCTGCAAGCGCCATTGCAGGTCAGCGGCCAGGTCGTGTTCGGTTTCTCTCAGTCGGGCCAGAGCCCGGATCTGGTCGACAGCCTGCGCCAACTGCGCAAACGCGGCGCCTTGAGCATTTCGCTGGTCAATGCCGAAGACTCACCCCTGGAAGCCGCCTGCGAATTCCACGTGCCGCTGTGCGCCGGCCCGGAACACAGTGTGGCCGCGACCAAGAGCTTTATCGCCACCCTCAGCGCCAGCGCGCTGTTGATCGGCCACTGGAACCAGGAAGCCGACCTGCTGCACGCCTGCCGCGCACTGCCCGATGGCCTGCGTGAGGCGGCCAAACAGGATTGGACGCAAGCCATCGACGCCCTGCGTGGCTGCCAGCAATTGATGGTGATCGGCCGCGGCGCCGGTTTTGCCATCGCCCAGGAAGCCGCGCTCAAGCTCAAGGAAACCTCGGCGATCCAGGCCGAAGCCTTCAGCAGCGCCGAGGTGCGTCACGGTCCGATGGCCTTGATCGACGAAAACTACCCGCTGCTGATATTCGCCCCACGCGGCGCCGAGCAAGCCGGCCTATTGAGCCTGGCCGCCGATATGCGCCAACGCGGCGCCCGCGTGTTGCTGGCCGCGCCGGACGATATCGCCGAACGCGACCTGACCCTGAGCTGCGCCGAACACCCGAGCCTGGACCCGATCCTGGCCATCCAGAGTTTCTATGTCATGGCCGCCGGCCTGGCGGTCGCCCGGGGCATGAACCCCGACCAGCCGCGCAACCTGAGCAAAGTCACCCGCACCCACTGAGTGGCGTGCCGCGATTTCCTGATGAGTACCGTGCCCATGTCCAACAACAATAATGAATTGACCCTCAGCGCCCCCCTCAGCGGGCCGGTGCTGGCCTTGGGCAACGTCCCCGACGAAGTCTTCGCCAGCGGCGCCATGGGCGACGGCCTGGCCATCGACCCGCTGAACGATTGCCTGTACGCACCGTGCGACGGCGAGATCATCCATGTGGCCCGCACCGGGCATGCGCTGACGATTCGTGCGCAGAACGGCGCCGAGCTATTGATGCATGTGGGGATCGACACGGTGGAATTGAACGGCGAAGGGTTCACCCTGCTGGTGAAGAACGGTGCGCGGGTGAGCAAGGGCCAGGCGTTGATGCAGTTTGACCTGGATCGGATTGCGCGCCAGAGCAAGAGCCTGGTCAGCCTGATCATTCTCACCAACAGCGAGCGCTTCGAACTGACACCGCTGGCGCTCCATTCGGTCAAGCGCGGTGAACCGCTGGCGCGCGTGGCGCTGCGTTCCGGCGTAGCGCTGCAAACAGCTGTGGATAACTCCGTCGAGCAAGCCAGCGCCAGCGTGCGCATCACCCATCGCGGCGGCTTGCATGCGCGTCCCGCAGCATTGATCCGCAAGACCGCCCAGGCGTTCAGCAGCCAGACGCAGTTGCATTTCGCCGGCAAGTCGGCAGCGTGCGACAGCCTGATTGGCCTGATGGGGCTGGGCATCGGCGAAGGCGATGAGGTCCGCGTCACCAGCGGTGGCAAGGATTGTGAGGCGGCGGTGCAGGCACTGGTTGCCGCGCTGTCGGTAGCGATCAGCGACGAACCTCCCGCACCGGTGGCCGTCGCGCCCCGTCGCACGCCTACCGAAGCCGGTGTATTGCAAGGCGTATGCGCGGCGCCGGGCCTGGTCTGCGGGCCGCTGTTTCGCCTGAGCGGAATCGAGCTGTCGGACGACACCGCCCACCATTGCGCCGACGAGCAACTGCAACGGCTGGATGCGGCGCTCGAGCAGGTGCGCAACGAAATCCGCACCACCCTGGACCTCGCCCGCCAGCGCAAGGCCGTCGACGAAGAAGAGATCTTCGCCGCCCACCTCGCACTGTTGGAAGACCCGACCCTGCTGGACGCCGCCACCCGCGCCATCGAACACGGCAGCGCCGCCACCCACGCCTGGCGCGATGCGATCCAGGCGCAATGCGCGGTGTTGCTGGGCCTGGGCAAGCCGCTGTTGGCCGAACGCGCCAACGACCTGCGCGACCTGCAACAACGCGTACTGCGCGTGCTGCTGGGTGAAGCGTGGCACCTCGAGTTGCCCGTCGGGGCGATTGTCAGCGCCCATGAGCTGACGCCCTCGGACCTGCTGCAACTGAGCGCGCAACAGGCCGCCGGCATCTGCATGGCCGAGGGCGGCGCGACCTCCCATGTCGCGATCCTGGCCCGGGGTAAAGGTTTGCCGTGCGTGGTGGCGCTGGGCGCCGACGTGCTCGATGTGCCCCAAGGCCAACGCGTGGTACTCGACGCGGCCAACGGTCGCCTGGAACTGGCGCCCAGCGACGCGCGCCACGCCGAAGTCCACCGGATTCGCGACACGCAGAACCTGCGCCGCCAAGCACAACAGACCCAGGCCCGACTGCCGGCGAACACCCGCGATGGCATGACCATTGAAGTCGCCGCCAATGTCGCCTCCAGCGCCGAGGCCCAAGTGGCGTTTGAAAACGGCGCCGATGGCATCGGCCTGCTGCGCACCGAATTCCTCTTCGTCGACCGCCGCACCGCACCGGATGAACAGGAACAGCGCCAGGCCTATCAAGCGGTGCTGGATGCAATGGGCGACAAGTCGGTGATCATCCGCACCATCGACGTGGGCGGCGACAAACAGCTCGACTACCTGCCGCTGCCGGTCGAGGCCAACCCGGTGCTGGGCCTGCGCGGTATTCGCCTGGCCCAGGTGCGCCCCGAGGTGCTCGACCAGCAACTGCGCGCACTGCTGCAAGTCAGCCCGCTGGCGCGCTGCCGCATCCTGTTGCCGATGGTCAGTGAAGTCGACGAACTGCTGCAGATCCGCCAGCGCCTGGATGAACTGTGCGTCGAGCTGGAACTGACCCAGCGTCCGGAACTGGGGGTGATGATCGAAGTGCCCGCCGCCGCGCTGATGGCCGAACAACTGGCCGAGCATGCGGACTTCTTGTCCATCGGCACCAATGACCTGTCCCAGTACACCCTGGCCATGGACCGCGACCACGCCGGCCTCGCCGCACGGGTCGATGCGCTGCACCCGGCGCTGTTGCGGTTGATCGCCCAGACCTGCACGGGAGCAGCCAAACACGGGCGCTGGGTCGGCGTGTGCGGCGCCTTGGCGTCCGACCCATTGGCGACGCCGGTGTTGGTCGGCCTGGGGGTCAGCGAGCTGTCGGTCAGCCCGCCGCAGATCGGCGAAATCAAGGACCGCGTCCGCCACCTGGACGCGGCGCAATGCCGGCAACTGAGCCTAGGCCTGCTCGACCTGAGCAGCGCCAAGGCGGTACGCCAAGCCTGTCAACACCACTGGCCGCTGAGCTGACAACAACAAGAAAAGGGAGACACGCCATGTACCAACACTTTATCGAAGGCCTGCAACGCCTGGGCCGTGCGCTGATGCTGCCGATTGCGATCCTGCCGATCGCCGGCCTCCTGCTGCGCCTGGGCGACACCGACCTGCTCAACATCGCGGTGATGCACGACGCCGGGCAGGCGATCTTCGCTAACCTTGCGCTGATCTTCGCCATCGGCATCGCCGTGGGTTTTGCCCGCGACAATAACGGCACCGCGGGCCTGGCCGGGGCGATTGGTTACCTGGTGATGGTCTCCACCCTCAAGGTGATGGATACGAGCATCAACATGGGCATGCTCGCCGGGATCGCCAGCGGTTTGATGGCGGGCGGGCTGTACAACCGCTTCAAGGACATCAAGCTGCCGGAATACCTGGCGTTCTTTGGCGGGCGGCGATTTGTACCAATTGTCACCGGGTTCAGCGCGGTCGGCCTGGGCGTGATCTTTGGCCTGATCTGGCCGCCGATCCAGCACGGCATCAATAGCTTCGGCGTATTGCTGATGGAAAGCGGCAGCCTGGGTGCCTTCGTGTTTGGCGTGTTCAACCGCCTGCTGATCGTCACCGGCCTGCACCATATCCTCAACAACATGGCGTGGTTCGTGTTCGGCAGTTTTACCGACCCGCTGACCGGCGCGGTGGTCACCGGCGACCTGACCCGCTACTTCGCCGGCGACCCGAAAGGCGGCCAGTTCATGACCGGCATGTTCCCGGTGATGCTGTTCGGCCTGCCCGCCGCGTGCCTGGCGATGTACCGCAATGCCCTGCCGGAACGACGCAAAGTGATGGGCGGGATTTTCCTGTCGATGGCGCTGACCTCATTTCTGACCGGCGTGACCGAGCCGATCGAATTCGCCTTCATGTTCCTCGCGCCGTTCCTGTACCTGCTGCATGCGTTGCTGACCGGGCTGTCGATGGCGGTCACTAACCTGCTGAATATCCACCTGGGTTTTACCTTCTCCGGTGGATTTATCGACATGGTGCTGGGTTGGGGCAAGTCCACCAATGGCTGGCTGGTCATCCCGGTAGGCTTGGCTTACGCAGTGATCTACTACAGCGTATTCAACTACTGCATCCGCCGCTTCCAGCTGAAGACACCGGGCCGCGAAGATATCCCGGTGGCGCAGGCCGAAGTGATGAGCGATAACCAGCGCGCCACGGCTTACATCCAGGCGTTGGGGGGTGCGGACAACCTGCTCAGCGTGGGGGCCTGCACCACACGGTTGCGGTTGGACATGGTCGACCGCAACAAAGCAGTGGATGCACAGTTGAAAGCCCTCGGCGCGATGGCCGTGGTTCGGCCGGGTAACGGCGGGAGCTTGCAGGTAGTGGTCGGGCCGATGGCGGACAGCATTGCCGATGAGATCCGGTTGGCGATGCCGTCGTTTGTAGCCAATGCGCCCGTGACGGTTGCGCCTGTGGATAAGTTGGCTACGGTGGATGTGCGGGAAGCCGAGAGATGGCTGGATGCATTGGGTGGCCGGGAAAATGTGCGCCAGTTGGAAGCGGTGGCGATGACCCGGTTACGGGTGGAATTGGGGGATGACTCGGTGGTGTCCGAAGACCAGCTCACTGCACTCGGTTGCCAGGGTGTAAGCCAGATCGATAGCGGTGTTTGGCACCTGCTGATTGGTGACAAGGCCTCGGGCTTGAGTGAGGCGTTGGAGCGACTGGTCAGCGGCCATGAGGTCGGCGCCGGGGTTTAAGCGATGTAGTGGCTGTTCTGGTCTCATCGCGGGCAAGCCCACTCCCACATTTGACCGGCGCCCGACCTGGCAACGCGGTCAAATGTGGGAGGGGGCTTGCCCGCGATGAGGCCTCCCAGACACACCTGTTTTGCACCGGACAAAAAAACTGTGTTCGGCACAATCCAAATGTGGGAGTCGCGGAGTGAGGATTCATTACGTTACGGTAATCACCCATGGGTCCGAATGTTCCGAAGTCCCTTGGAGCTCTGCCACGAACTCGTACTTCTTGGCCTCCAAAGCGTTCACCGCCACTTTAAAGGGGTCGCCCTCTACAGCTTGCGCACTCCCTAGTACTGTTCCTCCCCGACCATCCTTGATTTCAACAGTCCCGGACGGAGAGACGCGACCGATAAAATTCAGATGCCTGCGAGGTGTGCTGCCGCCATCAGGGATCTCCTGCTCATTTTGTGTTTGAACACTGGTAATCCGAATCGACATGATCATTCTCCCTATTACTGTGAGTGAGCAGTCAGTAAGCCATTATCGGTGAGCGGGGATAACTGTCAGAAATAACAGGTACACCGACTTTTGGATGAGCGGTACAGGCAAAAAACTACCCATTTACTCGGTACGCGCTGAACACGACTCAAGTTCTAGCGTCACGGGAAACACTCGCACACAGGTGTGGCAACGATCAGTTCAGTTATGAAGATCAAATCGCCAGGATCAGTAATTGCTGAGACTTTACCGGCCGTTCGCGGGCAAGCCCACTCCCACATTTGACCGGCGCCCGACCTGGCAACGCGGTCAAATGTGGGAGTGGGCTTGCCCGCGATTGGGCCTCACAGACAACAAAAAACCCGCTGACCCAACAGGCCCAGCGGGTTTCTTGTTCATGCAATCAACGAATCAAAAATCCGCCAACTGCCATACCTCATACGCCGGTGTCTCATAGGGATGGCTCAGCTTCAACGCGGCCACAACAGCCACGATCAACGCATCCGCCACCACCAGCTCAACCTTCCACTCTTCAACCACTTCAACCTGGCCGACTTGCCCGAGAAACGGCTGGCTGCCGTCCAACGCGCGGAATTGGCCCTGGCCCAGCACTTGCCAGGCGCAGCTGTCGTAGTCGCCGATGCGCCCGCCGCCGGCTGCGAAGACGGCGGCTTTCACCGTCTCCACGTGGCTCGCGGGCACAAAGAAAGCGAGCTTGTACACCGCCTTAGTTCACCCACACGCGAGCGTTGCGGAACATGCGCATCCACGCGCCGTCTTCGTTCCACTCTTCCGGGCGCCACGAGTTCTGCACGGCACGGAACACACGTTCCGGGTGCGGCATCATGATAGTCACGCGACCGTCGCGGCTGGTGAGGCCGGTGATCCCGCGCGGCGAGCCGTTCGGGTTGGCCGGGTAGCTTTCGGTGACCTTGCCGTGGTTGTCGACGAAGCGCATGGCCACGCAGCCGGACACGTCGGCTTCGAGCAAGGCTTCTTCGCTGGCGAACTCGGCATGGCCTTCACCGTGAGCGATGGCGATTGGCATACGCGAGCCGGCCATGCCTTGCAGGAAGATCGAGTTGGACTCCTGCACCTGCACCATGGCGACACGGGCTTCGAACTGCTCGGAACGGTTACGCACGAAGTGCGGCCAGAACTCGCTGCCCGGGATCAGTTCGTGGAGGTTGGACATCATCTGGCAACCGTTGCACACACCCAGGGTGAAGCTGTCGTTGCGCTCGAAGAAGCCCTGGAACGCATCGCGAGCACGGCTGTTGAACAGGGCCGACTTGGCCCAGCCTTCACCGGCACCCAACACGTCGCCGTAGGAGAAACCGCCGCAGGCCACCAGGCCTTTGAACTCGTTGAGGTCGACGCGACCGGCGAGGATGTCGCTCATGTGTACGTCGATCGCATTGAAACCGGCACGGTCGAATGCGGCCGCCATTTCCACCTGGCCGTTGACGCCCTGCTCACGCAGTACGGCAACTTGTGGGCGAATGCCTTTCTTGATGTACGGCGCGGCGATGTCCTGGTTGACGTCGAAGCTGAGCTTGGTGCTCAGGCCCGGGTTGTCTTCTTCCAGGATCACGTCGAATTCCTGCTCGGCGCAGTCGGCGTTATCACGCAGGCGCTGGATCTGGTAGCTGGTCTCGGCCCACTGGCGTTGCAGCAGACGACGCTGGCCTTCGAACACGGTATCGCCATTGAAGACGATGTCGATCTGACCGTTGTTGATCGGCTGGCCGATCACGGCCACGCAGTCGCCCAGGCCGGCGGCGCTGAACTGTGCCAATACATCCGGCGTCGCGTCCTGCCGCACCTGGATCACCGCACCCAGTTCTTCGTTGAACAGGATGCCGTTGATTTCAGAGGCGTCCTCGGCAATGCTGTCGAGCACCAGGTTCAGGCCGCAGTGACCGGCGAAGGCCATTTCGACCACGCTGGTCAACAGGCCACCGTCGGAACGGTCGTGATAGGCCAGCAGGTGGCCGTCGGCGTTGAGGCCCTGGATCACGGCGAAGAAGGCTTTCAGGTCTTCGGCGTCGTCGACGTCCGGCGCGTGTTTGCCGAGCTTGCCATGGGTTTGCGCGAGGATCGAGGCGCCCATGCGGTTCTGGCCACGGCCCAGGTCGATCAGGATCAGATCGGTGGTGCCCTTGTCCATGCGCAGTTGCGGGGTCAGGGTCTGGCGGATGTCGGTGACCGGCGCGAAACCGGTGACGATCAACGACAGCGGCGAGGTGACGCTCTTGTCCACGCCGTCATCGTTCCAACGGGTGGCCATGGACATGGAGTCCTTGCCCACCGGAATGGTGATCCCCAGTTCCGGGCACAGCTCCATGCCGACAGCCTTGACGGTGTCGTACAAGCGCGCGTCTTCGCCGGGGTGACCGGCAGCAGACATCCAGTTGGCCGACAACTTGATGTCGGACAGCTTGCCGATACGGGACGCGGCGATGTTGGTGAGGGTTTCACCAATGGCCATGCGGCCCGACGCCGGAGCGTCCAGCAGGGCCAGCGGCGTGCGCTCGCCCATGGCCATGGCTTCACCGGTGTAGACGTCGAAGCTGGTGGCGGTGACGGCGACGTCGGCCACCGGCACTTGCCACGGGCCGACCATTTGGTCACGGGCAACCAGGCCGGTGATGGTGCGGTCGCCAATGGTGATCAGGAAACTTTTGCTCGCGACAGCCGGGTGGTGCAGCACGCGCTCGATGCTGTCGGCCAATTCCAGTGTGCTTGGGTCGAAGTCATCGCCCAGCTCGGCTTCACGTACCGCCGAACGGTGCATGCGCGGGGCTTTGCCCAGCAGCACTTCGAGCGGCATGTCCACCGGGCTGTTGCCGAAGTGGCTGTCGGTGACGGTCAGATGCGGCTCGGCTGTGGCTTCGCCGACCACGGCAAACGGGCAACGCTCACGTTCGCAGATGGCCTGGAAGCGCGCGAAGTCTGCAGGGCCGACGGCCAGGACGTAGCGTTCCTGGGATTCGTTACTCCAGATTTCGTGCGGGGCCATGCCCGGCTCGTCGTTTGGAATGTTGCGCAGTTCGAAACGGCCGCCACGCTCGCCATCGTTGACCAGTTCCGGGAAGGCGTTGGACAAACCGCCGGCGCCGACGTCGTGGATAAAGCTGATCGGGTTCTTGTCACCCAACTGCCAGCAACGGTCGATGACTTCCTGGCAGCGGCGCTCCATCTCTGGGTTTTCGCGCTGTACGGAAGCGAAGTCCAGGTCTGCCGAGCTGGTGCCGGTGGCCATGGAGGAAGCCGCGCCGCCGCCCAGGCCGATCAACATTGCCGGGCCGCCGAGCACGATCAGCTTGGAGCCGACCAGGATCTCGCCTTTCTTGACGTGTTCTTCACGGATGTTGCCCATGCCGCCGGCCAACATGATCGGCTTGTGGTAACCGCGCACTTCGTCGCCATGCGGGGTGGTGATCGATTGTTCGAAGGTACGGAAATAGCCGGTCAGCGCCGGACGCCCGAATTCGTTGTTGAACGCGGCGCCGCCCAGCGGGCCTTCGATCATGATGTCCAGCGCGGTGACGATGCGCTCCGGCTTGCCATATGGCACTTCCCACGGCTGTACGAAGCCCGGGATCTGCAGGTTGGACACGGTGAAGCCGGTCAACCCGGCCTTGGGCTTGGCGCCACGGCCGGTAGCACCTTCGTCGCGGATCTCACCGCCGGAACCGGTGGCTGCGCCCGGGAACGGGGCAATCGCGGTCGGGTGGTTGTGGGTCTCGACTTTCATCAGGATGTGTACCGGTTCCTGCACCGCGCCGTACTGGCGGGTTTCAGGGTCCGGGAAGAAACGACCGGCGACGCTGCCGACGATGACCGAGGCGTTGTCCTTATAAGCCGACAGAACGCCTTCGCTGTGCATCACGTAGGTGTTCTTGATCATGCCGAACAGGCTTTTTTCCTGGCTTTCGCCGTCGATGTCCCAACTGGCGTTGAAGATCTTGTGACGGCAGTGCTCGGAGTTGGCCTGGGCGAACATCATCAGTTCGATGTCGTGCGGGTTGCGCTTCAAGCCGTTGAAGGCGTTGACCAGATAATCGATCTCGTCTTCGGCCAGGGCCAGGCCCAGTTCGGTGTTGGCCTTCGCGAGAGCGGCGCGGCCACCGCCGAGCACGTCAATCGCGGTCAGCGGCTTGGCCTCGGCGTGACTGAACAGACCGCCGGCCTGTTCCAACTGGCTGACGATGATCTGGGTCATGCGGTCGTGCAGGCTGCTGGCGATCAGCTCGGCCTCGGCATCGCTGAACTGGCCCGCGACATAGAAGGCAATACCGCGTTCCAGGCGCTGGATTTTTTCCAGGCCGCAGTTGCGGGCGATATCACTGGCCTTGCTCGACCAGGGCGAGATGGTGCCGAACCGCGGCAGAACCAGGAACAAGCGGCCGGTCGGCTCTTGAACGGGAACGCTTGGGCCGTACTTCAGAAGGCGTGCCAGCACTTGCTGTTCGTCGGCGGTCAAGACGCCAGTCACGTCGGCGAAGTGAGCAAATTCAGCATACAGGCCTGTAACAGCTGGAACCTTCTGGCTCAGTTGCTCAAGGAGTTTGCTGTGGCGAAAGGCAGAAAGGGCAGGAGCGCCGCGCAGGATCAACATCTTCGGGACAGCCTCGGGAAGGGGTGTGCTTTGAGGCCGTGCATTCTAGCGTAAACCGTCGTCAACGGCACCCGAAACGCTACCGCTGGCTACTGCCGAACGTCAGTTGGTAGCGTTTGCAGGGTATCGGGGCGTTATCCACGGCATTGGGCGCAGTTATTTTAACCGTCACAATTGCTCGCCAAGCCACGTTTCTGCGGGCTGCAGCACAGTTTCAAGGCGGCTAGCAGACAAGTCCCCTGCTGTCGAGATATGGCGCCGTGGGCCGTTTGCGTATACTGCGCAGATGTTCTCCCCAACTGCTTTACGCCCGCGATGCGCCAAATGGCTCATCGCAACCGGACTCTTCCTGATGCTCAGCGCCTGTGTTGATAAACCCAGCACGCTCGAGCGAATCAAGGAGGATGGCGTATTGCGGGTGATTACCCGGAACAGCCCGGCCACATATTTCCAGGACCGCAACGGTGAAACCGGTTTCGAATACGAACTGGTCAAGCGCTTTGCCGACGACCTGGGGGTTACGCTTAAAATCGAGACCGCCGACAACCTCGACGACCTGTTCGGCCAGCTCGGCAAACCCAACGGCCCGGTGCTCGCCGCCGCCGGTTTGGTCAGCAGCGAGCAACGCAAGCAGCAGGTACGCTTCTCCCACCCGTACTTGGAAGTCACCCCGCAGATCATCTACCGCAACGGCCAGTCGCGCCCCACCAACGCGGCGGACCTGGTCGGCAAGAAGATCATAGTGCTCAAGGGCAGCACCCACGCCGAACAACTGGCTGAGCTTAAAAAGCAGAACCCTGCGATCGAATACGAAGAATCCGACGCCGTTGAGGTGGTCGACCTGCTGCGCATGGTCGACGAGGGCCAGATCGACCTGACGCTGGTGGACTCCAACGAAGTGGCGATGAACCAGGTGTACTTCCCCAACGTGCGCGTGGCGTTCGACCTCGGCAATGCCAGCAACCAGAGCTGGGCCGTGGCCGCCGGCGAAGACAACAGCCTGCTCAACGAGGTCAACAGCTACCTGGACAAGGTCGGCAAGAACGGCACCTTGCAACGCCTGAAAGATCGCTACTACGGGCACGTCGACGTGCTCGGCTACATGGGCGCCTATACCTTTGCCCAGCACTTGCAGCAGCGCCTGCCCAAGTACGAGAAACACTTCAAGGCCTACGCCAAGGAAGAAAAGGTCGACTGGCGCCTGTTAGCCGCCATTGGCTATCAGGAATCACTCTGGCAACCTGCGGTCACCTCCAAGACCGGCGTGCGCGGCCTGATGATGCTGACCCAGAACACCGCCCAGGCGATGGGCGTATCCAACCGCCTGGACGCCAAGCAAAGCATCATGGGCGGCGCCAAGTACCTGGCCAAGATCAAGGATGAGTTGGACGACGATATCGCCGAGCCGGATCGCACCTGGTTTGCCCTGGCTGCTTATAACGTGGGCACCGGGCATCTGGACGACGCACGCAAGCTGGCGCAGAAGGACGGCCTGAACCCGAACAAGTGGCTGGACGTGAAAAAGATGCTGCCGCGCCTGTCGCAGAAGCAGTGGTACAGCAAGACCCGCTACGGCTATGCCCGGGGCGGCGAGCCGGTGCATTTTGTGGCGAACATCCGGCGCTACTACGACATCCTTACCTGGGCGACCCAGCCACAGCTGGAAGGCAACCAAGTGGTTGAAGGCAACCTGCATGTGCCTGGGGTGAACAAGACCAAGCCGCCGGAAGAGAACCCGCAGCTGTAACACCACCGCCCAATGTGGGAGGGGGCTTGCCCCCGATAGCGGTGTGACAGTCAGCTTGTTTATAACTGACCCACCGCCATCGGGAGCAAGCCCCCTCCCACATTTGAATCGCTACTGGCCTTGAAGGCCGGTGATCAGATGCACGATCCCACCCGCCAGCACCATCACTCCCGACACTCCCGCCGCCTTTAACGCCGCCGCATCCACCCGTGCCGCATCCTGCAGTTGCACGCGCACCCGCGTCAGCGCCACGCGTTGTTGCGACTTGAGGTTATCCGCGCCACCGAGGGCATTCAGCACGTCGGCGGACAACAGGTTCTCCCCCGCTGGCACAGGCGCCGCGACGGTCTCGGCGATCAAGTCCGGGGTCAGGGCTTTCCAGAACGCCCGCTGCAATTTCTCGAACATGCTCAGTGCTCCACGACAGGTGAGGTTTCAACGGTGGCCGCGTGGTACAGGCGCAAGGCCTCACGTACTTGCGCGGCTTCTTCCAGGCCCAGCACCTGACGGGCGATGATCTGACAGTCCGCCAGGTCCAGCTCGCGCACGGTGGCCTTGATGGACGGGATCAGCGGCACGCTGACCGACAGTTCGTCCACCCCCAGCCCGATCAACACCGGTACCGCCAACGTTTCAGACGCCAGCGCCCCGCACACGCCGACCCACTTGCCGTGGGCATGGGCGGCCTTGACGGTGGTGGCGATCAGGCGCAGCACCGCCGGGTGAAAGCTGTCGGCCTGGCTGGCCAGGCGTGGGTGGTCGCGGTCCATCGCCAGGGTGTATTGGGTCAGGTCGTTGGTGCCGATGGAGAAGAAGTCCACATGGGGCGCAAATACATCCGCCATCAAGGCCGCGGACGGCACCTCGATCATGATGCCCAACTTCGGCAGCGAGGTAAGCCCAAGGGCCGACGCTTCCTCTTCAAGAATCGTGCGCGCCAGGTGCAGCTCCGAGAGCAGGCTGACCATCGGCAGCATGATATGCAGCCGCGTCAGCCCGGCACTGGCGAGAATTGCGCGGAACTGTTCGCGCAGCAATTCGGGGCGTTCCAGGCACAGGCGAATACCGCGCAGGCCCAGGAACGGGTTGGTCTCGGCGTCCATCGGCACATAAGCCAACGGTTTGTCACCGCCGACGTCCAACGTGCGCACCACCAGGTTGCGCTCCGGGCCCAGCGCGCGGGCGATGGCGCTGTAGGTGCCGGCTTGCTCCTCGGGGCTCGGCGCGCGATGGCGGTCCAGGTACAGAAACTCCGAACGCAGCAGACCCACGCCTTCGCCGCCCAGGCTCAGGGATTGCTCGACCTCTTGAAGCGACGCGACGTTGGCCGTGACTTCGACGTGATGACCGTCGCGGGTGATGGCCGCCAGGCACGCCTGCGCGACGTCGCGTTGGCGCCGCAGCACTTGCTCCCGGCGAGTAGCCTGCAATTGCTCGATCTCGGCCAGATCCGGGTTCAGGTGCAGTTCGCCCTTGTCGGCATCCAGCAGCACCTGCTGACCGTTGGCCAGCGCCAACACCTGCGGCGGCACCCCGCAAATCGCCGGCAGCCCCAGCGCCCGGGCAAGGATCGCGACGTGGCTGGTCGCGCCGCCGCCGACGGTGACAAACCCGAGCACCTTGTGCGTATCGAGGCTGGCGGTTTGCGACGGCGTCAGTTGCTCAGCGATCAGGATCGCGCGTTCAGGCAGTTCCCAGGCGCAATCCTGAATGCCGAGGAGCAGTTTCAGCACGCGCTGGCCGACGTCGGCCAAGTCCGCCGCACGTTCGGCGAGCAGGGCATTGCCCAGGCCCTGGAACAGTTTGGCGGTGGCGAGCGTGGCGTTGTTCCAGGCAAAGGCGGCGCTTTTGCCGTTGGCCAGCAGGCCGTGGGCATGTTCCAGCAAGGTCGGGTCTTCGAGCAGTTCCTGATGGGCACGGAATATCTGTGCCTGGGCACTGCCGACCGCCTTGGTTTGCAGGGCTTGCAAGGCCTCGCTTGCAGCCAGCAAGCCACGCGCCAACGCCGCACGTTCGAGTGCTTCGCCGCCCCCCGCTTCGGGGATGCTCAGCGACGGCTCAGCCACCTGAACCACCTGGCCAAACGCCGACCCCGGCGACGCACACACGCCCCGCAACACGCGCGCGGATGACACAGGCGCAAGCGGCGCAGCCTCCTCGACCAGCGTCGCGATCGTCTCGCCGCACCCCTCGGCCAACAGCGCCACCAAGGCCTTGATCGCCGCGCTGGCATCCGCTCCTGCCGCGCTCACCTGCAAGGTGTCGCCCTGCACGGTTTGCAGCGCCATGATCGCCACCAGCGACTTGGCGTTGGCGCTCTGGGTTTGCTTGTGCAAGTAGATGCTGGCATTGAACCCCTTCGCCGCCTGGGCAAACACCGCTGCCGGGCGCGCGTGCAAACCGTTGGTATTGGGCAACGTCAGCGGCTTGGAGAACAGCGCATCGCCCTCCTCCTCGTCCACTGTTTCTGCAGCCTCACCTGGGGACAGGCGCAACAGCGGCTGCCCCACCGCGACCACGCCGCTGGCCGGTGCCAGTAGCGAAAACGGCTCGCCGCTGACCACCAGCATCAAGGTCAGCAGGCTGCGAGCATTGAGCGCTACGTAGTCGGCATCGAACTCGATCAGCGGCTGCCCAGCCACCACCCGCTGGCCTTCCTCGACCAATCGGCTGAAGCCCTTGCCCGCCAGGTTCACGGTGTCCAGGCCGATATGCAGCAGCACCTGGACGCCGTTGTCGTCGGTAATGCTCACCGCATGGCCACTCTCCTGGATATTGCTGATCACCCCGGCCAATGGCGCGCAGAGGGTCGGCGAGGTGGGATCGATGCACAGGCCGTCGCCGATCAGACGGCTGGAGAACACCGGGTCGGGGACCTTGTCCAGTGCCAGCAGCACACCCGACAAGGGCGCAAGCAATTCCAGGGGTTGAGTTGCGGTCATGACTTCACCTGCTGTTTTGTTCTGTAAAAATCATTGGGTGGATACAAATCCCGAGGTGACAAAGATCAAATGTGGGAGGGGCTTGCCCCCTCCCACATTTAAGCCTGTCTACATCCGAAGATTCACTTCCACCAGTACTCGACTTGCACGCCGACGTTCGAGCCATGCCGCGCAGTGCCGTAGGCGCCGGTGTCGGACAACGCCGACCCAGCCGCCAGCTCATTCGCCGCGCGCTTGGCCGCTTCGTTCCAGGTTGCATAGGTGTAGTACAGACGCACTTCCGGGCGCGCCCAGAAATCCGGGCCCTTGGGCGACCAGGTCGGGGCGAAGGTGAATTTGCTCAGCTTGCGCGTACCGCCGGTAGCGTCGACCTGATCATGGCCAAGCTCGGTGACCAGTTTGAACTGTTCACTGATCGCATATGCCGGGCGCACACCGATGGACATCCAGGTCTGGTCCTGGCTGCCGGGGCGAATATCTTTCTGGTACACCGCCTCGATCTGCCCACCGAAACGTGGAGTGAGCTGCCAGTCGAAGAACTCCACGGCGCGGTAGCTTTTGCTGCTGCTATCCAGGGCGGTATTGCCGGTGTAGCCGAGGCCGGTGCCGGGGCCTTCGCCGTACTGCAGGGCGAACTTGTTCTTGCCGCCGAGGAACGGCGTTTGCACATGTTGCGCGGTCAGCGCCCAACCGCTGTTGGCGTCACGCCCGCCGGCTTTTTCGATGTAGCTCAAGCCCAGTTCCAGCTCGCCGCCGGGGTTGGTCTTGAAGCCGGCCACGTTGAAGTCGTGACGGGTCGCGTATTCCTTCTGGTACAGGTTGTCCTTGCGCGAAAGCGCGTAGCTGTATTTCAGGTCGCCAATCAGCACGTCCTCGATGCCACCGCCGGTGGCGCTCTGGTTCCAGTAGTAGAAGTCGGAGATATGGATGTCATTACGTTTGTAGTAACGCCGCCCCGCCCACAGCGAGCCGCCGTTGAGGCTGGGCAGGTTGGACCACTGCGCATACATCTGCGGCATGCGCGCCGAGCCGTTGTCTTCGCCCTGGAATTTAAGCGCGCGGTCGTACTTGTTGTAGAGGGAGGCCATGGCGTCGACGCTGAGCACGGAGCCGTCGTCGAGGGTCAGCAGGTCCTGGCGCAGCTCCAGTTCGCCGTATTGTTCACATTCGTTGCCCAACCGGTATTTGGTTTGCGCGCCCGGCAGTTGGAAACACTGCTGCTTGCCACTGCCGGTTGAAGTCCCCGCGCCGCTGCGCAAGTAACCGGCAAACTCCAGGGCCTGAGCGCCGAACGGCAAGCTCAGACACGATGCCACGAGGCCCAGCTTTATTGTTTTTTTCATGCAGTACTCCGATATTTTTATTATGTTTTTGTGAAGCGCCCAGTGCTCCCACACCGGGAATTAACCTTCTGCTTCGCGTCGCGCTCGACCGTTGCTACGACGTTCCAGGTGTCAGTCCTTGAGGTGCAGCACGAAGGATTCGTAAGGCCGCAACACCAGCGTGCCCGTGCTTGCCTGGCAATCGGGGTAGTTGCTGATCAGCAGGCGCGGCCGCGTCGTTGCGTTGAGGACGTTGTTGGGCAGCTGGATTTCGCAGGGTTTGCCATAGAAGTTGTTCAGCACCAGCAGGCGCTCGCCATGGCCTTCGCGCAGGTAGGCCCAGACCTGGAGATGGTCCTGCAACAATTCGCGGTAAACGCCTTCTTGAATCAGCGGCTCCTGGCGACGCAAGGCAATCAGGCTGCGGTAGTGATGCAGCACTGAATCCGGGTCATCCCGTTGGCTGTCGACGTTGATCTGCGCCGCATTGGCCGGGATGCCGATCCACGGTTCACCGCTACTGAAACCGGCATGCTTGCGGGCATTCCACTGCATCGGCGTGCGCCCGTTGTCCCGCGACTTCTGCATGATCGCCGCCATGCTCGACGCCTCGGACTCACCGGCATCGCGCTTGAGGCGGTAAATGTTGAGGGTTTCGACATCGCGGTACTGTTCGATCTTGTCGAAGCCCGGATTGGTCATGCCCAACTCTTCGCCCTGATACACATACGGCGTGCCCTGCAGGAAGTGCAGCGCCGTGGCGAGCATCTTGGCCGAGACCACACGATGCTCACCGTCCTCCCCAAAGCGCGAGACCACCCGTGGCTGGTCGTGGTTACACCAGAACAGCGCGTTCCAACCGCCGCCGGCCTGCATGCCCAGTTGCCAGTCGGAAAAGATCTGCTTGAGCTGCAGGAAATCGAAGTCGGCCTTCACCCACTTCTGCAGGTTCGGATAGTCGACTTTCAGGTGGTGGAAGTTGAAGGTCATCGACAGCTCTTTCGACTCCGGCCGCGAGTAGCGGATGCAGTGTTCCAGGCTGGTGGACGACATCTCGCCGACGTTGATCAGGGCATGGCCTGCGAAGACTTCGCGGTGCATTTCCTGCAGGTATTCGTGCACGTTCGGACCGTCGGTGTAGAAACGGCGGCCGTCGCTGGCGTCTTCGGGGAAGTCGGCGGGCTTGGAGATCAGGTTGATCACGTCCAGGCGGAAACCGCCCACGCCTTTATCGCGCCAGAAGCGCATCAGCTTGAACACCTCGGCGCGCACCTTGGGGTTGTCCCAATTCAGGTCGGCCTGGGTGTGGTCGAACAGGTGCAGGAAGTACTGGCCGGTTTGCGCTTCGTATTCCCAGGCCGAGCCGCCGAACTTGGACTCCCAGTTGTTCGGCTGGTCGCGCCAGATATAGAAGTCGCGGTACGGATTGTCGAGGCTGCTGCGCGCCTGCTGGAACCACTCGTGCTCGATGGAGGTGTGGTTGACCACGATATCGAGCATCAGCTTGATGCCGCGCTTGGCCGCTTCGCTGATCAGCAGGTCGCAATCGGCCATGGTCCCGTAGCTCGGGTCGATGGCGTAGTAGTCGCTGATGTCGTAGCCGTTGTCGCGCTGCGGCGAGCGTAGGAACGGGGTGATCCACAGGCAGTCGACGCCCAGCCATTGCAGGTAGTCGAGTTTGTCCACGATACCCAGCAGGTCTCCGGTGGCGTTACCCGCGTGGCTGTAAAAGCTTTTGGGGTAGATCTGGTAGATCACCGAGTGTTGCCAATTTTGCATGGGGGTCCCTTCAGTAAAATTTTGTAGCAGCCGCTCGGGCCTCATCGGGAGCAAGCCCCCTCCCACAGGGGGAACGCATTTCAACTGTGGGAGCGGGCTTGCTCGCGAAGGCGGTAATTCAGGCAACGCGATACCCAGGCCGGACAATCTTCATGCTCAATACACAGGTCAGAACAAACGGCACGACCATCGCGATGACCATCCCGATCACAAACATCGGGATCGCATGCGGCACGATCGAGATAAACCCAGGCAAGCCACCGACCCCGATGGCCGAGGCCTGCACCTTGTTCAGCGACAGGAAAATGCTGCCCAGTGCCGACCCCAGCAACGCGGCATAAAACGGAAACTTGAAGCGCAGGTTCACCCCAAACATCGCCGGCTCAGTAATGCCGAAATACGCGGAGATAGCGGAAGTCGAGGCCATGCTTTTGTCCCGCGCATTGCGGGTCATGTAGAACACCGCCAGCGCTGCGCTGCCCTGGGCCAGGTTGGACATGACGATCATCGGCCAAATAAACGTGCCGCCCTGGGTGGAGATCAGTTGCAGGTCCACCGCCAGGAACATGTGGTGCATGCCGGTGATCACCAGCGGCGCATACAGCAGGCCGAAAATCGCCCCACCGAGCATCGGCGCCAGGTCAAACAGGGTGACCACGCCTTCGGTGATCAGGATGCCGAGGTGACGGGTCACCGGGCCGATGATCGCCAGAGCGAGTACGCCGGTGACGACGATGGTGGTGATCGGCACAACCAGCAGTTGAATCGCATTCGGTACCCGCGCACGCAGCCATTTCTCGATGACGCTCATCACATAGGCCGCCATCAGGATCGGCAGGATCTGCCCCTGGTAGCCAACTTTCTCGATCTTGAACCAGCCGAAAATGTCGAAGTACGGCAGGCTCTGGCCATCGAGACCGGCCACCGCCTTGCCGTAGTTCCAGGCGTTGAGCAGGTCCGGGTGGACCAGCATCAGGCCGAGCACGATGCCGAGGATTTCACTGCCGCCAAAACGCTTGGCTGCCGACCAGCCCACCAGCGCCGGCAGGAACACGAACGAGGTGTTGGCCATCAGGTTGATCAGGCTCCACAGGCCATCCAGGTTCGGGTAGGCCTCCAGCAGCGTCTTGCCCTCGATGAACATGCCCTTGGCGCCCATCAGGTTGTTCACGCCCATCAACAGACCGGCGATGATCAGCGCGGGCAGGATCGGCATGAACACATCGGAGAACACCCGCACCAGGCGCTGCATGGCGTTGGTCTTGTCGGCGCCCTTCTTCTTGACGTCGGCGATGGTGGCGGCGGCGAGGCCGGTCTGTTCGCGCAGGGCGGCGTAGACCTTTTCCACTTCGCCGGGGCCGATCACCACCTGGAACAGGCCGCCGGTAAAGAACGAACCCTTGACCAGGTCGACCTGGTTCAACGCGCTGCCGTTGACCAGGCTCGGGTCCTTGAGCGCCAGGCGCAGGCGGGTCACGCAGTGGGCAGCTTGCTCAAGGTTGTCGCGGCCCCCGAGGTTCTCGAGAATCTCGCGGGCGATGTTCGAATAGTCGTGGCTCATGCTTGGTTTCCACTTTGATTTTTTTATTTGAGGGCAGTCATTGGCAGCACGCCGAAGGCAAAAGTACTCGTACAGACGAGTTAAAGCAACAACTCGTCTGTACGAGTTACATGTTGTCTATTTTTTGTAGGCCTGGCCGCCCCGCAGGCCACAGATATCCAAGCGCCCAATAGACAAACCCCAGCCGTGCCACTAAGGTTCCTGCCTTGAACGCAAACGCGGCACAGAGCCATCCCCATGAGCAAATACAACCAGATCTATACCGATCTGCTTGCCAACATCACCACTGAACGCCTGCAACGCGGCACCCGTCTTCCCTCTGAAACCGAACTGATGGATGCCTACCAGGCCAGTCGTGGCACCGTGCGGCGGGCCATCGAGCAGTTGCAGGAACGTGGGTTTGCGCAAAAAATCCACGGCAAGGGCACGTTTGTGTTGTCGCCCAACCCCATCGAGTTCCAACTGGGCGGCATCGTCAGTTTCCACGAAACCCACGCCGACCTGGGCGATGACGTGCGCACCGACGTCGTCGAATTCACCCAGTTCCCGCTGGAAGGTTCACTGCTGCAGCACATCGAGGCCGAACCCGGCAGCCTGATCACCCGCATCAAACGGGTGCGGCGCATCGGCGGCAAACGGGTGATCCTCGACATCAACCACTTCGTCGCCGACCTGATCCCCGGCCTGGACCGCGACATCGCCGAGCAATCGATCTACGCCTTCATCGAGCAGACGTTGCAGTTACAGATCAGCTACGCCCAACGCACCATCGAAGCCCTGCCCCGCGGCAAAGACGACCAGGCGCACCTCGACCTCGAGGGTCAAAGCCATGTGATCGTGGTGAGCAACCAGACGTTTTTGCAGGACGGGCGGCAGTTCGAGTACACCGAGTCGCGGCATACGTTGGATAAGTTTTACTTTTCGGATATCGCGCGGCGCTAAAGGCGTTGATCTTCCCTATTCCAGAAACACAAAACCCCGGCACATGGCCGGGGTTTTGTTGTTCAGCATGCATCTGCTAGGGCAGGTGGCCAGTGTCATTTATGGTTCGAACGTACTGCAAAAAATCGTGAAGTGCACACGGTACTAAGCGTTTTAGGGTGATGTTTATTCTGAATAAATTCTGCCCGAGCCACTTAAAGTTATAGCGAGCACTGTTGATTTTTTATATTCATCTGTCGTTTATGCAGTATTAATTTACAGAGCTACGGGAGGAATAATCTACGCTGCACACATCATTCCTCCCCGCCTTCAAGTCCTTACGACTTGAAGCGTCCTACCAGCCCGTTCAGCTCATTCGACAGATGCGAAAGCCGACCCGAGTCATCCTGCGCAGAACTGGCGAGTCTCTCGACCAGTTGAGCCTCGTCGTAGATCTGTTGGATATGCCGGTTGATTTCTTCGGCCACGCTGTGTTGCTCTTCGGCCGCGGCGGATATCTGCAGGTTCTGATCCCTGATTTCATTAACCGACAGCTGGATGCCTTCAAAGCTGTCCAGTGCACTTTCAATGGAGGACACGCTGGCGCGTGACAGGTCCAGGCAACTTTCCATCTTCTGCGACACTTCCTGGGTCTTGCCGCCGAGCGCGCTAAGCAACTGGTCAATTTCCCCAGTGGAGTCGGAGGTACGCTTGGCGAGCGCGCGGACTTCATCCGCAACTACCGCAAACCCTCGGCCCTGGTCACCGGCCCGTGCTGCTTCGATTGCCGCGTTCAGTGCCAGCAGGTTGGTCTGCTCGGCTATGGCACGGATGGTGCCCAGAATCTGGTTAATACTGCGGCTACCCTCCTCCAGCTCCACCATGGCCTGAGAAGACTCGGTCAGGCGACGACCCAGGCGATTGACGTTGTCGGTGGTCAACTCGATCTGCTGCTTGCCTTCAGCGACACGCTGATGGCCACTCTCGGCGGAATTGGCCGCAGCACTGCACGAACGCGCCACTTCATTGGCAGTAGCGACCATTTCATTGAACGCCGTAGACACTAGTTCCACCGCCTCACGCTGGCGCCCAGCCGCCTGGTTCATGTTATTGGCCACTTCACTGTTGACGCGTGAAGCAACCTGCAGGTTGGTCGATGCCGCGCCGATGCTCTGGATCAACTGGCGTATTGCGGCGAGAAACTTGTTGAACCAGCCCGCCAGCTCTGCAGTTTCGTCTTTACCCTGCACCTCAAGATCGCGGCGCAGGTCGCCCTCGCCTTCAGCAATCGACTGCAGCCCGGTGCTGACTTGGCCGATAGGCTTGACGATGACCTTGGCGAAAGCCGCCGCGAGCAGGGCAAAAAGCAGTACCAGCACGACCACGATAGCGACCGTCAGGTAGGTCATGCGGGTGGCCTCGGCCATGACTTCGCTGTATTCGATCAAACCCACGTAACGCCAGCCCAGACCCGGCGACGTCCACACGTTGGCCATGTAGCGGACGCCGTTGATTTGCACCTCGGTGGAACCCTGCGTAGTGGCGGCCAGTTTGGCGTAAGGCTCACCCAGATCCTTGAGCTGCTTGAAGCTGTGCCCGGGATCACGCGGGTCGACCAGCACTGTGCCGTCCTCGATGAGCATCACGTAGCCGCTTTCGCCGAGCTTGATGCTTTTGACCAGTTCGGTGAGGTTGGTCAGCGATACGCTCACCACAAACACGCCCTTGGCCTTGCCTGCTTCATCGAGCATGGCCCTGGCGCTACCGACCAGTGCTACCGCGTCCTTGTCGTAGTAATACGCTGGGGTTCTTACGGCTTTACCGGGGCTGGCCATGGCGGCCTTGTACCACGGGCGCGTACGCGGGTCGTATTTCGACAACTGCGGGTCATCCGGCCATTTCGCGTAACTGCCGTCTTCCAGGCCAATGGACAGGATTGCCGCTGCCGGATGCGTTGCGCCATACCGCGCGAACGCGTCTATGACTTGCCGTGCCGCCGCAGGCAACGGCTGGCTGGCTGCGTCGGCAGCCTCATAGTGCTTGAGGCTGACGACCGATGTGTAGGTGGGGTCGGTGGCCATTTGATCGACGTTTTGCTGCGTACCATCAAAAAACTGCCGGATATTACCGTCGATCTGGCGTATTTCTCGGGTGCTGCCATCCATGAACTGGTTGACCGCTTCGGACCGGGTATTGAGCACCGAGATCACGGCCACCAGGCTCACGGGAATGAATGCTACGAGTACAAAGGCCAGGACGAGCTTGTTCTTTATTTTCATTTTTAATGATCACTGCCTGAATAAGTGAGATAAACGCACACGAAGCAAACCGGCTGGAAGCGGGTTGAAACAGAAGTTATATCGGCATGCGTGGCGCAATCTTTACCGTCACCTACTGCGCATCGTCTTCAGAACGAATTGTTGTTACTGCAAGAATTGCGTTCAATCTGTGAAATAGCGGATGCCGCGCGGCGGCTAGTGCAAGCTCGATCACCGCTTTATCAATTTGATCCTCGGTACCGCGAGCCTTGACGACCTTGGCCAGTTCAGCGCC
>Ga0209913_1000329_pt1 | contig 43586 bp, 45 predicted proteins | sample PersoiDNA2013203_FD_185805 | JGI IMG/M metagenome (GOLD analysis project Ga0209913, IMG submission 185805) | Permafrost soil microbial communities from the Arctic, to analyse light accelerated degradation of dissolved organic matter (DOM) -... | ecosystem: Environmental > Terrestrial > Soil >...
CACGATGCCTTTGGGTTCACCGGTTGTTCCAGAGGAATAAATGATGTTAAAAGGCCAGTTCGCCTGGGCCGCCACTGGCACGGGTTGCTGACCAGCTTCAGCCAACCAATTCTCAAGCAAGCGCTCGGTTGTCTGATCGTTCAAGGCGATGCGCGCGACCCCATGCGCGTCCGCTTGCCCCATCGCCGCGACACCGTGCGCATCTACAAAGATCAGCTTGGCGTGGGCGTCTTGAACCATGCGCTGCAAACTGGTGGAGCCCGACCCTGGAGCCAGCGGCGCCACTACCACTCCTGCTCGCAAGGCCCCCAAGAAGATCGCGGCATATTCAATGGACATGTCTGCACAGATGGCGATTGCGTCGCCTGGCCGAAACCCATCGCGCTGTAGGGCGTAGGCAGTACGGTCCAATAACCTGTCAAGCGCCTCGTAGTCCAGATGGCGCTCGCCTTGCACCAAAGCCCGCTGCTGAGGTGAACGCAGTGCATGCTGTCGGATTAAATCGGTGATCGTGCCAAATTCAGCGTCAATGAGATCAGTCATAAAAAATGCTTGAAAAAGTATCATTGGTATCGTAGTTGGCATTTGCAAATGGGTGTGTCGCATGGTTCACAGGTAGTTTTTCGCATTAGTTCAGTCATTGCAGATATCCGTTCTCATCATTGGTTTGAGAAAACATTCGCCGGTGGGGAGACTCATAACGGGTAGTGTTGCCCAGGAGCTCCTTCTTTCCGTTTCCTGCCCGGCGTTAGCAGTCAAGTCTATGGGGTGACGATACTCGGCATTGGTGATGATCTCGCCCAGCATCAAAATCTCGAGCGCGCGGTGCAGGCCCATCAGCCGCGACAGCGTCTAGGTAGCGCCCGCATCGCCCTGTTCGCCAGCCCTGATTCTCGGGGCTTCGGAGGCTGCCCGTTACCAACGCGTTTGGGTTGACCGGTAAAGCAGTTGATCTTCAGAATGCCCATCTTGTCGATGGCCTTGATGCCATTGGTGATGGATTTGACCTGGTACACAGAATCTTTACCTGAAAGCAGTCTGTTGGACAGGTCGGGCTCCATGGCCCGGGCGCGCGCCAGACTCACCATGTCGACGGCGCCACAACGGATGGCTTGCGCCATACCGGCGGCAGTGCGAAATCCCCCAATGGCCAACAGCGGCCTCTTAACGATTTTTCTGGCCTTCTCGGCAAAGTCTAAGAAGTAGCACTCACTCTGGCGGGTGCGTTCCTGGAGCGGTTCGTTTTGGGGCTATAGGTCGGTCATGGCGGCATCTACCAGTCAATGTTTATTGGCCAGATATTTGGTGAGTGCCACGCGGGTTTGTTCGCGCATTTGCTTTCGGAAAAAAGGTATCCATCCCAGCACAAAACCGCCAAATCCCATTGCCTGGCGTGACCAGCGCCAAAAGGCAAAGCTGTCCTTGTGCGTGGCGATCAATCCCTCGGGGGTGAAAGTGAAGTCAGCCTCGATGATGTTGTGGACCAGCCGTCTGGTGACGCTGAAGCGGTAGTGAGCTTCCCAGTGTGCGTGACCACTTTCGGCATTGGCGCTGACATTGCTGAACTCAAGCTGCCAGTCTTGGCGCCCCTTGCCTCTTGTGGCATCACACAGCATATGCCACATGCCGCCGACTTCGCGCCGTCCTTTGAGCGAAAAGCCGGGGTCGTCAAAGGTCGCTTCTTCCGCATAGCAGTTGGCCATGGTGTCGGCATCCAGCGCTGCGAATGCAGTGTAAAAGCGGGTAATCGTCTGTTCGTTGGGGTGCATGGCGTTCCAGGTTTGATTACGGGGGTCACGGCATCGGCTGGGAAATCATAAACCGGGTGCTGGTTCTTAAGCCAAATCGTCTCAGGACGACTACAACTCAATCATCCTTTCAAATTCAGGATCTGATCAAAACTTGAACTTGTCTCAGACTCAATGACGAATATGGCAAAGTGAATTTCACGTGCAAGCAAAACAGAAAAGGGTCAATAGTCTGCCAGGGAAATCCCAAGGGCGAGACTTCAATGACGGTGTCAAACGGCATGGGTTCACTCCTTGATCAGGAGACGGGACGTACACTGGGTTGAATGACTTAAGGATTGCCGATGTAGTCGCGTTTGCCGATTTCAATGCCGTTATGGCGCAGGATGTTGTAGGTGGTGGTCACGTGGAAGTAGAAATTTGGAATGGCGTGGCCCAGCAGGAACTGCATGCCCTTGTAGTGGGTTTCCTTGTCGCCGCGTTTGATCACAATGTCTTTATCTTCAGTGCCGTCAATCTGCTCTGGTGTCACGCTCTGGACAAAGACGATGGTTTTGGCAATGCGCGCCTTCAACTCGGCCAGTGTTTTTTCATTGTCTTCATGCACGGGTATCTCGACACCGGCCAGGCGCGCCACCACACCCTTGGCAGCATCACAGGCAATTTGTACCTGCTTGGCCATGGGCAGCATGTCCGGGAACAGGCGATAAGTGGTTAGCGTGGCATCGTCAAGTTTCCTGGTATCGATATGAGCCTGTGCCTTGTCCAAGATGTTCGACAAGTTTCCCAGAATATTGACAAAGCGCGGCACACTGGCCTGGTACATGGAGATGGTCATGAATATTCCTCGAAGTAAAAAAGGGGCAACAACTGACTGATATCGTAGCGTCAGTTAAGCGAGCCGAGGTTGGGTTGTCAATTTGAGCTTGTTGCTTGAAGCGGCAAAGAGAAGCATCGCGCCCATCAGCCGCGTACCATCAGACTACTTGTCAAGCGCTATCGAGCCACTTCTCCCCGTTTGTTTTGTTCAATGCCGAAGTTTGACGCTATCAAATTTCAAGTGATGCATGAACTCTCGCAGAATCAACAAGGTCGCAGCGAATTTGGGGTCATCCGGTATGTCCACTTGCGGTGATGGTCTGCCTTCGGATCTGGCAGCAAGCTGGTCAAACAGCTTTTCAACCTGTTCAATAGTCAGAGTGATGGCCACCTTTTCCGAACAGCCCGCCATCTTGGCTATTTCATAAACCAGTTCATCCGTCGAATAAAGTGAGGCGCGTCCCACGGCAACTGCAAGGGCGCGCGTTACTGCGTCCTCAACGGCCATGATGGCGTTTTCGATCTCAAGCGGCGATGGCGGATTGTGTCTAAAAAAATCGTTTGACGTCCGCCTGGACCCAATCTCCAGTATCAGCACCTGGTCGGGTTCGACGCCCGTGCCTGCTGCGACACGGGTCCGATCTTCGCCGATGTGCAGTAGCCCCATCGGGGTCGCTGGCGGCTCACTCCTGCGAATAATTGCGTAGCTCTGATGAATGGCGTCATGCATATCAAACCCCTGAAGTGATGCTCTGCAACCAGGACACAAAGTCTGCTTGCATTTCCGCGCTGATTCCATGCTCTATTGGGTACAGTCGAGTCAGGTGCGCCACGCTCAAGCCACTGAGAAGTTGATCCGAGCGCTGCGCCCATATCACGGGCAATTTGTTATCGTACTCGCCATGTCCAATGAATGCGCGAAGGTTTGCCAACTGCGCTTTGTCGGCAATATGCGGTTCGACGATAACGGGGCCAGCAGCAGTGAAGTTCACCCGAAACCAGCCGTACTGCCCCGCGCCCAAGGTAATGGGGCCGCGCGGCATGACGACGAGCGTTTCCGAGTTTATTGCGGCGGCCAAATCGACAAGATTGGTATCGGAACCGCCCACACCATGCAAGAGCACCACCAGTGCTTTGGGGTTCACAGGCTGCGGTTGTTTCGATAAAAACATCAAATCAAAGTGTGCACTCATCATTCAAGCCCCCATGCGTAGGATTCCATTGACAAAACGCCGTTGGTGATCCCTCCATGCAGCACACTCACTTCATCCGCCTCGGTGGTGGCCCCCATGGCGATTAGCAGTGGAAGAAAATGCTCTTCGCTTGGATGCGCCCGTTCGGCGTGGGGTGCCTCAGAACGGTAACCAAGCAACTGTTTGAATCCTTTAGCGAGCACGGCGATCTGCACCCAAGTGGCAAATTCTTGGGCATAAGACTCCGGCTGCGCGCCGGATTGACGAAAGTCGTACAGGTTATGCGTCATGCTGCCGGAGGCAACAATGAGCACGTCCTGGTCGCGTAGCGGTGCCAGAGCCTGGCCCAACTTCACCGCCTGCTGGGTGGTCAAGCCCAAAGGCATGGAGACCTGAAAAACCGGCACCTTGGCTTCAGGCAGCAGGTGGAGCAGTGGAACCCAGGCACCGTGATCGAGCCCGCGACGGTCATCGCAATTTGCAGCGAAACCTGCCGCATTCAGTAGGCGGGCCGCCTCTTTGGCCAGCTCTGGCTGACCGGCAGCCCGATATTGCAATGCATACAGGCTGGACGGAAAACCGCCAAAGTCGTGCACCGTCTCTGGCAGCGCGGTGGTCATGATCATCACGTCCTTTGTTTGCCAGTGGGGTGACACCACCAACACCGCCTTGAGTTCAGGCAGTTGCCTGCCCAGGGTTCGTAGCCGGGGGCCAAGAAGTCCAGGCTCAATGGCAAAGGTCGGTGCCCCATGCGAGATGAAAAGGACAGGGGCTTTGGCTGTGGATGTCATGGCGATTACAGTGTTTTGTTTTCAGTTTGAATCAACGTTCGTTGCGCGCATCCAGGCTCCAGGCGCCTGCGCCGTTGGCCGCCAGTGCCAGCAAACCGCCAACCACGGCAATATTCTTGAAGAACAGCAGTTGTGTGACAAATGCCTGGTCAGCAGGCACTGCCCAGTAGGCGTGGAAGAAGAAGCTGGCCACCAGCGTGAATGCCGCCAGGATCAGGGCCGCAAGCCGGGTACCAAGTCCCGCCAGAAGTGCCAGGCTACCCAGGATTTCAACCGCCAGCGCCAGAACGGCACCGAGGGTGGCGAGCGGCAAACCCACCGAAGAGATGTATCCCACGGTACCGGCGAAGCCGGTAAGTTTGCCAATTCCGGCAGGCAGAAAGAGCGCGACGAACAACAGGCGAGAAACCAGGGTGAGCGTGTTTTGAAAGGTCTTGGACATGGTGGTTTCCTGAAAATGAGATGCGTTGATGGACAGGTTCGGTTGATCCGCAAGCCTTAGGCGCTTGCAGATTGCGGGTCTTTGTTCAAGCGCGCTTGATCCAGGTCGGCGCAATCGACGTGCCCAGACCTGCGCCGTAGCCCAGATAAATGTTGAGTCCAGCCACAGGTTCCAGGTAGCGAGCATTCTTCAGGCCACCGGCATCCACCGTGGAAAATCCCATACTCTCGGCCAGCGCCTTGGCGGTCTGCTTGGCACGCTCACTGTCACTGGCGACAAATACCGGAATGATTTGACCGTTACCAAAATCAGCGCCGTCCGAAAGTACTTGGGCGAATACGGTATTGAATGCTTTAACAACGTCAGCCCCAGGGATGGCCTTGGCGATTTCTTCCGCAGCAGAGGTGCTGTGACCGAGGGTCAATCCCATGAAATCGGCCGTCAGGGGGTTGGTGATGTCGATGACAACCTTGCCGTTCAGATTCCCAACACTTTTCAACGCATTGACGGCGTCGGCATAGCCGGTCGCCAGAATGAGTACATCAGCAGTAGCGGCTGCGTTGGAGGTGGCGACGGCGGTTGCGCCGATGTTGGCTGCGGCCACCGCTTGTGCGTTTTCAAAACTGCGAGCGGTCACACTGACTTGATGGCCAGCGTGGGTGAGTTGTTTGACGAAGGCTGCGCCCATGTTGCCGGCGCCGATAACTGTGACTTTCATGATGCTTCCTTTGGGTTGGTTGAATTTGTCTGTTGCAAACACTGCATTGGCTGGACCGTGTGTGTTTTGCATGGGATGGACTTTATTGGAAACATAGGAGAAGATAAACACCGTTAAGTATGATTAATTGTCTCGACTGGAGGAATAATGGATCGGTTTCTTGAAATGCAGACTTTCAATGCGGTGGTTGACGCTGGGAGCTTTGTCAAAGCCGCCGACGCGCTGGCTATGTCCAAGGCGGCTGTCTCGCGGTATGTGGTCGATATGGAAACCCGCCTGGGTGTGCGCTTGCTGCACCGCACGACACGGCGGCTCTCACTGACAGATGAAGGCCAGATTTTTTATGTTCGCAGCAAGGAGCTACTGGCCGAACTGGCAGAGGCTGAGGATGAAATCACGTCACGTAGCGATGCCGCGAGTGGGCTGCTCCGAATCAATGCGCCTTTTACCTTTGGCGTTCTGCATCTGGCACCCCTGTGGGGTGCCTTCAGGGCCCAGCACCCCAAGGTCAAACTGGACGTGACGCTGGCGGATCGTCTGATCGATTTGGTGGAGGAAGGGTATGACGTGGCCATTCGCATCGCCAATCTGGAAAATTCGACTTTGGTAAGCAAGAGGCTGGCGACCACACGCATGGTGCTGTGTGGATCACCGCAGTATCTCAAGCTGTACGGTACGCCAAAGCACCCCAGCGAGTTGGCTAACCATGCCGTGATTTCCTACAGCTACTGGTCCACCAAGGACGAATGGCACTTCAAGGGACCCCTGGGACCAGTGAGTGTCAAAACCAATCCATGCATTCATACCAACAACGGGGACACCTGCCGAGCGGCTGCACTTGCCAGCCAAGGCATCATCTTGCAGCCCAGCTTCCTGGTGGGCGACGATTTGGCCTCTGGGAAATTGGTTGAGTTGATGCCCGAATTTCGTTCGCTTGAGATTGGCATTTACGCGGTGTATCCAACCCGTAAACATGTCTCGCCCAAGGTTCGCGCGCTCATAGATTTTTTGACAAACCACTTCTCTCAATCAGGGATGACTTGGTAGATGGACGTTCAGTCCAACAACGCAGTCAGGGCTAAATCTGACGCCACCAAAAATGCACTGACTGGATGCCTTGACCATCAAGCCCCGGCCACGAGCAATGCGGGCAAATAGATCATGCCAGTTACAAAGTTACATAGAATCATTGAGAGCTACGACACACATACTGGTCGTCTGCAACAGAATCTGCCTGAGCATTTCCTTTTTTTTGAAATCAAATTAACGCCAGGTAGGCGAACCGCGTGACTCAATCAACAACCCTGGAAGCACTCCAGACCCAATACGGCCCGCGTTATCGCTGGCTTCTCCTTTTGACCGTGATGATTGGCACCGTGGCGTCAATCATGTCCTCAACCATCATCAATGTGGCGGTCCCCGACATGAGCCGCTACTTTGTGCTGGGGCAGGATCGCCTGCAGTGGGTTTCATCAGGATTCATGGTCGCCATGACCATTTCGATGCTGACGACGCCGTGGTTACTGTCGCGTTTTGGTTATCGCAAGACCTACTCAGGTGCTATATGGTTGTTGTTTGTCGGGGGGATTGCCGGCGGGCTGTCCAGCAATTTTGATCTGGTATTGGTGGCACGGGTGGCCGAGGGTCTGGCCTCTGGTGTGGTGCAACCGATCCCCGCCATCATCATCCTGCGTGCATTCGCGGCCGACGAGCAAGGGCGTGCCAGTGGCTTCTTTGGGATGGGTGTGGTGTTGGCCCCGGCCATTGGCCCCAGCATCGGTGGGTTGCTGGTCGACTGGTTTAGCTGGCGTGCCACCTTCTTCATGGTGGTGCCGTTTTGTATCGCTTCCTTGTACATGGCCCGACGATTCATTCCGGTAGCCCACCTGGGCCAGGAGTCATCCAGGGAAAGCAAGGCGAATTTGGACTGGTTCGGCCTGCTATTGGCGACAACAGCCACACTTTGCCTGCTCAATGGCCTGGTCACACTTCAAAACGGTCCGATTGCCAAATCAGCCGTCTTGCTTTGTGTATCGTTGGTGGCGTTGCTATCTTTTGTGAAATGGCAGCACCGCCTGAGCCACGTCCACAGAGGTCTTCACCAGCAGGCACCGCTGATGAACCTGGCGCTCTTTGGTCACCGTCAGTTCGCCATGGGAAGTATCGTCTCGTTTATTTATGGAACGGCTCTATTCGGTTCAACCTATTTGCTGCCGGTTTACCTACAAATGGGCCTTGGAATGTCCGCCTCGTATGTCGGTACCTTGATGATGCCAGCGGGATTGGTATTGGCTATCACCATCCCAATAGTGGGTCGACTGGCTGATAAGCGTCCCACACATATTCTGGTCAGTATCGGATTAATGTTGTTAGCTTTGGGTTTCGGATTGATGGTGACGGTGGGCCTGCAGACAGCCGTTTGGATCATCGCTCTTTGGGTGATTGTGGGTCGTATCGGACTCGGATTCATCCTGCCATCTCTCAACCTGGGCTCTATGAGGGGGTTGTCCAAAAATCTGATTGCGCAGGGCTCCAGTGTCATTAGCTTCGTGCGCATGGTGGGCGGTGCCTTCGGCGTGAGTTTGAGCGCCCTGGTGCTGGAATGGCGCCTGGAGGCTCACGGCCAATTACTTTCGCATCCCAATACCAGTCCAGAGCGGCTGACGGCATTCAACGAATCGTTTCTCATGCTGGCTGGACTATGTGCACTTGCGATAGTCGCGGCATGGCAATTGCGGGGAACAAGTCGACCGATCAAGACGAGAGAAATGGGTTGATTCCTTGCTACGACGCTCGATGATCAAAATGCGCACTGCAATGTCCCGCGCCAATGCGTTTCAGCCAGCGAAGTCATAGGATCCATCGATTTTCAGGTTCTCAGACAAGAAATCCAACAGGTGGCGTACTGGAGGAAACAGTGCACGCCGCGCAGGGAACATGGCATGCGTGATGCCCGGCGGCGGTCCCCAGCCCGGCAGTATCTCGACCAACCGACCGGCTTTTAAGTGTGCCCGGCACATGTAATCAGGCAGCATCGCAGCGCCAGTGCCCTGAACCACCGCGAAGCTGAGCGTCAGCAGGTCGTCGGCCATATAGCGAGGTTCGTGCGCATGGACGACGACCTCGCCATCCGGGCCTTCAAGCCGCCAGCTGGTTCGACCTTCGCCAACGGACATTGATACGGTATCAAGCCGCGACAAGTCTGCTGGCTGCAGCACGGGGCCCTGCCGGCGCAACTGATCCGGACTGGCCACCAGAATGAGGCGACTGACGCCGAAAGTCTTCGCGACGAGCGTCGCACTGTCTTCGATTTGAGGGCGTACTCGCAGTGCAATATCGACGCCATCTTCGACTGGATCGACGGGCCGGTTGAGCACCCGCATTTCGACGCGCACCTGCGGGTAGCGTTGCATGAAGCCAGGCAGCAGTGGCCCCATGGCGCTCTGTGCCAGCGTCACCGGGCAACTCAATCGCACGGTTCCGTGAGGCTCGGTTTGCACCTGAGCGATTGCTTCGGACGCGGCCTGCGCCGCTTCGCGCATTTCTGTGCAATAGCGCAGATACAGCTCACCGGCCTGCGTCAATGACAGCTTGCGTGAGCTGCGCTGCATCAGCTGCACGCCCAGTTGCGCCTCCAGGCTGGCCACGCGCCGCGAGAGTCGCGACTTGGGTAAGCCTAAGGCCCGACTGGCCGCTGTAAAGCTGCCGCGCTCGGCCACTTCGGCAAAGAAAATCATGTCATTGAGATCTTGCATGGCTATATTGTCCTATTTTTGAGACGGTATAACGCAATTTTGATTACTTATCAATCAATCGATTCAAAAATAGAATCTCGATAAGGCCGACCAACTTCAGTGTCGGCACTATTCACGAAAGAATGCATTGATCATGAAACTGCTACACGTCGATTCCAGCATCCTGGGTATCAATTCCGTCTCCCGCCAACTCAGCGCTGAAGTAGTCGCCCAATGGCGCAAGAGCCATCCCGACACCAAAGTTGAGCATTTGGACCTTGCCTTGAATGCCCCCGGTCATTTCAGCGCGGACGCGATGGGCATCAAATCAGGCATCCAGGCCGAACCGACCGAGTTGCAGCGCTTTGAGAATGCGCTTTCCGAACAATTGGTCAGCCAGTTTCTCGCCTCTGACGTGATCGTGGTTGGTGCACCGCTGTATAACTTCACGGTTCCAACCCAGCTCAAGGCTTGGATCGATCGTCTCGCGCAAATCGGCCGTACCTTCAAGTACACCGATCAGGGTCCGGTGGGTCTTGCGACCGGCAAGACGGTGATCGTCGTTTCAACGCGCGGTGGCGTCTATTCGACCAGCGAAGGCGGTCAGGCCATGGAACATCAGGAGAGCTACCTCAAGGTTATTTTCGGTTTTTTCGGCATCACCGATGTGCGTTTTGTTCGCGCCGAAGGCGTTGCAATGGGTGAAACGTCCAAGACTGCTGCACTGAGCGCCGCACGTGCCGACATCGCCGTCGCAACTGGTCAAGCAGCCAACCAGGATGTCGCCACCTTGGCCGCCTGACCGCTGACCGTGCCCCGTGCCCGTGCCCGTGCCCGAATTGGTGGGCGCAAGCCGAAGCTGTATGAAAAGCAGATGAGGGAGATAAAAGCCCTGCTGGTTGATCCAGCCGCTTAGGTCAAGGACATTGCCGAGCGTTATGGGGTGTCCCGGGTGACGCTTTACAAGCGGGTCGGGGTTGTGAAGCCGTTCCGCCACGGTGGCCAGCAGCGGGGCAATCGACCAGGGGCTGATTTTTGCCATGGCGGCATCAAAGGCGGCCTGACCCTTATTGCAGCAAGGACTCGCGCTATATTTGGCCCATTGAAAGGACTGACGATGCAACCACCCTTGGTAAATGACGAACTGGATCTGCTGAACGCCTGGGTTCCTCTGGAGCAGCAACACATCATCGAACTGGGCTGCGGTGCCGCCGCCCTCTCACGCCAAATGCTGGAACGCTATCCACTTTGCCAGGTCGCTGGACTCGAAGTTGACGTGCGTCAGCATGCCAAAAATTTGGTCAATCCACGTGAGAGGTTGACGTTTGTACAGGCCGCCGCCCAAGCGATTCCCTTTGAAGCGGCGCGTTTCGATCTGGCGCTGATGCTCAAATCCCTGCACCATGTGCCACTGGCACTGATGGACACTGCGTTGGCAGAAGTGCACCGTGTTTTGCGGCCCACGGGTTTGCTGTATGTTTCCGAGCCGGTATTTGCCGGAGCACTCAACGACATCATGCGGTTGTTTCATGATGAGGAGCAGGTCCGTGCGGCCGCCGTGTGCGCGCTGCAGCGTGCGGTCGCCAGTGGAGCCTGGTTGCAGGAAACCGAGCTGTTCTTTAATATGCCGGTGCATTACCGCGACTTTGCCGATTTCCAGCAACGCATGATGGCCGTGACCTACGCGGATCATCGGCTTGACGAGACAACGCTGCAGCAAGTCCGTGCGGGCTTCGAGTCTCACATGGGGCCGCAAGGCGCAGACTTTTTACGGCCCATGCGGGTCAACTTGCTAAGAAAAATAAAGTAACCCAGGCTGGTTTTCACTAGCGCACCAGCTCGAAACAACACCCGCGTGTAGAAATCAATGCACGCGGCCTCATGGCTGGTGGTCAGCACCAGGTGGTCCAGATGCTCGATCATGGGCTCAAATCCCCATCTCTTTGAACACCTCTTTGGCCACCCGGAAGCTGTCAATGGCCGCCGGTACACCGCAGTAGATGGCGGCCTGCAAAAAGACTTCCTTGATCTCGTCTTTGGTCAGGCCATTGTTGATGGCACCGCGCACGTGTAGCTTGATCTCGTGCGGGCGGTTCAAGGCGGTGAGCATGGCCAGATTCAGAAAACTGCGGGTGCGCCGATCCAGGCCCGGCCGGTTCCAGATGTCGCCCCAGCAGTACTGCGTGACCAGCTCCTGCATGTCGCGATTGAAATCGTCTGCGTTCTGGATGGACGCGTCGACGTACTCGGCGCCCAACACTTCACGCCGTGTGGCAAGGCCCTGGTCAAACAGTTGCTGGTTCATGGCAGTTTCCTGAAAGTTGAAGCGTCTATTTGGCCAGACCGTCGTTGATCATCTTCAGCGTGTCCTTGCCAACCCGGTCAGCCATCTTGGCGTGAACCGATGACATGGCCTGTTTGAGTGCCTGCCGCTCGTCCTTGGTCAGCTCGATCACCGTGGTGCGCCCGCTCTTCTTGATGTCATCCAGCGCCTGATCATTTTCCTGCTTGGCAATGCTGTTGCCGTATACGGTGGCCTCTTTCATCGCCTGTTCAAGCTGGCCGCGAATGTCTGCGCCCAAACCGTCCCAGAACTTCTTGTTGACGATCACCGCGTAGCCGATGTAGCCATGGTTCGTGAGCGTGAGGTACTTTTGGACTTCCTGATACTTTTGGGAGTAAATGTTGGAGATGGTGTTCTCCGTGCCATCCACCACACCAGTCTGCAGGGCTTGGTAGGTTTCGGAAAATGCCATCACCTGGGGCAGACCGCCCACCGAGCGAATCTGCTCGTCCAACACCTTGGACGACTGGATGCGGAATTTCTTGCCCTTGAAATCAGCTGGTTTGCGCAGCGGCGTGTTGGCCGTGAACGACTTGAAGCCGTTGTCCCAGAAAGCGAGACCCTTGATGCCAGTGGGCTCCAGTTTCGCCATCAGACTGGCACCCGCTGGCCCCTGAGTGATCTTGTGCAAATCTGCCGTTGTATCAAACAAAAATGGCAAGTCGGTCGCTTCAAAATCCTTGACACCCAGCGGGCCAAACTTGGACAGCGACGGTGCCAGCATCTGCACGGCACCCATTTGCAGGGCCTCCATTTCTTCCTTGTCCTTGTACAGCGAGCTGTTGGGGTACACCTCGACCTTGACCTTGCCCTGCGTGAGCTCTGCCGCCTTCTTGGCAAAAAAGTCGGCGGCCTTGCCTTTGGGTGTGTCCACCGCCACGACGTGGCTGAACTTGATGATGGTTTGCGCGCTGGCCCAGGCACAAGCACCGCCCAACAGCAACGTCGCCAACAGCTTTGAAAATTTCATGGAATGTCTCCTCGTTATAAACAGGGGCAATTTGAAGAGCCTGCCCCTGGTAAGGCCCGTGGAAATGTTCAAGCACCGGGGTGGGTCGCCTTTCTGGCCAGCAGTTGCGTCACTGCGCCGATGCCGGTGTGCAAACTCCCCTCTTGTACCGGGCGCGACCCTGCCCACGCATGCAGCAGGGCGCATTCGCCAAAATCACTGGCCACCTCGTCCAGTGCAGGCAACAGCGCTGCATCCCGTGGGCCACCTGTGTTCAGCGCCAATTGCTCGGGGCCATAGGCCTCCCATACAAACAGGCCGCCGGTTTTGAGCGCCTGCACGGCACGTTGGTGTAGGTCGGCGCGCGCTTTGGCGGGCAAATGCAGAAAAATCGACACAATGGCGTCCCACTGCGCCAACCCCAAGTCCAGCGTGGTCACATCAGCGACCTGGGTGTCCAGGTGGGCACCGGCCTGCCTGGACAGCTGCTGCGTTTTTTCGACACCCTGCACAGAGATGTCTACAGAATGCACCTCAAAACCCTGACGTGCCAGCCAGACACCGTTGCGTCCCTCGCCATCGGCCAGGCACAGCACCCGGCCACCGGGAGCAAAGTGTCGCGCTTGCTGAGCCAGAAACCGGTTCGGCTCGGTGCCGTAAACAAACTCTGGCACGCCGTAGCGCTGGTCCCAGAACGCTTGAAGCTGCTTGCGTACGTTGCTCATGATGGATCAGTCGGGTCAAGTGAAAACGTACGGGACAGTGACAATTTGCGCCGTGCCAGCAACACCACCGGGGCATCGATCATGTGGCCATTCAGACGGAACACCGCCCCCGCGCTGGCTTCAAAGCCAGACACCACACGCTGCGCCCAAGCCACTTCGTATGCACTGGGCGTGAAAGTGGCGTTGACACCAGCCACTTGCGCCGGATGGATGCACAACTTACCCGTCAACCCGCAACGACGGCTGCGTGCCACGTCCGCTTGCAGCTGCGCGGTGTCTTGCGTAGCCAGCGTGACACCGTCAACCGGGGCGGGCAGCCCGGCACGGCGCGAAGCCATCACCAGTGCCAGGCGCACCGGCTGCAGCTCGGCCTCGTCAGCATCACAGCTCAGCCCAAGATCGGCTTGAAAGTCAATGTTGCCAAACACCAGGCGCAGCACCTGTGGGGCGTGGGTGAGTTCATTCACCGCATCCAGCCCGACCAGCGTTTCCACTTGTGGCAGTAACGCGCAGCCCGCGCCCAAGGTGGCTACCACCTGCGCCAGCCCCGTGGCGGATTCGGCCTTGGGCACCATCACGGCGCTCAAACCCAGTGGGATCAGCGTTTGGAGCTGCGCCAGATCGTCCCCATGCCAAGCTGTTGTTGTGGCGTTGATGCGAACCACCACGCGCGCACGCTCGCTGGTGGTCATCTGCTTGAATCCGGCTACCAGTTGCGTACACGCATCGGCCTTGGACTCAGGGGCTACCGCATCTTCCAGGTCGATGATGACCACATCCGCACCAGAAGCCAATGCCTTGCCAAAGCGCTCGGGTCGGTTGGCGGGCACAAACAAAAAACTGCGCGCGGACGCCAGCAGTGAAAACTGCGCAACGCCCACCGAATCGACGCTGTCGCAGGTGGGTCGATTCATGGCTGACGCTCCAGCAAATCGCCCACGCGTGGCCACTGCGCCACGCACCACAGCTTGTCCACCGCCTTCTGCATTTCGGTCGCGCTGGCACCACCACTGAAAGCGGCCAGGCGCAGCGCTTTGGCGGTGATTTCAGCGCGGCTGAGCGTGTTGCCCGGGTCACCCTTGGGCTCATCCACGCGGCCGTGCAGCACGCGGCCATCGGTAGTGGTCACCGTGACCTTGCCGATCCAGCGCTGCGGGTAGGCGTTGTCAACCTCGGGATCGAGCACCATCTCGACCCGCACGCGCAACGCTCGTGTCGCCTCATCCTGAAAGTGCTCGGCAAATTCCGTGAGGCCAGCAAAGCCAAAGCGTGCCACCAGCGCCAGCACCGTGCCCATGGAAAACTTGCTTTGGTGCACCGTGGTCGGGTTCACCACCGGCCCCAGCACGTCGATGGCACCTTGATGCACATGTGTCACAACACGCGCTAATGCAGATGGATCAAGCGCGTGCTGCTGCATGACTTGTAGCAAAGCGTCGGCCGCTGGGTGCGTGTGGCGGCACGAGGCATGGTATTTGAACGAGGTCTCGGCAGTGGCCCAGCGCTGTCCGAGCCGATCAGTTAGGCGCGCTACATCCGCATCGGTTGACATGCCTGCGGCCATGCCTTGCGGGCCTTCCAGAATGTGCGCAGCGCCGGTGAAGCCGTCTTGCGCCAGATACGCTGACATCAAGCCCGCGCCGGCGGCATGCGCGGTATGCAACTGCTTGCTGTCTGCCGCCGTGCGTAAAAACTCCCACAACCCGGCGGCCTGGGTGCCCGCCGAGCCCAGCGCGTGCTGCATTTGCACGGGGTTCAGTCCCAGCAAATGGCCCACGGCTGCCGCGGCCGCCAGCGTGCCCGCCGTCCCGGTGGTGTGAAAAACCTTGTAGTGAGACCGGCCCAAAAACTCGCCCACTCGAATGCCCACCTCGTAGCCCGCCACAGAGGCGGTCAGCAACTGCTGACCGCTGGCACCGATGACCTGCGCCACCGCCAACGCAGGTGAAAAGACAACCGTGGCCGGGTGAAACACCGACCCGTTGTGCACGTCGTCCTGCTCTGCCACGTGCGAGGCGGCAGCGTTGGCCATTGCCGCCAGGTAGGGGCTGGTGTGCGTGCCATGGACGATCACTTCACTCGCGCCCGTTTGTGGCCCCATGGCCTGAACAAAGCGTGCGATGGATTCCACCGCCCGCGCGCCGTGCCCGGCCACGGCCGAGCCAAACCAGTCCACCAGCAGGTCTTCAGCTTTGCGAGTCACCGGTGGGGGAATGTCCGCAAAACGCAAGTTGGCGGCGAAGGCTGCCAGTTCAGCGGTGGCACAGTTCATATCAATCCCTTTAGTAAAAATGGCATCTAGCCCTTATTCAGTAAGCACAAGCAGCTATCAATGAAAGAGTAATCATCCGGTCTTCAAATTGCTTTGGCAGCGGCCAACGCCGCGATGTCGGCCGCGCTGTGCCCCAGCTCCTGCAAGATGGTTTCGGTGTGTTGACCGACCGATGGCACCGCGTCCATGCGGTAGTCAAACGCGTTGCTGCGCCCGGGCGGCAGCAGCGCAGGAATGTCGCCTGCGGGTGACCCCACGGTTTGCCAGCGCTGGCGCGCCAGCAGCTGCGGATGCGCCCACAGCCCGGCCATGTCGTTCATGCGTGCATTGGCAATTTGCGCTTGCTCCAGTCTGGCCACCACCTGTTCGGTGCTCAGCGGTGCAAAGGTGGCACCGATGATGGCGGCCAGCGCTTCGCGGTTGACGTTGCGACGCGCGTTGCTGTCAAAGCGCGCATCGCTGGCAAGTGCTGCGTCTTGCAGCACCGTCTCACAAAAGGCTTTCCATTCACGCTCGTTTTGCAGCCCCAGCATCACCGTACCGCCATCGCCCGCTGGAAAGGGCCCGTAGGGATAAATGCTGGCGTGCGACGCGGCGGTGCGAGGGGGCGGCAGTGCGCCGTCATAGGCGTAATACAACGGGTAGTTCATCCACTCGGCCAAGGCTTCGAGCATGGACACGTCAATGTGGCTGCCCTGCCCGGTTTTGCCGCGCAACAGCAGCGCCGACAGAATGCTGGTGTAGGCGTACATGCCGGCGGCAATATCGGCCACCGAATTGCCAGCTTTGCTGGGGGCCCCGGGTGTGCCAGTGACCGACAGGAACCCGGCTTCGCTCTGGATCAGTAGGTCGTAGGCTTTTTTGTCCCGGTAGGGGCCGTCGTCACCATAGCCCGAGATGTCGCAGACGATCAGTTTGGGGTGTTCCGCTTGTAACGCTTCAAACGACAGGCCCATGCGTGCTGCTGCACCCGGGGCCAGGTTTTGCACCAGCACATCGGCCTGCCCCAGCAGCTGTTTGACCACAGAAAGTGCTGGCGTCTGCTTGAGGTCTAGCGTCAGGCTTTCCTTGGAGCGGTTGGTCCAGACAAAGTGCGAGGCCTGGCCTTTGACGCGTGTGTCGTAAGCACGGGCAAAGTCGCCACTGCCAGGGCGCTCCACCTTGATGACGCGCGCGCCCAGGTCGGCGAGCTGGCGGGTGCAAAACGGCGCAGCAATGGCGTGTTCGAGAGAGACGACGGTGATGCCGTCAAGAGGACGTTGTCTCATCAGAAGGACCTTGGCAAGCCCAGAATGTGTTCGGCCACATACGAGTAGATTAGGTTGGTGGAAATGGGGGCGACCTGGTACAGGCGGGTCTCGCGGAACTTGCGCTCCACGTCGTATTCATGGGCAAAACCAAAGCCACCGTGGAACTGGATACAGGCGTTGGCCGCCTCCCAACTGGCCTTGGCCGCCAAAAACTTGGCCATGTTGGCTTGTGCGCCGCAGGGCTGGCCGGCATCGAACAGTTCGCAGGCCTTAAAGCGCATCAGGTTGGCCGCTTCGACCTCGATGTAGGCATCGGCAATCGGGAACTGCACGCCCTGGTTCTGGCCAATCGGGCGGCCAAACACCACCCGCTCGTTCACGTACTTGGTCACGCGATCAATGAACCAGTAGCCGTCGCCGATGCACTCGGCGGCAATCAGCGTGCGCTCGGCGTTCAGACCGTCCAGGATGTACTTGAAGCCTTGGCCTTCCTGGCCGATCAGGTTCTCGGCGGGGATCTCCAGGTTCTCAAAGAACAATTCGTTGGTTTCGTGGTTGACCATGTTCGGAATCGGGCGCACCGTCATACCGGATTGTTCGGCTTGGCGCAAATCCACCATGAAGATCGACATGCCTTCGGATTTTTTTTGCACGTCGGCCAGCGGCGTGGTACGCACCAGCAGGATCATCCAGTCAGAGTGTTGCACGCGGCTGATCCAGACCTTTTGCCCGTTCACCACGTAACGGTCGCCTTCTTTCACGGCAGTGGTTTTGATCTTGGTGGTGTCGGTGCCGGTACTCGGCTCGGTGACACCCATGGACTGCAAGCGCCATTCGCCACTGGCAATTTTGGGCAGGTACAACTCTTTTTGCGCCTTCGAGCCGTGGCGCAGGAGCGTGCCCATGTTGTACATCTGGCCGTGGCAGGCACCCGAGTTGCCGCCGCTGCGGTTGATTTCTTCCATGATGACAGATGCTTCGGCCAGGCCCAGATCCGAGCCGCCGTATTCTTGCGGAATCAGCGCCGCCAGCCAGCCGGCTTTGGTGAGCGCGTCCACAAACGCCTCGGGGTAGCCACGGTCTGTGTCGATCTGGCGGTGGTAGCTGTCGGGAAATTCGGCACACAGTGCGCGCACGGCATCGCGAATGTCCTGGTACTGGTCGGGGGTAGTTTTGATCATGGTGCGTTGGTTGGAGGTTGTCGTTCAGGCCAGTTCAACCATGCCTTGCATGGTGAGCCAGCCCTCGTGGTCTTGCGCCCACACCCGCACCGACTTGCCGTCAGCCGAGGGTTGGCCATTCAGGCGAAACGGGTGCAGGTCAAAGGTCGGGCGCACCACCTTGAAGTCAAAGCGGGTGATAAACGCGTTGGGGACGTGGCAACGCACCAGGTCCAGTAATAGCGTGGCAATCAGCGGGCCGTGCACGATCAGGCCGGGGTAACCCTCAACCTCCGTCACGTATTGGCGGTCGTAGTGGATGCGGTGGCCGTTGAAGGTGAGCGCCGAATAACGAAACAGCAGCACCGCGTCGGGCAAGACTTCACGCTGCCAGGCTGCACCGGTTTCTGCAGCTACGGGTGGCGGCACCGGGTCGCCAGACTGCGCTGCGGCACGGTAAACAATGTCGTGCTCTTCGGTGAGAGAGAGTCCTTGAGCGTTGTGCACCGCGTGCTTGACCAGTACAAACATCAGATCACCAGTGCGGCCCGTCTTGTGTTTGACCGACCCAATTTCCGAATGGCGTTGCACCACATCGCCGCAGCGCAGCGGATTTTGGGGCAACCACTTCAGTCGGCCACCGGCCCACATGCGCCTGGGCAGCGGCACCGGTGGCAAAAAGCCGCCGCGCCTGGCATGGCCATCCGGCCCGATCTCGCTCTGGCGATGTTGCGGCAAAAAATACAACCAGTGCCATAGTGGCGGCAAGACGGTCCCTGGCCTGGGCAATGCGTCGTCGCGGTCCAGCATGGCGGCCTGACCGCGCATGGGGGCCGCAGTGATGACGTCGTCCAGGGTTTCGGTGTTGCCGGTCCAGCTTTGCAGGTGCGCCAGTGTGCTTGCGGACAGCGCTGGGGTCGGGGCGGTGGTGGTCGCTGTATTCATGGGGCGTCTCCTGAGAGCGCGGTGGATCGTCGCCGGTTCTGACAGACAGCACAATCATTTATTATCAAACTGAGGTTTCGGAATTCCCGAAGGCACTGTCAAGCTTTGATGCCATGTGCCGCATGATTGGTGCCGGGGTGGGCGTGGGCATCGTGCCCGAGAGCGCCGCGCGGCGCAACTGTGATGCCATGGGCCTGGCGCTGATTGAGCTCACCGATGCCTGGTGCGTGCGCGAGCGCTACATTCTGCTGCGCGACCGTGAGAAGCTGACGCTGTACGCCCAGTCGCTGATTGACACACTGTGTGCACACTACGCCACAGCACAAATATCTTCCCCGGGTTCAGGATGTTGAGCGGACTCAGCGCCGGGCTGACGGCGCGCAACGTGATCACAGCATCGGTGTCGGCTTGGCGTGCCAGCAAGCCGAATCAGTTTTCAGCGGGTTTCTTGTCGGTACGCTTGCTTGGCAACATCTGTAGGTTCTCAAAATTCCTGCAAAAAGAGCTCACGAAAAATCAACAACTTTTGCAGTGGTTCCGAGAATGACGACCCAAAAATTCTCAAAATTACTGCAAAAATCCTAATCGACAAATATGCGCCAAAAAGGTGCATCCGTCCGTCACCTACATACAAGTGTAGGGGTGAGCCAAGACTTGCCGGTCATCCCATTTGAAATCAACGACTTACGCTGATCCGCTTTCAAAGTTCTGCCGGTTTTGCAGACAAAGTTTTGCCGAAAGTTGGCCTTCTGTTCCCAAAGACTTGCCGCTTGGTTTGCGGCAAAAGTTTGGGGTAACCAAGTTCTTCAAAAGTTTTCAAGGTCGGCTCAAGCAAAGTGACGGGCAGACGGCTGCAGGTCGAAGCCTATTCACCATTGTAGGCAAGCGTGCGACGGATGGCGAGATCATTTCGCTGATATGGCTTTCATGTCGTTGAATCGCCGCCCGTGGAATCCCAAGCACTGAAGCACTTGTTAAAGGGCTGCAGCATTGGATCGATGGCATCGGCCTCAGCAAGAGCTGCCTCTGACCAGATTAGGTAGTTTGCCGATTGCTCGCCAACGCAGTCTGGGTGCCCCGCCATTGCCGCGACAAGACTTCGAATATCTTGAGCACGGCGCAGGTTTGCGGCCGCATCGGCAATTTCCTTCCTTATCGCTTCCTTCCTGGCCTTAATGGCCGCCAAGCGCATCGCTTCTTCCTTGCGCTTTCGTTCTGCAATCGCCTCCAGCATCTGGTTCCTGCGTTCGAGCTTCCTTTCGTAGATCGAAAAATCAGCGGATCGCATCTTGGTCTCTGCAAGGGTAAGTATTGCCTTCACGATGTCTTCGAGACGCTTCTCAATCTTGGCGCCCGGCTCATCTACAAAGTTGCCCCCTTTGCCGCTGCTTCCCACGCGCAGCTGGCATGAATGGAATCCAGGATAAAAAAGATACTGCTAAAGAGGCGAAGTTGGCGTTGAAACCTTGGCTCCAGAAAGCGTGGCTTATCAAAGGACCAATCCCTTTCCTTGAATTTCTCCGCTCTTTTCGACTCAGATAGAAGCACTCGACGCAAACCATGATGTGGGTCGGAAAGGTCTCTCTTGGCTCGAAACGGGCCAAGGTGGGCAAAAGCAGACTGAACGACTTCCTCGACTGTTTCTATGTGGGTTGGAGGTGAGATTTCGGACTCCAGGTCGACAGGTGCATTCCACCTTTCGTAGTAATTCACCGCACGAAGCTCAACCAGCTCTCTTTGGCCAGGTAGCCGCATTGGCAGCGGTGTTGTTGAGACCCTGCCGCCGGCTGCCCTTTTTGCCCAATAGCCCGGTGGTGGCGCAGGGATGCATTCTTTAACACATAGTTTCCCGATGGCAACGTCGGAAATTCCCCAAATGCCGGCCAACTTGGACCTTGGTTCTCTCCAGACCAAAGCATGCAACTCGGTGCGGGTGATAGATGTCGGTTTCTGGATTGTCATATTGAATGATCAAAGTTGGCCTCATGGTGAACTCGCAATTGGCGCTGTGGCTGTTTCAGAAGTTCGGTCTATCGCTGGCGGCGGCGGGCATGCTCTTCTTCTGTTCAGGCCCGCTGGGCGCTGGATCACAACTGGCGGCTCCCAAGTTGTCCAAGCGCATTGGGCTGGTCAACACCATGGTGTTTACGCATATTCCGGCAAGCCTGTGCCTGATCGCAGCGGCATTTTCGACCAACGTGTGGGTCGCGCTGGGTCAGCTGCTGGCACGCGCATTGGTCTCGTCCATGGATGTGCCTGCCCGAAGCGCATTTGTCATGTCAGTAGTCCAGCCGCATGAGCGTGCCGCCGCAGCCAGTTTCACGGCTGTGCCGCGCAGCCTGGCGTCCGCTGCAAGTCCATTGCTTGCGGGGTGGCTCTTCCAATCTGGTTGGAGTGCAACGCCTCTGGTGGTGTGTGGCGTCCTCAGATTGCCTATGATCTGGCTTTATGGAGAGCCTTTAGCTCGTTTGATTCGACCAAATAAAACGTCCCTTTTTATGCGCCAGTACCTGTGATACGAAAAAGTCAGCAAATTTCCAGGGCCAGAACTGGCAAACTGCGTATTCTGTATTCATGCGTTGCCACCAATGTCAAAGATGCAAACCGTTGAGGAAGTTCCGAATTGATGGCTGGACTTGACCCGTTGGTTGCCCTGCAAGCCGAAAACAAACGCTTGATCGCGTTACTGGAAGAGCACTGCGTGGATTGGCGCCTTGATACCAACGGATCGTCGTCGCCGAAGACTCAACCGCCGCCGGATCCCACTCACATATCCACGAATGAAAAAGTTGCTTTGTTTCGGCGCTTGTTTAAGGGGCGAACGGATGTCTACCCTGTCCGCTGGGAAAGCAAAGGCAGCGGGAAGTCTGGATACGCCCCAGCTTGCGCTAACGAGTGGGTGACCGGCGTCTGCCAAAAGCCGCGAATCAAATGTGGTGATTGTGCAAGCCGTCTTTTAATACCTTTGACTGACGAGGTGATCTACGCGCACCTCTCTGGAAAACATGTCGTCGGGGTGTACCCGCTGCTTGCGGATGACAGTTGCCATTTTCTCGCTGTGGATTTCGACGAAGCGGATTGGCGCCAAGACGCTTTGGCTTTTAAGCGGTCGTGCCTTGAACTCGGCGTGCCGGTCGCACTTGAAATATCACGTTCAGGCAATGGGGCCCATGCATGGATCTTCTTCAACGGAAAGGTGTACGCACGGGATGCACGCCGCTTGGGAACGGCCGTCATCAGCTTTACCTGCATGAAGATGCGCCAACTGGAGCTGACCTCATATGACCGTTTGTTCCCCAACCAGGACATCATGCCCAAGGGTGGATTTGGAAACCTGATTGCACTTCCCCTGCAAAAGCGACCTCGGGAAAATGACTGCAGCGTGTTCGTTGACGACGACCTGCGGCCCCATATGGACCAGTGGGCCTTTCTGTCGACCTTGGAATTGATGGATTCCGCCGATATTGAGCCAAGCATTTTGAGAGCAACCGGCAGCGTCCATCCATTGGACGTCACGTTCGTTGACGATGAGGATTTGGCAACCCCATGGAAGCGAACATCATCAGCAAAGCAGAAACTCACCGGAAAGATGCCAGCGTCACTGACCGTGACCCTTGCGAATCTGATTTATTTTGAAAAATCTGATTTGCCGCAGGCATTGGCAAACCGTCTTGTGCGCCTGGCAGCTTTTCAAAACCCAGATTTTTACAAAGCGCAAGCCATGCGCATGTCGGTATGGGACAAGCCACGTGTCATTGGATGCGCGGAAAATTATCCCCAGCATATTGCTTTACCGCGCGGGTGTTTTGAAGCAGCCAAGATACTGCTGGCCGATAACAACATCAAGCTCAGCCTTTGCGATGAGCGATTTTCAGGAGCGCCCATTGAAGTCACCTTCAAAGGCACCTTGAGACCAGATCAAGAGGTTTCGGTGCAAGCAATGCTCGGCCATGAGACAGGTGTGCTCTGCGCCCCGACGGCCTTTGGAAAAACCGTAACAGCTGCTGCCTTGATTGCGAGGCGGGGTGTGAACACACTAATCTTGGTGCATCGAACCGAGTTGCTCAAACAGTGGCAGGAACGGCTGCAAACATTCCTGGGAGTTGGAAAAGGCGTGATTGGCGTTATCGGCGGCGGCAAATCAAAGCCGACGGGCCTCATAGATATCGCCGTGATGCAGTCCGTCTCGCGGCAGGGCGAGGTTAATGCGTTGGTTGAGGGTTATGGTCAAGTAATCGTCGATGAGTGCCACCACGTCGGTGCTGTCTCCTTCGATGCCATTCTCAAAAAGGTCAAAGCCAAATTTGTCCAAGGCTTGACCGCGACCCCTGTGCGCCGAGACGGACAACAGCCCATTATTTTCATGCAGTGCGGACCCATCCGACACACCGCCACATCGCCGCCGAGCGCGCCCCATGACCTGCAAGTTACCGCAAGGTACCAACAAGCGCGTATAGCAGTTCCGCCCGACTCCGGGATTCAAGATGTTTTTAGGTACCTCGCAAATGACCAAGCTAGAACGAAGGTCGTGGCGGAAGAAATAATGAGGGCGTTTGGGCAAGGCAGGAAGGTGCTGGTCTTGACCGAGCGCACTGAACACCTTCATGCCATCCTGAGAGCTCTTGACGGCGCGGTGACCCCACCCTTTGTCTTGCATGGTCGAATGACAAAGAAGCTGCGATCCAGTGTTATCGCAGAACTCAATAGTCTGCCCGAAGATGCGCCCCGCATATTGCTGGCCACCGGAAAATTGGTTGGCGAAGGGTTTGACCATCCCGCACTAGATACGTTGGTCCTGGCGATGCCGGTGTCATGGAGGGGAACTTTGCAGCAATATGCAGGGCGGCTACACCGTGATCATGCGACCAAGACTGACGTGCGAATTGTTGACATCGTTGATACAGGCCATCCCGCTTTAGTAAAGATGTGGGAAAAGCGACAGGTCGGATACAAGGCTATGGGTTACCGCATAGCTGAAGCGGGCTTCAGTTAACCGTTGATTCAATAAGATATTTCAGAGCATGAAATGCCATTATGGCCATTATGTTGATTACCCCGACCGAGGTAACTGAATATAGGATTTGTCTTTTAGACTAAAACGTGCTTATGTGGCTGCCGCCCGACAGCGTCGAGGCTATGCCATTAGGCGCGATGTTGGAACTGCGCCCCACGTAGTTTTGCCGCACTACGTGTAGCAAAACCGCTAGGGACGCATTCCATCGCCTAAAACCTGAAGCCACGTCTTTTTCAGGATTTGAGGGTCACCATGAACCAGAACGCCGCTATTGCCATCCCGCAGGATTTGATTGCAACCCTCAAAAAGGTAAGGCATGTCGTGGTGTTCACCGGCGCCGGGGTTTCGGCTGAAAGCGGCATCCCCACTTTCAGAGATTCACTCACGGGTCTGTGGGAGCGCTTCAATGCCGAAGACCTGGCCACGCCCGGCGCCTTTCGCAAAGACAAGGAGCTGGTCTGGGGTTGGTATGAATGGCGGCGCATGATGGTGTTGCGTGCGGAGCCCAACCCGGCCCACCTCGCCATCGCCGCCTTGACAAAGTTGGTGCCCAAACTCACCGTCGTCACGCAAAACGTGGACGATCTGCATGAACGAGCGGGCAGTACCGATGTGCTGCATCTCCACGGAAGCCTGCACTCCCCGCGCTGTGCCACTTGTGGTCAAGCTCACATTTTCCCGCCTGGCATCCCTGATGAACCCGCAGGTGGCCGCCGATTGAGTCCACCTGCTTGTCCTTGCGGCGGCTTTGTCCGCCCCGGCGTCGTATGGTTTGGCGAAGCCCTGCCCGCCAGAGAACTGAACGTGGCGTTTGCCGCCGCCAAAGATTGCGACCTGTTGTTCACCATTGGCGCCTCCGGGTTGGTTCAACCCGCGGCACGAATTCCCTTAATGGCAAAACAAGCCGGTGCCAGCGTGGTGGAGATCAATCCGACCAGCACCGGGATGGACTGCGAATGCACCTGGTCGTTGAGGGGTGCGGCCGGGGAAATCATGCCAATCTTGGTGCAAACGGCCTTTGCGTCCGCGTGAGGATGTGGTCCTGTATCTCGACTTGATGCGACACCCGCGCTCAGGATATCGAATGCGACCGTAGGTATTGGCAGGCTTGTCGGTCGGTGGAGGGAAATCGGCGAATGACCCTTGACAACTGTACTTGTGGGTCATCGGAGAACAGCGCATTAAGAATGCGGGTGCAGACCCTGTTTAATGCCGTGTTAGTAAACGAGGGATCGACGTAAAGGGGAATTCGGCCCGTGGGCGCCCAGCCGGGCGACTAAACGTTTGAAATCGTCCCTCGAAAGTGCTTCCAGTGGCAGCCGCGTGAGTCTTTCATCTGAAACGGGTAGTCGAGGGGGAGTCTTTATCAGCTACGGTCAGTTGTCGCCCAGCATAAGTACCTGACCGACTCTTTAAGACACATACCCGACGTTCACCGGAACCGCATGAAACCCGCCGGAAAGTCGAAAGCTGACTTTCGATTTCGCCGGAACCGGCCATTCGCCACCGATGCCAGAAACGCGGGAGCAGTCAGATAAGGACGGTGATCAATTTTTCCGGTTGGCCGTCAACAGCGCAGCGGGAGCCGACATAGGTATGCCCAAATTGCTCGCTCGATACCCGACATTCACCTCAGTCCGTGCCCGTCAGCAATTTGGTGTCGATCTCGAGGATCGCTGCACCCGCCAACGACCAGGATCCGCTATTGGGGCCAGTTGCCCCATTGCTGCCGGTGAGCGAACCAGTTTCTCAATATCGGTCGTTCACTCCGTTAGGGCGGAATATGCCCATAGCTGCCCTGCGCGTTCACGATCAGCATGAAACAGGTGTCCACGATCGCTGAAATGCGCACTCCCACGGGTTGGTTCACTCTCATTGACCCGCGCCATGGCCGCCGATGCCTTGCCTGCACCGATCACGATGGTTCTGCCTTTGGGCGGTGGTGGCAGGTGCGCGGGTATGCACAGCGCCGGTTGAGCTGCGGCCACCGCGGCGTCAAAAAATTGACGCAGCAAGGCGCGTTGATCAAGCGGGCCGCTTGGGGGAGGGGTTAAACGAGTCATGGCCGTGGAAACCCGTTGTTATGCAAAATATAGGCTCCATGCGCTTGGCGGAAAGCTATCTATTGATAGCAATCAAGATTCCGGGTTCGCGTTAATGGGCCGTTGGCGAGTACTTGCTGATCGCCTCCCACAAGCCGTTCAGGTAGACGGCCCCCAGCGCACGGTCATACAGCCCGTAGCCTGGTTTGCCGGTTTCGCCCCAGATCATGCGGCCATGGTCCGGGCGCACGTAGCCCTCAAAACCGATGTCGTGGTAGGCCTTGACGATGGCCGCCATGTCCAGCGAACCGTCGCAGGACCGGTGGGTGGATTCATAAAACGTACCGTCCGGCTCCACCTTGACATTGCGCAGGTGGCCAAAATGGATGCGGCCCTGGCTGCCAAATTCGCGCACCAAGGCTTCAACATTGTTGCGCAAATCGGCGCCGAGCGAGCCAGAGCACAGGGTCAAGCCGTTGGCTGTTGAGTCAACAATGTTGACCAGGCGCTGCAAGTCTTCGCGGTTCTTGACGATGCGCGGCAAGCCAAAAATGGGGCGCGGCGGGTCGTCCGGGTGCATGGCCATCTTGATACCCGCTTCTTCAGCGACCGGGATGATGGTCTTGAGGAAGTATTCGAGGTTGGCCCACAGGGTTTCCTCATTCACCGCTTTGTACTCGGCCAGCAGGCTTTTGAGCTGTTCCGGTTTGTAGCTGGCGTCCCAGCCGGGCAGGGCGATGCCTTTTTCCGGGTCAATCTTGGCAACCGCCTTGGCGTCGAACGCCAGGGTGAAAGAGCCGTCAGGCAGCTCCTTGGCCATTTCGGTGCGGGTCCAGTCAAATACCGGCATAAAGTTGTAGCAGATCACTTTCACACCCACCGCCGCGCAATGGCGGATGTTTTGCTGGAAGTTGGCAATGAGGCGGTCCCGCGTCGGCTTGCCCAACTTGATGTCTTCGTGGATAGGCACACTTTCAACCACTTCAAACTTCAGCCCTGCGCCTTCAATGCGCGCACGCAGTGCTTGCAGCTTGTCCAGAGGCCAGACCTCACCCACCGGTACGTCGTAAATGGCGGAAACAATGCCATACAGGCCGGGGATCTGGCGGATGTATTCGAGCTTGACGGGGTCAGACTCGCCATACCAGCGAAAGGTCATTTTCAAGGAGCTGCTCCAAGGGGGTTTGATTTCAATGTATCACGAAGCTGTTGCGCATGCATTTTCAATACGAACGCTATTATATTAATAGCTGAAAGCCCAGTAAGAATGTGCGCAAGAGCACATTTTCATGTACATAAAACTTATCGCTACCCCCTTATCAGCGCACGATCTGCGGCGCTGTGGCGACTTCCGGGTTGTTGGCCAGTTGGCAGAACCATCAGTCTGCAGGATTTTGGATGGCTGCTTGAGGGCCTCGATTTATGGAGAAGTAGACCTCATAAAGCACTGAATTTTGCTAGAGTTTCATAGGGGGATTTGGTAAAACTTCAACATGTCGTTTCCGTTCCTTCAAAAGTCAATTTCCGCTCTGAAAATGGCGCTTGGAGAGTTCGTTTTACCGAGCGTCTTACCGCACGATGTTGATGCCCTCAAGACGCTGATTCTGGCGCAGCAAAATGCACACGCAGCCGTGGTGCAATCCGCCACCAAGCCATGCACCAGGAGGCTGCGGCCAACCAATGCAATTGCTGCACCGTTATCTCGATCACCGAAGTGTCCTCACGCGGCCAAACGAAGCGCGCATTCTCCAGGCGCTTTTGCAGCAGCCAGAACCTGTTGCGGCTCCAGCCAAGAATTTTGATGCGGTCCTTTCTGCGGTTGCCAAAGACAAGAGCGGCGTGGGCAAACGGATCGAGCCGGAGCTCGTGTTCGACGATAGCCGACAGACCATTGATGTTCCCGCGAAAGTCAATTGCCCCGCGGTGCAGGTACACCGCCAGGTTGGCGTGCAAAAGAAACATGGCAACGCCGCCAGCGCGCTCAGCACGCTGGAACGCGCATCGGCACGTCTTTGAGCGTGGGAGCAACTCAAGAGAACGCCGTTGCCCAGTCGCGCCTGTATAGAAACGGCGGTCGGTGCCGCGCATTCCCGGGCCTCCAGACCAACCTCGACGGACGGGTCCGGCGTGACGCGAACGACGGCCCAGCCTACCCCGGCCCGCTGCGCACGCAAGCGCCTGGCCTCATACAGTCCCTGCACGTTGATCCGATTGCTTTTTGCGTAGCCGTTCAACGTCAAAGCCGCAGCCTCGCCCGCCTTCAAGTGTTCCCGCCACTTGCCCTCTTTGTCACCCATCGCGCTCTCCTTTTGAAAGCCGTAGATGTACCGCGCACAGGAGTTCAGGGGGGAAGGACGCGGTTCATTGATCGCATACAATTTTTTGCGGACGGGTCTCGTCCATGTCGATCACCATGTGGAAAATGATCGACTCAAACCCGCAGTGAGGGCTCTTACCTCATTGGAATCACGGACACCGCTTGAGCCTTGAGTAATCCGATCTCCGCGCCGTCGGCGGTGAAGGCGCGAACGACACGAAGATCCTGACTGTTGTAGTAGATGCGCAGTTCCTGTCAGAGAAACGCCGCAGTGCGGGCCAGTACGGCGTTGGTGTTCCGGCGTGGCTTAAATGACTCAGACTTGTTGGGGTTTGCCCGTAATAAAGTACGCGAAATTTCTTACAGCCGAATCTTTTTCAAACAAACCGATGAATCAGGCACAGAGTCAAACACAGCTAATCGCACTCGACTGGGGCACCTCGTCGTTGCGGGCTTATCGCCTCGGTGCTGCCGGTCGGGTATTAGAGTTGCGCTCGTTGCCGTGGGCCGTGATGAAGCTGCCGGAGGTCGTGCCACCAGAAAATTCCGGCGTCGATGTAAAAGCGAGCTTTGAGTTTGCTTTTTAAGAGGCTTGCGGCGACTGGATCCGTGCGGCACCGCACGCCCCTGTGATCGCGGCCGGGATGGTCGGCAGCCGCCAGGGCTGGCGCGAAGCGCCCTATCTGTCGTTACCGATTGCGGTCGATCGAATCGGAAGCACGCTGAGCACAGTGCATATCGGCCACCGCTGGCGCAACCCGATCTGGCGCCATAAGAATGGTAGCTTCGCCGAATGGTAGAAATACCAAGGTGATAAGTTCATCCACCAGAAAACATCCGCAAGGGGAAGACCCGAGGTCCTTTGACTGAGATGATGCGGCCTGTGAGCCACGCTGCAACGCTTTCCTCTGGCCGTTCGCGGCGTGACACGCCTGATCGGAAGGCCGGCACCAGGGTCCGGGGACGAATTACCCTTTGACAGCGCCCATCGTCAGGCCCTTAGCCACATATTTCTGGAAAATCATCGTCAGAATGATCGCCGGCGCCATGATAGCCACGGCGGCAGCCATCACGCCACCCCAGTCGACTTCGGCGTAAGACAGGAAGTTGTAGACGGCGATCGGCAGGGTTTTGGTCCGCTCCATGCTGAGAACTTGTGAGAACATGAAGTTGTTCCAGGAAAAGATGAACGACAGCGTTGTGGCGGTGATGATGCCAGGGCCCGACAGCGGCAGGATGATCTTCACAAACGCCATCTGTCGCGTGGCGCCGTCGACCATGGCCGATTCTTCGAGCTCGCGCGGAATCGTGCTGAAATAGGTCGTCATGATCCAGACCACGATCGGCAGCGCGATCAGCATATGCGAGAGGATCAGCGCGACATAGCTGTCCATCAGGCCGAGTCGCGAGAAAATGATGTACCAGGGCATCAGGAAGGAAATGCCGGGCATCAGGCGCGCCAGCAAAATGAATACGGCGAGTTTTTTCTGCGCGTAGCGCGAAATCGAATAGGCCGCCGGCAGTCCGAGCAGTAGCGACAGGCCGACTGCCATCGCGCCGACGATGGTCGAGTTAAAGAAATATTTCAGGAAGTCCTGTTCTTCAAAGACCTTGCGGTAATTCTGTAGCGTTGGTTCAAAGAACAGCTTGGGCGGCCAGGAGATGATGTCGACCTGTGTCTTGAACGACGAGGTCAGCATCCACAGGAATGGGAACAGCACGACCAGCGCAAACAGCAGGACCAGCAGGTAGAACAGGACAGTGTTGACGATTTTGTTTTTCATGCCAGCTTCCTCAGTTTTCGCTGGATGCGCGCAGCTTCATGATGCCCAGACTGCACAGCAACACCACGAAGAACAGCGCCACCAGAATGACCGACGACTGACCCATGCGGAAATACTCGAAGCTGTACTTGAAGCCCATGATGTTGAGCGTCTCCGACGCGTAACCCGGGCCGCCGCCGGTCATTGCAAAGATGATGTCGAAGGTCTTCAGTGCATCGATCAGGCGCAAAATCATCGCCGTCAGAACGACCGGCATGACCATCGGGATGGTGACATAGCGCAGAATCTGCCACTCGCTGGCACCGTCCACGCGCGCAGCTTCCACCGGCTCCTCCGACAGACCGGCCAGCCCGGCGAGCACGATCAGGGTGATCATGGGCGTCCACTGCCAGACATCGACCATGACCAGCGACGCAATGACGGTGTTTTCGCTCGAGATCCAGCGACCCTGCGGTAGCCCGAGGGCGTCGAGGGCGAAATTGAGTAGACCGATGGTCGGGTCGTAAAAAAGATTGAAAACGATGCCCACCGCGACCGGCGTGGCCACGAGCGGCAGCAAGAGCAGCGTCTTGGCGAAGCCCCTGCCGAAGAAATCGCGGTTCAGAACCAAGGCAATGGCAACGCCCAGCACGACCTCGACCGCCACGGCAAACACCGTGAAAGAGAAGGTTCGGCCAAGTGCGTGCAGAAAACGTGGCTCGGAGAAAACGCGCAGGTAGCTGTTGAGACCGACAAAAGTCGGCTCCATCCCCGAGGTGAGATTCCAGTTGGTAAAGCTTAAGTACAGGGTGTAGAGAATCGGAAACACCATCAGCAATCCGATGAAAACGATGGCCGGAAGCGGAAACAAAATCCGCAAATTTCTCTCGGTAAAGCTTGACTGAATCATGGATGGCGTTCTGCGCGAAAGTTCTATTGAGTGATCTCGACCTGGGCGGGTCGTCCACCGGAGTGAACGGCCCGCGTGCCAGTCAAACGACAGGGCATTTATTTGCCGTATTCGCCACTGTCCTGCAGCAGTTCGTTGACCCGACCCACTTTTTCCTTGGCCATCTGATCGAGCTTGGTGGAAGTGCCCTTGGTATTGATCGACTCGATGAGCAGCTCGCCGATGAGGTCGCGCGCTTCGCCCACGGCGCTCATGTAGGGTCGGTCAACCGCAGTGCCGTTCTTGGCCGCAAAGGCGCGCGTCTCGATCAGGCCGGGATTCATCTTGCTGCGCACCACCTGGTCGTCCCAAACCGATGAACGTGCCATCGTGATGTTGCCCATCATGCCCTTGATCGCCATTTCCTTGCTCGCCGCCCAGTTCAGGAACTTCAATGCCAGGTCTTTTTTCTTGGACTGGCTGGACACCGAGATGCCCCAGGATGAGACGATGAAAGGCGCATTTGTCTTGGGTCCGGCCGGGAAGTTGGCAATGCCGAAATTGGCCACCGGGATTTGTGTCTTGGACTGATCGACGATCTGGCCGTAGAACACCGAGGCGTCGGTCCACATCGCGACCTTGCCGGCCTGGAACAGCGGCATGATGTTTTCCCAGGACATCGAAGTCACGCCTTTGGGCCCATAGGTGCCGAGCAATTTGCCGTAATAGCGTACCGCGTCGATGGCCGGCTTCGAGTTGAAGACCGCCGTACCCTTGTCGAGGTACTGGCCTCCGTAGTTATAGATGTAGCTCGAGGCCTGGGTGACGGCTGCCGCACCCTTGCCACGCGAGGCGATGCCGGCAACGCTTTCGGAATTGAGCTTCTGGGCGGCTGCCTCAAGTTCATCAAAATTGGTCGGCACCTTCAGCCCCGCCTGCTGCAGCAGATCCTTGCGGTAGTAGAGCACTTGCCATTCTGTGACCAGCGGAACGATGTAGGTCTTGCCGCCAAAAGACGCGGCGTTCATGATGTTTTTCGGATAGTCGCTGAAGTCGTAGCCCGTCAGGGGCGCGTACCAGCCGTTTTTCGAGAACATCTTGCCTTCCTGCAGCGGACGCGTCATGAAGACGTCGACGGTGGAGGACTTGGTGGCGAATTCGGTGGTGAGCTTTTGCGTCAGCTGGCTTTCCTGCAAGCTTTCGACGTTGACCTTGATGCCGGTGGTTTTCTCGAACTGTGGAATCGACAGCTTGAGCAATTCACCGTAAGGGTGGTTGGCCACCAGCACGCGGATCTCACCCGTTTGTGCCATTGCACCCGCGCAAAGGCACAGCGAAGAAAGTGCAACCCCGATTTTTGACAGTTTGTATTTCATGAAAACCTCCAAGTTAAAAAGGTAAAGTACCACCCACCCTAAACGATGGCGTCTGAGGTGTTCTTGTCGAACACGTGCATTTTGGCCATATTGAAATCGATCTGGATCGTTTCGCCGACACCGATCGGCTGCTTCGGCACGGCCATGCGCGCCACCAAGGCATGCGCGCCGCAACTCAGGTGCGCGAAGATCTCGGAGCCGAGTAACTCCACCACCTCGGCCCTGGCGCTGATCGTGCTGCCGACGTCGGCACCCGGTTGATGAAGCGCAATGTCTTCCGGGCGAACGCCGAAGACCACCTCCTTGCCGGCGTGCGCAATCAGTTTGGCGCGGAAGGCTTCAGGCATGGCGACGCGGAAGCTGCCACCATCGATGAACAACTGACCGCCCTCGTTGACCAGACGGGCGTCGAAGAAATTCATCGCCGGCGAGCCGATGAAGCCGGCGACGAAACGGTTGACCGGCTTGGCATAGACGTCCATCGGCGCGCCGCTTTGCTGTACCACCCCCTTGTTCATGATGAAGATGCGGTCGGCCATGGTCATGGCCTCGACTTGATCGTGGGTGACATAGATCATGGTTGCACCCAGGCGGCGGTGCAGTTTGCTGATTTCGGCACGCATCGCAACGCGCAGCTTGGCGTCCAGGTTGGAAAGCGGCTCGTCAAACAGGAACACCTTGGGCTTGCGCACGATGGCGCGGCCGACCGCCACGCGCTGGCGCTGGCCACCGGAGAGTTCTTTGGGCTTGCGTTCCAGCAGTTCGGTGAGTCCGAGAATGTCGGCAGCCTCCTGCACCCGGGCGTCGATCTCGGCGTCCGAGAGCTTGCGAATCTTCAGGCCGAAGCCCATGTTTTCGCGCACGTTCATGTGCGGGTACAGAGCGTAATTCTGGAACACCATGGCGATGTCGCGGTCCTTGGGGGCCATGTCGTTGACCAGTGTGTCACCGAAGTAGATTTCGCCTGAAGTGATTGTTTCCAGGCCGGCGATCATGCGCAAAGCGGTCGATTTGCCGCAGCCCGAAGAACCTACCAGCACGGCAAATTCCTTGTCCTGAATTTCGATCGATAGATCGTTGACGACGGTGAGGGATCCGTACCGTTTGACAACGTTTTTCAAAGTGACTTTAGCCAATTGCGATAACTCCTTCTTCAGATGGACTGCAGGTGCAATTTCATCTATTTATCCAATCCACTGGAGGGTCTTGGCGCACAACTCGGACGGCGCTATCGCACCATCCAACTGAAGCACACGCTCTTCGCCGCGAGGATCTTCCAGGGTCGCAAATTGGCTTGCAACCAGGCTACTGGGGAATGGATGCCCCCCGAATCGAGCTTGCACCCGCGCATTCGCGAGTTCCTGCGTGACGCTGAGATGCACGAAACATAGCTGCTGAACCTCTTGGCGAAGGCGAGCCCGATAGGAACGCTTGAGCGCAGAACACGCCAGAACCGCCCCACCGGGATAACTTAGCAATTCAGCACCGAGACGCTCCAGCCACCCTTCCCGGTCCGCGTCGTCAAGGGCTATTCCCTGGCTCATTTTTTGGATGTTTTCTGGCGGATGAAACTGATCACCTTCGATGAAGGTCAGCTTCAGCGCACCGGCCAAGTGCTGGGCGAGTGTGGACTTGCCGCACCCTGCGGGCCCCATGACGATAATCCACAGACTCTCCCGACGATGATCGGATGATGGGGATGGCACGGATGTCTGAACCTGAATCATCGAGTGTTCTCAAAACTTGATAGCGCTATCTTAGCGATCGATTTATGCAAATCTAATCAGGGTTTACCCGGGGGTTCATTGAGTTCGATTGACGCACATCAATCAACGTTCTGCAATGAAGTCCGAGGAGAATAAGCTTGAGCATCTGACTTTGAGTCAAGCTGTGTAGCCAACTCCTTGCGGGATAGCGTTATCTGATAGCATTCCGCAATGGGCAGCACTAAACGGGATAAAAGGGGTTCAGGGCGGGTCACGCTCGATGACGTGGCCTTGGCCGCAGGCGTGAGTCGGATGACGGTTTCGCGTGCACTGCGGGGGGACCGCAAGGTGGCGCAGGAACTGGTGGAACGTGCCATTCAGGCCGCCGAGCGCTTGGGCTATGTACCCGACCCGGCCGCTCGCGCTCTGGCATCGAGCAAGAGTTCGCACGTAGCCATACTGATTCCGCTGCTTTCGAATCAGCTGTTCGTTGATCTGCTGGAGGGCGCTCAACGCGCCCTCTTGCCGGCTGGATACCAGACGCTGATGGGCATCACACATTACGATGCTTCCGAAGAAGAGCAGCTGCTCAAGGGGTTTCTGATGCATCGCCCGGCAGGCTTGCTGGTCACAGGGTCGGAGCGCTCGGCTCCGACAAGGCAACTCATTGCCAAGAGCGGTATTCCTTGTGTGCACCTGATGGAGACCCTGGCGCAGGAGGGTATTTACAGCGTGGGATTTTCCCAGCGCGACGCGGCGCGCGCCATGACGCAACATTTGATTGACACAGGACGCCGCCGGATTGCCTTTGCGGGAGCGCAGCTGGATCCACGCACGCTGCAGCGAGCGCAGGGTTACCGCGATTGTCTCGAGGAAGCGGGCTTGTACGATGCCGCTCTGGAGTGGCAGAACCCGGCACCTTCTTCGCTGAAGGTCGGGAACACCATGTTCGAACAGATCCTCAGCGTTCGCCCTCGCGTTGATGCCATCTTTTTCTGCAACGACGACCTGGCCCAAGGTGGTTTGCTGGCCGCCCTGCGCATGGGCATCAAGGTGCCGCGCCAGGTTTCCATCGCCGGTTTCAACGACTTGCCTGGCAGCGCAGAATTCCTCCCCAGCCTCACCACGGTCAAAACCCCCCGCTGGGAGATCGGTGTTCGAGCCGCGAAGATGCTGTTGCAGCTGATGCGCGGTGAGCCTGTCGCCGAGCCCAACGTCGATTTGGGTTTTGAGTTGCTTGTGCGGCAAAGCACCGCCGTCGCATGACCCATTTCCGGGTTAAGCCTGAGTGAGCAAGGCAGTTGCCCGATGACACCAGCTTCTGGTCATTGGCGGACGACAGATGTCGCGAACCTTGAGTTTGACCAGATCGCAAGCCCGAAGTTTGCTGTCGAGTCCCAAGTCAAACATGGCCAGTTCCCTGACCCGATGTTCGACTACAACGGTAATTTTGTTGTGGCCCCTGGTGTTGGCCTCTAAGCCGTAGGGAAAATCCCACTATGCAGAAATTGGGGGTGGCTGCCTCGCGCAGTCGCCCCTCAGTGATCAACCGCAAACGCTGAGGATAGACCTGCTACCGCTGCTCAGGAGCTAGGATAGCCGGCAAAAATGGCTTTCGGATTCCAAGGTCAGCTTTCTGTTTATTGTCCAGAAATTGAATGTCAGCTTCCCCAACCGGGAACACCCGCTGTGGGCACGTTGAAGAATGCCGCCAACGGCTTCTGACTGGAGTCGAACTGGGCAACCGGAAAGCTGACTGTCGTGTGCGACTCCTATGTGTCTACTGGAGCCGGTGGAGTGGAAAAGGTCCGAACTCCCTGGTCACTGACTCCAGAAGACACATTGCTGCCGCTCACCACTGGCAGCTCACTGGCAGTTCAATTTTCGAATTATGGCGACCTGCCAGCGGTCATTCATATTGCGCGCAACGTGCCCCAAGGAGTCGTCGAGGAAAGTGAAGACCTGCCGTTCGCGGCCATGGTCATGAAGGCCGAAGCGGTCGCTCAGTTTTGGGACTCAATCTGTTGCGTGTCGGGCTCCAACGCAGCGGGTGCAGCCCAGTGGCCTCTGACGTGTGCAAGGAAATTTATTCGTTTGCATTGCACAAAGCCGCCGTCCAATAGTCCGTGTACCGTGGCCTGATGGAAATATTTTCATATGGCCATGCTGGTGATGGTGATTGTTGCCGTCACCCGAAAATTGACCCTCGGTCGGGCCACATTGGCAGATGGGTTGTCCGAACATTGCTATTTTGTTTGATTTTAGAACGCCCCAATCCGACGAAATTGCTCTGCAAACATTCGATACATTTGGCCCGAAGTTTTGAAACAGTCGGAAGGCATTATTCCGCTGTGAATGGTCGTCTTGTGTCTGTTCGGGTCCGTGTCCAAACGTGTTTAGTTGCGTACTTTGCCATCTGCATACAGCACGTCGTGGATGCATGGTGCAGGACCTTCACGTTTGAGGACCATCGCATCGACAAATTTTCTCGCTATTCACTGGGTTCTCCTCGTACAAATAGAAGGTATTTCAATGTCTGCATCTAATGGCGCCCTCGCCAACCCCGCACCTCTTGGTCTACTTGGTTTCGGCATGACAACCGTGCAGCTGAATGTTCACAACGCTGGCTTCTTTCCGATGACCAGCATGATCCTGGCCATGGGCATCTTCTACGGCGGAACTGCGCAGTTGATCGCGGGTATAGAAGAATGGAAAGTGGGTAATACCTTCGGTGCGACAGCTTTTACCTCGTACGGTTGTTTCTGGCTGACGCTGGTTGCGTTAATGGCCCTTCCGAAACTTGGGTTTACCGCCGATAGTGGCGCTTCGATGGCAGCGTATCTGGTGATCTGGGGCATCTTTACCCTGTTCATGTTCATCGGCACATTGATGCTGAACCGCACCCTGCAGGTTATCTTCGGTTCGGCTTTTATATTGTTCTGCATGCTGGCATTTGGAAAGGCCACGGGCAACGAAGAAGTGGTTCGCTTGGCAGGCTTCGAAGGCATCTTTTGTGGTGCATCCGCAATGTACGGCGGGCTTGCTCAGATTCTGAACGAACTTTATGGTCGTTCCGTCATGCCACTAGGTGCACGCAAAACTTTAATGCCAGCGGTATTCCTGCGATGCGAGCCTGCATCGGGCGTGGGCTTACGATCATGACTTGTTGAAATGAGCCAATCCGGCAGACCGTTTGTTTTATCCAAGGAGTTTTTTGATGACTAATGAAGTGGTAGTTTTAAGCGCAGCCCGTTCCGCCATTGGCGCATTCGGTGGATCCTTGGCCGACATGGAGGCACCTGAACTGGCTGGCCTAGTGATGAAAGAAGCCATTGCCCGCTCTGGTGTCGATCCCAAACAGATCGGCAACGCGGTGGTTGGCCACTGCATTCCGACCGATTCGCGTTACGCCTATGTTTCACGCGTCGCTTCGATCCAGGCCGGTTTGCCGATGGACTCGATCGCCATGCAGGTTAGCCGTTTGTGTTCCTCCGGGCTGCAAGGGATTGTGACGGCAGCCCAAAGCATCATGCTTGGTGATTTTGATTACGGCATCGGTGGCGGTGTTGAAGTCATGTCTCGGGGCAGCTACATGATGCCAGCATTGCGTTCAGGTGCCCGCATGGGCGACACCAAGGCGATCGACATGATGGTCGCCGTGCTGACCGATCCGTTTGGTTTGGGCCACATGGGCATCACTGCCGAAAACCTCGCTACCAAGTGGAACATCAGCCGTGAAGATCAAGATGCCTTCGCCTGCGAATCACAGCGCCGTGCAGCAGTGGCGATTGCAGAGGGCCGTTTCAAATCCCAGATCGTTCCCATTGTCCAGCAAACGCGCAAAGGTGAAGTCGTGTTTGACACCGATGAACACGGCAAGGCGAACACCACCATGGAATCGCTGGCCAAAATGAAACCAGCCTTCAAGAAAGACGGCACCGTCACCGCGGGAAATGCTTCCGGCATCAATGATGGCGCAGCCTTCTTCGTACTGGCGGCTGCCGACGTGGCCGCCAAAGCCGGTCAAAAGCCAATTGCCCGTATCGTTTCTTATGCCATTGCCGGTGTGCCGAACGAACTTATGGGCGAAGGACCAATCCCGGCCACTAAATTGGCTCTCAAAAAAGCAGGGTTGACACTCGACCAGATCGATGTCGTCGAAGCCAATGAAGCTTTTGCCGCGCAGGCGATTGCCGTCAACAAGGGGCTCGGTCTCGATCCGGCCAAGACCAACCCCAACGGCGGCGCCATCGCGCTGGGTCACCCCGTGGGCTGCTCCGGCGCCTTCATCGCGACCAAAGCGGTGTATGAGCTGCAACGCACCGGTGGCAAGTATGCACTGGCCACCATGTGCATCGGCGGCGGTCAGGGTATTGCAGTGATTTTCGAACGAATCTGATTGCGGCCGTCACGCAGACGAGCACAAAGTGGGCAGACCCAGCTGCCCAATGAACATTGATCTTTTGTCTTATTGGAGTTTTCATTATGGAAATAAATACTGTTGGCATCATCGGCGCTGGAACCATGGGTAATGGCATTGCACAGGCTTGCGCGGTGTCGGGCATCAGGGTCATCATGGTCGACATCTCCGAAGCTGCCGTGGCCAAGGGCATCGCCACCGTGGCGGCCAGCTTGGAGCGGCTGATCAAGAAGGAAAAAATAAGCGCAGTCGACCGCGACGCCGCGCTGGCGCGCATCAAGGGCAGCACGAGCTATGACGAGCTGAAGTCGGCCCAATTGGTCATCGAGGCTGCGACGGAAAACTTCGATCTGAAGGTCAGAATTCTCAAACAAATCGATGCGATCGTGGCGCCAGATGTGATCATCGCCTCCAACACTTCATCAATATCTATCACCAAACTGGCCGCCGTGACCAGCCGCGCCGACCGATTCATCGGTATGCACTTTTTCAACCCAGTACCGATGATGGCGCTGGTGGAGATCATCCGCGGCCTGCAAACCAGCGATGTTACCCACGATGCGGTGCATAACATGGCCAAAACCCTTGGCAAGACGCCGATCACCGTGAAGAATGCGCCGGGCTTTGTCGTCAACCGCATTCTGGTGCCGATGATCAACGAAGCATTTTTCGTACTGGCAGAAGGCTTGGCGACGCCTGAAGATATTGATGCCGGAATGAAGCTTGGCTGCAACCAGCCGATCGGTCCACTGGCGCTGGCCGACATGGTGGGTCTTGACGTCTGTCTGGCCGTGATGGAGGTGTACCTGAACGAATTTGGCGACAGTAAATACCGCGCCTGCCCGCTGCTAAGGGAAATGGTGTCCGCCGGTCGTCTGGGTCGAAAGACTGGCCGGGGCGTTTACCAATATTGAGTCGTCAGCGCGCGTATTGGAAAAGCGCGCCTGATTTCCCGAGCCGTTTCTGAATCGATACCGCCCACCCGTTGAGTGGGAGAGACGTTGCGCACTCGCAACTCCCGATGAAGAAACGTCGCGGGCGCATCGAGTTCAGCCCAAGACACCAAGAGTTAGGCAACGAAACCCGCGTTGTCTCAATATATCAGCCCTGGCGTGTCGTTGGCAAGACCCGCAGTATTGATCGAAGAAACGCTGCCTCTTCTGGCTGCGGCACGTCGCTTTCTGGATCGCGCTATCAACCTGCACGACGTGCCTGGGGAGATCACTATCGCGACAAAAGCCAAAGCGGTCTGGTTCGTGGTGTTTCGATTCAGTACCAGTACCAGTGCTTCGGCGTTTTTTCGCATGTTGGCAGTCTCCTTGTCGTTTGGCTGGCCGCTGACTGTTGCAAGATTACGAGGCAAATGTATCGAATGATTGCCAGTCCCATGTATGACTAATCGGCGTCCTAAAATGAACTATACCGCCGGAGTCTGCCCCTCATGCCATCTCAATTTCTCAGTGATGCACTACAAACCAACGACCGGCACGAGTTTCTTCAGGCCGGGCTGGACCGGATCGACCAGGGATTTACCGTTATTGATGGCAATCTGCACATTGTGGCCTGGAACAAAGCCTTTTTGCGGCTACTGGATTTTCCCGAAGACATGGCGTTTGTCGGCGCGACCTTTGAGTCCTTCATTCGCTACAACGCCCAACGCGGCGAATATGGGTCCGGTGATGTAGAAGAACTGATTGCGGAGCGCGTACGGCTGGCCCGTAGTTTTGCCCCGCACTACATCGAGCGTGGCCGACCGGGCGGCCAGATTCTGGCTGTACGCGGTGAGCCCTTGCCCAACAAGGGCTTTGTGACGCTTTACACCGACATCACTGCCAGCCGACAATTTGAGCAACAGATCCAGCAGCACAACGCTGAGTTGGAGGGGCATGTAGCCCAGCGTACCAAAGAACTGAAGGCCGCCAATCAGCGGCTCATCGTGGCGGACGACGCCAATCAACGCATCACCACGGCTTTGCGTCGCAGTGAAGAGAATTTGCGCTTGATCACCGATACCGTGCCCGCGCTGATTGGCTACTTTGACCACCAGGAAAACTACAGTTACGTCAACAAAGGTTATTCTGACTGGTTTGGGTTCACCAAGGAGGAAATGTTGGGCCGTTCGATTCGTAACGTGGTGGGGGAAGCGGTTTATACCGATGTTTCTAGTCATGTGAAGCGGGCATTGCAAGGGCAACGGGTCAGCTATGAGTACGCCATGCACCGTCCGGGTGGAGGGGTGGTCTATGCGCGAAGCGAATTGGTGCCCGAGCTTGACGCCAATGGCCGTGTGGCCGGTTGTTTTGTTCTGTCAGTCGATATAACCGACCTGAAGAATACCCAGACGGCACTGATTCATGCGCAAAAAATGGAGGCAGTGGGACAGTTGACAGGCGGGCTCGCGCACGACTTCAACAATTTGCTGACGGTCGTGATTGGCAATTTGGTGACCCTGCATGAGCGATACCCCAACGATCCCGAAATTGGCGAATTTGTTGTGCCGGCCCTGAAGGCCTCACGCCGGGGCGTAGCTCTGATCAAGCGGTTGCTGGCATTTGCTCGCAAGCAGCCGCTGGCACTGCGGTCCGTGAGTATCGCGGACCTAGTGGCCGACGCCATGATCCTGCTCAAGCGCACACTGCCGGCAAACATCACTGTGACCACCACACCGATGGATGAGCCCTTGTACGCCATGACCGATGCCCAGCAGCTTGAAAACGCATTGCTCAACCTCGCGCTGAACGCGCGTGACGCCATGCCCGATGGCGGACAATTGACCATTCAGGCGACGCGCCGGCAGTTGGGCCTAGCGCAGGTGGCTGTTTTCGACGTCGCCCCCGGCTGCTACGTGGCTTTGAGTATTTCCGACACAGGTGCCGGCATGGACGCAGCCACGCAGGCACGAGCCTGCGAGCCGTTCTTCACCACCAAACGGTTTGGTGCGGGAAGTGGTTTGGGCTTGTCCATGGTCTATGGTTTTGCCAAACAAGCCGGTGGCGGCATTCGGATCCAGAGCGCGCTGGGCGAAGGCTGCTCGGTCACGCTGGTGCTGCCGTGCATCGGCGACGATCTTGAGGCCGAGTCGCTGTCGGGCGCGCAGCAGCGATCGGGTCGACAGGGCACGGAGCACCCGCTGGTCTTGCTGGTGGAAGACGATCCCGGCGTGCGTCGTGTCATCCGGCTGCAACTCGTTGATTTGGGCTACCCGGTGATCGAAGCGGACCATGCGGCGGATGCGTTGTTGCTGTTGGCCAGTGTGCCGACGGTGGGGATCTTGATCTCCGACGTGGAGATGCCTGGCGGCATGGATGGACGGACCCTGTGCCGCGCGGCGAGCCTGAGTGCGCCGGATGTCAAGACCTTGTTGATTAGCGGCTACGCGACGTCGCCCGAGAGTGCTGGCGGTCCACCGCTGTTGGAAAAACCGTTCACAACCTTCGAACTGCAACAGGCCCTTGATGGCTTGCAGTCATGAATACAGAAACATTTCACCAGTCGGAGGGTCCACGCTGTATCTACGTGCTGGACGATGATCTCGACGTGTGCCGTCTGGTGAGTGGCACATTGCGGGAGTTTGGTTTTGAGACCTCTGAATGCCACAGCGCTGCGGCGCTGCGTCGTCTCTTGCTGGTGCGTGTCCCTGATCTGTGCATCGTGGATTTGGGGTTGCCCGATGCAGATGGCATGGACGTGGTGCGTGATCTGCAGGCGCGATACGCCTGCGGTGTGATGGTGTTGACCGGACGGGGTTATTTGAGTGACCGGGTAATGGGCCTGGAACTGGGGGCCGATGACTATATAGTCAAACCGTTTGAGCCCCGTGAATTGGTGGCTCGCGTGCGCAGCATCTTGCGTCGTCATGACAAGTCCAACAAGACACAAGCGCCCGTGCATTCGCATGTTGCAGAATTTGGCGGCTGGCGTTTTCTTGTTGACTCCAACACGCTGTCTTCGCCGAGCGGGCATCAATGGACGCTGAGCTCCGGTGAGTCGCGCATGCTGCTGCAATTTTTGCAGCGTCCCAACAGAATTCTTGACCGCGAAAAGCTGTGTGGTGACCGCGATCTTTCGCCCCTGGACCGCGGCGTGGACGTTCGAGTTTCCAGGCTTCGGCGCAAGCTTGAATCAGACCCCGAACACCCAAAAACCATCCGCACAGTCTATGGCGCGGGGTATTTGTTTGCTGCTGAGGTAAGGTGGTTGTAGGCGATCAGGCCACAGTAGTTTCTTCCTGCGCGATGCCAGATTCCTTGATACGTACCCGTAGGCCAAATCATCGGAGCGCCTCGACCGCCGAGTCAAAGTTGCCGGCAATGACCTACGCCTATCTCATCCACGACGAACGTCACCAGACCGCCATTCTTGCCAAAGACAAGAATGGCTAAAACGCTATCGTCAGACTAATGGATCCGTTCAAGCCCTGCAAGGCAACGCACCTCTACCTTGACTTTGGACTGAACCGTCACTCATCTTTTTGATTTGAGTGTGCCGCACCCCGGCGAAAACGAACTGCAAACATTCGATACATTTGCCCCGAATTTTTGAAACAGTCCGATGGCAACATCTCCGTGTGAATGCTTGCGCACCGGCCCTCTGCCTGGTGTCTCGATCCGAGCCGAATCGATCTCTTAAACCAGATCAGTTAGACCGGATTTTGATGAACTTTACCGCCCGAGAAATAGCATGACAAACCAGGAAATCTTGGCCCAGTTTGGCCCCCGTGAAGCGATGGAATACGACATCGTTGTTGTTGGAGGCGGCGTTGCCGGCCTGTCCACCGCCATCCGTCTCAAGCAACTGGCCACTGAAAAAGGCCAAGAGCTGTCGGTGGTGGTGCTGGAAAAGGGCGCCGAGCCCGGCGCCCACATTCTCTCGGGCGCCATCATGGATCCCGTTGCCATGAATGAGCTGTTCCCCGACTGGAAGGCCATGGGCGCGCCCCTGAACCAGCCGGTGACCGATGACGCCATGA
>Ga0209913_1000331_pt1 | contig 43491 bp, 38 predicted proteins | sample PersoiDNA2013203_FD_185805 | JGI IMG/M metagenome (GOLD analysis project Ga0209913, IMG submission 185805) | Permafrost soil microbial communities from the Arctic, to analyse light accelerated degradation of dissolved organic matter (DOM) -... | ecosystem: Environmental > Terrestrial > Soil >...
TTGCTAAGGTGGCCAGCCTAGCCGAAGCTCGCCTGCGGGGGAGCAAACGCCGCGCATTTGGCCTCACATCGTGGTCGACAGAATGGCAGGACACGGTATGCCCCTCGACGGTGCGGGGCTAACGCTGCCGATGCTGCCGTCAATTTCGGGGCATCGCCCTCCCACGGTTTGGTTCACTCTCTTTGACACCGTCAGACCGGCTCACAGTGGCGGGGTAACTGCCGGATTTAGGATGAAGCCCTCAACGAGGTGCGTGCCGCCGAATCCAGAAGGCTGGTGCAAGACGGCTTCGAGCCGGTGCCCCGAAGACGCGCTGGTGCGTGCTCAAGAGCAAAGAGAACCTCACGGACCCGCAACGCGTGCGGCTGAGCGACCGTTGAAGTACAACCTTCAGACGGTGCGGGCGTATTTGCTCAAGGAGCAATTCCGACAATTCTGGAACTACGACTCACCGGCATGGGCCGCGAAGTTCCTGGATCAATGGGTTTCGCTGGTCATGCGTTCACGCATCGAGCCGATGAAGAAGGTGGCCAAGACGCTGCGCAACCACCGCGAGCTGATCCTCAACTACTTTCGGGCCAAAAAGCAGTTCTCCAGCGGCGTCGTCGAGGGCCTGAACAACAAGGTCAAAGTGACCATGAGAAAATCCTACGGGTTTCGGACCTTCAGAATCACGGAACTCGCCCTATATCACGTACTCGGCAAGCTTCCTGAGCCAGAAACTCACCCACAGGTTCTACTGACGAAGCGAAATTTTGTGTGCAAGGCATAACATGCCACCAAAGGAGTTTTCATGCCTCGCATTTCAACCAAAGCCGCAGCGAGTGGCAAAGCGGCCCTGCCGCAACTCACAAATGAATATCATCGGGGTCCAGGGTGATCATGGCGCAATACACGGGCGCAACCCTTCCCACCCATGACCGAAGACATGCGCGCGGCTGTCTATCAGGCATGGGAAGATTGAAGTCGCAAACGAGCGCCGATGATCCAAAGAAGGATCTTGGATCGCTAAAACCGCGATTACGCGTAGGGGTTTCCTTGTGGAAGCGGCGCGTCATTGTGGAGCAGCCCCGCACTCTGTAAATCACTCCAGAATTGAGCGGGTATTTCGGCTTGGGTCCAGGCCAGTATCTGCCGGAATTCGTCGGCTGAGCGCGATCCTGGAATGACGCAGGAAACGATCGGGTGTGCGAGCGGAAATTGCAGCGCGGCCGCGGGCAGGGAAACCGCATTGTCTTCGGCGACCGATTTCAGCTTTTTCACGCGTTCCACCACATCAACGGGGGCTTTGGCATAGTTCCACATCTCGCGCCCGACCAGCACGCCGGAGTTGAACGGTCCGCCACAAATGATGCTGGTGCCCGCCGCCGCGCAGGCCGGGAACAAGGCATCAAGCGCGGTTTGCTCAAGAACCGTGTAACGACCGGCGAGCAGAAACACATCCCACTGACCGATTTCGAGCGCGGCCTGGCACACTTCGTTTTCATTCACGCCAAGACCGATGGCTTTCACCTGCCCTGATGCGCGCAACTCATCGAGCGCGCGATAGCCGCCGTTTTTCAGATCGGCGAAGTACCGCGCGTTGTCTTCCGCGCCGTGCTGGAATTCGCCGATATCGTGGACCAGCAGCATATCGATCCGGTCCAGCCCCAGGCGGTGCTGGCTGGCCTCAAAAGAACGCATGACGCCATCATAGGTGTAATCATAGACCGGATGAAAGGGCAGCGGCTCGATCATGCCGTACGCCATGGGGTCGGGGGCGTGGCCGGGCGCGAGTAGACGCCCGACTTTCGTGGAGATCACATAAGGCTTGTCGCGCAGAAAATCCCCGATCACCCGTTCGGACCGACCGAAACCGTAAAAGGGCGCTGTATCGACATAGGTCAAACCCGCGTCGAACGCCACATCGAGTGCTTCGATCGCTTCGGCGCGGCCGATTTCAGCGAAGTTGCCTCCAAACGGCGCACCTCCAATGCCGAGCACGTCAACCGCGAGATCCGTTTGTCCGATTTTTCGTTTTTGCATGATTTTGGAGTTCCTCAAAGAAACGATTGGGGGTTGGATCGGACCGCCGCGCCGACAAGGACCGGTGCGGCGGTTCCTTTCAGGTCACTTAAAGTCGTTGGGCAACAGATCGGCCGGGATATCTTGATAGCAGACCGGGCGCAGGAATCTCCGGATGGCCATCGTACCCACGGACGTCGCGCCAAAATTGGTCGAAGCCGGGAAGGGTCCGCCATGCACCATCGAGTCGCAAACCTCGACGCCGGTGGGGAAACCGTTGGCCAGGATCCGTCCGGCCTTGCGCTCCAGAATTGGCATCAGCGCCCGGGCGGTTTTGGTGTCCGCGGCATCCATATGCAGGGTGCAGGTCAGCTGGCCGTGCAGCGACTTGGCGACGGCAAGCATTTCGTTGAAATCACGGACCTTCACGACCATGCCGAGGGGGCCAAAGATTTCTTCGCCAAGGGTTTCGTTTGCCAGCCATTCCTTGCCGGTGGTGGCAAAAAGGAAGGGCGTCGCGTTGCGCAGATCGCAGGTCGAGGTCAGCACTTCCTGCACCCCGGCGCTGGCGCGGATACGATCACGCCCGCTGCGATAGGCTTGGGCGATACCATCGGTCAGCATGGTCTGGGCGCCGACCAAGGCCAGTGCATCGGCCACGGTCTTGATGAAGGCGTCGCAATCGGCCCCTTCGATGACAACGGCGATTCCGGGGTTGGTGCAAAACTGCCCCGCGCCCATGGTCAGCGAGCCCGACCATCCTTTGGCGATGGCCTCGCCCCGGGCCTGCATGGCATGGGGCAGCAGGAACATCGGGTTTACGGACCCGAGTTCGCCGAAAAACGGAATTGGATCCGGGCGGGTGGCGCAAAGATCAAAAAGGGCTCGCCCGCCGCCGAGCGAGCCGGTAAAGCCGACGGCTTTGATCAGCGGATGCTGCACGACGGCCTGACCGACGGCGCGGTTGCCGCCCTGAATTTGCGAAAACACACCGGGATGCACCCCCGTCGCCGTGATCGCCGCGCTGATGGCTTGGGCGACAATGTCGCTGGTGCCGGGATGGGCCGAATGGCCCTTGACCAGAACCGGGCAGCCCGCTGCCAGCGCTGAGGCGGTATCCCCGCCAGCCGTCGAGAAGGCGAGGGGGAAATTCGAGGCTCCGAAGACCGCGACCGGACCCACCGGGCGCTGCATCAAACGCAGCTCGGGACGCGCAAGCGGCTGCCGATCGGGAAGCGCCAGGTCGTGGCGACGGTCCAGGTAATCGCCCTTTTCAATATGGCTCGCAAACAGCCGCAGTTGGCCAACGGTGCGGCCCCGCTCGCCTTGCAGACGGGCCGCGGGCAGACCGGATTCCTGGGTGCCGATTTCGGTGATCGCCTCGCCACGCGCGTCGATCTCGTCGGCGATTTTGTTCAGAAACGCCGCGCGCTCGGCACGCGAGGAAAAGCCATAGCTCCAGAACGCCTCTTCCGCAGCCTTGGCGGCGGCATCCACATGGGCGGGCGTGCCCACGGAGAAATCGCGCACGGGGCCGTGCGCCGGCGCATTGCTGAATGTGGCTTCGCCAGCGACCCATTCGCCGGCAATAAGGTGTTTTCCGATGATCATTTTTTGCTGTCTTTCGTTTCTGTTTTGGGTCCCGTTCCGCTGACCTTGGCTTTAACCACGGCGGCGTCATCCTCGCTGCCATAGCCCGCCGATGCCGCCATCATGAACATCTGGCGCGCCTGAGTAGCAATGGGGGGTGGGGAAGCGCAAGGCTTCCGCCGTGGCTTGGACGATGCCCAGATACTTGATGAAAATTTCCATCGCGCTCGGGAAATTGTATTCGGTTACAGGGCTAGTTCCAGGATCTCCCTGACGGCGGCGCGGTCCAGCTTCACGAAGTTGCCGACGGTGCTCGTGTTCCCGTCCGTGCACTTGTCTGCCATCTCGTCTAGGCGGTCGGCGCCGATCTTCAGGTCCCCCAGTTTTGTGCCGAGGCCCAGCGAACGGAAGAAGGCTTCCAGGCGCCTGATACCCTCGCGCGCGGTCGCCTCGGGGTTCCGGTAGTCCATGTCGACGTTCCAGACCCGCGCGGACCACTGGGCGAAGCGGGCGACGTCGGTCCCGAGCACGTGCTTCATCCAGGCGGGGAAGACCACCGCCAAGCCCGCGCCGTGGGCGACATCGTAGATTCCGGAGAGCTCGTGTTCGATCTGGTGCGAGGCCCAGTCGCCGGTGCGGCCGGTGTTGAGCAGGTTGTTGTGCGCGACAGTGCCCGCCCACATGAGCTCGGACCAGGCGTCGTACCCCTGCCGGTTCTCCAGCACCCGGGGGGCCTGCAGGGCAACGGTCTTCATCGTCGCCTCGATCAGGCGGTCGGTGAATTCGACATGCTCCACCGTCGTGAAGTAGCGCTCCATCAGGTGGGCCATGATGTCGGCCGCGCCACAGGCAACCTGGAAGGGCGGCAGCGTGAAGCAGAGCTCGGGATTGAGGATGGAGAAGCGGGGGTACAGCAGCTCGTCGTCCACGGCGCGCTTGAGCAGCCCATCCTCGTTGGTGATCACCGTTCCCGTGCTGGACTCACTGCCGGCGGCGGATATGGTAAGCACGGTTCCCACGGGCAAGGCAGCCTTGGGCCTGCCCTTGCCCAGGTAGAAGTCCCAGACATCGCCGTCCATGACCGCGCCCATCGCGATGGACTTAGCCGAATCGATGGCGCTGCCGCCGCCCACCGCGAGCACGAAGCCGAGGTCCCGCTCCTTGCACAGGCGCACGCCCTCGCGCACCAGGGAAAGGCGGGGATTCGGCACGACGCCGCCGAGTTCCACCCATTCCACGCCGGCGGCCTTCAGGGAGGCGGTCACGCGGTCGTACAGTCCCGAGGCCTTGATGCTGCCGCTTCCGTAGTGCAGCAGGATTTTCTTCGAGTACGCGGCAGTCTCCGCGCCGACGCGCGATTCCGTTCCCCGCCCGAAAACGATCTTGGTCGGATTCCTGAAATCGAAATTGTCCATGCTTTTCTCCTGTATTCCCGTAATTATCGAACGCCTTTCTAGGACGGCAAAAGACACATAAGAGTCATACACGACAGGCAGCTGTCCGGTTGTCCAGTTCAACTCCAGTCCGAAGCCGTTCATGGCATTCGGCAACGTGCCCACTGAGGGCATACGGCGACACTTTGATGGACCGACAGATCTCATTCAAAGCGGTCACTGCATGTTCATTACCCCCCGCGCTGCAAACGCCTCAAAACCTTCCAGTGGAAGCGGTCGGCTGTAAAAATAGCCCTGAAAAGCATGGCAGCCGAAACTGACCAGAAAGTCTCGTTGCGATGCTGTTTCTACGCCTTCTGCAATGACGCCTAAACCGAGGCTCTGAGCGAGAGCAATGATGGTTTTTGCAATGGCGGCATCGTTGGGATCGCTGAGCACGTCACGCACAAAAGACTGGTCAATTTTCAACTGGTCAATCGGCAGACGCTTTAGGTAAGACAGTGAGGAATAGCCCGTACCGAAGTCGTCCAGCGAAAAGCCGACGCCCTTGGCCTTCAGCGCAAACATCTTCTCGACCACCTCCTCAACATTGGATACCAGGAGGCTCTCGGTCAGTTCCAGTTTTAGTCGCTGTGGGTTCGCCCCGGTATCCTTGAGTACCGCCAGCACCCGATCCACGAAGTCGCGCTGGCGGAACTGGTGGGCGCTGACATTTACCGCCAGCGTGAGATGGGCCATTTCTGGTCGGTCAGCCCATAGCGCCAGTTGGGTACAGGCAGTCTCCAGAATCCATTGACCTAAAGGCAGAATCAACCCGGTTTCTTCAGAGAGGGGAATGAACTCGGCAGGGGACACTATTCCGCGTTGAGGATGCTGCCAGCGCACCAGAACCTCGGCTCCTGTTACGCGGCCTTCGCCCACTACCTGGGCTTGGTAGTAGAGCAGAAACTGCTTGTTCAAAATTGCCTCGCGCAGACCCATCTCCATAGCAGCACGCTCAACAACCACGATTTCCATGGCCTGATCGAAGAAATGCAAGGTATTGCGACCACTCTCCTTGGACTTGTACATGGCCAGATCGGCCTGCTTCATTACAACATCGATGACCGCGTTATTTCCGCTGAACAAGGCCGCCCCGATACTTGGGGTGCCGTGGTAGGCGACATCGTTTAGAAGATACGTTTGGTTGAGCGTGTAGAGAATCTTTTGGCCAACAGTTTCTGTCTGGGCGGCGGCGGCGGCTTCGCTCTTGCTCAGGCTCGCCAGCATCACTACGAACTCATCGCCCCCAAGGCGGGCCACGGTATCTTCCGCACGAACACAGGTGGTCAGACGTTGTGCAACCTGCGTCAACAGCAGATCGCCCATGTCATGGCCGAGCGTGTCGTTGAGCGTCTTGAAATTATCGAGATCGATCAATAGCAGCGCACCGTAATTGCCGCTGCGGGTGCTGGCGGTCATGGTCTGCTTCAGGCGATCGAGCAAAAGTCTCCGGTTGGGCAGGCCCGTCAGTTGGTCAGAAAAAGCCAACTCCGCGATCTCTTCTTCTGCCATCTTGCGCTCGGTGATGTCCAATTGTGCGCCGACGTAATGGGTCACAGTGCCACGGTCGTCCTTCACCGCCGAGATGGTGAGCCATATTGGATACTCCTTGCCATTTTTTCGCCGGTTCCACATTTCACCCTGCCAGCCGCCCGTGCTTTGGATGCACTCCCACATCGCCAGGTAAAAGGCCGCGTTATGACGGCCCGATTGGAGCAGCCGGGGTGTCTGGCCCACGGACTCCTCAGCCGTGTAGCCGGTGATCTTGGTAAAAGCCCGATTGACCCGCAGGATCACACTTTTGACATCAGTGATCATCATGCCCTCCAGCGACTCGAAGGCTGCGGCAGCAATGCGAAGCTGCTCTTCAGCCTCCCTGCGCTCGGAAACATCCTGCACCGTGCCCTGCGATCGCACCGGCTTGCCCGCCGCGTCGAAGTCCGACCGGCACTGCTCGTGCACCCACTTGATGCGCCCGTCATCCATGAGCAGGCGGTGGGTGATGTCATAAGGTGTGCGGTTCACGAGCGACTCTGTGTAGGCGCGGTTCACCGCATCACGGTCCTCAGGGTGAATGGCACCAAGAAAGGCTTCGTACGTGGCACCGAACAGTTTTGGATCAATCTCGAACAAACGAAAGATTTCATCGCTCCAGATCAATTCGGAGCTGCCCAGATCCAAGATCCAACTTCCAAGCTGAGCGAGGCGCTGGGCTTCGTTCAAACGGTCTGTGCTGGTGCGCAGAGAGTCTTCGATCCGTTTGTGCTCAGTGATGTCCTGAGCAGTGCCCATGGCACTTAGCGGCGTGCCATCAGGCGCAAACTCCAGTTCGGCCTTTTGGCGGATCCAGCGGATTGCATTGCCAACCACGATGCGATGCTCATTGTCAAAGGCTTCACCTTTAAATGCTGCCTGCCAGGCGCGATCCACCCAGCCACGGTCGTCTGGATGAACAAGCGCCAGGTAGGCGTCATGACTGCCCCTTGTCCCTTCAGGCAGGCCAAAGATGCGACAAGTCTCAGGGGATAAGTGCATCGTGTCGGTGGGGATGTCGTAAACCCAACTGCCGACATTGGCAACAGCTTGCGCCCGGTGCAGTGCTGCTTTGTTGGACTCCAGCTCGGTCGTGCTGTGACTGAGATCGCTGCCGACTCTGTGCAGTTCCTTGAGACGGTTTTGGTAGGCGCGGACGAGAAAGACGATCAGCAATGTCGAAGTGATGACGACCATGACTTGAACAATCGCATACATCGCTGGCGGAGTCGGGTGGGGGGTGGGCAAATAACCCCATGATTCGCCCAAAACAAGGCCGATGATTGCCGTCACAGTTAGACCGGCCACGACCTGCGCCGCACGCAAGTTGATCAACCAACCGATCATCAGAATGATCAATGGGTAGGCAATGACTATCGGTGTGCGCACACCACCTTGGATAGCTGATATTGCTGTTGCGGCCATCCATGCCCCATATGCCAGCACATTGATCGTGGCCTGAGTCCTGCCCCGCCAGAGGAGATACCCTCCCGTTACTGCTACCAAGAACAGCAGTAGGGGCCCAACAGCACGTGCGGCCTGATCTGGAACAACGATGCGGATGATGATCAAAAAACCGACGGCGCCGACAATCATGGCGGCGATGATGTATTTGAGAAAGACCACTGAAGGTCTCCAGGAGATCGGTTTATCGATCTCGTCACCGGAGCGCGGAACCGGCTCGTATTGCTTGGTAATTTCTGATCCCCTTTGCCGTCTATGGGTGGATTCCGTACATGATCTATTCTGTAAGCGATCTTACCGTCTCGAACAAAGGTGTTGCCTGTGAATATCAGCGGTCAAGATGGACAACTAAAAGACCTTTTTGAGGGGTTCTCCATTGAAGTGAATGACTGATGTGGCTGCTTGCGGTTGGGAAACAACCGGTCAGTGCGGCCAAAACGCGGCAGCTTCAATGACAGCAGTTGGTCGAGTCCGGGTACCCCTTTGGTTGAAATCGCGGCCATACAGCTGACAGTTGGGCTACTGGCGCCAATGTCCGGTATCGGGCGGGCAATTGAAACTTCTGTAGACCCGCTACCGCTGCCCTGCCGACAGCCAAATTGAAGAATCGATTTTCGTCCGTGGGTGACTGCTTACGAAATTCTGGTCCTGAAAACGAATGTCGGCTTTCCGCGAAGGCGAAGGTCGGCTTACGAGAATTCGTTGGATTTCTTGGGGTTTCGGCGAAGGGCAGGTATGTGTCTATTGCTGACGGCCCTGCTTTCACGGTGGTCTACCTTGAAAGCTCAAGGCAGCCATTTCCCGTGTGCTGAGAGAAACTCCATCGCAGACACCTCCCGCAGTGCTGATTCCTCAAGAAGAAATGTATCAACCGCCTGCGGATCAAATTGGGTTCCGGCCATGCGAAGTATTTCCGCCCGTGCTGTTTCGAAAGGAAGTGCCTTACGATACGGGCGATCAAAGGTCATCGCATCAAGGGTGTCGATGACGGCGAAGAGCCTCGCTGCCAAAGGAATTGCTTCACCCTTAAGTCCTGCCGGCTAACCTGATCCGTCAAACCGCTCCTCGTGACAGAGAACAATATCTGCTGCCATCGACAGGAACGGGAGTTTTTCCAAGATGAGGTACCCGTTGCGTGGATGCTCTTGCATGATCTGCCATTCCTGATCGGACAATTTGCCGGGCTTCAAAAGCACCGCATCAGGTACACCGATTTTTCCGATGTCATGGAGCAAGCTGCCCCAATATACTTCCTGAAGATCTTCAGCTCTTTGATAGTGATGTCTTGCCAGTAAAAGAGTATGGGCCGCCACGCGTTTCGAATGCAGGCCAGTTTCTTTTTCCCTTAAATCCATCGCCTCGGCAATCGCTTCGACGAACAATTCATATGGGTGTCCGCCCCAACCGCCTAGATGTTTGCGGGAATCGAGGAGGCAATTCTCACAGGTGTGATGGTCGCCGGATCGCAAATATAGGCGACCATGAGAAACTGCGCCGCACTCTGAACAGGCGGCAGAAAAACTTTCAGGAACAGGAGCGTGAAACGGATTTCTTTCCATCTTTTTTTGACCACCCAACCAGTGTTTGGGTTCCAATTATTATTGAAATAGTATCGTCTTGTTGAACGCGACTTATGGAATAAATATCTGGCATATCGACTACGGATAGATCACGAGTCACAATTCGCCGAAGGACAGCTTTGGAGCGTCAGCCTCCTATACCGCTCCTGGTCGATGGCGGGTGCTCAGATTGACGACATCATCGCCACATTGCCGACCGTCGGGCTGCTGATGTCAATGTCCGCTTCAGAGAAGTCAGTTCGGCTAAATCTTCGTCAGCAGTCGGTCTGAAGCAACCACGCGACGGCGTAGCGAAACTGCAATTCAGGCCGCATGAGCTGTTGGCGCATCTGATCCAGACCAGGCAAGGGCCAAATCATGGAAAATCGGCACAGATCCGCCTTAATCGACAAAGAGATATTTATGAACGAAGCCACTCAATTTCCCCCTCTGCCCGACCGTCTGTCCATTGACCCGCGCAGCCCCCATCACATGGCTGCCGTATTCGAGCATGACGTTGGCATTCGATTGAATGACAAGGAGCGCTTGAATGTCGCGGAGTACTGCATCAGCGAGGGCTGGATCAAGGTTCCCGCAGGCAAGACGCTGGATCGCAAGGGCAATCCGCTGATGATCACGTTGAAGGGCACCGTCGAAGCGTTTTATCGATGACGTGCTGTCAAGTCAAGAGAAAACAGATTTCAACTTCAGAGAGTTTTCATGTCCATCCCTACACGAGTCAAATTGGTCGAAGTCGGCCCGCGTGACGGCCTGCAAAACGAAAAGCAGGACGTGCCCGCCGCGGTCAAGATTGAACTGGTGCACCGCTTACAAGCCGCTGGCCTGAAAGAGATCGAGGTCACCAGCTTTGTGTCGCCCAAATGGGTGCCGCAAATGGCCGACAACGCTGAAGTCATGGCGGGCATCAATCGCCTGCCCGGCGTGCGCTATTCGGTGCTGACGCCCAACCTCAAGGGTTTTGAAGCGGCGCTCTTGACAAAGCCGGATGAGATTGTGGTGTTTGCTTCCGCCAGCGAAGCCTTCAGCCAGAAGAACATCAATTGCAGCATTGCCGAGAGCATCGAGCGTTTTGCGCCGGTGGTGGATGCTGCGCGCGCGGCAGGTATCTACGTGCGCGGGGCCATGAGTTGCACCGTGGGTTGCCCCTATGAGGGCGAGGTTGCGCCCGCGCGTGTGAGCTACCTGGCGGGGCTGATGCGCTCAATTGGCGTGCAGCATGTGGGCGTGGCCGACACCATTGGCGTGGGCACGCCGCTCAAGGTGCAGCGCGCCATGGAAGCCACGCTCAGGCATTTTGATATCGACGATGTGTCAGGTCACTTCCACGACACCTACGGTCAGGCCTTGGCCAACACCTTGATCTGCCTGCAAATGGGGGTCTGGCAATTTGATGCTTCGGTGGCGGGCTTGGGCGGCTGTCCTTACGCCAAAGGTGCCACCGGCAACGTGGCTTCTGAGGACGTGGTCTACCTGCTGCACGGCATGGGCATCGAGACCGGCATTGACCTGGACAAGTTGATCGACGCCGGTCAGTTCATCAGCGACTTCTTGGGTCGCTCAACCCAATCGCGTGCGGGCAAAGCCTTGTTCAACAAAAGGTCGACTTGAAATGAATCAGATCCACAAAGTGCACGCCAAGCCTTTGTCCGCCGCTGTGCAGCGCGTGGCTGCTGCCCTGCAGGCGCAGGGGCACGCCTGTGCACCGCTGATGCTGAGCGACGCTGCGCGGACTGCGCAGCAGGCGGCCGACGCGCTCGGCGTGGTCGTCGGACAGATCGCCAAGAGCATCATCTTTAGGCGTCTGGCAGATGATGCGGCGGTGCTGGTGGTGACGGCGGGTGATCAGCGCGTGGACGAGGCCAGGGTCGCGGCGCTGGTGGGGCCGCTGGGTCGCGCGGATGCCGCTTTCGTCAAGACCAAAACCGGCTTTTCGATCGGCGGCGTGGCCCCGATTGCGCACGCGTCTGATTCAGTGACGCTGATTGACCAGACGCTTTTTCGCTTTCAAGACATCTGGGCCGCCGCGGGTCACCCGCATGCCGTGTTCCAGCTGCGCCCGCAAGATCTGGTTCGATTGACCGGCGCACCGGTGGTCGATGTGGTACAGGCCTTAGCGCCCGACAGGCCACAGGATGCTATTGAATTAATAGCCTCTCGTGCAGTGCTGGCGAGGGCTACAGGTCAAAATGTTCCTTCACCGTGCATCTCGGTCTGTCGCATGAGCGAAGAGACCGGGCTGTGTGAAGGCTGCTACCGCACCCTCGATGAAATTATTCAGTGGAGCAGTGCCGATGACCCGGCCAAGCGCGCCATCTGGGCGCAGATTGAGCCGCGGCTTGCAGCATTGAAGACCGCCACCGACTAGCACTGCATGTCAATTCATCAACCCAGGCGTACCGGCACGAAGATCTTGCTGCCGTCACGCTGAATCAGCAGCGCCACCGATTTAGTGGCCTTGGCCACTATCGCGCGAACTTGGGTAACACTTTCAATCGGCGTGCCGTTCACCGCCACCAGTACGTCACCCGCTTGCACGCCCGCCAGGGCGGCAGGGCCAGCGGCATCCTCGACCAGCAAACCCTGGTTCACGCCGGCGGCGCGTCTCTCTTGCGGCTGCAACGCACGGAGTGCCAGCCCGAGCTTGCCTTGGCCGACGGCGTCGTCTGCCTTGGCAAGCTTCTCCACCTTGGCACTGGCGTCGCCAAGCCTGGTGGTGAATTGTTCGCGTTTGCCCTGACGCCAGATTTCAATACTGACCTTATCGCCCGGCGCTGCTGCGCCAATCAGGGCGGGTAGATCGCTGGACACGATGATCGGTTGGCCATTGACTTTCAGGATCACGTCACCGCTCTTGAGCCCCGCCTTGTCCGCTGGGCCGTCCTTGTCAACGTTGGACACCAACGCGCCTTCGGGTTTGTCGAGATGGAAGGAATCGGCAAAAGTCTGGTTCACCTCCTGGATCGCGACACCCAGGCGCGCGTGGCTGGCATGTCCAGTGGCGACAATCTGATCCTTGACCTTGGTTGCCAATTCGATCGGAATTGCAAACGACAGGCCTTGATAGCCACCGCTTTGACTGTAAATCTGCGAGTTGATGCCGACCACCTGGCCGCGGGTGTTGAACAGCGGCCCGCCTGAGTTGCCTGGGTTGACGGCCACGTCAGTCTGAATAAACGGCACGAAACCGTCGTCCGGCAGCGAACGGCCTTTGGCACTCACAACCCCTGCGGTCACGCTGTTCTCGAAGCCAAACGGCGATCCGATGGCAAGTACCCATTCGCCTACTTTTAGTTCGCGTGTGTTGCCCACCGTGATGGTTGGCAGATCTTTGGCATCGATCCTGAGTACCGCCACATCGGTTTTTAGGTCGGTGCCGAGTACTTTGGCGCGGAATTCGCGGCGGTCGGTGAGTTTGACGATGACATCTTTGGCGTCACGCACAACATGGGCGTTGGTCAGTATCACGCCGTCGGGGCTGATGATGAATCCCGAGCCCTGGCCATGCATCGGCATCTGGGGCTGGCCCGGAAAGCCACCGTTGGGACTTTGAAAGCGCTTGAAGAACTCAAAGAACGGGTCGTTTGGATCAATGCCCGGCATACCCGGCCTGGCGCCGTGTGGCGCGCCAGCGCCATCGCCGTTGTCTTCACCCGACGTTTTGATCATCCCGGTGACGCTGATGTTGACCACCGCCGCGCCATTACGTGCCGCAATCTGGGAGAAATCGGGTAAGGCTACAACGGGGGCCGTCGCTGCTGTGCCTGCATTGGGTGCTGTGGAAATGACAGCTTGCGCGTGTGAAAAACTCAAGGCACCAACGCCCGCCGCACCCAGGACGCCAACTGAAACGAGTGCCAGCACCAACCGCCGCGGGGAAGAGAGAGAGGAATTCATGAGAGGCCCTTTCAAGTCGTTGAGTAAAACCACAACTTGATTGTCAGAACCTCAACTTAGACCAGACTTAAATCACCGCACTATTACACCGCTTGCGCAAACCGGGCACTGACAAGCCGTTTCCGTTGAGTCAAGAAACGTTGGTGAAAGTGACTGTCGCGCGCAGGCCGCCCAAACTCTCAGAGCGGTCAATGGACAGCGTCGCGTGGTGCAAGTCCGCAATCGTCTTGACGATGGCGAGTCCCAGGCCGCTGCCGCTGCCCTCGGTGCCGGCGACGCGATAAAAGCGATCGAGCACACGCTGGCGATCTTCTACGGCAACACCGGGACCACTGTCGTCAACGGTCAACAGCGTCTGCCCATCATGGCAGCGGATCGCGAGGTTGACCGTTCCGCCAGCTGGCGTGTACTTGATGGCGTTGTCGAGCAGGTTGCGCATCAGAATGCGAAGCGCTGCCTCATGCCCCATCACGATGCCGGGATCTCCCTGCACCAGGCCGAGGTCAATCTGGCGTGCGGCCGCCGATCCAGCGGCGTCGGCCAACGCGAGCCGTGCCAGGGTGGTCAAGTCAATCGGAACCGCTTTGGCGCCCACCGCGGAGTTCGATTGTTGTCGCGCCAGTACCAGCAGTTGCTCAACCAGCCGCGTAGCCCGGTCGATGCCTGCATTGAGGCGATTGATGGCGACGTCACGCGTTGCGTCGTCAGCAGCACGGCGTAAGCCTTGCACTTGAAGCTTGAGCGCCGCCAGCGGTGAACGCAGCTCATGTGCAGCATCAGCCACAAAGTTATTTTGCGCATCAAACGCTTGACGTACCCGGTGGAACAAAAGGTTCAATTCATGCACAAGAGGGTGAATTTCATCGGGCAAATCCTCCTCGTTCAATTCGCTCAGATCATCGGCCTGGCGTGTCGCCACTTGCTGGCGGACCCGTGATACGGGTGCCAGCGAGGCACTGACCACCCCCCAAACCACCAGCATCAACAGGGGCACCATGACCAGCATGGGACTGACCGTGCGCAGGGCCAAAGTCCCGGCCATTTCACGACGGGCTGCCATATCCTGTGCCACTTGAATCACTTGCGCGCCTGCGGCGACCGAAAACAAGCGGTAAGTGGTTCCCCGCGCTTGAACGGTGGAGAACCCCAGCACCGCGCGCTGAGGCAATTCAGCCCGTGCCGTTGACTGAAACACACGCAAACCGTCAGCGGTCCACACCTGGATCACGAAATCAAAGTTCTCTTCATCTTTCGTTCCATACGGCTCACCCAGTTCGCCACCTACCGGCAGGCCGGGGCGCAGCGACAGGGCCATCTGCTGCATTTGGTAATCAAAAATGACATCCGCCTCAGCCAGCGCCGTGCGGTAGGCGATGACCGCCTGTACCCCGGCCAGGGAAATAATGGCGACCAGAAGCAGCCAAAGCAATCGCCCGCGCAGCGAATGCGACAGTGGCAAACTCATGTGGCGCTTTTGGGGATCATGTAACCAACACCCCGCACATTCTGGATGATGCGAGGACCCAGTTTTTTGCGCAGTCCGTGGATATACACCTCGACCGCATTGCTGCTAAGGTCATCTTTCCAGCTGTAAAGTTTTTCTTCAAGTTGCCTGCGGGAAAGCACCATGCCCGGGCGCGCAAGCAGCAGTTCCAGGATTGACCATTCTCGTGCCGACAGCACCACGGCCTGTCCATCAAGCGTCACCTCACGCGTGACCGGGTCAATGCTGACACCCAGGTGTTCATAGACTGGCTCTGCGCGGCCAGCCGCACGGCGGATCAATGCCCGTATGCGAGCCAGCAGCTCTTCGAGTTCATAGGGTTTGACGATGTAGTCATCGGCACCCATGTCCAAACCTTCAACGCGTTGCGCTATGGCGTCGCGCGCCGTGGCGACGAGCACCGGCGTGCGGTCCTTGCGAGCGCGCAGTCGGCGCAACACCGCACGCCCGTCACGGCGCGGCAGCCCCAGGTCAAGCAGTACCAAATCGTAGGTCTGAGAGTCGAGTGCGGTGTCGGCCATCTCCCCATCCTTGACCCAATCGACCGCGTAGCCTTCTGCCCGGAGCAAGTCCAGCACAGATTCCCCAATCATCAAGTCGTCCTCTACCAACAGCAAACGCATGAGACCGGCCCCGCGTTCAGCTATTTGGCATTCATGATCTTCAGAACCTTGTCTGTGATGTCATGCTTTGGGTTGACATAGACTGCATCTTGCAACACCAGGTCATATTTTTCTGCCTCGGCCACCTGTTTGACAACCTTGTTGGCGTCTGCCAGTAACTGCTGCAATTCGTCGTTTTTGCGCGCAGTCAAGTCTTCCTGAAAACTGCGACGTTTTCGTTGCAACTCGCGGTCCTGGTCGGCCAACTGTTTCTGGCGGCTGACACGCTGCGCCTCCGACAGCGTGGGCGCTTCGACCTGAAATTTGTCGGCCGTCGATTTCAGCAGTGCATCCTGCGCAGCAATCTCTTTTTCGCGCTTGGAAAATTCCTGCTCCAGCTTGGCTTGGACTATCTTGGCGCTATTTGCCTCTTTGAGGATGCGGTCGATTTTGACAAACCCGAGGTGAAATTCCTCAGCCTGAGCGCCGATCAGCAGGCCAGAGAAAATAAGGCCAGTGCAGCACCGGCGTAAAAAGTTGTTCATTTGATGCTTGTTCCGATCTGTTGTTGTGCGGCTTGTATCTTCGTCGCAGTTGCTGGATTTCGTCTGGACCTGTCCCACCTTGATGCAGTGCCCAGCCCGACTGCCCGATATTGTTGTCCATCGAGACTTAGGTGAATCTTAAGCCTGTAGGAAAATTAAGACTGGCCTAAGTTTGATAGGTGATAGTTAGCCATTCTCTCAACCCAAACGCTCTGTCCGGGGGCCTATGCAATGAATACTGATTCAAGCACAATTTCATCAAGATACGGAGGCGTCGCGCAAGCCTTTCACTGGGCGACGGCGGTCGCCGTTTTAGCTGCTTTTATCCTGGGCCCAGGGGGCTCAGAGCAACATGTGTACGCAGTCTCACGGGATTTTGAACGGCAGTTGCACGAAACACTTGGCTTGTGCGTGTTTGCACTTTCTGTGTTGCGCATTGTGTGGCGCACTTTTGATACACACCCCCAGCCTCCACAACTTGCGCCCCTGATGGTCATCGCTTCCAAGGCAGTTCAGCTAACGCTTTATTTGCTGCTCTTTGCCGTCCCCTTGACGGCAATTCTGGGTGCCTGGTTTGAAGGACATCCCCTGACGCTCATCGCCGGGTTGCAGATTCATGCTCCTTTTGGAATTGACCACAAGGCGGGCGCGGCGATTTCAAACATTCACACCTGGCTGGGTGATGCCATTCTTTGGCTTGCTGGATTGCACGCCTTGGCCGCCATTTACCATCACGTTTTATTGAGGGACAGCGTACTGAGCACTATGTTGCCGCAATGGATTGCGCGTGCAGTCGCAGTGCCTAGCTACCGAAGCAAAACGGGTAGGCAAGTGGGGCGCGCGTAGACGCTGGTCAGGCACGTGCCGTTCTTAAGTTTCACCTAAGTCTTCTGAGAAAAAATAAAAGCGTCCCAAATAGATTGTCAAATTTACGCTTATGCCACGTTCACTGAGTTCAGCCATGATGGCCACGCTGCTTGTCACTCTGCTTGCGGCGACTCATGCGCAGGCGGAAGAAAACGAAGGCGGTTTTCGGGGCTTTTTCAAAAACGCCTTGCATGGCAAAAGTTCGTCGCAGACCACTCTGCCGAAATACCAGAAAGAGTGTGCCTCCTGCCATATCGCCTACCCGGCTGGTTTCTTGCCCGCCGCATCGTGGCAGAACCTGATGGGCTCTTTGAATAAACACTTTGGCACCGATGCCTCGCTGTCAATTGCTGACGCACGTGAAATCAGCCAATGGTTGGCCGCCCATGGGGGTACGGATGGTGGCTTGCCAGCACAGAATCGCATCACCCGGTCTGGCTGGTTTCTGCGCAAGCACCGCGCCGGTGAATTGCCCGCCAATGTTTGGGCACGCCCGTCGGTGCACAGTCCGTCCAACTGTGCCGCCTGCCACCAAGGTGCTGAGCGGGGGCGCTTTGATGAGGACGATGTGCGTATTCCGAGCCAATGAGCTCACTGCAGTTTTGATCCACAACGTGGAGAACCCGGTTGCGGATCGAGTGTTAACACCATTTCACCCATAGAAAGAAATTCCATGAAGCAAACTCTGAGAAAAATGTCCTGGCTGGTCTGCCTGGCGCTGCCTTTATGCGCTGCCGCCAACCCGATTCAAGATAGCTATCGCGCGGCGGCCAAACAGGAAAACCCGGCCTTCAAGGACTTCTCGGCGACTGCCGGGCGCAGGCTCTACACCACCAGGGTGGGTGAACTTGCGTGTGCCTCGTGCCATACGGATTCCCCCATGCAAGAAGGCAAGCATGTTAAAACCAACAAAGTGATTTTGCCGATGGCCCCGGCGGCAAATCCCAAGCGTTTGACCGATGCAGCCAATGTTGAAAAATGGTTCAAACGCAATTGCAATGACGTCCTCAAACGCGCCTGCACGGCCCAGGAAAAGGGTGATTTCATGGCTTATTTGCTTTCCAAGTAGGCCAGTGCCATGAAGTCCCTTAGTCATATTCTTATCGCCATGGTGGCAGTGACATCGTCCTTGACGGCGCAAGCCCGGTACAACGGTGAGGAGCGTGGCCAGCCTGTGATGCCCACTCACGTGAACGCGAAGTGGCAGCAGGAGTGTGCTGGCTGCCACTTGGCTTTTTCGCCGGGATTGCTGCCTGCCGCCTCGTGGAAAAAATTGATGTCAGGCCTGGATAAACATTTTGGAACGAACGCATCGCTGAGTCCGCAAGATACTGCGGTGATCGCTGATTTTCTGGCAAAAAATGCGTCAAACCGTTGGACATCCAGCGCTGCACCGCTGCGAATCACGGATGGCAAATGGTACAAGGCAAAGCACAGTGAAGTCGCGGCAGCGGTCTGGAAGCGTGCGTCTGTGAAAAGCCACAGCAACTGCGCGGCTTGTCACGCCGGTGCGGACAAGGGCGTCTTTGATGAGCATCGTGTCAAAATTCCGCGCTAGACTGCACCAGGCTTTGAAAAGTTTTTGGAGAATTTAAATGAATGTTCAGAAACGGGTGACTCTCGCTGCCGCAATAGTGGCATCGATTCTGTTGGCTGCGTGTAGCAGTACCCCTGTTGCACCCCCTGTGGCTGCAATAGCACCACCACCCGCCACCAACCAGGTGGCAAATAGGTCCACTGTCCCCGTAGCCGTAATTGCCACGCCGCTTGCGCCTTACCTTGACCCGCAGAGCCGGCTGTACAAGGAGCGAAGCGTTTATTTTGATTTCAATCAATCGGTAGTCAAGCCAAACGCGATGTCGCTCATGGAGTTGCACGGCAAGTTCCTTGCCGCCCACCCCGACGTGTCGATAAAGATTGAAGGCAATACCGATGAACTAGGGGGTGCCGAGTACAACCTTGCCCTCGGCCAGAAAAGGGCTGAGGCTGTCTTCAAGGCGCTCAAGATTTTTGATGTGAAAGACTCACAAATGGAGGCGGTCAGTTTTGGCAAGGAAAAACCAAAAACGTTTGGACATGACGAAGCCTCCTATGCGCAGAACAGGCGTGCTGATTTGGACTACCCGGCCAAGTAGAACCGCCTGACGCAAGGGCCCTGGGATGCAGGTTGTGGCATGTATGTCCGCTGGCGTTGAAAATTGCAAACCATGAAACACATCACCTTCTATCTCGATTTCATTTCGCCCTACGCCTATCTGGCTTTTGAAAAACTGCCAGAGGCGCTGATGGGGCACAGTTACAGCGTGACCTACAAACCGATCCTGCTGGCCGCGCTGCTCAAGCACCATGGGCAACTGGGGCCGGCCGAGATTGCGCCCAAGCGCGACTGGACCTACCGCCAGGTGCTGTGGCTTGCACGCCAGCAGGGGGTGGAGCTGCAGTTGCCAGCCAGCCATCCATTCAATCCGCTGGCGCTGTTGCGGCTGGCCGTGGCCTGTGAGGCGCAGGGTCTGCCCAATCGTTATGTTTGCGAAACCCTGTTCAAACACGTCTGGCACGGCGGCTTTGATGCCACCGATGCCCAGCGTTTGCAGTCAGTAAGCCAACAACTGGCGCCGCAGCGGGCCCCCGACAGCGACGCGGTTAAAGCGCTGCTGAAAGCGCACACGGATGAGGCTATCGCACGTGGCGTTTTTGGCGTGCCGACCTTTGAGGTCGATGGCAAGCTGTTTTGGGGCTTGGATGCCTTGCCGATGCTGCAGGATTATTTGGCCGGTGATGCCTGGTTTGCCACCGCGTGGAGCGCTGCCGCCGCGGTGGCACCCGGGGTGCGGCGCTGATCCGGCTTACCTTCTGAACTTGCCGTCCGCACTGATGATGGACAGGTCGGCAAAGTCCAGCCCGGTGTGGTCGTCCGTGCTGTAGCTGACCTCCAGCCCGCCAATATCGAATTTCCGAAGACCTTCCAGCGCGGACTGAATGTGCTCGCGGCTGGGTTTGGCGCCGGCCCGCCGCAAGGCCTCAACCAGTACTTTGGCGGATGCGAATCCTTCCAGCATGGCGGGGCTGACATTGGTGAGGTTCTTGGCCCTGGCCAAATCGGTGGCTTCCTTGACAAGCCCAAAACCGATGGATTGGGGAAACACCTGCGAGACGATGACACCGCGGGCGTTGTCTCCCAGGCCCTTGATAAACCCGCCGGAAGCATTGTTGGACAGTGTCACAAACTGGGCGTTGCTGCCTGCCGCTTTCAATGCCTTGATGCAGTCAGCGACGGCGGTGGCGGAAGCGATCATCATGACCGCCTGCGCGTCAGTTTTGGCGATCCTGGGGGCCAGTTGGGAAAAGTCGGGTTTGGATCGGTCGAACTTCTCCATCGCAGCCGGGGTCAGCTTGGCGGCGGACAGACCTTTTTGAGCGCCTGCCACGCCATCCGCACCAAAGCTGTCATCGGTATAGACTACAGCAATCCGGGTGATGCCGATGGTGGCGAGATGGGCGATGGCCTTTTCGGCTTCCCGCTGGTAGGTAGCCCGAACGTTGAAAACATGCTTTTTGACCGGTGTGTGCAACACCATGGCGCCAGTCGATGGTGCGATCAATGGCACGCCATATTTGTCCAGAAACGGCAGAATGGCTTCGGTCTGTGGTGTCCCCCGTGTGAGGAACATGGCCAAGACATTCTGCTCCTCGATCAGTTTTCGGGCGTTTTCGGCGGCCAGTTTGGGGTCGAATTTGTCATCAAGTGAAATCAGGTCGATCTTTTGGCCGTTGACACCGCCTCTGGCATTGACCGCATCCAGGTAGAGCTTCGCACCTTCCGTGGTTTCTTTCACGCCGGCTGCGACAGGACCGCTGAAACCTGCAGTCTGACCGATCAAAATTTGCGCATGGGCTGCCACGGCCATCGCCGCCAGCAAAAATGCCCCTAACACTGAATGTCCAAGCTTCATGGCGAGATCCTTGTAAGTCAGTCCGACTGTATCCGGATTTTTGGATAGTCATCATTGTGGAAACTACCGGTACCCAAAGACTCCTTTTTCTGGTGGCTTCAAGAATACCCCGTGGCAGTCATCCGGCAGGATGAACTGCCTAGAATGTCTGGCTCTTACAGAAAGACTTCAAGCCATGCCCCAGGGAATCATCCGCATTCGCGGCGCGCGCCAGCATAACCTCAAAAACCTGGACCTCGACATTCGCACCGGCGAGCTCACGGTGGTCACCGGCCCCAGTGGCTCGGGCAAGTCGAGCCTGGTGTTTGACACCTTGTTTGCCGAAGGCCAGCGCCGTTATGTGGAAACCTTCTCGGCCTACGCGCGCCAGTTTCTGGATCGCATGGACAAGCCTGCCGTGGACAAGGTCGAAGGCGTGCCGCCCGCCATCGCGATTGACCAGACCAACCCGGTGCGCTCCAGCCGATCTACGGTGGGGACGATGACCGAGCTCAATGACCACTTGAAGCTGCTGTTTGCCCGCGCTGGTCAGTTGTTTGATCGGGTCACGGCGCAGCCGGTGCGCCACGACACCCCCGAGACGATTTACGCGCAACTGCTGGAGCGTTCGGCCCAGACGAACGCCCGCTTGGCCATCACCTTCCCGGTTGAATTGCCGGCCAGTGCCACGCCGGAAGAGGTGGCGCAGTGGTTGTCGGTGAGCGGATTTACCAAGGTGCAGGCGGAGCGCGAAGTTGAGGTGGATTCAAGCCCTGTTGTCAGTCAAAAAAAGCCGGGCAAATCCGCCCCGGAGCCCGCATCCAAGCGCAAAGTGCTGGACGTGGTGGCGGACCGGTTCAGGCTGGGTCACGCTGAGCGCGCGCGCGTGCTGGAGGCGATTGAGGTGGCGCTCAAGCACGGCAGCGGCCGGATCAACGTTTATGTACTTAATGAGGCTGTAGCCCCCGATGTTCAAGGGAATACAGCTACAGATTCGATAGTGAATTCGGTGCCTGACATCTGGCGGTTTTCCACCGGCCTGCATTGTCCCGAGAGCAACTTGCGCTACACCGACCCGATCGCGTCGATGTTTTCTTTCAACTCCGCGGTAGGTGCCTGCGACACCTGCCGAGGTTTCGGTCGGGTCATTGGGGTCGATTACGGGCTGGTGATCCCCAACGACAAGCTGACCTTGCGTGCCGGTGCCATCAAGCCGATGCAGACCCCTGCCTGGCAGGAGGCGCAGGACGATTTGATGCGCCACGCCGAGTCGGCCGGCATTCCCCGCGACACGCCCTGGTACAAGCTCACACCCGAGCAGCAGCATTGGGTGATCCATGGCTCCCCCAACTGGAACGGCAAGTGGAACCAGCACTGGTTTGGCATCAAGCGTTTCTTTGAGTACCTGGAAACCAAGTCTTACAAAATGCACATCCGGGTGCTGCTGTCCAAGTACCGCAGCTACACGCCATGCCCGACCTGCGGCGGTGCACGCTTGAAGACTGAGAGTTTGCTGTGGCGCATTGGCAGTCAGGCCGATGCTGATAGGGTCTTGGAGCCGGCCAAGCGGTTTGTGCCGGCTGGTGTCAAGTGGTCGCGTGCGCAACTGGAAGCTTTGCCGGGGCTGTGCCTGCATGACTTGATGCTGCTGCCGCTGGACCGGTTGCGGCGCTTTTTTGACTCGATGCAAGCTCGGCTTGGGGTATCGGGGGGCTCCTCCTACGAGTACGCCAAATCGTTACCTCCCGGCACCCCAAGCCAGGCCGAGAGCTTGGCGGCTATCACCGGGCTCAAACCAGCCGGGGAATCTGCGATTCTGGCCCCGTCGGAGGCTGATGCCAAAACTCTCAAACTGCTGTTTTCCGAGCTCAGCACGCGCCTGAAATACCTGTGCGAGGTGGGCATTGGCTACCTCACGCTGGACCGCCAAAGCCGTACCCTCAGCGGTGGCGAGGTCCAGCGCATCAACCTCACCACCGCCTTGGGCACCTCGCTGGTCAATACCCTGTTTGTGCTGGACGAGCCCAGCATCGGCTTGCATCCGCGCGACATGCACCGCATCATCGTGGCCATGCAGCGCCTGCGTGACGCGGGCAACACGCTGGTGGTGGTGGAGCACGACCCGGCGGTGATGCTGGCGGCAGACCGCATGATCGACATGGGGCCTGGGCCGGGTGAACGGGGCGGGCAAATCGTGTTTGACGGCAGCACCGCTGATTTGCGCCATGCCGACACCCTCACCGGCGCCTACCTGGGCGGGCGCAAGCAGGTCGGCCTGGGCTTCCAGCGGCTGGTGGCCGCCAACACCCCGCGTCTGATTCTGGAAGGTGCACGCGAGCACAACCTGAAAAACGTGAGCGTCGAATTTCCGCTGCAGCGTCTGGTGTGCATCACCGGTGTCAGCGGCTCCGGCAAGTCAACCCTGATCCAGGACATCCTGGCACCGGCGCTCAAACGGCATTTTGGCAAGCCGTCCGAGGCTCCGGGCGCATTTGAGCGCCTGCTGGGCGCCGAGCAACTCAGTGATGTGGTCTTTGTGGACCAGTCCCCGATTGGCAAAACGGCACGCTCCAACCCGGTGAGCTACGTCGGCGCCTGGGATGCGATCCGTGAGATTTTTGCCAATGCGCCCTTGTCCCGCCAGCGCGGCTACACCGCGTCCAAATTCAGCTTCAACAACGGCGACGGCCGTTGCCCCACCTGCGGCGGATCGGGCTTCGAGCATGTGGAAATGCAGTTCTTGAGCGACGTTTACCTGCGCTGCCCGGACTGCGATGGCAAACGTTATCGCCCTGAGATCCTGGAGATCACGATTGAGCGCCCGCTGCGTATCAAATCTGCAGGACCAGCCCCCAGCGTCAGACACCTCAATGTCGCCGACGTGCTGAATCTGACTGTCAGCGAAGCCGCTATGCTTTTTGAACATGATCGCGAGGTGATACGGGGGCTGCAGCCCATTATTGATGTAGGTCTGGAATACGTGAAGTTGGGCCAGCCGGTGCCCACGCTCAGCGGTGGCGAGGCACAGCGTCTCAAGCTGGCCGGTTTTTTGGCCGACGCTGCCAAAAGCGCGAGTGCGAGCCGCCAGCCCATCGCCCGGCGCGGCACCTTGTTCATGTTCGATGAACCCACCACCGGCCTGCATTTCGACGACATCGCCAAGCTGATGCGCGCTTTGCGCAAACTGTTGGAAGTGGGGCATTCATTGATCGTGATCGAGCACAACCTGGATGTCATCCGGGCCTCGGACTGGCTGATCGACCTCGGGCCCGAAGGGGGTGAGGCGGGCGGCGAAGTGGTGGCGTTTGGCACACCGGATGATGTGCGGCAGCATCCGACTTCTCATACCGGCCGCGCTTTGCGAGAGTACGCCGCGGCGATGGGGGGGGTGCATGGAGTCAATGAGTTCACTGCGCCGTATTTGGTGCGCGCTGCGGTGGACGGGGTCACGCCGGGCGCCTCAGACGCAGGCTCAACATCGTTGCCCGGCGCAACCCCATCCGCCGCGGATCGCGGTGGGCATGCAGCTGAGAATTCAATTCGCATCGTTAACGCGCGTGAGCACAACCTCAAGTCGCTCAGTGTCGATATTCCGCGTGGCAAGTTCACGGTGGTGACCGGTGTGTCGGGTTCGGGCAAATCGACGCTGGCCTTCGACATTCTCTTCAATGAAGGGCAGCGCCGTTATCTGGAGTCGCTCAACGCGTATGCCCGCTCCATCGTGCAACCGGCGGGGCGACCGGAAGTGGATGCGGTGTATGGCATCCCGCCGACGGTGGCGATTGAGCAGCGCTTGTCCCGGGGCGGGCGCAAATCGACCGTCGGCACCACCACCGAGGTCTGGCATTTCTTGCGCCTGCTGTTCGTGAAGCTGGGCACGCAGCACTGTATCCATGACGGTACGCCCGTCGCCCCGCAAACGCCCGACAGCATTGCCGCCCAACTCATGAAAAACTTCCGCGGCCAGCACATTGGACTGCTGGCGCCGCTGGTGATGAACCGCAAGGGCGTCTACACCGAGCTGGCCGACTGGGCGCGGCCGCGCGGCTTTACGCACTTGCGGGTGGACGGCAACTTTTTGCCGACCACGGCTTTCCCGCGCATTGACCGCTTCAAGGAACACACGATCGAGCTGCCGGTGGCGAGTCTGGACGTGCTGCCGGAGCAAGAGGCCGCCTTGCGCGAGGCGCTGGCTGCCGCGCTGATGCATGGCAAAGGCGTGGTGCATGTCTTGAGCAACTTGAGTGGCTTGCGTGCCGCCATGCTGGCGGGCACGCCGACAGCGCAGATTGGCACGCTGCAGGCTTTTTCCACCCTGCGCGCCTGCCCGGTGTGCAGCACCAGTTACGCCGAGTTGGACCCGCGCCTGTTCTCCTACAACAGCAAGCACGGCTGGTGCCCGGACTGCGTCGGCACCGGCGTGCGCCTGACCAAAGAGCAGCGCAAGGTGTTCGACGACTCGGTGCGCGATGACGATAACAAGGGTCGCGAGCAGACCTTTGCCGAGCCCGAGGTGGAGGACCTGGTGGATGCGGTGTGTCCAGGTTGTCAGGGCACCCGGCTCAATGCGACGGCGCGGGCGGTGAAGTTTGGCCTGCAACTGGCAAGCCCTGCGACCGCAAGCGTCCATGCCAGGCAGGCGATTGAGGGTGTGGCCATCACCGAACTGGCCCGCCTGAGTGTCACCGACCTGCGCCAGTGGGTTGAAACGCTGCAGGCCAAGGGCCGCATGAGCCAGCGCGAAACCGACATTGCGCGTGACCTGGTGCCCGAGATCAAAGGCCGCCTTGAGTTTCTGGAGCAGGTGGGCCTGGGCTATCTCACGCTGGACCGGGGCGCGCCCACGCTCAGCGGTGGCGAGGCGCAGCGCATCCGCCTTGCCGCGCAACTCGGCAGCAACCTGCAGGGTGTGTGCTACGTGCTCGACGAGCCCACCATTGGCCTGCACCCGCGTGACAACCAGATCCTGCTGGGTGCGCTGCAAAGCTTGAGCGACCAGGGCAACACGCTGGTGGTGGTGGAGCACGACGAAGACACCATCCGCTACGCCGACCACATCATCGACATTGGCCCCAGCGCGGGCAAACGCGGTGGGCAACTGGTGGCAGAGGGTTCTGTGGCCGACATTCAGGAGGCTTCTGAGTCGCAAACGGGGCGTTATTTGCTGCACGCGATGAAGCATCCGTTGAAGCTGCGGCGTTCTGTTGTGGTGCTTAATGGAGTTGGCGCGGAACTCGCTGCGTCTGGACCCGGTTCGCCGGGCGCCTCAGACGCAAGCTCAACATCGTTACCCGGCGAACCGGCTCCAGCCGCGACACCGTTGAGTTTTGGCGCGAACTTGAGCGTGGCCGCGTCGAATGCCACGATCGTAGTGAATTTGGGGTCGGATTCCATTTTCGTTCCCAAGCCTGTCAAGAAGAAGAAATCTCCCGCGAAATTGGAATCTGACCCCAATTTCACGGCCCCCGAAGTGCAGCGCTGGCTGACGGTAACCAACGCCACCATGCACAACCTGCAAAACGTCACCGCCCAAGTCCCCTTAAGCCGACTCGTCGCCATCACCGGTGTCAGCGGCTCCGGCAAATCGACCCTGGCGCGCGATGTGCTGTTGGCCAACGTTCACACCGCCGTGCAAAAGCGCAGCACCAAAGCCGGTCGCGACGCCCTGGCCGCCGGCGAGCAAATCAGCTGGATCGGCTGCGAGTCCGTCACCGGTTTCGAGTCGGTCGACCGCGTGCTCGAAGTCGACCAAACCCCGATCGGCAAAACCCCGCGCAGCTGCCCGGCCACCTACATCGGCTTCTGGGACATCATCCGCAAGCTGTTCGCTGACACGCTGGAGGCCAAGGCACGCGGCTACGCTGCCAACCGCTTCAGTTTCAATACCGGTGAGGGCCGCTGCGCCGGTTGTGAAGGGCAGGGCATCCGCACCATCGCCATGAGTTTTCTGCCGGACGTCAAAGTATTGTGCGAAACCTGCAAGGGCGCGCGCTTCAACCCGGAGACGCTGGCCGTCACCTGGCGCGGCAAAAACATTGGTGACGTGCTGCAAATGGAAGTGGATGAAGCGGTGCAATTTTTTGCTGCCATGCCCAATATCAACCACCCCCTGCAATTGCTGAAAGACGTGGGGCTCGGTTATCTGACCCTGGGCCAACCCTCGCCCACCCTCAGTGGCGGCGAGGCGCAACGCCTCAAGCTGGTGACCGAACTGAGCAAGGTGCGCGATGACATCACGCGGCGCGGTCAAAAAGCCCCGCACACCCTGTATGTGCTGGACGAGCCCACCGTCGGCCTGCACATGGCCGACGTGGAGAAGCTGATCAAGGTGCTGCACCGCCTGGTCGATGGCGGCCACAGCGTGGTGGTGATCGAACACGACCTGGACGTGATTGCCGAGGCCGATTGGGTGATTGACCTGGGGCCTGATGGGGGCAACGCCGGTGGCCGCGTGGTGGCGGCGACGACGCCGGAGGGTGTGGTGGCGCTGGGCACGCCCACCGGCTTGGCGCTGGCGGCGGTGCTGGCCAGGTAGCCGTCTACCGACCCAGAATCGGAAACAGCTTGATCAGTCCGTCTGACATGACCTCGACCGCCAGCGCCGCCAGGATCAACCCCATCAAACGGGTCATGACGTTGATGCCGGTCTTGCCCAGGCCGCGCGCAATGGGCTGGGCCAGCGAAAAGCACAGGGCGGTGGCCAGGGCAATGACCAAGCCGTAGCCCACCAGCGTGCTCAACTGCCAGAAAGTCTTCGCCTTTTCGGCATAAATCACCACCGTCGACATGGTGGCGGGGCCGGCCAGCAAGGGAATGGTGAGTGGCACCACCGCAATGCTGGCGCGGGCGGAAGCGTCATGCATTTCTTCTTCGTTCGATTTGGCCTCTGCTGGCTGAGCGTTGAGCATGGCCAGGGCCGAGGTCAGCAGCAGCATGCCGCCACCGACCTGAAAACTGGCCAGCGAGATGCTAAAAAAATCCAGAATGTGCAGACCCATCAGGGCGCTGGTGGTAATCACAACAAACGTGCTGAACGATGAAATCCAGATCGTGCGCCGCCGTTGATCGCGCGTGAAGTCCTGCGTGTAGTGAATGAAAAACGGCACGATGGCCAACGGATTGACAATGGCCAGCAGCGTGACGAGGGGCTTGAAATCCATAGAATTTTCCTCCTGATTGGTTCGCTAAAAGGCCAAGCTCAAGCCGGAGAAAAACGGGCGGATCAAGCGCTAGGGTTTGGCGGCAGGCGCTGGCAGGCTGCGATCCTGATCCAGCACCAGCATGACGTCGCGCTGATCCAGTCCGTACATGTCGGCAAACTCTGCGGGCGTCTTGCCGCTGCTGTTGAAGGCGCTGCGCAAGGCCTCTTGCTTGGCCAACTTTTGATCCAGTTCGGCAAATGCTTCCTCCAGCAAGGTATTGGCGCTTGCATCTTTTGTCAGCACCCTGGCCTGGTACTCCTGGCGTGTCAGGCCAGACGCGGCAAACGCGGCGAGCAATTGCGCACGCAATTTTGGCCGCAAATCGGCCTGGGTGCGGCCTTGCCGACGGCGAAACAGCTCCAGCAGGGCGAAGTGCACATGCTCCGGAGCGACAGGTTCCACGGCTGCGCCCTGCAGGTCATGGCGCGGCTTGCCTGCGGCAACACTTTGCAGATAGCGCGTCGAGCGTGTGTGCAGGCCCAGTGCCAGCTTGAGGCTGTCGCGCTGGAACTGCTCGGGGTGAAGGGCCAGCAGCTCCTGGAAAATACCGAGCTTGAGCGGCAGGAACTCGGCGCCAAACAGATGCGGATAGAGTTCAAACAGCTTTTCCAGCACGGGCTGGACAGATTGAGCGCGCCCTGGCTTGCTGGCTTGCTCTTTGGGCTGCGTGGGCGTAGCGGCTTGGGCGGGTGCTTCTTGTGTGGTACAGGTCATAGGATTAAACGGTAGGTCAACCCGCGATTGTCGACCAAGTGGCCCGGTACGGGTTGGCGGCTGCGCTTACGGCGCATCCACACCCAAAAATTCGGCCAGCTCGACTGTGCTCATGGCACCCTCCCGGCTCACGGTTTGCCCGGACTTCATGTTTTTGGCAACGATGAACGGGACCGATTCGGCGCCAAAGCTGTTCAGCAATTGGGTGTTGTTCTTGATCGACTGTTCGATTTCCGGTGCGACGTTGCTGCTGGCCGAAATGCCGCCCTGGCCCGCCAGCAGTGACGTTTCATGCTCGGTCATCAAGGCCGCCGGATTGGCCGCCGTCAGCAGTGCTGCACCTTGTGCCTTGCTGGTGGCGTTGATCATGCCGATCGGAATCCAGACAAATTTGACTTTTCGCTGCAGCGGTGCGGACGCCGTCCACAGGTGTCCGCAGTGCGGGCACTGGGTGTCGAAAAAAACATAAACGGTGTTGCTGCTCATCAAGGCGCCGACGGCAAAGCCTTTGGCCTCGGCGGCTATCGTCGGCAAGGACACCTCGCGCTTGCTCGCGGCTGCGGTGGTGGCGGAGTCCTTTGGTGAGCAGCCGCTGATGCCCAGCGCCAGCACCAGCAGGGAGGAGAAGAACAGGAAATAAAGTTTCAAGGGACACCTCTTTGTAGGGAGCAATGACGGACAGAAAATTCAGCGCTTGCAGATGCGGGCATCTTACCGTGGGCTGAATTGACCGGCCCCGTTGGGGTATTCTGCAACCCGGTTTGCTTGGTCAAGCTATGGAAAAATATTCCTGATCCCGGGTGGCTTGACTTCGTCGAGCGCAAGCTCAACCCAAACTGAACAAGAACTTTCAAAAGGGCATGCAGATGGCTGATTTCATTGAATTGACGGCGCCAGACGGCCTCAAATTTCCCGCCTACCAGGCGCGGCCGGCAGGGCCGCCCAAAGGGGCGATCATCGTGCTGCAAGAGATTTTTGGGGTTAACCCGCACATTCGCGCGGTGGCCGATGGCTTTGCGGCGCAAGGCTACCTGGCGCTGGCACCGGCCACCTTTCACCGCGTCAAGCCGGGTGTGGAACTGGGCTACAGCCCGGCCGACGTGGCGGCGGGCGTGGCCTTGAAGGCCGCGGTGGAAGGGCTGGCGTCACCTGGCGTGATGCAGGACATTCAAGCCGCCATCGACCACGCGGCGAAAGCGGGGGCAAGCGGCAAGGTCGGCCTGGTGGGTTACTGCTGGGGCGGTCTGCTGGCCTGGCGCGCGGCCTGCCAGTTGTCGGGCTTGCGTGCGGTGGTGCCGTACTACGGCGGCGGCATGACCCGTGCCTTGGAGATCGGTCGTACGCCGACCTGTCCGGTGCTGGCGCATTTTGCCAGGCAGGATCAATCGATCCCGCTGGAAGAGGTGGAAGCCTTCCAACACGCGCACGCTGACGTGGAGGTGCACCTTTACCCGGCGAGCCATGGCTTCAACTGCGACCATCGCAGCGCCTACGACGCTGCAGCCGCCGCGCTGGCGCGTGAGCGCACGCTGGCCTTTTTCGCCAGGCATTTGGCTTGACCCCCTGCGAGGCATCCGTGTTCTAAATGTTTTTACCCTCCAGCCCCCGTGGTGCCTGAGCAAGATGCTCCTGTTTGTATAGCAACCGGTAGCTCCACCGGCTCGGACGTCGGCTGGCTCACCGTTTGGGGCTACAACACCTTGCTCAGGAACCGGCGGGTGCGCTCTTCCTGGGGCCGATCAAAGAGGTCGGCCGGTGTTCCTTCTTCGACCACCAGGCCTTCGTCGATGAACAGGACCCGGTCCGCGACCTGACGGGCAAAGCCCATCTCGTGGGTGACCACGACCATGGTCATGCCTTCCTCGGCCAAGGCTTGCATGACGGCCAGGACTTCCCCCACCATTTCGGGGTCGAGCGCAGACGTGGGTTCGTCAAACAGCATGATGCGCGGCTGCATGGCCAAGGCCCGGGCAATGGCAACGCGCTGCTGTTGTCCGCCGGACAGCTGGTTCGGGTAGGCGTCAATCTTGTCGAGCAGTCCGACCTTGACCAGCAATTCGTGGGCGCGGCTGTGGGCTTGCGCGGAGCTCAGTCCGCGCACTTTGGTGGGGGCCAGCGTGATATTTTCCAGCACGGTTTTGTGCGGGAAAAGATTGAAGCGCTGAAACACCATGCCGATTTCAGAACGCAGGGCATCGACATCGGTCTTGGGGTCATGCACCGAGACACCGCCCACCAGCACCTGCCCGCCGGACGCATCTTCCAGACCATTCAGGCACCGGAGAAAGGTACTTTTGCCCGACCCGGAAGGCCCGATCACGCACACCACCTCCGAGGCCCGGATGCTGCAGTCGATACCACGCAGCACTGCCAGAGTCCCAAACTGCTTGGTCAGGCCCTCAACGCGTATCACCTCGTCCATAGCGCGCCTCCAAGTTCTTCACCACATAGGCCAGGCCCAGCGTCAACACCCAGTACATCAACGAAATCGTGAGATAGGGCTCCCAATAACGCGAATACGCGCCAGCGACCGTGCGTGCCGCGTAGGCCAGCTCGGCCAGACCAATCGCGGAAATCAGTGACGAGTCCTTGAGCAGTGAGATCGCGTTGTTACCCAGCGGCGGCAGCATGCGGCGAAACGCCTGCGGCAACACGACGTGGAACATGGTCCGCGGGAATGACATTCCCAGTGAACGGGAGGCTTCTACTTGCCCGCGGTCAATCGACTGGATGCCGGCCCGGAAGATCTCGGAAATATAGGCACCCGCATTGAGGGTGAGGGCCAGCACACCCGACAGGAAGGCACCGTAGTTTTGTTTGAGGTTGCGCGCGGTTTCGCCTGAAATCAGCAGGCCGTCGGCCGGGTTGATGAACAGCGGTAGCACCGCAAAGTGAATCAGCAGAATCTGCACAAACAGCGGGGTGCCGCGGAAAAAGCTCACATACACCGTGGCAGGCCAGCGCAAGGCGAACCTGCACAGCTGCCGGGCGGGCGCGTGGCGTGCTTCGGCCAGGCGCGCCATGCCGACGCCCAAGCCCAGCGCCGTGCCCTGCACGATGCAGATCAGTGTGACCAAAATGGTCATTTGCAGGCCACGCCAGAACAGCACGGCGTACTCAGCAATGATGTCAGCGCGGAACCAGCCGAACCAGAGTACTTGCTCCATCAAGACAGTGCGACCCCAGGCTTATTGGACTGGCAGGACCGGCGCTTCAGCCAGGAACCATTTCTTGTAGATCTGCGCGTAGCTGCCGTCGGCCTTGATGGCGCTCAGACCGGCATTGAGCTTGTCCAGCAGCGTTTTGTTGCCCTGCTTGACGACGATGCCAAAGTACTCTTTGGGAAAGCTCGGGTCGTTCACGGTCTTGAGCTGCTTGTGTTCTTGAACGCGAAAGGCGATGACGCCGTTGTCGCCAATGGCAGCGTCCACACCGCTGTTGACCAGCTCGGAGATCACCACCGGGGTGCTTTCAAAGCGACGAATATCGGGGTTGGTCTTGCCGAATTCGCGTGAAGCGGTGTCGTCGCCCGTGCTGCCCGTGACCACGCCAACTTTTTTGCCGGCGAGGTCTTTCAGGCTTTTGGCCGTGCTGTCTTTCTGGACCGCGATCAGCTGGCGCGCTTCAAAGTAGGGCATGGTGAAGTCATACGACTGCCTGCGTTTGTCGTTGATGGTCACGCCAGAGATGACGAGGTCCACGTCGCCGTTGTTGAGGGCCGCGAAGATGCCGGTCCAGGGCGTATTCACGACCTTGATTTGCAGTCCCGCTTTTTGGGCGACCGCTTTGATGATGTCCACGTCATAGCCCACAATTTCTTTGGCCGGGTTTTCGTAGGCAAAGGGGCGGTAGGTGGCGCTGGAGCCCACGACCAGCTCCTTGTTCTGAGCCTGGACGCTGCCCAGTGCGAGTGTGAGCAGGCCGGCCGAAGCCACAATTTTGTGCAGAAGGTTCATGGTCGCGTCCTATGAGGTTAAGGAGAAAATGCTTGTGCGTCCAGATCATGGACGCCAACGGAACTAGGACAATGGTAACGCCTGCAACACAGAAACCGAGGCGCTTTGGGCGGAGCCGGACGATTTAGCGCGCCGAGCGTTCCAGGTAGCGTTTGCGCCAGAAAAATACCACCAGTCCTAGCGCAGTCAGAGCCATCAAGACCATGGCCAACAAAAAGCCATTGGACCGGTGCAGCAACGGGATGAACTCAAAGTTCATGCCAAAAATACCGGCGATCAGGTTCAAGGGCAAAAAGATGGCCGTGAGCACGGTAAGCGTACGCATGATTTCGTTGGCACGGTGACTTTGGGCGTTGAAATGCATTTGAACGGCAGTCTCGGCACTCTGCTCAAGACGACGCACATGGTGCACCACGCGTTCAATGTGCTCCAGCACATCGCGGCTGCGCACCAGCAGCAGGTCACGCTCGCTCTGGCTCAAGGGGGTGTCGGCCGCGGGCCAGGTCTTGAGGGACTCGATCCAGTCCTGAACGGCGCTGTGCTGGTCTTCGCAGATCTCGTCCAGATGGTGCAGCGACAGCCGTGCGCTCAGCAGGGCGCTCCAGTTGTTGAAGCGTGTCTTGGGGTCCAACAACTCTGCCTGCCAGTGGTCGAGCTGGTGCGTGAGGTCGCGCCGCAGTTCCAGGTAGCTGTCCACCATCTGGTTGACGATGCGCAGCATCATGTCGGCCGGGTGGGTGGGCACGCCACGCGCCCCGGCCGAGCGACTGTCCGGGGTGATGTTGTTGCCATTGTGAGAGGGTGCCGCGTTGCTGCCGGCTACCAGCAAGCGCGCGGCATAGGCGTCGCGCACCGCACAGTCGGTCGGGTGGATCGTCAGCAGAACGCGGTCAAACACCGCAAAACCCACCGGGCTGGTGTCGATGCGCCGCAAAATGGGCGGGCCACCGCGCGTGGGCAAATGGTTCAGCGGTTGGCCAGGCTGCGCCGGATCGACCGCAAGGCCGCCTGCCGCCAGACGGCGAAACACCAGCAGGTCGTATTGCGAGGTGTAGTCGTAGCGCGAGGGCAGTTGCTGGTTCAGCAAGTCAGAGACGTGCAAATCAAGCAGTTGCATACCAGTGAGCGCTTGCAGCGTGGCCTGCAGCTGCGTTTGCAGCGCATCAAACTGCGCACGGGCGCAGGCAATCCAGAGGTAGCCGTTTTCTGGCAGGCGCACTTGCTGCAGTGCGGCCAGCGGGGTGAGCCGGGCCGACAGGGCGGCGGGCTCTTGCGGTGTCAAACCGGTGCTCTCCCCGTCGGCGGCAATTACGGTCTCACTGACGCCAGTGTCGTCAATGGTGAAAATCCGCAGGGGCTGTTTCATCACGGCATTTATATAATGAATTGGCCTCTAGCCCCCGTATCCATTGCGTAAGTAGCTATTATTTTTGCAGTAATCGAGCCGCGTCACGGGCGAAATAGGTGAGCACGCCATCGGCCCCCGCGCGCTTGAAGGCCAGCAGGCTTTCCATCATGACGGCATCATGATCGAGCCAGCCGTTTTGCGCTGCGGCCTTGAGCATGGCGTACTCGCCCGACACCTGGTAGGCAAAAGTGGGGACCTTGAACTCATCCTTGACGCGGCGCACCACGTCCAGATACGGCATGCCGGGCTTGACCATCACCATGTCAGCGCCCTCGGCGATATCGAGCGCGACTTCGCGCAGCGCTTCGTTGGAGTTGCCCGGGTCCATCTGGTAGACCTTCTTGTTGCTTTTTCCCAGATTGGCCGCCGAGCCAACGGCGTCGCGGAACGGGCCGTAAAACGCGGAGGCGTACTTGGCGCTGTAGGCCATGATGCGGGTGTGAATGAAGTGATTCGCTTCCAGCGCCTGGCGAATGGCGCCGATGCGCCCGTCCATCATGTCGCTAGGGGCGACGATGTCAACCCCGGCCGCCGCATGGGAGAGGGCTTGCTTGACCAGCACTTCGACGGTTTCGTCGTTCATGATGTAGCCGTCTTCCAGCGGGTCAGGGCTGGGCAGGCCATCCTGGCCGTGGCTGGTGAAGGGGTCCAGCGCCACGTCCGTCATGACGCCCAGATCGGGGAATTCTTTTTTCAAGGTCCGCACCACGCGCGGCACCAGACCGTCCGGGTTGAAGGCTTCGCGGCCATCGGGGGTCTTGAGCGATTGCTCAATCACCGGGAACAAGGCCATCACCGGGATGCCCAGCTTGACGCATTCCTCGGCCACCGGCAGGAGCAGGTCAAGGCTCAGTCGTTCCACGCCGGGCATGGAGGAAACCGTCTGGCGTTGTCGTTGGCCGTCCACGACAAAAATCGGGTAGATCAGGTCATGCGGGGTCAGTGTATTTTCACGTACCAGGTTGCGTGTGAAACTGTCACGGCGCAAACGGCGGGGGCGACCCAAGGGGTAAGAAGCATAGGTTGTCATAGTTAAAAGTGTAAGGGGTCCAAGGTTTGGGCCGCGCTGATTACAAAATATTTCATTCGTTTTCTTGAAACGGGGGCGGATTTTTGTTAAATTACGCGTGGGCAGTTCGCTGCCTCCCGCTTTTCCTCCCTGAGCGGGGCCTTGATGTGTGACAGCAAATAGGCTTACCACCCCAGCCCTCAAGCTGGGGTTTTTTTTGTCTGATGCTTTAGCTTCGAAGCGAAGCTGGTCCAGCATCGCGGCCACAAGATCAGGTCGGCTGCTCCATACTAAACTGCGCCCTATGCTCTGGATTAAATCGCTTCACATTGTTTTTGTTGCCAGCTGGTTTGCCGGCCTGTTTTACCTGCCGCGCATCTTTGTCAACTTGGCCATGGTGCCTGCTGATTCTGCCCCCGAGCGTGAGCGACTGTTATTGATGGCGCGCAAACTACTGCGTTTTACCACCCTGATCGCGGTGCCCGCGGTGGGCTTGGGCGTGTGGTTGTGGGCGGGTTATGGCATTGGCTGGGGACCGGGCAATGGCTGGATGCACGCCAAGCTGGCCGTGGTGGCGCTGGCATTGGGCTATCACCACAGTTGTGGCGTTTTGCTGCGCAAGTTTGTGGCAAATCGCAATAGTCATGGCCACGTCTGGTACCGCTGGTTCAATGAGGCGCCGGTACTGATGTTGCTGGCGGCGGTGCTGCTGGTGGTGCTCAAGCCGTTCTGAATCTGGCGGGCGTTGATGCACAAGACCTCAGCGTGGCCCCTGGCTTTGATCTACGTCGGGCTCATTTGTTACGCCAGTCTGTACCCCTTTTCCGATTGGCGCTACCAGGGCGTCGTGCCCTGGGCTTACCTCAGCAGCCCGTGGCCCAAATACTGGACTGGCTTTGATATCACGATCAATCTGTTGGGTTATTTGCCGCTCGGGTTTTTGCTGGCGCTTAGCGCGTTGCGCACCGGCAGGGGGCGCTACGCCGTAGTGCTGGCGACGCTGACCGCTGGGGTCTTGTCGTTGACGATGGAGTCGCTGCAGAGCTATTTGCCTATGCGTGTGGCGTCGAATGTGGACTTGGGTCTCAATGTGGTGGGCGCCTGGCTGGGCGCGCTGCTGGCCTGGGGCATGGAAGAACTGGGGGTCATTGAGCGCTGGAGTATTTTCAGAGCGCGCTGGTTTGTGGCGGATGCCCGAGGTGGCCTCGTGTTGTTGGCTTTGTGGCCGGTCGGCCTGTTGTTCCCGGCGGCGGTGCCGTTTGGCTTGGGGCAGGTGCTGGAGCGGCTCGAATTTAGCTTGGGGGAGGTTCTGCAGGACACACCGTTGCTGGACTGGCTGCCGGTGCGCGATATTGAACTGCAACCCCTGGTGCCAGGTGCTGAGTTGGTCTGCGTCATGCTGGGTATGTTGATTCCGTGTCTGCTTGGTTTTTGCATCATCCGCGCTACCCCTCGGCGCCTGCTGTTCTTGTTGCTGGTGTTTGCCTGCGGCATGGGTGTTACGGCGCTCTCGGCCGCCTTGAGTTATGGCCCGGAACATGCTTGGGCATGGTTCAGCTTGCCGGTCAAGGCCGGGTTGGTCGCTGCGATGGTGTTGGCGTTGTTGCTGTTGGGGGTGCCGCGACGTGTGAGCGCGGCCTTGGTGTTGCTGGCGCTGGGCGTCCACCTTGACTTGCTCAATCAGGCGCCTGCCAGTCCTTATTTTGCGCAAACCTTGTCCACGTGGGAGCAGGGTCGTTTTATCCGCTTTCACGGCCTGGCGCAGTGGCTGGGGTGGTTGTGGCCTTATGCAACTCTGGTCTATGTGCTGTTCAGGGTTTGGGTCAGAGACACAAAAAACTAGAATCCCGGTCATGACTGAAACGAAATTCAACAATGAGTCAGGCCATGTCCCTGACCCCCAGCCGCATAAATCCTATTACGAGCGGCATGTTTTCTTTTGCCTCAATGAAAGAAAAAACGGCGAACCATGCTGTGCCCGGTATCAGGCGCAGCAAGCGTTCGATCGCTGCAAGACCCAGGTCAAGGCAGCGGGCCTGGCAGGTCCAGGGCAGGTCCGGGTTAATAAGGCCGGCTGCATGGATCGATGTGCTGCCGGACCGGTGCTGGTGGTTTACCCGGAGGCGGTCTGGTACACGTATATGGACAACGCCGACATTGACGAAATCGTGGAGTCGCACTTGAAAAACGGCCAAGTGCTGGAACGACTCCTCATCCCGCCGACGCTGGGCCGCTAAGATTTTTAGGCGTTTTTGGCCTCTGGCCTCCGTCCATAAAAGGTAATAAGCTATTATTTATATAGCATTAATTGAGGTCCGACTTGCAGCATGCAAGATCGGCGCAACCATTTCATGATGAAAAAAATACTCTTGACTCTTGCTGCCGCGGTGTGTTTATCGGTCTCAGCACAAACGCCCCAGCCGCCCGAAATTGCCGCACGTTCTTATTTGTTGTTCGATATCACGGCCAATCAGTTCCTGGCGGAAAAAGACATTGACAGTCCGGTGGAGCAGGCGTCGCTGACCAAACTGATGACGGCTTATATTGTTTTTGATGCGTTACGCAGCAAAAAAATTGACCTCAAGCAGATGCTGCCGGTGAGTGAGCGCGCCTGGAAGATGCCGGGTTCCCGCATGTTCATCGATCCCAAGATGAAGGTGCCGGTGGAAGACTTGCTCAAAGGAATGATTGTGCAAAGCGGCAACGATGCCACCATGGCGTTGGCCGAAGGCGTTGGCGGCACGGTCGAGCGCTTCGTGCAACTCATGAACGAGCAAGCCAAGGCGCTGGGCATGAAGTCCACCAACTACAAAAATCCGGAGGGGTTGACTGAGGCGGGTCATACCACCACCGCCCGTGATCTCAGTATTCTGGCCACCCGCTTGATGCGCGATTTCCCTGATTACGTGACGTATTACGCCATCAAGCATTACCGCTACGCCGGAACGCCGGCGGCCAATGACAGCAATCGCAACCTGCTGCTGTTTCGCGACCCGACTGTGGACGGCTTAAAAACCGGGCACACCGATGCTGCGGGCTATTGCCTCATTGCCACCGCGAAGCGCGACTTCGTCGGCCTGGGTGCATCGGGTGCCGCCCCCGGATCACCGGGCGCCATGGGAAGTCGGCGCTTGTTGTCTATTGTGTTGGGTGCGACCAGTGAGAACTCGCGCGCCAACGAGTCGCAGAAGCTGCTGAACTGGGGCTACACCGCGTTTGAACCGGTCAAACTGTTCGATGCCAATCAGGCCGTTGTCTCTCCGGCAGTCTGGAAGGGCAAGGCGGCGATTGTCAAATTGGGTCGCCCGGAGGCGATTGTGGTGGCTGTCCCCGCGGGTACGTCGGGCAAAATTAAAACGCAGGTGCTGCGCTCGGACCCACTGGTCGCCCCATTTACAAAGGGTCAACAAGTAGCAACCCTGAAAGTCACCAGCGGCGAACAGACGCTGGTTGATGTGCCGTTGTTGGTCTTGGAAACGGTTGAGCAGGCCGGGGTGTTGGGCCGCGCCTGGGATGCACTACGTCTGTGGATCAAGTAGTGAGAGTCTGCGGAAAAATTGGCGCTAGCGCACAACGTCTAGCTGCCAAGATCGCAAAAATCATTGCGGGCAAGCGTTTGACCTGCTATAGTTGAAAGCTTTTCGGAATTTCCGAAGGGATTCACGTTTTCGAAGTATTTAAGTCTTAGCTGTCAAAACAGCTATCAAACGTTTAGGGACGTTTTTCAATGCCAACCATTAATCAACTAGTACGTCAGGGGCGCGAGGTCGAAACGATCAAGTCCAAGAGCCCTGCGATGCAAAACTCTCCACAGCGTCGCGGTGTGTGCACTCGTGTGTACACCACCACGCCTAAAAAACCAAACTCGGCTCTGCGTAAAGTCGCCAAAGTGCGCCTGACCAATGGGTTTGAAGTTATTTCCTACATCGGCGGTGAAGGCCACAACCTGCAGGAACACAGCGTCGTGCTGGTTCGTGGCGGTCGTGTCAAGGATCTGCCCGGTGTGCGTTACCACATTGTGCGTGGTTCGCTCGACTTGCAAGGCGTGAAAGATCGCAAGCAGTCGCGCTCCAAGTACGGTGCCAAGAAGCCAAAGGCCAAATAAATTTTTCGTTTGGTCGAATAAAAAAGGTGTTGTTTCCCGCGTGGCGCGGTGATGCAACGTAGTGACCCGCTGTTGGGTCGAGTAAGTAAAAACCAGAATGGTTTTTGCGGTGTCTGATAAAGACGCCAACTGAAGCAAAGAGGTGAAAAAATGCCACGTCGTCGCGAAGTCCCTAAACGTGAAATCCTGCCGGATCCTAAGTTCGGCAATGTCGAGTTGTCCAAATTCATGAACGTGATCATGGAAGGCGGTAAAAAAGCAGTTGCCGAGCGCATCATTTATGGTGCCCTGGAGCAAATCGAGAAGAAAAACCCGGGTAAAGACCCGGTTGAGGCCTTCACCATGGCCATCAACAATGTCAAGCCGATGGTTGAAGTGAAGTCCCGCCGCGTGGGCGGTTCCAACTACCAGGTGCCGGTTGAAGTGCGTCCGGTTCGCCGCTTGGCCTTGTCCATGCGCTGGATCAAGGAAGCTGCCCGCAAGCGCGGTGAGAAATCCATGGCCTTGCGCTTGGCCAATGAACTCATGGAAGCCACCGAAGGTCGGGGCGGCGCCATGAAAAAGCGGGATGAAGTTCACCGCATGGCTGAAGCCAACAAGGCTTTCTCTCACTTCCGTTTCTAAGACGGCTACTGCGCGGCTTTCTCGTACCGTCGCCATTTTCTGCCGCGCCAGGTGCGCGCTGCCAAGAATTGCAGATGGCTTGAAAGTCGCTCACTACGCCGCAAGGACCCAAAGTCTTTGCGGCTTAGTAGTTTGAAATACACAGATCAACCAAGGATCCATCATGGCTCGCCATACCCCCATTGAGCGCTACCGCAATATCGGTATTTCGGCTCACATTGACGCCGGGAAAACAACTACCACCGAGCGCATTCTTTTTTATACTGGCGTGAGCCACAAAATTGGTGAAGTGCATGACGGCGCCGCCACCATGGACTGGATGGAGCAGGAGCAGGAACGTGGCATCACGATCACGTCGGCCGCTACCACCTGCTTCTGGAAAGGCATGGAAAACAACTTTGCCGAGCACCGTATCAACATCATTGATACCCCCGGTCACGTCGATTTCACGATTGAGGTCGAACGCTCCATGCGCGTGCTCGACGGTGCCTGCATGGTGTACTGCGCCGTGGGTGGTGTGCAGCCGCAATCTGAAACTGTTTGGCGTCAGGCCAACAAGTACAAAGTGCCGCGTTTGGCCTTTGTCAACAAGATGGACCGTACTGGTGCCAACTTTTTCAAGGTTGTCGATCAGATGAAACTGCGCTTGAAGGCCAGCCCGGTGCCGATCGTGATTCCCATTGGTGCGGAAGAACACTTCATCGGCGTGGTGGATCTGATCAAAATGAGAGCCATCATCTGGGACGAAGCCTCCCAGGGGATGAAGTTTGAATACCAGGAAATTCCCGCTGACTTGTTGCCATTGGCCAAAGAGTGGCGCGAGAAAATGGTTGAAGCTGCGGCCGAGGCGTCCGAAGAATTCATGAACAAGTACCTGGAAGAAGGTGACTTGACCGAAGACGAAATCAAGCTCGGTATTCGCACACGCACCATTGCCAGCGAAATCCAGCCCATGCTGTGCGGTACGGCATTCAAGAACAAGGGTGTGCAGCGCATGCTCGATGCCATTATTGAATTCATGCCGTCGCCGGTTGACATTCCGCCGGTGAAGGGTACTGATGAAGATGAAGTGCCAGTCACGCGCAAGGCTGACGACAAAGAGAAGTTCTCTGCGCTGGCCTTCAAGTTGATGACTGATCCGTTTGTTGGGCAGTTGACTTTCGTTCGCGTCTATTCCGGCGTGCTGAACAAAGGTGACAGTGTCTACAACCCGATTCGCGGCAAAAAGGAACGCATTGGGCGGATTGTGCAGATGCACGCCAACAATCGACAAGAGGTGAGCGAAATTGTCGCGGGCGATATTGCGGCTTGTGTCGGTTTGAAGGACGTGACGACGGGGGAGACCCTGTGCGATCCCAGTGCCATCATCATGCTTGAGCGCATGGTGTTCCCGGAGCCCGTGATTACGCAGGCCGTGGAACCCAAGACCAAGGTTGACCAGGAAAAAATGGGCATCGCTTTGCAGCGTTTGGCGCAGGAGGATCCTTCCTTCCGTGTCAAAACGGACGAAGAGTCCGGCCAGACCCTGATCGCCGGCATGGGCGAGTTGCACCTCGAAATCATTGTGGACCGCATGAAGCGTGAATTTGGCGTTGAGGCCAATGTGGGCAAACCGCAAGTGGCCTACCGCGAAACCATTCGCAAGACGGTTGAAGACGCCGAAGGCAAGTTCGTTCGTCAGTCGGGCGGTAAGGGTCAATACGGTCACGTGGTGCTCAAGATTGAGCCCAACGAACCCGGCAAGGGTATTCAGTTTGTCGACGCTATCAAGGGCGGCGTTGTCCCGCGCGAATTCATTCCAGCGGTTGAAAAAGGCATTAACGAGGCTGTGACCTCGGGCGTGTTGGCCGGTTACCCGGTGGTTGATGTCAAGGTGACATTGCATTTCGGCTCCTATCACGATGTGGATTCGAATGAAAATGCCTTCAAGATGGCGGCCATTTTTGGTTTCAAAGAAGGCTGTCGCAAGGCTGGCCCGGTGATTCTGGAGCCCATGATGGCCGTGGAAGTTGAAACACCAGAAGACTACGCCGGTAACGTGATGGGCGATTTGTCCTCACGTCGCGGCATGGTGCAAGGTATGGAAGACATGGTGGGTGGTGGGAAGGCCATCAAAGCGGAAGTGCCGTTATCGGAAATGTTCGGCTACTCAACCACGCTACGTTCCATGTCACAAGGTCGCGCGACCTACACCATGGAATTCAAGCATTACACCGAAGCGCCGCGTAACGTGTCCGAAGCCATCATGGCGGCAAGGGCAAAGTAGCCAATAGCCTTGCGGGACAGACCGTAGCTACGCGAAGCGAGCTAGCTCTGTCCTCAACTGATTAGAAACTGTCTGCGATTTCGCACCCCGAGCTGCCCGTGGCAAGGGAAACTGTGACGAACTGCAAACATTAAACCAATTCACGGGTATTGCTCTTCTAAGGATTTGAAAATGGGAAAAGAAAAATTTTCGCGTAGCAAGCCGCACGTCAACGTCGGCACCATTGGTCACGTCGATCACGGCAAGACCACCCTGACTGCGGCGATCACCAGCGTGCTGGCGGCCAAATTTGGCGGCACCGCCAAGGCCTACGACCAGATCGATGCAGCGCCCGAAGAAAAAGCGCGCGGCATCACCATCAACACGGCCCACGTCGAGTACGAGACCGCCAATCGCCATTACGCCCACGTCGATTGCCCCGGCCACGCTGACTATGTGAAAAACATGATCACCGGTGCGGCGCAAATGGACGGCGCCATTCTGGTGGTGTCCGCCGCTGACGGCCCCATGCCGCAGACCCGCGAACACATCCTGCTGGCGCGCCAGGTCGGCGTGCCTTACATCATCGTATTCCTGAACAAATGCGACATGGTCGATGACGCCGAACTGCTCGAACTCGTTGAAATGGAAGTGCGTGAACTGCTCGACAAGTACGAATTCCCCGGTGACACCACCCCCATCATCCATGGCTCGGCCAAACTCGCCCTCGAAGGCGACAAAGGCCCCTTGGGCGAACAAGCCATCATGAAGCTCGCTGATGCGCTGGACAATTACATTCCCCTGCCGGAACGTGCCATTGATGGCGCCTTCCTGATGCCCGTCGAAGACGTGTTCTCGATCTCTGGTCGTGGCACCGTGGTGACCGGTCGCGTTGAACGCGGCATCGTCAAAGTCGGCGAAGAAATCGAAATCGTCGGCATCCACGACACCCAAAAGACCACCTGCACGGGCGTCGAAATGTTCCGCAAACTGCTCGACCAAGGTCAAGCGGGTGACAACGTCGGCATCTTGCTGCGCGGCACCAAGCGTGAAGACGTGCAACGCGGCCAAGTGCTGTGCAAGCCCGGTTCGATCAAACCGCACACCCACTTCACGGGCGAGATCTATGTCTTGTCCAAAGACGAAGGTGGCCGTCACACCCCGTTCTTCAACAACTACCGCCCCCAGTTCTACTTCCGTACCACGGACGTGACCGGTGCGATCGAGTTGCCAGAAGGCAAAGAAATGGTGATGCCGGGTGACAACGTGTCGATCAT